>ERZ772957.193-NODE-193-length-51703-cov-7.553787_pt1 | contig 51703 bp, 48 predicted proteins | sample MGYA00580682_ERZ772957 | MGnify/ENA primary metagenome ERZ772957 (study PRJEB29015, sample SAMEA2737921) | human oral metagenome | biome: human oral; feature: human-associated habitat; material: dental | place: China | collected 2025 ... | reverse complement strand
AAAGAACGATCTAACTGATTAAATATCAAATCAATATAGATGTGATCTCAATTTTGTTGCACCACTAGTAGTTGTCCATAATAAATAAACTGTGTAAAACTAATCTTATTGTAGTATGACACAGTTGAAATTACACAACCTTGCCGGAGAGGTGCTCGACGACAGATTAAAACGAGAAAAGGTTGCCGGAAGAGGCTCTGCCGACGGACAAAAACGAGGAAGGTTGCGTGGTAGAAGGGTTTGATGGAGGCTGGTAGGGTCGGTGCCTGTGTGCCCGACCGCATCGCCCCATGAGGGCGCATCCATCGGCGTAATGCACAAACATGTTTTGGTGTGAGCATGCATCGTTTATGAATGGAAACGCCTCCTTTGCGGGTGAGGATGTGCCCTTTGCGGATGGAAATGCTGCTTTTGTGGATTGGGACGTGCCTTTTACGGATGGAAACGCCGCTGCGCGGACGTTCGGGCGGGCACACAGGCGCCACCCCTACCATTTCTCGTATGGTTTTATGTTATAAGATTGCCGGAGAATAGTTCGCCGCATCACAAATATGAGTGTATAGTCGTGGCGAATAGTTTGCCGCATCACAAACATAATTGTATAGTCGTGGCGAATAGTTTGCCGCATCACAAACATAATTGTATAGTCGTGAAAAACAGTTCGCCGATGGACAAAAATGCAAAGTGACGGCAAAAACGGATGCTTCTACCAATGGCAAGAGGCTGATGCAAGCAGGCAGCACCGTTTGCTGAATCCAAAAGAAAAGCAGGAACAAAAGCAAAGGGCACAACGACAACTAACTGCCATTGTGCCCTACACGCATCTGCCTTCAAGGCTGCACTGAGGAAAAGCTACTCTGCTTTCGGTGCTTCGTGGGGATACAAACCCTCAATAATCTGGTCTAAAACGGGCACGAGCCCCAACACATGTTCCACCGGAATGCCACAACTGCCCAAGCCGGCGGCTAACTGTTGTGGAATGTCGCGCGCCGCATGTTCCATCTCCCTACCCTTTTTGGTCAACGAAACAATGCGCTGCCGGCCATCGCTCTTTCCGCGTCTGCGCACCAGCAAGCCCATCCGTTCCATGCGCTGCATCAACGGTGTCACCGTGTTGGTTTCCAACATCAGGCGGTGCGCAATGTCGTTCACCAACAGATGGTCGTTTTCCCACAGCACCATGAGCACCAGATATTGCGGATAGGTGATGCCCAAGCGGTCTAACAACGGGCGATAGGCCTGAATGACGAGCCTGCTCACACTGTACAGACGGAAACAAACCTGATTGCTCAACTTTAACTGTTCTGTTGCCATTTTCGTATCCTGTTTGATTTAAAAAAGACCTACAGCATCGGAAAGCCAATTCACTGTAGGTCTCAACCTTTACTAATTTGTGGCGGAAGATGAGGGATTCAAACCCCCGATACGCGAAAGGCGTATACCGGATTTCGAGTCCAGCGCATTCGGTCACTCTGCCAATCTTCCTTTTCGCGAATGCAAATTTAATAAAAAAGCACGAGAACCTATCCCAAAAGGCCACGGCAAACATGGATATTTAACAGACATTATAGGTTGCGTCATTGGAATGACAGCTGGGCCAAACGGTTGCGCAGTAATTGGGCATCGCGTTGGCGAATGCGCAACGAGACTTTACAAACATTGTCGAATTCCTGACTGACGATCGTGGCATTGAGTTCTTTGATTAAGTGCATCACGCCATTCATCATCGGATAGGTGAACTCATAATCGATGGTCTCTTCCACCTGCTTCTCAACCCATGCGATATGCGATAGGGCATCGGCCGCCGCCTCACGATAGGCCACAATCAGCCCGCCCGTGCCGAGATTGATGCCGCCATAATAGCGCACCACCACCACAAGAACATCCGTAAGTTGCCGGGCATGAATCTGCCCTAAAATGGGTTTGCCCGCCGTTGAACTCGGCTCCCCATCGTCATTGGCACGGAAAAGCGCTCCGTCAGGCCCCAACACATAGGCATAGCAACAATGGCGCGCATCGTAATATTTCTGCCGATAGGATGCCACCAGCGTTTTCACTTCGTCGAGCGTCGCCACATGGTGGGCAAAAGCGTAGAACTTGCTGCGCTTCTCGCTGTAAAAGCCTTCGCCTACAGCATCGCTCACTACGGTTGTGTACAAATCGTTATCCGGCATGGTTGGAATGAAAAACTGGCACATGCCACCATGAGCATGCACCAGTTCGTTTTATTACATGAAAAAAACAACTTTGCTGTGATTAGCCCTGACGACGGCCATACTGCTCATCCAAATTGAAGAGTGAGCTGTCGCCCATGCGCTTGATGCGGTCCACAATGCCACTGGCTGTAGCTTCTTCGTCGACTTGCTCACGCACAAACTGCCACAAGAAATCTTGTGTGGCATTGTCGCCTTCCTTTTGTGCTTGGCTCAACAGCTCGTTGATGCGTGCACTGATTTTGCATTCATGCGCATAAGCATCCTCGAAAGCATTGAGGGGGCTTGTCCAGGTCTTTTTCACTGCATCAATCGTGTTGACTTCAGCTGTGCCTCCACGCTTGATGATGAAATTAGCCATTTGATAAGCATGATCCATCTCTTCTGCACTCTGCTTCTTCATCCAGGTAGAGAAACCATTAAAACCTTCCTTCTCGAAATAGAACGACATGGAAAGATAAAGATTTGCGGAATAAATCTCGCAAACAATCTGCTCGTTAAGAGCCTTTTCTAATGAACTTGATATCATAAAACCTTTTATTTTAAAGTGTAAATCTGTCGGCAAAGGTACAAAAAAATACATAAGAAACCAATACTTGTCCCAAAATGCCTGTCGAATGCCGGCCGCCAAATCATAAAAGACATCGGTCGGCCAAGCGACGCTGTTAAATGTCTTCTTCGTCGCTCAAATCAGCTTCTGAAGGTTCGCTGCTACCCGTGTCTAATTGCGTGTCGCGCGCAATCGACACGCCACCGGTGCGTGAGAGCGTCATCTTCAGCGGCACATATTCGTCGCTCAGCTTGTCGGGAGAGCCCACGCTGGCCGCAAAACGCAAGTGATTGCCATCGGCATGGTCGAGCACAATGCCCACCAAGGCTTCGTCGGCATAGGCTTTATCCACATAGGCTAAGAAATCTTTTTTCGTAAAAGAACGCGAGAAGAACTTACTTCCATCGGCACGAATTACCGTGATGGTGATGCGATTGTCGTAATATCTGCTGCTGCCCTCGTTGATAACAGGCAAAGAAGGGTCGGCCATGCGCTTCACCTCCACCGTGTAATGGCTGCCCAGCCAACTCACTTCCCGACGCTGCACGTAGTCGCCCGTCTTTTGAATGGTGCGATGCACCACCAATACGGGCTTCTTCGTGATAATGTCGCCGTTGTCTTTCTTTCCACCACAACCAACAAGGCTCCCCATGAACAGGGCAATGGAAATACATTCCGTCAAGTGTTTCATTTTCATCTCATGTATCAATGCAGCTGCAAAGGTACGGCAAATGGCAGAAAAAACAAAGTAATTCATACGCTTTATTGCCACAATCCATGTCGGTTTAGCGCGTAATATATGCCGTTTTGCCGCGAGCATTGCACGCTTTCAGCTTTTTTAGTAACTTTGCAACACATTATTTCAAGTCAATCAATGAAGAAAAGAAACATCATTTGTTTGTCGATAGCACTCTTCACTGCATTTATCGCGGGATGCAAACGTGAGACAGCTTCGACACAACAGGCCTTCGACACGATACCCATGCTGGTGCACCGCATTCAACAATGCTCCAGACTCTACACCATGGCCTATCAAGTGCACAAGATTGTGACGCATAACGACCAGAAAACCATCAAGGGTTCACTGTTCAACGCCGACATCAACATCAACCTACCCTTCAGCAAACGAAAGGTGGCCATCCCCATGGACGCCACCATCAAAGCCTATATCAACTTCGAAGGTTTTAACGAAGACAACATCGAGCGCCACGGAAAACGCATCACCATCAAGTTGCCCAATCCACATCTCGTCATCACCAGCACCGAAATCGATCACAAAAGCGTGCGCGAATACGTGAGTTTCATGCGCGCTGACTTCACCGATGCAGAGTTGACCCATTTCGAACAGCAAGGGCGACAGCAGATTCTTCAAGACCTTGCGAAGTCTGATATCTTAGAATATGCGCGCATCAGCGCCACCCGCACGCTCGTTCCCATGCTGCAACAATTAGGCTACGAAGAGAAAGATATTACCATCACCTTCAGCAACAACTTGCAACCCAAAGACATTCCGCAACTGATTGATAAAACCAACGAACATGGAAGATAAGAAAAAGTCGCGCGGCATCGCCTATTTCGCACAGCGATGGCTCGTCAACAAAGTTTATATCGTCTTGGCTGTTGTGCTCCTTGCAGCCCTCATCCTATGGGGCATTAGCCGGTTATTAAAGGGAACCGGCCTCGCCATCGTGGAAAATCGCAACATCGACCTTACGCCCACACAAGTGAAACGCATTGAAGCTATCGGCGAATGGGAATTTCTTCAAGTGAACGACGAAGAGCTCATCGACACCGTCAAGCATGGCTTCTTCGGCGATAGCGAGCTGGCACGCATCTATTATGGCACGCTCCGTCTGGGCATCAACCTCAAGGAAACGCCCGAAGGTTGGCTCACACAAAAGCGCGATACGCTCATCGCCACGCTGCCACCCATCAAGCTATTGGATCTTCATTTCATTGACGAAGCGCGCACAATGCCTTTCTACGAAAAGGGCAGCTGGACTGAAACCGACCGCAAGCGCATGTATGACAAGGCCTACGCCGTGATGCTGAAACGCGCGCTTTCACGCCAAAACCTGCAACTCGCACAGCAGAATGCCCAGCAGCAAATGGGCGGACTGCTGCACAGCATGGGTGCCAAACACGTGAAAGTGGTCTTTGCCAACCCTTAACCCTTTTAAAAAAGCCCGTTCTGCCCACCGAATCGTTTGTTGCAAGGCGCAACAGCTCATATTGACCCCCGAATCGTTTGTTGCAAGGCGCAACAGCTCATATTGACCACCGAATCGTTTGCTGCAACGATGTAAAACGTGTTTGTACGCATACAGAATCGTGTTGCAAGGCGTAAAACGTGTTTGCATGCGTACGAAATCGTGTTGCAACGATGTAAAACGTGTTTGCACGCGTACGAAATCGTGTTGCAAGGCGCAAAACGTGTTTGCATGCCTACAAAGCTGTGTTGCAATAGGGTTGGTTCACACAGAAAAAAGGTGCAAGGCTGTTGAATAGCCCTGCACCTCATTTGTTTCATTCGCCTTCGGAACGCGCTTATCCCTGCATATCGTAAACCACCTGCATGAGTTTTTTGCCCAATGCGTCGGCCTCTTCCATCGTGGCAGCTTCGCTATAAACGCGAATGATAGGCTCGGTGTTGCTCTTACGCAAATGCACCCATTTATCGGGGAAGTCCAACTTCACGCCATCAATATCGGTCACCTGCACGTCCGCTTCGTCACCATAGAGCGCTTTCACCTTCACCAAAATAGCATCAACATCCGTCGAAGGGGTCAAATCAATGCGGTTTTTGGCAATCGAATAGTTAGGGAAAGTAGCGCGCAGCGCAGTCGCCGTGCAATGTTTTTGTGCCAGGCTCGAAAGGAACAGTCCAATGCCCACCAATGCATCGCGGCCATAATGGCTCTCGGGATAAATCACACCGCCATTGCCTTCGCCGCCAATCACGGCATGCTCGGCCTTCATTTTGGTTGTCACGTTCACCTCGCCAACGGCCGAAGCGGCATAATGTCCGCCATGCTTCTCGGTCACATCCCGCAAAGCACGCGTCGAGCTGAGGTTTGAAACCGTGTTACCCGGCGTATGTGCCAACACATAGTCTGCCACCGCCACCAAGGTATATTCTTCGCCAAACATCGTTCCATCCTCACTGATGAAAGCCAAGCGGTCAACGTCGGGGTCAACCACGATGCCTAAATCATATTTTCCTCGCTTCATCTCGCGCATAATACCGCCAAGATTCTTCTCCAAAGGTTCCGGATTGTGGGCAAAATCACCGTTCGGCTCGCCGTTCAAAATGGTATATTCCACGCCCAAAGCCTTCAAGAACTCGGGCAGAATGATGCCGCCGACAGAATTAATGGCATCGACAACCACCTTGAAATGAGCCTTTCGAATAGCCTCAACATCGACTAACTTCAGCGCCAGCACGCTGTCAATGTGGCGCTGGTTGAACGTGTTGTCCTCACGATAGCTACCCAAATGGTCGACATCGGCAAAGGTGAAATCCTCGCGCTCTGCCACACTGAGCACCTCTTGTCCGTTGGCAGCTGTCAGAAATTCGCCTTCGTGATTGAGCAACTTCAGCGCATTCCAATGCCGCGGATTGTGGCTGGCCGTGATAATGATGCCGCCGGCTGCCTGACACATGCGCACCGCCAATTCGGTTGTGGGCGTGGTAGCCAAACCGATGTTCACCACGTCGAAGCCCATGCCCATGAGCGTTCCGCAGACCACATTCTTCACCATTTCGCCGGAAATGCGCGCATCTCTGCCCACCACAATGGTGTTGCTACCTTGGTTTTGTTTTTTAATAAACGTGGCATAAGCTGCCGTAAACTTGACGATGTCAAGCGGATTGAGCGTGTCGCCGGCTTTACCTCCGATGGTGCCGCGAATGCCCGAGATTGATTTGATTAACGTCATCGTATGTTATTTTTAGTTAGCTTTCACGCTGTAGAGAAATGGTAAACAGGCTGGGATAAACACCTCTTGATGCAGCCACCGTGCCATGTGTTGAGGGAACAATGAGTTTCACTTTGGAAACACCATCAGGATTGAGTCCGCCAAGTTTCAAATAAGGCAACGCAACCAACCATCCATCGGGCACTTTCGCCGTGCCATAGAATGATTTAAAAGTGCCCGAAGTGAACTGTGCATAGGGCGTTCCCGACTGCATGCGCACTGTCATCACATCGACCAAGGCTGCGAAATTAGGATATTCGTTGGACATGGTGATGGAGTCGGTGAGCAGATTGCGCTCGGTATAGCGCACAAGCACGTTGGCAGTTTCATTCTTGCCCAACACCTGTCCTGCGCCCGGCCGCACAATTTGCATGTAAACGCCCGAATTATCGAATACCACAAACTCGTGTTGCACGGTGTCGGTGGTGTTGCCTTGCGCCTTGAATTGCGCTTCGCTTATCACTTTGATATGCTGGTCGATGAGATACTGGCTGATGACGGCACGCTCGCGTTTGCGCTTATCGGCATAGGTTTCAGAATCGCCGCAAGCAGCAAGTGTCAACAGCCCCGCAAAGGCCAAAAGTAAAAAGGATATATGTTTCATTCTAAATCGATTTAAACGAGTGACAAAGTTATAAAAAACATGACAAACAAAGGAGTGGCATGACGTATTTTTTAATTCTTTAATCTATCGCCATATTTCAGAATGGCGCGATGCACCACCTGTTCGGCCTCGGCCAACGTGCATTGCAACCGGCCGCCACTGGCATTGAGATGACCTCCGCCGTTGAAAAATTCGGCAGCCATTTCGTTGCACGGAAAATCGTCTACCGACCGCAAGCTCACCCATATCAGCTGCTCCGTGCGGTCATCTTCGCGCAGCGAAATCGACAACCGCATGCCTTTGATGCGCAAGGGCTCATTGACCAAGCCCTCTAAATCGCCCTTCACGAAATTAAAATCTTTCATGTCTTTTCGACCCACCAGATAATAGGCTGCATGATATTCTTCGAAGACGTGCAGGCTGCGATGCATGAGATAGCCGCGGAAACGAATGGCCGACTGACTGTAATTGTTGAACACGCGCCGATAAATCTTATCCTTGTCGATGCCCTTCGTCAGCAGCAACCCGATGATGGTGTAAAGCTCAGGACGCGTCGAATTATAGGTAAATCCGCCCGTGTCGGTCATCATGCCGCAATAAATGGCTGTGGCGGCAGCCTTAGAAAGCGCTTCGAAACCGCCCAACTGATGGACGACGCGAAAGACGATTTCGCTGGTGCTGCTCAGTTCAGGGAAGGAGATGAGCTGCGCCGCCCTGATGTTGGGATTTAAATGGTGGTCCATCACCACGCAGGGCGCCTCAGCTTGTTCGAGCAGCGTGTGCATCGCCTCTACCCGATGGGGCTCTCCAAAATCCAAACAACACACCAAATCGGCCTGGCGAAAGGCATCGGCCACGGCATCGGGCTGCTTATCGAAGCGCAAAACGGCTTCGCTGCCAGGCAACCATTTCAAAAAATCGGGGAAGGCATCGGGCATCACCACTTGCACCTGCTTGCCTAATTGGCGCAGATAAAACGCCCAACCCAAACTTGAACCCAACGCATCGCCGTCGGGACTTTTGTGTCCGGTAAGCACCACGCGCGTAGCACCGTTTATCAACTGCTGCAAGGCCTCGGCCTCGGCTGCTGTGAGTAAATCTAAATTCATCATGGCTGCAAAGGTAATAAAAAAATCGTTGGCACTTGTGATTAGCATAGGCTTAAATCCTAACTGCTGTGCGGTAGGCTTAAAAACATTTACTTCGATAGTGAGGAAACGTCATTTTTCCCATAACATGCGTTCCGCACCTGCTGAACAATCATTTTTGAGAAAAACAAGCGAGCGGCACCCGCCGAACAACCATTTTTGAGAAAAACAAGCGAGCGGCACCCGCCGAACGAGCGTTTTTATCAAAAACAAGCGAGCGGCACCCGCCGAACGAACATTTTCATCAAAAACAAGCGAGCAGCACCCGCCGAACGAGCATTTTCATCAAAAACAAGCGAGCGGCACCCGCCGAACGAGCATTTTCATCAAAAACAAGCGAGCGGCACCCGCCGAACAGCGTTTTTTAAAGACAAACACACAAAACGCCATGGGGAATTAGAGCAGCGGACTGAGCAAGCGCACGATGCTGCCCCACAAGCGCTGAAGGAACGAACGATGGGTGAAATCACGAATGGTTTCGATGTCTACACAGGCCTGCTCGTCGTGCAGATAAATGGCTTTAAAGCGCAGGGCCGTGGCACGGTCGTAGAAAAACAGATTGCTCTCGAAATTGTTTTCAAAGCTGCGAAAATCAATGTTTGTACTGCCACAAGTGGCAAAATAATCGTCGCAAACCAGCAACTTGGAATGGTTGAACCCCGGTTGATAGAGCATCACTTTGGCTCCGGCTTCGATGATGTCGGCCAAATAGGACGGACACGCCCACTCCACCAATTTTGCATCGCCACGAGCCGGTATCATGAGCCGCACATCAACGCCCGAGAGCGCAGCTGTGCGAATGGCAAAAAGAATGGGCTCGGTAGGCAGAAAATAAGGGCTCTCCATGTAGACATAATGCCGCGCCGAGAGTAAAATGCGCACATAACCTTGCATGATGTCGGGCCACGGCTGTATGGGACTGCTCGTGACGAGTTGCGCCAAGCAATTATTGGACAGCTGATGGGCATTTTCAGGATAATAACGATGGTCGGTAAGCAAGGTGCGGTCGACGAAATACCAATCGATGAGGAAGGCGCGCTGCAACGAATAGACGATTCCGCCCCGCACTTGCAAATGGGTGTCGCGCCAGGAAACGCCACGTCGGCCACGAATGTAGCGCAAGGCAATGTTCATTCCGCCAATAAATCCTACTGCACCATCGATGACACAGAGTTTGCGATGGTTGCGATAGTTCACCTTGCCCGTGAGTGCCGGAAAACGCACGGGGATGAATGGGCACACCCGCACACCTTCGGATTTCAAACGATTGAAAAAGCTGTTGTGCACATTCCAACATCCCACATCGTCGTAGATGATGCGCACCTCTACCCCTTGCCGCGCTTTGTCAATCAATGCATCGGCAATGAGCTGCCCCAAGGCATCGTCGTCAAAAATATAGGTGTCGATGTGGATATGGTCGGTGGCCTGTCCGATGGCCTTGAGCAACGCTAAGAAATAATCCGCGCCCGTGGTGAAAATCTCGATTTCATTATCTTTAAATGGCAACGCCATGCTCTGATTAGCGAAAAGATGCACCAACTGTTGCGCTTTTTCGGGGAAATGCAGATTGCGCTGTTCGGCAAACTCCAACATGCTGCGCTTGGTGAGTGCATCGAGGCTGTGTTGGCTGATAAAACGCTGCTTGCGATAGTTCTGCCCAAAGAAAAAATAAATCACGATACCTGCAAAGGGGATAAAGGTGAGCACCATCACCCACGCCACGGTTTTGGCGGGCTGCCGGTTGTCCATGAGTACTGCTAACAGCGCCAAAACTACGATGACAACATAGAGAATGATGAAAATCCAATGCATGTAGAACATAGTTGTTATTGAAAGAGTTCGATGGTGGTGCGCGCCTACACAATGATGTTGCTTCCAAGCTCCTTAGCCAACTTGTTGCGCTGCGCTATCAGTTTTTGATATTCGGCCATGAGTGCCATCTGCCGGTCGCCATGAGCTTGAGCAATCTGCGCCTTGATGGCAATCAAATGCTTTTCCACATAGTCGCGGCGAAAATCGAGCATGAGATGCTTCACCCGATTGCGCAGACTTTCTTCATCGTCCTTCACTTGCTGACTTTCGGAGAGCTTGAACTTTTCTTCGGCAATCTCGATTGCCAGATTGCTCACCTGGATGTCGTTGTGATGCACAAAATAGGGCTCAGTTTGAAAAGTGCGGTCGGTGCCCTTTTCCACAGCTTCCTGCAAAATCCGATTCAACAAATCGCTGCTGAACGAGAGGTTGTCGCAGCCCAAATTGTAGTGAATGAACTCGGCAATGGTGAGCGAGATGACGTTGCCATTGCCATCGTCAACATTAGGGAATATCACGCGGTTGCCATATTTGATGATTAATTGCAAGATGAATTTCTCCACTTCGGAAATCGTCTGAACACGATTTGAAGAAAATTGTGTCGGAGACTCGACAGGAGTTTGTTGCTGCTGTTCGGCCGACGTTGTAGGCGTTGCCACGTGTATCGAGCCCGAGGCCTTGCGCTCGCGGATTAAAGCATTCATCTGATTGATGAGCGTCATTTCATTCATACCGATGCGCTGTGCACAATCGTGCAAATAGGTGTCGCGCAAAATGGGGTTCTGCACCATCGAAATGCTCATCACAATCGAGTTGATAGCTTCTGAACGCTTGAGCGGGTCAGTTTCGTTGTCCAAGAGCAAAGCCGTTTTAAAGCGTATGAAGTCGGTGGCATGCGCCTCGATGTAGGTTTTAAATTCGTCGGCGGTATGCTGGCGGGCAAAGCTGTCGGGGTCTTCATTATTGGGCAGCAGCAACACTTTGAGATTCATCCCCTCTAACAACAACATGTCGGTGCCTCGCAACGCTGCATGAATGCCCGCAGCGTCGCCATCATAAAGCAACGTGATGTTGTTGGTAAAGCGATGCAGCATCTGTATCTGATGCACGCTGAGCGCCGTTCCCGAATTGGCCACCACATTCTCTATGCCACACTGATGCATGGAAATAACGTCGGTGTAGCCTTCGACCATATAAACATTATCCTCCTTGGCAATGGCACGCTTAGCCTGATAGATGCCATAGAGTTCGTGGTCTTTATGATAGATTTCGCTATCGGGCGAATTGACATATTTTTGATTTACGCCTTTCGTTCGCGCGTCTAACACACGACCACCAAAACCCACAATCTTGCCACTCACCCCCACCCAAGGAAAGATGACGCGATTGGCATAACGGTCAATGAGTTCGTTGTGGTCGTTTTGATAGCAAATGCCTGTGCTCAAAAGAAACTGTGCTTGATAGCCTTTCTGCAATGCGGCGTGTGCCAATGCCTGCCGATCAGGAAGATCAAAGCCCAAACGAAACTTGCGAATGATGTCATCACGAAAGCCTCGTGAGCGAAAGTATTGCATGCCTATCGCCACACCATCAACGTGGTTGTGAAGAATATCCTCGAAATAGGTTGCGGCCCATTCGTTAACGATGAACATGCTCTCGCGCAGGCTCTGCTCCTTGCGCTCCTCATCGGACAACTCGCGTTCGCGTATCTCGATATGATATTTCTTGGCCAACCATCGAAGTGCTTCCGGATAGGTTACTTGTTCGTGCTCCATGATAAAGCCAATCGGATTTCCTCCACGTCCGCAACCAAAGCAATGGCAGGTGCCGCGTGCCGGCGAAACAATGAACGAAGGAGTCTTTTCGTTGTGGAAAGGGCACAATCCCTTATAGTTGCTCCCCGACTTGCGCAGGGTTACAAATTCAGATACTACGTCAACAATGTTGGCCGCATCCTTAATCTTCTCAATGGTTTGCTTGTCTATCGCCATACTACTTTTTAATCATGAGTTAGAAAACAAATCGTCCTACCGGTTCTTGTGTTGCACATACCAATGATGCGTGAAAAAATGATAGAATGCAAGTGCCAGCAATAGCAGTCCCAACGATACCGAGAGCGCTACAAACTCATTGCGGTTAAGTGCATACCAGCCCAAGAATAAACCCAGTGAAATCCCCGATTCCCAACCTAAAAAATAGGTGCTCTGCGAAGTTCCCCGCTGGCAATGCCGGCTCAACTTAAGAAGAAACATTTGAAAACGAGAACCAATAAGTCCTATTCCATAGCCTAAAAGTGTTGGCGACAAGTGGCTCATCGCTCTCCCCTGCTGCGTAAAAAGTATGCCTACGGCGGCACAAAGGGCGAACAGCCCCGTGACAATTTCACTCTTTAAATCGGCATTGGCGAAGACAAACCGTTGGCTCAGCAGTGCAAAGGAGAACCCCAGCAACATCAATGCGTAGAAAGAAACAGAATGCGACAACGACAACAGAATTCCCACAGCCGCCATGATGAGCAACTGATTAAGGAAAAGCCACTTGCCATCCGTGAGAAAGAAACGGTCGAAGCTCACAAGGTGAATCTCGTCTTCGGGCGTTTTGAAAGGAAACTTGACCATTGAGACGAGCAGCAACGCCAGCAAGCAATCCACCGCCAAGGTGATGAAAACAAATTGAATGCCGAGGTGTTTACAGAGCAACAACCCCACCATAGGACCAACGGCTAAAGCTATTCGCCCAAACCAAGAAGAGGCATAATTAGCCTCGGTGCGATGGGACGAATCACAGACATCCACAATCAACGTGCTGCTCAAAACTTCCTGCACAAATCCGAAAGAAGCGCCAAAGCAACAAGCCAGCACATAAAGACTCCACAAGGGGAATTGTGAAATGAAAAAGAGGGCATAGAAAACAGGAATCATGCAGAGTATGGCCAATAAGGCTACGTTGTTACGACGAAACCGTTGCACTAAGAAGCTGCTAAATGGACCAGGAAGCACTACGCCTACCAAATAACTGAGAAAGACGAAGGACATTGTTGCGCCATCGAATTGCACCTGCGACATCATCCAATATGGCAGAATAGGAATGAGCATATAGACCGCCATGCACAACAAAAACTTAGCGATGGACAGCAGCCAGAAAGGCCGTTTCCACAAACGAATATGAATGGCTGTATGTTGCGTATCCATGAGCGTTTATTTATATACGATTTGTTTAATAACGTTCGTTGTCATTAGGAAACGACACATTCTTCACGGCTTGGATATAGTCTTGCACACCCTGCGTCATGCAACCTTCTACATCGGCAAAATGACGCAAGAATTTTGGCTTGAAACCATGTGTCATACCTAAAGCATCAGCATAAACCAACACTTGCCCATCCGTATCACAGCCTGCACCAATGCCTATTGTGGGGCAACTTACGGCAGCCGTCACGCGTTGCGCCAATGCTGCAGGCACCTTCTCTAACGTTATGCCAAAGCAGCCGGCTTCATCCAATAGACAAGCGTCCTTGAATAGCTTCTCTGCCTCCTGCGTTTCTTTCGCGCGGAGTCCATAACCGCCAAATTGATGAATGCTTTGCGGCGTAAGTCCCAAGTGCGCCATCACCGGAATTCCAGCCTGAATAATAGCTTGCACCGTTGGCAGAATTTCGCTTCCGCCTTCCATCTTGATGGCATCAGCACCCGTTTCCTTCATGATGCGCACAGCATTGCGCAGCGCATCTTCCCGACTCACTTGGTAACTGCCAAACGGCATATCGCAAACCACTAAACAATGGTTGCAAGCGCGCACCACACCACGTGCATAAACAATCATTTCATCAACCGTTATAGGCAGCGTTGTCGCATTACCAGCCATAACATTCGACGAAGAGTCGCCTACCAAGATGGCATCTATGCCGGCACGATCTAAAATGCCCGCTGTCGTAAAATCATAAGCCGTGAGCATCGCTATCTTCTGCCCCAGCTGCTTCATCTCTCTAAAGACTTTAGTGGTAACCTTCTGTTTATCGGTGGATAAATAACCCATATTCCTGTTTCGTTTAAATAATTATCATTGTGAACTTATCTTCTATTGGTACGAAATGCCGCGCGGCGAGGTTTCATCCTTCTCGCTTCGGTTGCTGCATGACGCGCACCACATTCTGATTTTTTGCAACAAAGTCTTTCCAACTATTGTAATGCCGAGCCGTCGTTGCGGGATTGCTTTGCTGAAGGAAATGGCAATAAGCCGCAGCCAAAGCATCGGTGGCATCCATGAATTTAGGCATCTCACCTTGATCCAAGCGCAACAAACGCTGCAACATATCGGCAACCTGCGCTTTGGAAGCCTGTCCTTGCCCTGTGATAGCCATTTTTATTTTTAACGGAGCATATTCATGAATGGGGATGTCGCGACAAATCGCGGCGGCAATGGCCACCCCTTGCGCACGCCCCAATTTCAACATCGACTGCACATTCTTCCCAAAGAATGGCGCCTCAATAGCCAATTCATCGGGCAGATAAGTATCGATGATGCCCGTCACGCGCTCATAGATATGCCCCAACCGCAGATAGGGGTCGCCCATCTTGCGCAAATCGATGACTCCCATCGACAACATCTCGGCCTTTCGCCCCACAATGCGCAGCACACCATAGCCCATGACATTGGTTCCGGGGTCGATGCCCAAAATGATTTTCTCGCTCTTGTTGCCCATTTGCATTGCTAACGGTCAAGATAAGGGTTATGCATCAACTCTTCCCCGATGGTGGTTGCGGCACCATGTCCCGGAAAGACCTTGGTTTCATCGGGCAACTGACAAATCATTCGAAGGCTCTGCATCATTTCAAGCATCGAACCGCCTGGCAAATCGGTGCGCCCAATGGAGGAACGAAAAAGGGTATCGCCCGAAAAGGCCACGTGCTCAGCGGCATCATACAAGACGATGCCACCGGGAGTATGTCCCGGCGTTTCGATGACGGTGAGCTGATGTATGCCAAAGTCTACCCTGTCGCCCTCCTTCAACCGCGTCTGAACGGGCGGAACAGGCGCCAAAACATCCAAGCCGATAAACTGCGCCGATTGCTCATGGAGCGTTGCCATCAAGGGCAGATCGCGCTCATGCACCTCGGGCGTCAACCCAAACTCGGCGTACACATAGCCATTGCCATAATTGTGGTCGACATGTCCATGGGTTGCAATGAGATGTTGCGGACGAAGTTGCTGCTGCCGAATATAATCGGAAATCACACGATACTCGTCGGCAGTGCGCGCACCGCAATCGATGATGACACACGCACGCGTCTCATCACTCACCACATAGCAATTTTCTTGCAACGCATTACATTGAAAAATCTTGATGGTCAACATATTTATTGGATTGGAATATAAACTAATTTCTTTTCTTCCCTAAACCACTCTTCATCGAAAAAGTCGGTCAACGAAATCACTTCGGCCACGCGCTGAAAGGGTTTCAACTCTTCAACCAGCGCCCCACCCTTCAGGCAAATCAAACCATTGGGCCAGGCATTGTGGTGCTCACGCCGAATGTTTTTGCGAACGATTTTCACCAAATCGGGAAGCGGCATCACGGCCCGACTCACCACAAAATCAAACATATCCGTTTCTTCTTCGCCCCGCCGCTGCACCGCCTCTACGTTCTGCAAGCCAATGCCCGAGGCGACAGCCGAGGCCACGGTGATTTTCTTCCCCGTTCCATCGATGAGTCGAAACTGACATTGGGGAAAGAGAATGGCCAGCGGAATGCCCGGGAAGCCGCCACCGGTGCCGAAATCGAGAACCCGCGTGCCCGCTTGAAAGCGAATGGCCTTGCCGATAGCCAAAGAATGGAGCACGTGGTGCAAATAAAGATTGTCCATATCCTTGCGCGATATGACATTAATCTTTGCGTTCCATTCACGATAAAGGCTATCCAGCCGAGCAAACTGCTCCTGTTGTTGCGCGCTTAAATGGGGGAAATATTTTGAAATCAGTTCGGTCATCTCTGCTGCTTTAGACTGCAAAATTACAACATTCTTTGCAACTTTCCCCACGATGCGCACAATTATTTAGCCTTACCGCTGTGCCACGAGCCGACGCAAACAAGCGTTTGAGCCGAACCATGTCGTGCTTTTCAACCACACTTAAGAATGCAGATGAGAGAGCCGCTCACTAACCTGTTTTTTCTTGAAAACGGATTAGATCCCTGGGAACTAACACGCTTTTGTTAAAAAATTGATTAGATCCCCGGGGACTAACGTATTTTTTCTTTGCAACGTGTTAGAAACAGTGTATCTAACATGTTTTTTCAAGAAAACGGACGAGATACACTGTTTCTAACGTGTTTTTCCAAAAAAAACGGACGAGATACACTGTTTCTAACGTGTTTTTTCAAGAAAATGGACGAGATACACTGTATCTAACGTGTTTTTCCAAGAAAACGGACGAGATACACTGTTTCTAAATGTGTTTCGGCTCGGAAAATAAACAGAAACAGTGTTTCTAACACATGCTCACTTGGAAACGGGTTAGAAACACTGTTGCTGACTTGTTTTTGTTTCGCTTTCTTCTCTATGCGGTCATTTGCTTGAGCTTCTTCAGCAAAGCAAACATCACCAACGCGCTCAACAAGCACAAGGCAATGAGGATGCCCCAGTTATACATCAACGGCACCTCGTTCCACAACATCGAAGGGATGGAGCTGAGGTAGTTGCCGATGGCCGTAGCCACAAACCAGCCGCCCATCATCAGCCCTTTGTATTTTGGCGGTGCCACCTTGCTCACAAACGAAATGCCCATGGGCGAAAGCAACAGCTCGGCCAAGGTGAGGGTGAAATAGGTGGAGATGAGCCAGCCCGGCGACAACACGCTTTGGGTTTTATCGCCCAAATCCATTGGCGAGATGAGGTCGGTCGAGGCCAAGGTGATGACCGCAAAGCCCAAGGCTGCCACCAACATGCCCCATGCGATGCGTGCCGGTGCGCTCACCTCGTGACCCTTCTTGGCCAAGATGCCGAAGAACAGCATGCTGAAAGGAGTCAGCGACACCACGAAGAACGGATTGAACTGTTGGAAATCAGAGGGCTGTGTCTTCGTGGGGTCGTCCATTCCCAAAAATAAAAGCACGGCGACAAGCCAGGCGACAACAGTAATCATGCCGCAGATGAGACGACTCTTCCGCGTTTTTGCTTGCATGGCGCCAAAGCCTGTGTAGACGGATAGCGCAATCAAGGCCAAGCTGAAGATGTTGAACCAAATGCGCATGCCGCCCGAAACGGTGAGGTTGGTATATTTCTTAGCAAAGAACGTGAGCGCCGACCCGTTTTGATGGAAAGCCATCCAAAAGAAAATGACGACGGCAAACACCAGTAGCAGCGCCACGATGCGGTCGCGCGTTTGCTTGGGTGTGAGCTCCTGCACGTCGGCATTCGCCGTTTTAGCTTGCTTGGCAGTGATGTCGGCATGCTTGAACCAGTTGCGGCATCCGAAATAGATGCAGGCCGAGAGCACCAATGAAATGCAGGCCACGCCGAAGCAGAGACCATAAGCACCATAGAGCACTTCAAGGTATTTGGGGTCGAGGTTGGCTGCATCATAATGGAAACCATACTGGCCGAGATAGAGGTTGGTGATCCACTTCGCTGTGGAAGGTGCAAACATGGCGCCAATGTTGATGGCCATGTAGAACAGACTGAAGGCCGAGTCGCGCTGATGGGCATACTCGGGTGCGTCGTAGAGGTTGCCCACCAACACCTGCAAATTGCCTTTAAACAGCCCCGTTCCCAACGAAACACAGGCCAATCCGGCAAACATCGCCCACTTGCCCACTTCGTTAGCGGCAGTAGGAATGGCCAGCCCCAAATAGCCTAAGAACATCGTTGCGAAACCTATGGTGACACACTTGCCATAGCCTATCTTGTCGGCAATCATGCCTCCGACAAGCGGTGCAAAATAAACGACGGCTAAGAAAATGGCATAAACCTGCCCGGCTTGCGATTCGCTCCAACCGAATTTGGCCTGCATAAACAGCGTAAAGATGGCCAACATGGTGTAATAACCAAAACGCTCGCCCGTGTTGGCCAATGCAAGCGCATAAAGGCCTTTAGGTTGATTTTCAAACATAGATTGATTTATTTAAATGATGATTATTTGCTTGTCCGCATCATGTCAAAGAGGTAGGTGGCTTTGATGACAATCTGCCCAAAGTTGGAGCGCGAGAAATAATCGCGTTTCGACGATGCAAAGATGTTGCCTAACCCATAATAATAGCGGGCTTCGAGCAGAAAATGCCCCACCGCAGGATGCACATATTCGCCACCAATCCCCGCGGCGATGCCGTAATCAAAACGACGGGCAACCTTCATGGTTTCCTGTTCGGAAACAGCACTCACACGGTCGACCACATTGCGTTGCGCATAGCTGTAGTTCATACTGGTTTTCTCGCTCAGCATATAGCCAAACTGTGGGCCCAAATTCAAAAAGAATTGCATGCCTTTCTGCTCTTTTCCCCACGCCAGATGTGCAAATATCGGCACCTGGACATACGTGAGGTTGCGACTATATTTCTCGGCAACATTCGTGGCGCCATTGATTACAGGCCGGTCGTTCGCATCTAAAATATCCTCGGTCCAGCCCACCTGCGCGACATTAATCTCACCCATGACAGAGCAGATGGTCGAGAAATATTTCTCGCTCGTGTAGCGCATCGAGAGTCCCGCTGTAATTCCGCCATGCTGTTTCTGCGGAACGGTGGGCATAAAGCCAACCTTGCTCAGCACATAGCCACCATTCACTCCCACAGCGAAGTCGCTGCGATGCTGACCTATTTGCGCATGGATTGTTGAACAATAGCTAACACTTAGCACTGCAAAAAGCAGCATTTTTAATCGTAATCTCATATTCTTTTCTAAAGACCTTTAATCATGTTAATAGGCAAGGCTCTCAATGCTGCCGTTATAGAGGTAGTGAATGAGCTGGAAAGCCGTATTCTGTCGTCCGCCTTTCCCCACGGGCTCAAATTGCAAGGGGGTTTGCAACGGCTGATAGAAACGCTGCCAGCGATTGCCCGTAAACTGGTTCCCATGTTGAAGGATGCCACGAATGAAGAACTGTGCATGGTCGTAACCTGTGATGGCGAAACGCGGAAGCGCTTGCATCAGGGGCTCATGAAACCAGCTGCGATAGCTCTTTTCCAAAGTTTGTGTGGCCGTGGCCGACGCATTATAATAAAACGTTGTGGGGATATACGTATCATATTTGCAGAAATGCGCAAAATCATACGAGGCATACATGAGCCACTCGGTGTAGCCAAACAAACGCACCACCCGACCGGGATACAACTGCTCGAGACGCTCTAACTTTACAAAAGCAGCATTCAACTCGGGCGAACGTGCCGTGTTGAGCACCACCACATTGGGCTGCGTGGCGCTGAAAGCCTTCGCAAAAGCATCATCGGGCGATTTTAAATTCGTAATGTTATAGGAAACACCTTTTATATCCAGTTGCTTTCGCAAAGCTGCCGTGAATGCTCCTTTAGGATTAATGCTATCATTGCAATCGACAAACACGGGATGGCACTTGCTGAAACGTTCTAAAAAAGCATTCACAGCAGCGTTTGTCAGACGCGCCCCATCTTGATAAACTTGAAAAACATACGGGTTAGAGGCAACCTCATTTCCTGTGATAGAAAAGGGAATAACCAACCGAATGCGCCGCGATTTGCAATAATCGGCTAAAGGCTTTACTTGCTTGCTATATAAAGGACCAAAGATCACGTTGCACTTTTCAACACCTTCGCGTTGCAACACTTGCTCTATATCGGTGTTCGCATCCACATTCCACGCTTGGACATGAATGGTATAGCCCGCCGTTTTCAACTGGTTACAGGCCATCAACATGCCTCGATAATATTCGGTCATGCGTTTTCCATCGCCATCAAGCTGATGCAAAGGCAACATCACTCCGATAGTAATTGGCCCCTTAGCTGTCGTGGCCGCCTGCGATGAAAAGGCAAGTGGGAAACCACTGAGCAACAAAAGAATTAAAAGCAAAAAGTATCGATAATATATTCTCATAATCTTTAGTTTGCGACTTTTCAGCTGCAAAAATACAAAAAATAGTCTTTATCCCACGTGTTAACTCTTATCTTTTTGCTACCTTTGTGCGCATTATACAGGCAAAGATTGATTCAGATAGGTAATGTTTTCATTGCCCATTGCATGCGATAACATCACAAGGCATGCATAACCATTTGAAGAGATTTTAGGGAAACGAACGCATGGAAAAAGAAGATAAAAAGATAAATGTATGGGGTGCGCGTGTGCACAACCTCAAAGATATTAATGTTGCGATACCCCGCAATTCGTTAACGGTGATTACGGGGCTTTCGGGCTCGGGGAAATCGTCATTGGCTTTTGATACGATTTTCGCCGAAGGACAACGTCGCTACATTGAAACCTTTTCGGCGTATGCCCGCAATTTCTTAGGCAACTTAGAGCGCCCCGACGTAGATAAAATCACAGGATTGAGCCCCGTCATCAGCATTGAGCAGAAAACCACCAATAAAAATCCGCGCTCAACAGTGGGCACCACCACAGAAATCTATGACTTCTTGCGCCTGCTTTATGCACGTGCCGGAACGGCTTACAGCTATCTCACGGGCGAGAAGATGGTGAAATATACCGAGGAGAAAATCCTCGAGATGATTTTACACGACTATGCGGGCAAGCAAATCTACATCCTTTCGCCGCTGGTGAGAAACCGCAAAGGACATTATCGCGAGCTTTTCGAAAGCATGCGCAAAAAGGGCTACATGAACATTCGCGTGGATGGCACGATTGAAGAGCTGACACGCGGCATGAAGGTGGACCGTTATAAGAACCACAACATTGAGCTGGTCATCGACAAAATGTTGGTTGAGGATGTTTCGCACGAGCGCTTAACCAAGAGCGTTGAAGCAGCGATGAAGCAGGGCGACGGCCTCATTATGCTGTTAGAGAAAGGTAGCACCGATGGTAAATATTTCTCAAAGCGGTTGATGTGCCCCACCTCGGGCATCTCATATAAAGACCCCGCACCCAACATCTTCTCGTTCAACTCGCCCGAAGGCGCCTGCACCCATTGCAAAGGCCTGGGCTACGTGACCGAGATTGACTTGCAAAAGGTTATTCCCAACAACAAATTGAGCATTCACGAAGGCGGCATCGCTCCCTTAGGAAAATACAAGAACCAAATGATCTTCTGGCAAGTGGATGCACTGCTGCGCAAGCACGATTGCAACCTGAAGACGCCTATAAAAGACATTCCCAAAGAAGCGTTAGACGAAGTGTTGTATGGCGCATTAGAGAATGTGCGCATCGACAAAGAACTCATCCACTCCAATTCTGACTATTTCGTGGAATTCAACGGCATCATCAAATATCTTCAAGCCACCATCGACAACGACGACACCGCATTGGGAAAGAAATGGGCCGACCAATTCAAAACCACCGTCACTTGCCCTTCGTGCAAAGGCATGCGGCTCAACCGCGAAGCGCTTTCATATAAGATTTGGGACAAAGGCATTGCCGATTTAGCCAACATGGACATCACGGCGCTCAAAACATGGCTCGGCGAGGTGGAGCAGCATTTAGATGAGAAACAGAAGCGCATTGCTGCCGAAATCTTAAAGGAAATCAAAAAGCGGGTCAACTTTCTCACCGAGGTGGGCTTAGACTATCTCTCGCTCAATCGACAAAGTGCCACGCTCTCAGGCGGGGAAAGTCAGCGCATCCGGTTGGCCACTCAAATTGGAAGCCAGCTGGTCAACGTGCTCTACATTCTCGATGAACCCAGCATCGGCCTGCACCAACGCGACAACGAACGGCTCATTCGCTCGCTCAAAGAACTGCGCGACTTGGGCAACACCGTCATTGTCGTAGAACACGATGAAGACATGATGCGCGCCGCCGACTGGATTATCGACATCGGTCCCAAGGCCGGACGCAAAGGCGGCGAAGTGGTGTTTCAAGGAACACCTGCCGAAATGCTCAAGCAACACACGCTCACGGCCGACTATCTCAACGGCACACGGGCCATCGAAGTGCCCCGAAAGCGGCGCAAAGGCAACGGCAGAATGCTCGAAATCAAAGGCGCCACGGGCAACAATCTCAAACAGGTGGATGTGCAGTTCCCATTGGGCGAACTCATCGTGGTAACCGGCGTATCGGGCTCGGGCAAATCAACGCTCATCAACGAAACGCTGCAACCCATTCTCTCCACCCACTTCTATCGTTCACTCAAGCAGCCCATGCCCTATGAGGAGTGCCTCGGCATCGACAACATCGACAAAGTAGTCAACGTGGACCAAAGTCCCATCGGGCGCACACCGCGCAGCAATCCCGCCACCTACACAGGTGTTTTCAACGACATTCGCGCCCTCTTCGTCAACCTGCCCGAGGCCAAAATCAGAGGCTACAAGCCCGGCCGATTCTCATTCAACACCAAAGGCGGACGCTGCGAAGCCTGCGCCGGCAACGGCTATAAAACCATTGAGATGAATTTGCTGCCCGACGTGATGGTGCCCTGCGAAGTATGCCACGGCAAACGCTACAACCGCGAAACATTGGAAGTGAGGTTCAAGGGAAAATCCATTGCCGACGTGCTCGACATGACCATCAACCAGGCCATGGAGTTCTTCGAAAACACACCCAACATTCTCAACAAAATCAAGGCCTTGCAAGAGGTGGGGCTGGGCTACATCAAGTTGGGACAAAGCTCTACTACCCTTTCGGGCGGCGAAAGTCAGCGTGTGAAGTTGGCCACCGAATTGGCGAAACGCGACACCGGAAAAACGCTCTACATCCTCGACGAGCCCACCACGGGATTGCATTTCGAAGACATCCGCATCTTGATGGATGTGCTTCAGAAGTTGGTTGACAAGGGTAACACGGTCATCATCATCGAACACAATTTAGATGTCATCAAATTGGCCGACCACATCATCGACATCGGCCCCGAAGGTGGCTCGGGCGGCGGAAAGATTGTTGCCCAAGGCACCCCCGAAGCCATTGCCAAAGCTGGCAAAGGCTACACCGCAAAGTTCTTAGCACCCGTGCTCCAACGGCATTAACGCCCGCAAGAGAAATCATTCGCCAATGGACAAACACACGAAATGTATGCCGGCGAACAGTTCGCCGATGGACAAAAACACGAAATGATTGCCGGCGAATAGTTCGCCGATGGACAAACACACGAAATGATTGCCGGCGAATAGTTCGCCGACGGACTAAAACGAGAAAAGGTTGCCGGCGAATAGTTCGCCGATGGACTAAAACGAGAGAAGGTTGCCGGCGAATAGTTCGCCGATGGACAAAACGAGAAATGATTGCCGGCGAGGTGCTCGCCGACGGACAAACACAAGAAATGATTGCCGGCGAGGTGCCCGCCGATGAGGACAAAATGAGGTTTGCTGCTATCTCGAAATCGTTTTGGAGCGTTTGTCAAGATGGGCAACCGATATTTTTGGATTTCGCGCATTCTTCGGGCTTGTATGATTTAATGTTGCATTTATTTCGTAACTTTGCACGACAGAATTCGAATTCATAACATTATTATTATATGTATAGGACAAAAACATGTGGCGAGCTTAGGCTTGCCGACGCGGGCACCTCGGTAACCTTAGCCGGTTGGGTGCAACGGATAAGGAAAATGGGTGGCATGACCTTTATTGATCTTCGCGACCGTTATGGCATCACACAGCTCGTTTTCAACAGCACCGCAGACAGTTCGCTCTTCGATGCAGCCAACAGATTGGGGCGCGAATATTGCATTCAGGTTGTGGGTAGGGTGAGCGAACGCGAAAGCAAGAACCCCAAGATGGATACCGGCGATATCGAAATCCTGGCCGAGCGGCTTCAAATTTTATCTCCGTCGCTGACTCCGCCTTTCACCATTGAAGACGAGACCGACGGCGGCGATGACCTGCGCATGAAATATCGTTATTTGGATTTGCGACGGAATGCCGTTCGCCGTAACATTGAATTGCGCCACCGCATGACCATTCTCATCCGCAACTTCCTCGATGCGCAGCAATTCATGGAGGTTGAAACGCCGGTGTTGATAGGAAGTACGCCTGAGGGGGCACGCGATTTTGTCGTGCCGAGCCGCATGAATCCAGGTCAATTCTACGCCTTACCGCAAAGTCCTCAGACGCTGAAACAGCTGTTGATGGTTGCGGGATTCGACCGTTATTTTCAAATTGCAAAATGTTTCCGCGACGAAGATCTCCGCGCCGACCGCCAACCCGAATTCACACAAATTGACTGCGAGATGAGCTTCGTCAACCAAGACGATGTTTTGGAATTGTTTGAGCGCATGGCACGCCATCTGTTTAAGGAGATTCGTGGCGTTGAATTGCCGCCGTTGGAGCGGATGACGTGGCAGGAAGCCATGAAACGCTTTGGCAGCGACAAGCCCGATTTGCGCTTCGATATGGAATTCGTTGAACTGAAAGAAGCCTTCGCCGGCAAAGGCTCGTTCTCTGTTTTTGACGATGCACAATACATCGGCGGAATATGTGTGCCGGGATGTGCACACTACAGCCGTAAGCAATTAGACGAGCTCACCGACTTCGTAAAACGTCCGCAGATTGGGGCGAAAGGACTTGTTTACATTAAATATAATGAGGATGGAAGCGTCAAGAGTTCTATCGATAAATTCTATCGTGAAGAGGTCTTGCGCAGCGTGCTCCAAAAGGGCGATGCAAAGCCGGGCGATTTGATGCTGATTCTTTCGGGCGACAAACCCAATACCACGCGCATTCAGCTGTGTGCGCTGCGTTTGGAGATGGGTGACCGTTTGGGACTGCGCAATAAAGACGTGTTCAAATGCCTGTGGATTATTGATTTTCCACTGTTCGAATGGAGCGACGAAGAGCAACGCCTCATGGCCACGCACCATCCATTCACCATGCCCAACCCCGACGATTTGCCACTGTTAGATGAGCATCCCGAACAGGTGCGCGCCAAAGCCTATGACTTTGTTTGCAATGGTATTGAAGTTGGAGGAGGCTCGCTCAGAATTCACGACACACAACTGCAAGAGAAGATGTTTGAAGTTTTAGGCTTCACAAAAGAGCGTGCCGAGGCGCAATTTGGCTTCCTCATGAATGCCTTCAAATATGGTGCTCCTCCCCACGCAGGCTTGGCTTTTGGCTTAGATCGCTTCGTGAGCATCATGGCAGGCCTCGATTCCATCCGCGATTGCATCGCTTTTCCGAAGAACAACAGCGGCCGCGATGTGATGTTAAATGCGCCCGGTGCGCTTGACGATAAACAGTTGGAAGAGTTGCAAATTCGTTTAAATCTGAGCACGAAAGATTGACATAAGTCAAAATATGAGACAACAAGAGTGTCAAATCGCTAATTTTGCACTCGTCTCAACGACTAATTGAATAGAATTCAGTACTTTTGCAGTGTCGGATTCCAAGTTCATCAAGAGCAGGTTACGATAAGCAACAACAATTAATTTAGTCACTTATGACAGAAAAAAAAGCTACGTCAAAAGCTACTGCACCCAAGAAAGTCGCAGTAAAGAAAGCAGCAGCGCCCAAGAAGGCCGCTTCTGCAACTCCCGTTTTGTATATCAATGCTGAAAGCGTTGGTTTCCGTGCAGGCGATGTCTATCAGGCATTAGCTGCTGCAGAAAGTGCGCTTTCTGTTGCTGAGATTGCAAAAGCTGCAAAGATTAGTGTTGAAGAAGCCTACTTAGGCATAGGCTGGCTCTTCAAAGAAGGAAAAGTTAAAGATGAGAATAACTTGCTAACACTTGCATAACCATTCTCAAAAGTCTTATTCACCAAAAGGGGGAACTGTTGAATAATAAGCAGCTCCCCCTTTTAAATGATGGGTTGTTTTGGATTATCATCAAGAGATTTTACGCATTTTAATCGAAGCCGATTGTGAAGGACTTTCTGTCAAAAAGATTGTGAATCATGTGTACAACGCATGTAATAATCTTTTCGCTCCCATTGCTTATGATAGTGTTTACAAAGCTGTGGTGCAAGATTTGATAACCCATGCAAAGAAGCCTAATTCTTTGATTGTGCGCACAGCAAAACGAGGAACTTATCGTATCAATACCGAAAATCCACTTTCTAATCAACTGCTACTGCAATTCAAAGAACATAACGAGGAAGAGAGGAATATGGAGGAAATAAAAAAGGAGATGCCTCTAAATCTTTTTGAAGACACCAATCTCTATTAAGCATAAAGAGGGGGCTATCCGCGTATAATTATTGCCTTTCCTACATAGGATATAGACAAAGAAAATGAGGATATATGCAACATACATCCCCATTTCTCTTATTGATATAAAATACTAATAGTTATTTTATTTTATCCACAATCGCTTTAAAAGCCTCAGGATTATTTACAGCTAAGTCTGCAAGAACCTTACGATTGATTTCAATACCAGCCTTATGTAAAGCCCCCATCAATGTAGAATAACTCATATTCTCAAGACGAGCAGCTGCATTAATACGCTGTATCCACAAGGCACGGAAATTGCGTTTCTTGTTGCGGCGGTCGCGATAAGCATACGTAAGACCCTTCTCCCAAGTATTTTTTGCTACTGTCCAAACATTCTTTCTCGCTCCATAATAACCTTTTGTGAGCTTCAGAATTCTTGTTCTCTTTGCTTTTGAAGCAACATGATTTACTGATCTTGGCATAATTTTTCTTCTTTAATGTTTTCTACTAAAAAGTGAATTAACGCAAACAAAGCAAATCACGCACTTGCTTCATGTTCGTGCGATCTACTAATGTTTGATGAACAAGATTTCGCTTTTGCTTCTTTGTCTTTTTAGTCAGAATGTGACTATGGTAGGCATGATGTCTTTTAACCTTACCAGTACCGGTGAAAGAAAAACGTTTCTTTGCACCAGAATTTGTCTTAACTTTAGGCATTTTTTTACTTTTTATTATTATTAATAATCGTGGCAACGCATATACCTGGCGTTACGCACTTTTTTTATTCATTTGTTGCAGCACTATCTTTCAGCTGATCAAGTGCCTTTTCTCCATTCTTTGCATTTGCAAACAAGCCCGTCTTCTCAAGATTGGCTTCACGTTGCATGTCACTTGCTAACTTTGCCTCAGCATCTCTCTTCTCGCGATCAAGCTTCTGCTGGCTTTTCTTTGCTACACCCGACTTCTTTGGAGCAATGAATAAGAACATTTTCTTACCTTCAAGACGGGGCATTTGCTCAACCTTTCCAAATTCTTCTAAATCGTTTGCAAATCGAAGCAGAAGCACTTCGCCCTGCTCTTTAAACAAAATGGAACGACCGCGAAAGAAAACATAAGCACGAACTTTATTACCATCTTCCAAGAATTCCTTGGCATGCTTCAACTTAAAATTATAATCATGCTCGTCGGTTTGCGGGCCAAAGCGTATTTCTTTCACCTCAACCTTAACTTGCTTCTGCTTAATTTCCTTCTGATGCTTCTTTTGCTGATACAAAAACTTTGAATAATCAATGAGACGACAAACAGGAGGTTGAGCATTGGGGGAGATTTCTACAAGGTCAACACCTTGTTGCCGAGCCATATCTAAAGCCTTCTTCGTTGACACAACTTCAGAGCCTTCATCCCCTACTATGCGAACTTCACGTGCACGTATCTGTTCATTGACACGATACTGGTTTTTTAATTTGTCATTCTTCATCCAATTATTTTCTGTCTGTTTAAATACCAAACGGCTGCAAAGGTAGTACTTTTCAATTTATAAACCAAATTTTAAAACTATTTTTTAGTAATCCCTTTGCGCCGTTAAATGCTGATACTTAAACCTCCTTTAGCTTCTGTTGCCACTTCCATGCAGTTGCCAACACTTCATTCAAAGGTGTTTTTGCCTCCCAACCTAAGACCGCATTTGCCTTAGAGCAATCACCCCAAATCTTTTCAATATCGCCTTCTCGGCGTGGGCCATATTTCCAATTCACTTTTACACCTGTAGCTTTTTCAAAGGTGTCGACAATCTCTTTCGTGGTATTGCCTTTTCCTGTGCCAATATTAAAATATTCGATTGGTTCTGCATCAGCATTCAACACACGCTGCATCGCAGCGACATGTGCCTTAGCCAAATCAACCACGTAGATGTAATCACGAATACAAGTGCCATCGGGCGTATTGTAATCGTTTCCAAAGATAGTCAATTCCTTGCGTATTCCTGCTGCTGTCTGCGTGACGAATGGAATTAAATTGGCAGGGACGCCATTGGGCAACTCACCGATAAGGGCTGTTGGATGTGCCCCTATCGGGTTAAAATAACGCAACACAATACTCTTGATGTTTGCGCCACTATGAATATAGTCATAGATAATTTGCTCGTTAATCTCCTTCGTATTACCATAGGGTGATGTAGCCTTTTGATGAGGAGCATCCTCTGTTACAGGCAAATTCTCAGGCTTCGGCTGTCCATACACGGTGCAACTTGAAGAGAAGATAAAACCTTTTACGCCATATTGTGGCATTAACTCTAAGAGATTAATCAGCGAAACGATATTGTTTCGATAGTAAAGTAGCGGCTTTTGCACACTCTCTCCCACAGCCTTTGATGCAGCGAAATGAATGATACCCGCAATATGTGGATATTTCTTAAACACGCCTTCCGTAGCCTCTTTATCGCGCAAATCAACCTTTTCGAAAGCAGGTTTCTGTCCTGTAATCTGCGCAATACCATCAAGTACTTCAATTTTTGAATTACTGAGATTATCAATAATCACAACTTCATAACCGGCTTCCATCAATTCAACAACTGTGTGTGAACCAATAAAGCCCGTTCCTCCCGTTACCAATATAGTTTGTTTCATAAAAATGAATGAGTTAGATTTGTCGCAAAGGTATATAAATTATTTCATTGCACTCTCGTTTTAATATTAATTTGCACAGCCTTTATGGCAACATTTCAAACTTTCTCCACAACGTTCAATGCTACACTTTCACCTTTATATAGAGAGAAGAAAACGTTTTGCGGCATTTAAAATGGCAGTCCAACTGCAAAATGGAAAGCAAAATCACGACTAAACTTAGGATGGAAGATAGGATAATGCTCGTGCACATCAGCATAGGCAGGATTGATGGCGCGCATTGCCATGTCAAAACGCAGAATGAAATAATCAAAATTCAAGCGGAGTCCAAGGCCATAGGCCACAGCCATTTGCTTGTAAAACGTATCGAACTTAAACTGCCCGCCAGGCTGGTCTACATAGTTTCGCAATGTCCAAATGTTACCTGCATCTACAAAAGCCGCACCATTAAACTTCCAAAACAAATACGTTCGATACTCCACATTCAAATCTAACTTCATATCGCCCGTCTGATTAATAAAGTCTATGCGACCACCTGAGCCCTTAAACTTTCCTGGTCCTAATTCCCTAACGCTCCAACCACGCACACTATTGGCACCACCCGAGAAATAACGCTTTTCAAAAGGCAGAATGGTGCTGTTACCATAGGGCCACGCCACGCCCAAACCCACGTGCATAGCCAAAGCATTGCGTGCATCGAAACAAATTAAATGGGTGAGGTCTACATCAAACTTCACATATTGCGCAAAGGCTATATTAAATAAGGTGGCCTGCTGATTGGCATTCTGCTTAAAACGAAACAAATGGGACAACCCATTGAGAATATTGCCCGCTGTTTCAATATTAGCCCGCACAACATTCACATTGTCATTATAGGTCAGCCCCATTCCGATCTTCATGATGAACAAATCCTCGTAATTATAGCGCAAAATAGCATTGCGATTGCTCGTCCCATCCAAGTAATCGTGTTTGAAAGTGGCACTGATCCAAGGCATATAAACATAGCTCAAATCCAACACATCGGCACGATAACTGATGTGATGATGGGGCTCTGCCCAACGGTAACGCCATGCAGCCGAGAAGACTCGCCGATGAAACTCGGGGCGATTTTGCAGATTATAACCTGTTGCCAATTCGGATGTTGCCAAGCTCCTGTGCTTAAACATGCGCGAAAGGAACGGCGCTAAGAAACGAGGGAACTGCAATTTCGTTTCAAAACCATATTCCACATAGTTTTGGTTTTTATAGCCTTCCAACCCACGAATAGCCTCAAAAGCGCCACGTAATTGCACGCTCAACAACTCAGCCCCATGAAAAAGGTTGCGATTTTCCCATGTCAAGCTGGCGGCAGCTCCCAAATCTCCGGCCGTGTTTGTGCCTTCGGGCTGAAAAGATAGTGTGTTGGCTTTGTTGGTGTTCAACTGAATCTCGCAATCCAACAGCGTTGTATCGGGTCGCTCTTTAAAAGTGATATTGGTGTATCTGACGACTTGAAAGCGTGCAAACTTGTTGTAGGTCTGCTCCAGTTTATTGGCATCATACGGCTCGTGTACTTCGAGCATTGTAGCATTGCGCAACACACTTTTGCGCAAACGTATGGCACCACCATCCTCATTCATGCGATAATAAATGCTATCGATGACATAGCAGGGATGCAACGTGTCGTGCTTTTGTTCGTTTGTGCGATAAGGCAGCAGATGCAACGTGATGTTGATATCACGACTATTGCGCGCCGAATCGGCACTATACTGAATAAAATCGCGATGAAACTTATAATAACCGTGATTCAATAAAAAGTCTGTAATATTCTTGCGTTCGGCATTCAAAGCATCTACCGTAAATCTACTTCCAGCCAGTAAGGTGGGCTTAAACATGTTGCGTTTCTCTTTGCGCGCCAGCAAAGCCGCAATCACGCTATCTTGAATATCATATTTCAACGTATGAATCAGATAGGGTTCGCCGGGTTGCAGCCGAAACACCACCTTCACCTTCTTGCCTTTAACCGTTGTTTTGAGCTGTGTTTTTGCCTGCATATAACCCATGTTGCGCATGGCCGACGTTAAATCCTGCACCGACAAACGCGCTTGCGCAGTGTCGAAAATCACGGGTGCCTCGCCGATATGCTTCAACGTGCGATTCATCCATTTCGTTGAGTCGCGCCCTGCCAAGGCGTAGGTGCCCAGTGGAATTTTGAACAACGAAAACCACTTTGAATTGGCCGTTTGCCGCACGTAGGCACTGAGCGTAGAGGCATCCAAATCCTTCCGGTCGGATTTTATCTTCACACTCTCGAGCATATATTGATTCTCGGGAACGAACTTCGATGCACTACATGCCGTCAGCAACGTTGCAAAAAGCACACTATAAATCTTGCAATACTCCATAGCGACGCAAAGTTAGCACATTTTCCACGAATAACAAAATGCGCTTTGCCCGAAAATTGCTACCTTTGCAAGCATGATTAGCAAAGCGAAAATCAAATTTATCAAGTCGCTTCAGTTGAAGAAAAACAGGCTTCGCGAACGGCTCTTCATCGCCGAAGGTCACAAGGTGGTGGGCGATTTGCTGACCGTGATGCCGGCTCACACCCTCGTTGCCACCGAAGAATGGATGGCCACACACGAAGTGCCGCAAACCACAGCGCTACACATTGTGAGCGAAGACGAGCTGCAGAGCGTGAGCTTGCTGCAACATCCGCAACAGGTGTTGGGCCTCTTCCCCTACCCCGACGTCAGCGACTTCGACATTCCGCTCACGCAACTTTCGCTTGCTCTCGACGGCATTCAAGACCCCGGCAATTTAGGCACCATCATCCGCATGGCCGACTGGTTTGGCATCGCGCACATCTTTTGCTCGCCCAACACGGCCGAAGCCTACAATCCCAAAGTGGTGCAAGCCACCATGGGCAGCATTGCTCACGTGGCAATTCACTACACCGAGCTCCCCCCTCTGCTGGCTGCGTTGCCCCACAATTTCCCCATCTACGGCACGATGTTGGATGGTGAAAACATCTATCAAAAGACGCTGTCGCCCACGGGCATCATCATCATGGGCAACGAGGGCAACGGCCTGTCGCCCGAAACACGCGCATGGGTCAATCAGCGGCTGCTCATCCCTAATTGCTCGACGGCCACCAACAAGGCCGAATCGCTCAACGTGGCCATTGCAACAGCCATCGTATGCTCGGAATTTCGCCGACAAACATTTTTATAACGCAACATCAAATCCATAAAACGATGAACGAAAATTTATTCAAAACGCGCAGCGTGCTGGCCAACATGAAGACCACCATCAATACGCTACTGCAACACTATCCCACGCTGTTCTATAAAACGTTGATTCCCTATCTCGTGGCGGCCATGGCTCTCACCACACTGCTTTTCAATGGAACCAACGCCGTTGTCAACTTCTATTCAGGCGACGATCCTTCGTTGCTGCAGGTGCTGTTGAGCCTCGTAGCACTGCCCTTAGTCCTGCTACTGCCGGCCGTCGCCATGGGCATCGTCTTCGGCAAGCTCCACCAGCAGCCCCGCGCTCGCTGCATCAAGCGCAACCTCGTCGCCGCCCTCGCGTTTGCCCTGCTCACCTTGGCACTCTATCTGCTGCTCGAATGGGCACAGTATGGCGTGCAAACGCTGTGGCCATCGCTCATTCGCGAAAACGATTTAAACGACACGCAAAACATCGAAACCATCAAATACACCCTCACCTTCATCCTGTTGCTACCGTTCTGCCCGCTGAATTTCGCGTTCACAAAATACATCATCACCCCCACCCTGCCCCTGCGCAAAGCCCTGAAAGAGGCCTTCACCACCGGCCGGCTCAACTGGGGTTACCTCGTTTCCAACCAAGCAGCCATCTGCTTCCTCTGCGGCGTGGCCTACTGCCTCATCAGCATACCCGTGAGAATATTGCTCAACGCCTACTATCTCAACGCCATCGGCATGCTGCAAGGCGATGCCAACGGGCTGCCCGCCCACTTCGTTCCCATGATGTTTGCCGTCTGCACGCTCATTGGCCTGCTGCTGTTTCAACTGCTCAACGTCTATGCCGCATTCGAATACTTCATGTATGGTGCCACTGAGCAACGCGCCCTCGAAAAGCAGCAACAGCAGCATTTGCGTTAGAAAATGATGCCGTAGCAATCGCGCGTCAAAAAACGACGGTCGTTTTCTGCGCCGCAGGGTTGCAAGTCAAGAAACGATGGCCGTTTTCTGCGCCGCAGGGTTGCAAGTCAAGAAACGGTGGCCCGTTTTCTGCGCCGCAGGGTTGCATGTCAAGAAACGGTGGCCCGTTTTCTGCGCTGCAGGGTTGCAAGTCAAAAAACGATGACCGTTTTCTGCGCCGCAGGGTTGCAAGTCAAAAAATAATGGATTTTTTCTGCGCCGCAGGGTTGCAAGTCAAAAAACGACGCCTCCGACAGCACAAAATGCTGCATCTGAATAAAAAAACGGCTAAAAAGTTGGCGCATAAACATTTTTTTTCTACTTTTGAAGCCCTGATAAACCGCCGCGTGAGCAACACGGCGCTCACACAGCAGGCCATTGAGAAGGATGAATTACGCGACAACCCCATTTGCAAGCCTTTTGGCAGCAGGGTTCACAACGCTACAACCTTGACAGGGACCAGGCCCGCAGGAGGCGTGACACTCGGAAAAAGAACCACATTGAACGTGCAAAAGCGTGATGCGTGACGTGCCCACCTAAACTAAAGAATAAGTACAGACAACAATAATATTAATTTAAAACCAACTAAAAATGAAGCAGGTGAAATGGAAGTTCCCACTGAGAAGTTTTGCAGTTGCCGGCAGTTTACTTCTGTCGGCAGTGGCTTTTGCTCAGTCGGGAGGCTTGAAAGGCCAAGTCAAAGATGCAACAGGCGAGCCCATCATCGGTGCAACGATTATGGCAAACGGCAAAGCTGTTGGCGTTACTGACTTTGATGGAAACTATGTGATTAATGTGCCGAAAGGGACAGAGCTGACCATTACCTATGTGGGTATGTCGCCAAAGAAAGTGATTGCGGTCGACAATCTCTCGACAACGCTCCAAGATGACAACAAGACACTGAACGAAGTGGTGGTGATTGGTTATGGTGCCGTGAAGAAATCGGATTTGACCGGTTCGGTGGCACAACTCCAACCCGATGGTAAGAACAGAGGATTAGTGGTGAATGCACAAGATCTGATGCAGGGAAAGATGGCAGGTGTGAGCATCACAACGGGTGGCGGAACACCGGGAAGCGGCGCCAGCATCCGCATTCGCGGTGGCAGTTCGCTCAACGCTTCCAACGACCCGCTGATTGTGATCGACGGCGTGCCTATGGATAATAATGGTGTGCCCAACGGAGATAAGGGTATTCAAGGCATGGCCAATCCGCTGTCGATGGTCAACCCGCAGGATATAGAGAGTTTTAATGTGCTGAAAGATGCCTCGGCCACGGCCATCTATGGTTCGAGAGGTTCGAATGGCGTCATCATCATCACCACGAAACGTGGGCACGCCAACCAGCCGGTAAGGGTGTCTTACGCCGGCAACATGACGCTGAGCACACGCAGGAAGAGCTTGGATGTGCTGAATGCCGACGAATATCGCGACCTCGTCAAGCGCATTTATGCAGGCAATCAGCGTGAGGCCGTAGCTTTGAAAGCGTTGGGAACGGCGAATACCGATTGGCAAAAGGAGATTTATCGCACTGCATTGAGCCACGACCAAAACGTCACCGTGTCGGGGTCGCAGGCGTTAGGCGCAACGAAAGGCTATCTGCCCTGGCGTGTGTCGATGGGCTACACCAATCAACAAGGCATCGTGAAGACCTCGAGTTTCGAGCGCTATACGGCTGCATTCAATCTCAATCCCCATTTGCTCAACGACCACTTGTCGTTTAATTTCAATGCAAAAGGCATGTTTGCGAAGAATCGTTTTGCAGATAAAGATGCGATGAATGCCGCCGTGAGAATGGATCCGACGCAGCCCGTTTATGACACCACAAGCCCATACGCTGCGAACTTCGGTGGCTATTTCGCATGGACAAAGGATGGCAGTTCGCTCAACGACCCCACCTATTCTAAAACAAAGAATGCGTTGGCCCCCAACAACCCTGTGGCCGATTTGATGCTGAAAAACGACCACTACACCGGACGGGACTTCATCGGCAACGCCGACGTTGATTACAAGGTGCACGGCTTTGAAGACTTGCGCTTCCATGCAACCGCAGGCGCTGACGTTTCATCGGGCGAGCAGGATACCGATGTGGCTCCGACCTCCCCCTTGAACTTTTACTTCGGCTCCACCGGTTTCAAGAGGCTGCTGAAGCGCAATCTGCTCTTCAACGCCTATACGCAATACTATCACGACTTCAAAGATAAGTTGCAAAACCATGTCGACATCATGGCCGGTTATGAATGGCAGCACTTCTGGCGCAAGGAAACCAGCCGTTATTTCTCTTACTATCCTTCGACCAACACGGTGCATCCCGGCGCCATCAATAGCGACTCGGGGCAGGATTACGACGGCGACGGCGTGAAGGAACCTCATCGCTATCTCACCGAGAACTACTTGGTTTCATTCTTCGGCCGTGCCAACTGGAACCTCTTGCAGCGCTATTATCTCACTGCCACGGTGCGTGCCGATGGAGCTTCACGCTTCAGAAAACACTGGGCCACTTTCCCATCCTTTGCTTTTGCCTGGCGTGTGAAAGACGAAGCGGCATTCAAGAACATGGCCTGGTTGAGCGACTTAAAGCTGCGATTGGGTTGGGGTATGACCGGACAGCAAGAGGGAATTGGCGATTACACCTACTTCGACACCTATCAAGTAAACACCGGTGCAAATGGCTTCTATCCCATCTTCGGCAACGGAACGATGGTACGCCCCGATGCTGTGAACAAGAATCTGAAGTGGGAAACAACGACTACCTATAACGCAGGCATTGACTGGGGCGTGCTGAACAACCGCCTAACGGGTAGCTTAGATTGGTATTACCGCAAGACCACCGACCTGCTGAACACTGTCTACGTGCCCGCAGGCTCTAACTTCCGCAACCAGGTTATCTCGAACATCGGCGATCTGTCGAATACGGGCGTGGAGGCTACCGTTAGTTACACCATCCTCAACGAACAGAATGCTAAGGACTGGTTCTGGAAGGTTGACTACAACTTCACATACAACCGCAACAAAATCACCAACCTTACCGGTGGCGACGCCAATTACTATGTCACGCCGGGTTCGATGGCTATTTCAACAGGAACCGGTCTCAACGTCGGCGCACACAAGGTGGGACATCCCGCTAATTCCTTCTTGGTTTATCAGCAAATGTACGATGCAAACGGCAAACCCATCGAGGGCGCTGTAGTCGACCGCAACCATGACGGCCAAATCACCGATGCCGACCGCTACATCTACAAACAGGCCGCACCTCCGGTTACCATGGGCTTCTCTTCGCGCATCGAGTATAAGACGTGGGATCTCGGCTTCACGCTCCGTGCCAACATAGGCAACTACCTTTACAACGACACCTACGCTTCGCGGGCGAATATGAGTGCGGCCGAACTCTACTCTACAAATGAATATTTCAGCAACCTTCCTCGCGCCGTGATCAACGACAACTGGCAGACCTTCGACGAGAGAGCGCTGCTGAGCGACCGCTGGGTGCAGAATGCATCCTTCCTCAAGCTGGACAACATCTCGCTGGGTTACAGTTTCAGCAACCTGCTGAAGTGCAACCACTATAAAGGCATTAACGGACGCATATATGCCTCGGCTTCAAACGTGTTCACCATTACCAAGTACGACGGCATCGACCCCGAAGTGTTCAATGGCGTTGACCGTGACATCTATCCCCGTCCCTTCTCGCTCATCGTAGGCGTTAATTTGAACTTCTAACTTAATTAGCATATTCCGTATGAAAAGATATATCAAGAATTGGGTGCCCGCAACGCTCATTGGCTGCGCTATGGCACTAACATCGTGTGTCGGCGACTTGGACGTGAAGCCTATCGATCCCAACAAGAACACCACGCCCACGCCCGAACAGCTGTTAAGCAAATGCTATGCCGACCTGGGGCTGGCCGGGCAGAGCGGTCCCGATGGCGACTGCGACATCGACGGCCTGGACGGTGGAACGACCGGCTTCGTGCGCCAGCTCTTCAACACCAACGAGCTGCCCACCGACGAAGCCATTTGCAACTGGGGTGACCCCGGCATCAGCGAGTTCAACTTCGCCACCTACGGCTCCACCCATCCCATGGCCAATGGATTCTACTATCGGTTGTTCTTTGGCGTAACCGTCTGCAACCAATACATCAACACCTTTGGCAGCTTCAACGCAACGATGACCGCCGAGGCGCGGTTCCTGCGGGCGCTGAACTATTTCTACCTCATGGACCTTTACGGCAACGTGCCGTTTACCGAGGAACTCCGTGACGGTGTCGCACCGCAATACAGCCGCAAGCAACTCTACAGCTACATCGAGTCAGAGCTCTTGGCCATTGAACCCACGCTCGCTGCACCGCAACCCAAGAAGTCGACCGACGCCGGCTACGGACGGGTAGACCGCGCAGCCGCCTGGCTGTTGCTCGCACGCTTATACCTCAACGCTGAGGTCTACACAGGCACCCCGCAGTGGCAAAAGGCAGCCGACTATGCGCAGCGCGTCATGAACTCTCCCTATCACCTCTACACAGGGGCTACCACCAATGGCTGGACCGCCTATCAGCAGCTCTTCATGGGCAACAACGGCGAGAGCGGCGCATCGGTAGAAGCCATCCTGCCCGTGCTGCAAGACGGCAAGACCACAGCTTCCTATGGCACGACGCTGTTCCTCATGGCCAGCACCTTTGACGGCGGCATCGTGGTCAATCAGAATGGAGCCACCGGCAACAACGTCACCGAGACATGGGCAGGCAACCGCGCACGCAAGGATCTGGTCGAGAAGTTCTTCCCCTCGGGCACCGTGCCTCACCTGCATGCTAAAGACATGCCTGCCGCAGCCGGCGACGACCGCGCGCTCTTCGATGGTAAGCAAGGCGATGGAAGCAACCGCAACCTCGATCAGGCCAACCCTGCACAGGTGGGTGTGTTCGCAAACGGTTTCGCCGTAGCGAAGTTCAATAACTGGAAGACCGACGGTACGGCGGGCCACGACCCCAAGTTCCCCGATACCGACTTCTTCTTGATGCGCGCCGCCGAGGCCTATCTCACCTATGCCGAAGCCACCGCGCGACTCAACGGTGGGCAGACCACCACAGCCGGCACCGCAGCCGTCAACCAACTGCGTGCACGGGCGCATGCATCGCAACGCACCTCGGGCAGCTACACCCTGCGTGAACTGTTGGACGAATGGAGCCGCGAGTTCTATTTCGAGGGGCGCCGCCGCATGGATCTCATCCGCTTCAACTGTTTTGGTGGCAGTAACAGTTACACCTGGAGTTGGAAGGGCGGCACACATGCCGGGACGCAGATCCCCGCATCCAAGAACATCTACGCACTGCCGGCCAACGAGATCAACGTGAGCCAAGGCAAGTTGAAACAAAACACCGATTATTAAACCAACCGGCTTGACGGGCACCGTCGCCCCATCGCGATGCAACACCGCCCGCCAAGCCCTATCCAGTAAAGAGAACAATGAAAAAGATAGTTTATTTCGCCATGGGTCTGCTATGCAGCCTTGGCGTGTTCACGGCCTGCTCCGACGACCGCGACGACAACCCCACGCTGCAAGTGCCCACGCAATTCGTGCTCAACACGCCCAACTGGGCCGGTAGCAGTTACGACCTCGCACAATCGCCCACCATGGCGCTCACCTGCGAGCAACCTAATTATGGCGCCGACATCACCACACGCTACACCGTCGAGGTGGCCACGAAGGCCGACATGTCGAATGCCACGGCTATCAGCACCGTGTTTCACACCACAAAGTTAGACATCGACGCTGCCGAAATGGCCTCGGCGCTCACCACGCAAGCCGTGGAAGCAGGCAAGGCCGAGAGCGATTTCCCCCTCGACCTTCCCGTTTATGTGCGCGTGAAGGCTAAACCCGTCACGGCCATGGGCTCTGAAATCGACAGTCTGAACCACGCTTACGCCATCACGTCGAACGTTGTGAAGCTAAGCCGCGTGCACCTTAAGTTCTCGCTCCCGCCCGTTGCTATGCCCGAACATCTCTACATCACGGGCAACTTCAACGGTTGGAACTGGAACAAGGCCGTGGAGATGGTACCCGTCAACGGCACCGACAACCTCTTCTGGCACATGGTCTACATCGACGCAAGCGGCATCAAGTTCAACACCGCCCGCGCATGGAATGGCAGCGAGCAGGGCTTTGGCGACATCACCCTCGATGCAGCCGGCGAACTGGCCGGCACCATCGTCAACGCTGGCGGCAACATAGCCTCGTCAGCTCCCGGATGGTATCTGATGATTGCTCAGGCCAAGGCTGTCGGTCGCAAACTCCACTACACCGTCACCTTCAACCGCCCCAACGTGTGGCTCATGGGCGTCACCACGGCTGCCGGTAACTGGAGCGAGCAGGAGGCTGCCGCACGATTCAGCGTGCCCACCACAGCTACCGGCGAGTTTGTCTCGCCGGCCTTCGCTCGCAGCACCACAGCCAATGACTATCTGCGCGTCTACGTCAAGGTTCCGGGAATGGACTGGTGGCGGTCAGAATTCATGGTCTTCAGCGGCAAGATTGAATACCGTGGCAAGGGCGGCGACCAAGAACATGTGAGCGCGTCGGCCGGACAGAAGCTAAAACTCAACTTCACCGCCGAAACCGGCACGATTGAATAGGCGCCGTTTCAGCCACAGGGCAACAACATGCCCAACCACAAAAGAGGGTTCCCGCTCGTCGGGAACCCTCTTTTATATGGTGGCATTCCAAAAATCTATCCAAAGGAACCCACTACCCTACTTTTACACGATAGGAAAACATAAAGCAGGATGATTTTTGCAGCATGTTGGATATCCATTCGTTTCAGACATATCCATACTTTATCATGTGACAGCATGTTTTTGCATAAGTAAGTAGCGTTCGTGCTACCGATTGATACTACCTTGCACGTAGGTGGCAACGTTCGTGCTACCGATTGATGCTACCTTGCACGTAGGTAGCAACGTTCGTGCTACCGATTGATGCCACCTTGCACGTAGGTGGCAACGTTCGTGCTACCGATTGATGCCAACCAGCTTAAAATGGTCGCATTCGCGCTACCAAATGCGACTACCTTATGGTCAAACATGATGCTTTGATATATTTTTTATAGAAAAATTAAAAAAAACGGCATAAAAATTTGGAACGTAAGAATCTTTTTTCTATCTTTGGGGCATCGAAAGTTTGCTACGGCGACTATAACACGACATAAATCCAACTAAAAATATAAAACAAATGGCAAAGTTAAAACCCTTTGTACTCCCTGAAATCATCACGATTGATGGAGTAAATCACGGAAGTTTTCGTGGCGCATTACACGCCGAGTTTCAACGCAAGCAGTACGACTTGATTAATGCGGCTGACAGAACCAAGCTGGGTATCAGCGATGCGCTCATGAAGGCATGGGACGAGCTGATTAAGCTCGAGGACGATGTGAACCGTCGCGTGAACAACGTGGCGCTCACTCGAAAGTCTATTGCAAAGGACCAGGATCGTAACGGCTACATCACCAGCCTCTTTGGTCTTGTTAGCTCGCAACGCACCAATCCTAACAAGACGATTCACGAGGCCTATGCGAAGTTAGCCGACGTGGTGCAAACCTATCGCGGACTGCAAAATGAGAGTTTAGACGAGAAGACAGCCCACATTCGCGGCTTAGAGTTAGACTTGGGCAAGCTCTCGGCAGAAACAACAACGTTAGGGCTCACATCCACCATTGCCGAGCTGCACCAGGTCAATGAAGAGTTTCGTGCGCTGCGTCAAAAAATCCTACAGCAAGAGGTTAACAAGACACTCCCCAAGAGTAAGGACATTCGCCAACAGAACGACAAATTCTTCAAAGTGATATGCCGCTGCATCGAATTGGCTCACTTCCAGAGTACCGTCGAGGCCGACAAGCAGGCTATTGTTGACCTGGTGGATCACATGAAACACGCAGCTGTCAAGTCACGCACCACGCACAAGACGAGCGCAGCACAACGCGAAATGTCCATGGCCGAGGAATATGCCAAGCTCAATGCGTTGCTACAGCCCCTGTTTGCCGATTTCGAAACGGCAAGACAACTGGCTCCCGGCTCGTTGGTCTTTACAGGCCACCGGCGCATCAAGAACAAGCGCGCAATCTATGAGCTGATGGTAAAAGACACCAAACAAGTGCTGTGGGTGCGCATTGAGAGAAATTACCTTATAGAGGTGAAATCACCATCGAAAGCGTCCAAGGCTGCGCGCGACACCGACAAACCAAACAAGCCTCAAAAACCGTCGCAGAAACCCAAGGACAAATCCTCCGACAAGCCCGGAGACAAGCCCTCGGACAACCCCGGTGGCAAAGACCCGAAAGGTCAGGGCGAGGCAGAGATCAAGCCGAAGGGATAAATAGCAATTTTCATTAGAGTTTAATTTATATTTTTAAGAGAAAGAGAGGCGGAGCTGTAGTGATACAGCTCCGCCTCATGTTTCGATGTAGCGTTGCAGTGGGCTCGACTATGCGTCGGTGTCGGTGGCCTTCACAGCGATGCACTCCATCTCGATGAGCCAGCCGGGGCGGCAGACCGGTGCCCACAGAATGACGTGGGGCGTGGCCGGGAAGCGCCGCGCAAAGAGACGGCTCACCACGGCATAGTCGGATGGGTCGCGCAGATAGACGAGCAGTTGCGCCACGTGGCCGAAATCCATGTCGGCTTCGGCCAGCAAGGCTTGCACGTTTTGCCACATGCGCTGCGTTTGCAGGCGGATGTCGCCCGGCGCCACCACGCGGCCTTGGTTGTCGATGCTGGCCGTGCCCGAGATGAATGCTTGGCGGCGGTCGGCATAGTCGACGGTGGTGCCGCGCTCAAAGCGCACCCCATAGTCGCTGGTGCGGTTGAGGTGGTCGGGGGCATAGAGGTGGGCCACTTGCCCGGGCCGCAATCCCTGCACGGCATAGGCATCCATCATCACGCGTGCCGTGGCATTGGCCGTGCGTCCGCCAATGCCGGTACTGGCAATGAAATGGGTATCGGGCGTGAGCCGTTGTGCATCGAACACGGCATTGCGCCCATCGACGAAGTCCGCATATTGGTGGTCGATGTCGTCGACAAAGAACCACGTGCGCACGCAGTGGTCGGCCAAGGTGCAGCCGCTGTGACCGAGCTGGTCGGCATAGCGTTGCAAGATGTGGCGGGTCTGCGTGCCCGAGTCGTCGCCTGTGGCGATGGCCTGTGCCAGCCACAAATGGGTGAATGTGCCCTGCCGTGCAGCTACAAGCCCCTCGGCGAGCGTTTCGACCGTCACGTTGGCCAACCCATATACCCACAAGGCCACCTTCGTGCCGTCCAATGGCGGTTGCTGCACTGTGGACAGCGCACATCTATCGGACTCGCTGCGGCGCACATAGGCCTCTTGGTTGGCGGCATCGCTAAGCCAATAGCGCTTCATTACGGGCGTCAGTGCTGCGCCCCATTGGCTTAAGACCTTTGCACATGCCGCCCGCACTGCTTGCAACTGCTGTTGAAAGGAGCCATCGGGCTGTGTGGCGTGAACGATCAGATGCACCTCCTGCACGCCTGCTGCGGTGGCGAAAAGACTACCTTCCACCCGCGCGTTACCATAGGAAAAGACTTGGAATGTGTTCATACTCGTTATATGGATAGGATGTTAAGCATAGCTGTGCATGCCACCGAGGAAATAGTTCACGCCGAAATAGGTCATGAGAATGGTGAGAAAGGCACAGAGACAATAGAGGTGGTAGTTGCGCGGACGCTGCAATGCAGGCAGGCTGCGGGGATGCAACAGCACGGCATAGACCATGAAGGTGATGAGCGCCCACGTCTCTTTGGGGTCCCACGACCAATAGGTGCCCCAGCTGATGTTGGCCCAGATGGCGCCGATGAAAATGCCCAAGCCCAGTGTGGCGAGAGCGGGATAGAGAAAGATTTGTGAGAGCACGGTGAGCTGCGCATTCATCCGCTGGAGGCTTTCGCGGTGACTGCGGCATGCAAGGAAGTAGGCCACCGCACTGACAAACGTGAGCGAGAGCAGCGCATAGGCCATCATGATGATGCTCACGTGGATGCTTAGCAGCGGACTGTTGAGCACGGGCATGCGTGGCGTGATGTTGGGATCCATCTCGCCAATGTGGCTCACCAGCAACATGAAGCCGCTCGCGAGCAAACCGAAGGTGGTCATTAGCTGCAGTGTGCGCGTGGTGAGCAGCGCGACGAGCATGATGAGCCATGCCAGCAGCAACATCGTTTCGTAGCCGTTGGCCATGGGAATGGTGCCGCTGATGATCCAGCGCAGGGCCAAGGTGAACGTCAGCACACCCCATGACAGGCCCATCAGGGCGGTGAACCAGGTGTAGCGTCTGCTCTGCGTGAGGAAGAAGATGGAGAGCAACCCCAAGGTGAGGTTGGCCATGAAGAGGAGGGTGGCGAAGGGGAGCTGGTTGTAAAGGTGCTCGGCTCGCAAAGCTAACGGCGACGGGAGCGTGGTGCCGCCATAGCGTACCTGATATTTTTGCAGTTTGTGCACCAAGTCGTTGAGCATGTCGTTGCGCCCTTGGTGTGCCAGCTGATTGGCCAGGTTTAAGATGGAGCGGATGTATTGTTGTTGCGCAGCAGGCATCGTTCGCGGCAGTTTGTCGGTGGGGGCAAACCAGTCCACCCGCCCGACGGGTGAGCTATAGGGGAAGAGCTTGAGCACGTCGCCCTTCGTAAGATTCATCACGAGCATCATCTTGTCGTCAACATCCAGCAGCGCTTTGCCCATAGCGCTTTGCTCTCCCTGTGCCTCTTGCAGATAAGGTCCGAGAAGGTAGCCCTGCTGGCCGAAGAGCCGCATGGGAGCGATGTAGGAATCGAGCTGTAATTGCTCACGCAACGCTTTGCTTTTAATATGCAACAGCGGCGCTTTCATCCACTCTGATGGCCAAAACAGGAAGCCGGTCAGCACCTGGCAGGGGGTGTAGTCCTGGTAGTGGCGGCTGCCGTAGAGTTTCTTCGTAAAGTCGATGGCAAAGGTTTCTAACGGGCAGATGCGCCCGTTATAGACGATGAGCACTTTTCCGAACTCGGCAGCTGTGGCTTGCGGCAACGCTGTTTGTGCACGCACGGGCGAGAGCATCAGCAGCAACAAACTCGCCATGGTGGCGCGCTGCAGTTTGCTCTGGCGCAACAGTTGGCGAAAACGTCCGTGTCTATCCACCAACATGCCCACCAGCCCGATGAAGAGCAACGCGTAGCCTGCGTAGGTAACGGGAATGCCATAGGGGTCGGTATTCACAGCGAGATAGCTGCCGCGCATATCATCGTCGAAGCTGCTTTGGTAGAGCCGCGTGCCATAGCCCGCATAGATTTTGTTCATCGCTACCTGGTAGGTCATGGTCTTCCCGTCGCGCTGGATGCGGATGTCCGAGACATAGTCCATGGCTGCCATGTTGCCGGCATGGTAGCTCACGCGAAACCGTTGGAGCGTCAGCGTGAAGGGCAATGGGCGTTGCTCGCCTGCCTTCGTGGTATAGGTCGTTGCTGGCTTTCCTTCGCGCAGATGGACCATGCCTCTATGTGCCGTCAGATGGGTGAGTAGCGCCCCAAGCAGGATGACGACAAACGACAGATGGAGCAGCACTAACAAAGGGCGTCGCACCCTCTGCCGGATGAAATAGGCTGTCCCCAAAGCCACGCCCACGGCCCAAAGTAGCGTGAACCACCATGCACCGAAGAATTGGTCGGCCACTACTTCTGTGCTGGTGTATTTGCCAATGATGGTTCCAAGTGCCATCAAGGCAACGAGGAGGAGATAAACGAATTTGAGTGGTTTCTTTATTTGCATCGCTACATATTTCTCTATGCGCCGCGCTTTCCTGCAGCGCTCGTTCTTCTGTCTTCTGCACATTGCGGCTTCCCGCAACGTTGTATCTTTCGTTTCCCTGCCAACAGCCCGCGTCAAAGCATCGTGTGGGCAAGAAGAGAGGCTGCGCCCAAATGAAACCTTTCCCACTTAGGCACAACCTCTCGCTTGGTCTTTGTCGGCAGCTATCGCGCGCTTAGATGGAGCGGATGAACTTCACCACGGCATCGCGATCGGCCTTTGGCAGGTTATAGAACTTCTTCGCTGCCTTGAAAGCCTGGCTGTTGGGGCTGTAAGCATGCCACATGATGGCCTCAACCTCATTGCGTGCGCGGGCATCGTGCAACCGATCTTCCGCACCCGAGTTAATCAGCGATAGTCCCCTACCCCACAGTGGCGTCGTGCGGCACCACGAACCGTGGATGTCGTTCTTCATATCCAGCTTATGTTGGATGAAGTCGGTGTAGGGATAAATCTTCTGGTTGGCATATTTAGGCAGTTGCTTGCTGCCCAAGATGCGTGAGGAACCATGATTGTCAGCGCCTGTTGTCCATGACGGACGATGACAAGCGGAGCAGCCCAACTCGCCGGTGAAGAGCGCTTTGCCGCGCTGCACAACCTTATCGTTTAAGTTGCGCGCACGTGGAACGGCAATACCTCTGTGCCACACCATGAAAGCATGATAGGCTTCGTCGGTCATCTCGGGCTTGAAGTTAAAGTAGGGGTTGTTGTACAGGTTCACATTATCCCCGGGCGAGAGCAGATAGGCCACAGCCTTCTTGATGCCAGCTGCCGTACCATCGTGGTAATAAGGATGCACGTAGGAATGGACATCGGAACCGTGCTGTTGGATATAGCTGATCACATTGGGGTTCTCTGACATGGCTTTTGCCCATGCCTCGGTAGAGCAAATGTGCTTGATGTCCGAACGTAGCACGTTGAGCTCATCCCACAGCGCCACGTCGTTTTCCAGGCAACCGTCAAGCAAATCGTAGTTGAAACGTTTGAGGAACTTCTTGCCAAAGGCATCTTCGGCATAAGCTTCAGGCTTCAATCTCTTGGCCGCGTTATCCCAGAACGCAGGGTTAAGCTCCACAAACTTGCCCTCCTGCTTATATTGCTTCTCCAAATCTTCATTCGAAATGGCATCTATCAAGCCCAAACCTTGGAAGTTACATGAGGCAATCAGACGCACTTCATAGCCCGAAGGACGCGGATCGGTGTTGAAAGCTGACTGCGGAATAGCAACCGAGGGGTAGCGCAGCTGGAAACGCTCGCCGTCGGGAAACTGCATAGGCAGGCCACTCGGCATGGTTGTTACATCGTGCCACGTGATGTGAATCTGATTGGGATCAACAGGTGGCAAGAAAGGTTCTACGGCCTGAAGCATTGTGAAAGTGGTGAGTTGGCTAATGGGTGTACCATTATTGCTACCGGGGGCGTCGGGATAATACACCGAGACAATGTAGCCATTGCCTTTCACAGGATCCATATTGCTGCGGCTGTGACCGTGCGCATAACCGCCCGAATGGCAATACTCGCACGAACGGCGCGACGCCACAGGTCCCCAACCTTTGTAAGGTTCGGTGCTCAAGGTGTATTTAGCACTGGCCATCAAGTCACCACGATCGAAGAGATCGCTAAGACCCTGCTCATCAACGGCGGGCGTATTGTCTTCGTAGCAATTCGACGAGGTGTTGTCTGTAGTTCCCAATTCTCCGCCGGGATACCATTCCTCGGCCGAGAAGTTACCTACGGCTTTACCCACATATTTGGCTTCGGCGCCATTTTGTTGCTCATCAGGATTGACAGGATCATCAGAGCAAGCCGCGAAGAAACAGATGCACACGGCGGCCAAAAGCACATTGCTGTAATGGTTGTGTTTCATAATGTTTGATGATTGATTGAATGTTTGAAACGCAGCTTCGCCACGTGGGCAAAGCTACGTCCGTAATAATCATTAATGTTTAATGCGCCATGCACTATTAGTCGGTCAACTGGTTCACCCATTTTGCTGCCTCATTGAGCGCATCATTGAGTGCAGAGACCTTGTCAATGCAGTTCTTCACCTGTCCATGGCCAGGGTTATCAATGAAAGCAACCCCACTCTTCTTAGCCGTCTCTAAAGCACCGATAGCTTCGTTGAGCGCGTTGTTCAATTCGCTATACTTCGGATAGTTGTTCTTCTGTAGGAAGTTCATAATCGACTTGTCAGTAGGCGTAGAAACATTCTCCGTACCACGAACACCATATAAAGAGTTCTTAATCGAATAGATGTTGTCCTGATAATCCTGGAATGAGCGCTTGCTGTAGGGCGACTCGATGTAGTCTGCGGCATCGTCAGCAGTACCTGTACCCGTTGCTGTGCGATAAGCCTGACCCAATTTTTGGCTGGCCACTTCCTCACAAATATTCGAGCAACCGCCAATGAAGATGTTGTTCAATGTCTCGTGCCAAGTAGCGAACATTCCTTTATCGGTTCCTGCACTCTTTACATACTCGCCATAAGGATTGTTCAGCTTAGAGAAAGCTTGGAAACGTGTGCCGTCAACCACCCACTTTGCATTTGCAAACAAATAGCTCTTATGTGCAGCATTACCGCTGTTACCCAACCAACTATACTCCAACAGATAAATCATATTGCGCAAGTCGCCCGACACCGCAGCAGCAAAAGCAGCCTCATCAACCGTCTTTACAGTAGTCAAACCCGGCTCTGTCTCATAGGCTGCATTAAAAGCTGCGAGCGTACGGTTCTGACCATTACGGAAAAGAACAAACTCCAAACCGTGGAAGCCCAATACAGAATCAAAAGTCTTATGATTGTTATAAACAAACTTCGTTGCATCGGCGCTATTGATTCCAGCAATAACTTTAGGATCATTCAATGCCTTTGTCAACTGATCATGGTCAAGAGGCCAAGAGTCAATGTGCGGGTCAATCTCATTATCCGATGCTGCTCCGTAGAGGAACGACTCGCTCTGCTCCCAACATCTGCGCGCCTCTTTAAACGCTGTACAAGCGGCATCAATGTCAGCCTGCGTCAACGTTCCGTTCTGACGCTTTGCCTTCAGATTCTGACAAGCTGTGTAAAGCACATCAGCCTTACTGGCCAATTCCTTGTAAGTGGGTTCAACAACAACATCAACATAGTTTGACACAACCGATTTCAACTCTTCGCCATAGTGCTTGGTCTCTTCAGTGTTGTCGTCGTCACTACTACATGCTGTAAATCCAAATGCGAATGTCCCTATGAGACACATCGCAAATAATTTTGCAATTTTCATTTCTTTATTTTTATGTTATATGAATACATTCTCTGTTATGCATCAAAGGAAGAATCCTTCGTAAGCCACACCGATATTAATGGCTGGCTCGTTGTTGTAGCCGCTCTTCAGTTTTCGATAGTTATATTCGGCTTTAATGGCGATTTGCGGAATAGGATAGTAGTTCAATCCCGCAGCATAAATCGTCTTGTTCGTCCACTTCTTGGTGGCAGCGTGGATGTAGGAATCATAGTTCTCGATATGCCCAAAGACATATAACTTTTGATTGTCGGCACGCAAGCTTTTAATTTGCGAAAAGACATCATAACCCACTTCCAACATCATGGCCATGGCATGACTGCCGAAGTATTTTCCGTTGCCCGACTCATAGGGTTTTACATACTGCACATTGGGATAGGTCAACTGTGAGATTTCCTTGGCATGACTCACATAACCGTAGTCAACATTGCCGCGTGCCACCCAATTATAACGCTTGAAAGTGAAATCAAGACTTCCTAAATAAACATTTCCTTTAATCTTTTTCTTTGCACCTCGCTCCATATCATGAGGCACATTGTTGTGCATCGACTGGCCGAAATAACCACTCATGCCAATGCGGAGCCCGGGAAGCGTGTAGTTGTCTACGCGGGCAAGGAAGCCATATTTGTTGGCCACCTCAAACTCAAACGGGCTCGACGTGCCCCCTTGTATCCAATTCGCGCGGCTAAAATGATAAGCATCCAAGCCGGCCACCATCTGTGCTTCATAGCGAAAATCGCCCAAACGTCCCCACAACGACACACCCGTTTGATGCCATGTGCTGGGCAAAATGGTGTTTTCGCCTTCCGGACGATACACCGTGAAGAAGTTCAACGGCTCGTGATGGGCGTTGACCAAGCCAAACGGTACCACAATATGACCGGCTCGCACGTTGAAAGCACGGCCGAATGTCTTTTGAATCCAAAACTGTTCCAACTCCACTTCGCCGCCTTTCTCGGTCTCATGCTCAAACTCAATGGCCTCATCGGCTTCATATTCAATGGCCGAACCCGAGCCACCATGCTCAAATTCAATCTCCGTTCCCATCGTCCAGCCCTTGCCAAAGTCATAACCTAAATAGATAACGGCATGCGGAATGTCGAATCTTCCATGGCTGGGATCTTTCTTATAATTACGGGGCGTGGTGTAACGATTGCCACTATCGCTATAGAAATTGCGCGAATAGGCCGCTTCGCCATAACCTCCCACACTAAATTTGTTACCCTTTGCGTGATTCATCACCGAATCGGCAGCATTCACTTGCGCACTCGCACCTATAGAAACGCTCGCCATCAGGATGCTCAATGCCATCTTGTGCTTCATTTGCTTCATCTATGCTTGTCTGTTACCTTTATTACAAAAAGAAAAAAGTGCAGACTATCGGATTGTGAACCCAGTTCCAAAAAGACGACAGTGCAAAGACCGTATATGCGTTTCTTTCGAGAAGTTGCCGAGAAAACAATCCCCACTGCACTTATTTGCCTGCAAAGTTACACGGAATAAAGGTAGCAAACAATACCTAAAAATAATGAAAAAGCGTGGCCCACATTTTCATCGTTTTTAGGTATTGCACAGCCAAAAAATAGCGCGTACTTTTGCAACCGTAGTCGGAAAACGGCTCACAAACAATAAACATAATTTTAAAAGAAATAAAAATGAATTCAACTTGTATTGTTTACGGATCATCAACTGGCACCTGTCAGGATCTCGCTTCACGCATCGCAACCAAATTAGGCGTTGACAGTTCTAACGTTTTCGATGCCGGAAGCATCTCGGCCGAGCAATTAAACGGCTTTCAAAACCTCATCCTCGGCACCTCGACATGGGGCGCAGGCGAGATGCAAGACGATTGGTATGAAGGCGTAAAAGCACTGAAAGCAGCCGACCTCACCGGCAAAACCGTTGCCCTTTTCGGTTGCGGCGACAGCGAAGGCTACAGCGATACCTTCTGCGGTGGCATGGCCGAACTCTATCAAGCCGTTAAGGATAAAGGCGCCAACATCGTTGGAGCCGTGGCTACCGATGGCTACACCTACGATGATTCGGAAGCTGTGGTCGATGGAAAATTCGTGGGATTGGCACTCGACGACGTCAACGAAGACGACAAAACCGATGCACGCATCGACGCTTGGGTGGCCGAAATCCAACCCGCATTATAAAGCAAAGCTGACTTATGTTACAGGCTGAAGTGATACCGAGTGACCTTCGCGTGCTCTCCGAACAGATTTACCAATACAAGAAAGGAGTGCGCAAAATGGTGCTCTACACCTTTCCCGAACGCTATCGGCAGCAGGCATTGGATAAACTCGAGCGCCAAGGCATCGACTATTTCGTACAGCCGGTGGGCAACAGCCGCATCAATCTGTTCTTCGGGCGCAAAGAGTGTATGGACACCATTCGCAAGTTCATTCACCAGCCCCTGAACGAACTGACGCCCGAAGAGGATTTCATCCTCGGCACACTCTTAGGCTACGACATCTGCAGCCAGTGCGAACGCTATTGCAAACGTAAGTCATAACGCGAAGTAGGTGTTTCGAAAACATTTAAAAAACAAAGAAATCGCAACACCTATTCGCCTCAAATTTAGAAAAAAAATCAAGCAAGATAAAGGGTTTGCGAAAATCCAAGTCTCTGTGAAACGGAATGAATAGATTATTTCATTAAAACGTATAATCTTGTTCGCTACATAGATTTCATAATGTTTTTGTATAATATGTATTAGGCGGGCTGTGAAGTCCGCCTTTTATTTTTGTGTCCTACCGAAGCACCACCACCATCCATCCCATACCTAAAAATAGGTAGTACGCCGTGCAAGCCTACCTAAACAAAACCACAAAAATGTTGCAAAAACCTAAATAAAGAAAGCAGCAACGCCGCCAATCATCCATTTTGAATACATGTGAATGCTATTTTTCATGAAAGTATTTAATGATGGTTGCGCCCTTGTGGGGCGACACGGGCGGGCACATAGGCGCCGCCACTACCCATCTCCACCAAACCACGTGGTGTGCCATTACCGCATCACATTGTACATTCGATAGCTCCAAACCGCACGGTGTGGCCCTACCGCATCGCGGTTATACTTTCGAAAGCGCAGGGTTCGCAAGTGCAACGCAGCCTACCCTGGGTAACAATCCAAGCGAGGAGGCTACCCCTTTGGGGTTGTACTTTTTCTCATCGCACATCCTTACCACACGCGGCGAATGGATTATTCGCGAATGATTTCCCCACACGAAAATTGATTTTAAAAAGTACAATGCCGATGGCATAGGTTCCCCTCCACGAC
>ERZ772957.191-NODE-191-length-52134-cov-9.334012_pt1 | contig 52134 bp, 31 predicted proteins | sample MGYA00580682_ERZ772957 | MGnify/ENA primary metagenome ERZ772957 (study PRJEB29015, sample SAMEA2737921) | human oral metagenome | biome: human oral; feature: human-associated habitat; material: dental | place: China | collected 2025 ... | reverse complement strand
AAAACCCAGCGAAACGACGATGAGAAACAGGTGACGGGCGCGCCGTAAGGCCCACACCAGCAACACAACGATGAGCGTTGCGGCAATGGATATGGCCCAAATGCTATCTTTCTTTATCTGCGAGGCGTTGTCTACGGCTATCACGGGCGCGCCAGTAGCGGCGAATTTCACGCCAGGCACGCGCATTTCTACACTTCGCGCCACGCTGTCTATTTGCTTAACGAGCAGCGCATTGCCGTTTGTTTCGCTTGCTCCGTATGGCGATGTGAGCATAGCCACGGCGTGGCGGTCATCGGGTGTAAAGATATAGCCGTCATGTAGCTCGTAATGCAGGGCGTTGCCACTGGCCTGCAATCGGGCCAGTAAGGGCGTAAAAAGCCCCAAGGGGTCGCGCTCGATGTTTTGTGTTACCATTCCGCCCGTGGGGAAAAGCAACATTTCGCGATTGCGTTGCAGCGCGGCGGCCATGCTGTCGGTGCTGGTTATGCGGCGTATGCGGGCAAAATCGGCATCGCCCAGCAGCAAAGGCGCGTTTTGATAGGCGAAATCGGGAATGCGCATCACGCTCTCGAAGTCGGCTTGTGCCGTTAGTTGCCATCCGCGGGCCTTGCTTTCGCGTTGAAATAGCTGCATGGCGCGCACCAAGAGGGGCGTGTTAAGCTGCGTGGTATCGGTGGGCGAGGCCACGATAAAGATGCGGTCGGCAGCATTTGTCTGCCTGTAAATCTCCATCGAGCGACGATAGTTGTGGTCGTTGGGCAGAAAGTCGGTGATGTCTTCTTTAAAACGAAGTTGCGATGCGCCCGCCAACGCGCCCAAAGCCATAGCAATGGGCAGGGCAAGGCGCAGCAGACGATGTTGCGCAAACCAGTCGTACAGCCTTATAAGCCATTGTGCAATCATGTCAGCTTTGCTTTATTTGTTGTTTGGCCGCAACAGGATTGGCATAGATGTGCAGCAGGTGGCGGCGTTCTTCGTGGGTGGTTAGCTGGCTTAAACGCTGGCTTAGCCAAGCTTTCGCCTCATCCCATTGGGCATTCTGCGGTTCTTCGGGGTGCAACATGGCATAGGCGGCCATGTTGGTGGGCATCAGTTGGTAGGCATCAATAATGGCATGGTCTATCATCAGTGCCACGTGGCGCACGGCATCGTTAAGGGGCAGGTGCGCAAGGGGTGCAAGTTGGGCTGCGCCAATGGGTTTTGTTACGCGGAAATGCACCCGACCCTTGGGCTGACTGATGCCCGTAATGATGCTGTTGATGTCTTCGCCCGGCTGTTTTACGTAGGGTTTGTGCGCGGCCTGCGCCATTTCGCGTGCTTTAAGCAAGTCGCACGACTCGTATTCGTAGCTCACAGCCACGGGTACGATGTTCAGTTGGGCCAACGAAGTGAGCTTGTTGCCCGTTCCAGAAAGCGCGAACATCTTTATAAGTGCAGGTTCGGTTCGGTCTAGTCCGTCTTTTGTGCGGCCGTTTCGCTGTGCAATCCATACCGACGAGCCTCTGTCTACAACGGCATGCCTGATGTATCGCGACAGGTGTAGCTCGCTTTCGTAGAACTGGCGTTTGTTTCCGCCGCGCTCCACGCGAAACATCTTGTTGCTTTTGCCGATGTCTACCACAGTAGGATGGGTCATGAGGTTGGCTCCAAAGGTTATTTCGCAGGTATCGTGTCCTGCATCCACCAATGCGTTTTGCAGCAGCGAGGCATCTAAAACGATGTCGCGGTGGTTGCTTACAAAGAGGTAAGGCACGGCGGGTTGCAGCAGTTCAAGCCCTTCGCAAACAAATTGCGTGGTGCTTCTTCGCATCACCTCTCGGTTGAAATGATACATCACGCGGAGCTGAAACTCGCGTGCCGAACTTATTTCTTCCAGCATGCGTGCCACCTCTTGCACGTTTTGTTCGGGAAACACGAAGTTAGCCAACTGCGGCAGCCACTTACTTTGGGCTATTCGGCGCATGGCCAGTGCCACTTCGTCATCGTTATAGGGTCGTATATCGTCGAACTCTCCTCTTGCTCTGCAAACATTCTCCATATATATAAGGTGTGATGTGGATGAACTTGTGTTTTGAAATATCGTGACAAAGTTAGTAAATAATCACGAAAAGCGATGCAATTAAGCCGTTCTTTGTTTTGGGTGTAACCCAAATCAGCCGCCGAAGACTATCTTACAAACTTAACCTAAAAGCCCAATGGGTTTAAAACGATGGGCCACGGATGGCATCTGGCGCGCCTGTGCAGCCCATATACAAGTACGCCCGTTGCGCAATGGCTAGCGCAACGGGCGTTTAAGTGAGCCACACAGCATGCATGGCCTGGGCTTTTTTGCGTGTTAGGGCATAATCAGATGCACCTCAATCCTTTTCTCAACGCCGGCAACGGCCGTCTCGTTAACCGATGTCAGCCTATACTTTATATAGAGGAAGTTACCCTTTTTCTCGGCAGCTGTAACCTCAATTCGGGGTTCTTCAAGATAAATGTCCTTGTGTTCGGCATCGCTACTTGATGGGAACCATGCGGTTACTTTATAGTTTCCGTTCTCGCTTGCCACCTCGTTGGGATACAAGCTAACAAAATTGCCCCCTCGCTTAACTGTCATCTGCACCAGTTTAAGCCACACTCTCGTGTCGATGGCTTTCACTTGTGCCGTCTTATCGCCGTCGGCAGAGTTCCTAAACCGCTTACCGAAGAACTCGTTTACCTCTGTTTTACCGGCGATGTTCCACTCGTTGTTGAGGTCGGACAGCGGTTTAAAGCCTTTCAGCGTTAAGGTAAACTGTGCCAATTCGGTTTCTGAGCCATCCCTAGGCGTGAGTTTAATCGTCAGCGCGATGGAGTTGTCGCCGTCGTTCTTCTGTTTACTGGCCAGAAGTGCGGCAAACTTAGCCTCGTCGTACTTAATCAGGGCGCCATAGAACGCAGCAAGCTGACGGTAAACGCCACGCATATAGAACTTACTTGCGGCTTCGGTGTCAACGGTAAACTGCTTGGCGTAATACGCGTTCTTATCAATGGCAAGGCTTGGAGAGCCATTGTTGCCCGTTTTTCCTTTTATTCCGTTGTAGGTAATGGTAAACACAACATGCCCCGAATGGCTGTTGCTGGGCACATAACGCACATCGCTGATGGAGGTTTTGGCCCAATCGTCGGGCGTAAAGGTATAGTGGCTACTTCCATCTGCGGCAGAAGACGTAAGGTCTACCAGCTTTGAGAGATAGTCCACAGTGAACTTATCGGTCTTTTTCAAGCGGAACAGTGTGTCGAAATCGAACTCCGACAGGTAATCCACGCCGTCTTTCCATTTGGCCACAGCACGCATGGCCATGTCTTGGTCTGCTGGTTTTTGTGCAAATCCAGAGAAATCGACCTCCATTCCGAAAGGCTTATTACCCACAACGCCCGTCACTTTAAGCGTGAATGTGCCTTTTTGTTCGTCGCGTTTCACCTCGTTCACGGCCTTAACTTCAATTTCCTTGCCGTCTATCGTTTTCTTTCCCAGGTCGGCTTTCGCCTTTTCTATGGCTTGGTACACGTTAAGTTGCTTGTCGAGATTGAAGTATTTCACGATGTCCGCGGCTTTAACCTCGGTTGTTTCTTCTTGTGTTGGTGGTTTTTGTGGTGTGGGTGTAAGTCCGTCGTCTCCTCCACAGGCAGCAAAAAAGACGCATATCGCTGCTGCTAAAATAAATTTCTTCATTGTTAATCCTGTCTCTAATACTAAAACTGGCGCGCCTTTTAGCCCTCATAATAGGCCTTTGCAACAATGGTGCAGAGGCTTTGGGCAATGGCGGCGCACAATAACTACGATGCAAAGATAAACAAAATAATCGGAAAGTAGTTGGTGAAATATGCTATTTAACATTATAACAGGTGGCTGTAATAGGATTAAAGACATAGCATTACAAGCTTACAACTGGCACAAACTCGTAAATTGAGAAACTTACACCCCACACAAACGCATAAACTTAGAAACTTATATCCTCGCCAAACTTATATACTTAGAAACGTACAACCCCCACAACCCCATATCAATTAGAAACTTACGCCTGCACCATCCAACGTTATTATAGATTAATTCTATATCGAAATAGAAGGAAATGTTTGGGCATGATATGCAATATGCCTACCTTTGCAAACGAAAGAAATAAGGATTTTCACTCACAATTTAAAATATAGAAAGGAAATAAGAAATGAAAACAATGATGTATTTAGGACTAGACGAGAACAAAGTTCAACCCGTTGTTAAAGGCTTGGCCCAACTGCTGGCCGACTTCCAAGTGTTTTATGCCAACCTGCGCGGCTTGCATTGGAACGTAAAAGGTAAGCGTTTCTTCTCTTTGCACGCCAAGTACGAAGAACTTTATAACGATGCTGCCGAGAAAGTAGACGAGATTGCCGAACGCCTTTTGCAACTGGGCGCAACTCCCGAAAACCGTTTCAGCGAGTATCTCAAAGTATCTACGATAAAAGAAAGCGGCAACGAGCCCGAAGGAAAAGAAGGTGTTGAGACTGTGCTAGACAACTTGGGCAACCTTATCAAGCAAGAGCGTGCCATCGCTAAGCTTGCTGCCGATGCCGACGACGATGCAACGGTGGGTTTGATGGATGGTTTCCTCGCTGGTCAAGAAAAGAACGTATGGATGTTTGTGGCTTTCTTGGATAAGAGCTACAAAAAGTAAAACGGCCATCTGCAAATAGCCCAACGCATACGCCGCTGTGTGGTTAGCCACCGTGCGTATTATCTGGTTAAAAACGATTGGCGGCGACTTCGCCATGAGGTCGCCGCCTTTTTACGCCTTACTGCAAGCCACTGCACACAATGGCAAGGGCCAAACAAGATGCAGGATTAAGGCTGTAAGACTGTGAGATTGGGAATTTAGAACGCAATGAGTTCGTCAGAACGTTAGCTATTTTACCCCCAAACGCTTTCGCAATTGTACACTCGCAAACGTTTTGCACAAGGATGTACGCGATAAAACTCATTAAATTAGAAACTTACACCCACACAAAAGCATTAACTGAGAAAAGCTCATCAACTTAAACTTAGCATAGCTTTAAGCACAAGAGATTAGCGCAGAGAGTTATAAAAACAGACTTGCAAAAACATGTCTGCATTTAGCGAAAAGATTAAAGTGGCGGCGTGGTGGTGCGATGATGCACCGCCACGCTTTTGTTTGTGTTGGCTACAAGCCATTAAGCGCAGGCGTTGCAGCAAATGTTGCGTAGGTTTTATAAGTCAAGTTTGCTCCACTTGGGCGCATTATTCTGCCAAACCCACATGATGTTGTAAGTTGCTTTGATGTGATGAACCGACACACACTACCAAAGCGACACCTTGCCAATGCCTTTTGCCTCGATGGTTGCAACCACGCCCATTGCCTTAAAAGCCCGTGAAAGAGTGGCGAAAGTGAGGTTACGACCACCTTCGATACGCGAAACTTGCGCTCGCTTAACACCCATCAGCTCGCCCAATTGTGCTTGAGTAAGCTTGCGTTGCAAGCGAGCCTTCTTTATTGTCTCGCCAATGAGGAAAGCATTGATGTCGGATTCATATTGTTCGCGAGCCAAATCGCCGGGCTTGCCCAACACTTTGTCGAGCATTTCTTCGTGGGTATATGTCTTTTCTGGTTTCATTGCTGTCGTCGTTTATTGAAGTTTTATCAGTTAACAAGTTCACGAGTTAACAAGCTAACAAGCTGTTGGCCAGATGTTTTATTAATTCACAAGCTAGCTAAAATCCATTATCTAAATTGGGGCTTTACGCCCATTTCTCGCCATATTACAAAGTTACTAAAACGTTTCCATATATGTAACACTTGCCGTTCATTATTTATCCCCCACCCCCTTTATTCCTCATCAGTTACCCACCACACGCGCCATTTCTTCTCCAAATATGGCGTTTTTTCATGTTTTTGACGTAATTTTGCCCTTTCAAACAAACTTACAATGAGCATTACATCCTTAGTGAGCGGAGCTTTCAAAGGCCGACAGGCCGACATCGGAGCGTACGCCCACAATAGCGAAGAGATACAAAGGCGTGTTTTGGCCCACCTTGTGCAGCAAGGACAACGCACGCAATATGGCAATACGTGGGGAATGAACGACATACAAACCTACGAACACTTTGCCAAACAGCTACCCGTAACCACTTACGAGGAACTGAAAGAACCTATCGACCGCATGCGCCACGGCGAAGCCGACATGTTGTGGCCTGGCGTGGTGAAGTGGTATGCCAAATCGTCGGGAACAACCAACGACAAAAGCAAATTCATCCCCGTATCTGCCGAAGGCTTGAAAAACATTCATTACAAAGGCGGAAAAGATGCCGTGGCACTTTATCTGCGCAACAATCCCAAGAGCCGACTATTCGATGGACGCAGCCTGATATTGGGTGGAAGTCATGCGGCCAACTACAACGTGGCGCATAGCCTAGTGGGCGACCTCAGCGCGATACTCATCGAAAACATCAATCCCTTGGCCAATATCGTGCGCGTTCCCAAGAAAAGCATTGCGCTAATGCCCGACTTCGAGGCAAAACGCGAGGCCATTGCCCAACAAACCTTGCACGCCAACGTCACCAACATATCGGGTGTGCCCTCGTGGATGCTCTCTGTGCTGGTGCGCGTGCTCGAACTTTCGGGCAAAGATACGCTCGCCGAGGTGTGGCCCAACCTCGAAGTGTTCTTCCACGGCGGCATTGCTTTCGGCCCTTATCGCGAACAATACCGCAAACTTGTGGGCTCGTCGCAGATGCGATACATGGAAACCTACAACGCCAGCGAGGGCTTTTTCGGTCTGCAAGATACTCCCGACGACGACGCAATGCTGCTCATGATAGACTATGGCGTGTTCTACGAGTTTATTCCGATGGACGAATTTGGGACAGACAATGCCTCGGTGGTTCCGCTTTGGGGCGTTGAGCCAGGCCGTAACTATGCGATGGTGATTAGCACAACGTGTGGTTTGTGGCGTTATGTTATTGGCGACACGGTTTGTTTCACCTCCACGCAGCCTTATAAGTTTAAGATTACGGGGCGAACAAAATACTTTATCAATGCCTTTGGCGAAGAACTGATTATGGACAACGCCGAACAGGGCTTGGCTTACGCTTGCCAACAAACGGGTGCAGAGGTGTTGGAGTACACGGCGGCACCTGTTTTTATGGATGCCGAGGCCAAATGCAGACACCAATGGCTTGTGGAATTTGCGCACAAGCCTACTTCTCTAGATGCCTTTGCCCAGGCACTCGACCTCCGTCTGCAACAACTTAACAGCGACTACGAGGCTAAACGACATAAGAACATCACGCTGCAACAGCTGGAAGTGGTTGAGGCACGACAAGGTTTGTTTAACGATTGGCTGAAAAGCAAAGGCAAACTGGGCGGACAACATAAGGTGCCGCGACTGGGAAACAGCCGTAAGAATATTGAGGAGCTGTTGAAGATGAATTAAAGAAGAGCAGAGCCTCACCCCCAGCCCCTCTCCAAAGGGAGAGGGGAGTGATATGCTTTGTGAATTATCCTTTTGTTAACTTGTTAACTCGTCAACTTTACTTTGTCCACTTTTCAGCAAGAATTTTAACACTAAAAGTGCCATTTTTATCCACCAACTGCCCACCTTGTCGCAAAAATTCGATTCTCGCGAAGGTTTGTTTCGGTGCAAAAAGGGGCTGCATGTGAATGTTGGCAAAATGAATATTTATTTAAAGCAACCGCCATTTGCACCCGTTTTGGGGCTATTTGCTACAAAATGCAGTGCGTTTTGGTGCTAAACGCAGTGTATTTTGGTGCTAAACGCAGTGCGTTTTGATGCTAAATGCAATGCGTTTTGGTGCTAAACGCAGTACGTTTTGCCGCTAAACGCATGGCAAAATGCTGCTAAATACGAGACGAAAAGCATAAAAATACACTGCAATGGTATAAACAAAACCTTTTAGAACCATGAAACACAGGGCTAAAAGAGGCAAAATAGCCATTAAAAAGTGGGGTTTTAGGGGGAAAAAGTGGGTATTTGGAGTTGAAAAAATACGAGTTGGCAACCAAACTAGAAAGGTAAAATGGTGCAAAATGCAGGTTCTTGGCTTAAAAATGGACAAAAGCCAAGGCGCGAAAGGGTAGAAAAAACGGCTTTTTACCTACTTTTTAACCAATATTTTTGCTAGAACGGAGCGAGAATTAGAGCGACATTGTAAAATAAAAGATAACAATTTAAGTTTTTGAGTTGGTGGGCGAACTTGCTAATCACTACCCTTTCCAATGGAAAGGGGCGGGGGGTTGGGCCATTTAATTTCTCCTCACGCTCCCAACCAACAAGCCAACTGCACCACCCAACATCAGTTTTCCCCAAAGGGGTAAGAACTCTTCGTTGCAAAGCAAGCTGAAAACAACAGCAAATATAGTGGTTAGCACTATGGCAAGGATTAGCGAAAGGGGCTTAATGCGCCATTCTAAACGCACGGGGCATCGTTTTGGCGCCTGTTCGTTATCGTCGCCAACTCCATGCGGCAAACGTTCTTCCACGGGTTTGTTCTCTAATTGGGCAATCAGTTTCAAGGCTTGTTCCGCATCCGTTTCGTAAACCGTTATGGCTATTCCTTGTCCTGGTTGTTCCTTGTTAGCGGCGTTGGGCAACACCATGATATGATGTTCGGCAAGCCATTGGCTTGTCGCCCACGCCTCATAAAAGTTGTTGCAAAGCTTTATTGTCACTTTTTCTTTCATAGCCGTTCAACTTAAATACAGATGAAACAATACATTGCAAATGTAATAAATTTCGTTTACACCGCAATATCATGGTGTGTTAAATCGTGATGCAGACTTTTAAAGGTGAAAAAGTGAAAAGGCTTATAAAGGTGAAAAGGTGAAAAAGTGAAAAGGTGAAAAGATGAAAAGGTGAAAAGGTGAAAAGGTGAAAAGGTGAAAAGGTGAAAAGGTGAAAAGGTGAAAGAATGAAAAGATGGTTGCTCCACCTAGGCATTTGGCTTAACTCCATAACTCCCTAACTCCTTAACTCCTTAACTCCTTAAAGCTAACGCCACCTAAGCATTTGGCTTAACTCCATAACTCCTTAACTCCATAACTCCTTAAATGTAACACCACCTAGGCATTTGGCTTAACTCCATAACTCCTTAACTCCATAACTCCTTAAATCGTCTGTTTAAAATCCAAATATTCCCTAACAACAAAGCCATATTCCATTTTTTATTACTAACTTTGCCAACGGCCCAATTATGCCGTTTACACAAGGAATATGGGCTAAATGCCAGCATAAGCGGCGTTATGGGCAAACGTTACTCGCAACGGTGCAGGCTTGCTTGCACGCTGCGAGCCGCATACACCTACGCATAACAGTAACGACAACAATGCACACGTTGGCCGCACGCCTACATATAACCAAGGTTTAGCTCTTGCATGCAACGAGGCAAAGCCATATATTAAAGGTGCGAACACGACAATAAAGTAATGTGCAAATAAGCAACAGCAGGTAAAAAGGAAATATGAAGGAACGCTACAATATGGACAAGGCACACACCACGCAACGCACAAGCAGACTTAACTGGCAATTGTGCCGTTTCGCCCTGTTGCTATTTACACTTGCATTAGTGGCCGCTTGCGCCCGAATGGGCAACCCCGATGGGGGATGGTACGACGAAACACCGCCCCGAGTGGTGGGTGCATCGCCCACAGAAAAGGCCACTGGCGTGAAAACAAGAAAGCTACACATACGCTTTAACGAATTTATCAAGATAGAAAACGCCACGGAAAACGTTGTGGTTTCGCCTCCACAGCTTGAAACACCCGACATTAAAGCTGGCGGAAAAAGCATCGACATCGAACTGAAAGACTCGCTCAAAGCTAACACCACGTACACGGTGGACTTTTCTGACGCCATAACCGACAACAACGAAGGCAACCCATTGGGAAACTATACGTATAGTTTCTCTACGGGCGAACATATCGACACGATGGAGGTGAGCGGGTGGGTTCTTGCCGCCGAAAACCTAGAACCAGTGAAAGGCATACTGGTGGGACTGTACGCTAACCTTGCCGATAGCGCGTTTCGTACCCAACCCATGCTGCGCGTGGCCAAAACCGACGGGCGCGGACACTTCGTTATACGTGGCATCGCACCCGGAAAGTATCGCGTTTATGCGCTGCAAGATGTAGACGGCGACTACCATCTCACGCAGAAAGGCGAAGAAATGGCCTTTAACCGCGAGATTATCGTACCTTCGTCGAAACCCGATGTGCGGCAAGACACGCTTTGGCGCGACTCGTTGCGCATCGATTCCATCTCGCGTGTTAGCTATACGCACTTCTTACCCGACAATATCACGCTGCGTGCGTTTACACATATACAAACCGATCGCTTTTTTACTAAGGCCGAACGAACGTTGCCCGAATGTTTCTCGCTGGTGTTTACGGCTGGCAGCAACGAACTTCCTGTTCTGCGCGGACTGAACTTCAACAATGCCGAGCGCGCGTTCATCGCAATGCCCACGGCTAAGAAAGACACCATAACCTATTGGATTAAAGACTCTGCGCTGATTAACCAAGACACGCTGCGCATGCAGATGCAATATTGGAGCACAGACACCACGGGGCAACTGCGCATGAAACAGGATACGATAGAGGTTCTTTCGAAAACGCCTTACGCCAAAAGGCTGAAAGAAAAGCAAAAGAAAGCGGAGGAATGGAAGAAGGCACAAGACAAGGCGCAAAAGAAAGGAGAACCCTTTGAAACGGAAATGCGCCCCGAAGCGTTGAAGGTGGAGGTGAAGGTGAACAACAGTATCGCTCCCGACGAGAACGTGCGAATAGAGCTGCCCACACCTTTGCAAAGTCTCGACTCGACAAAAGTACACCTTTACAGCAAGCGCGACACGCTGTGGTATGAGGCCCGTTACAGGCTCAGGGTGCGCGAGGGGGGCGACAGTTTGGCGCCCGTAGGGACCAATCTCTTGCACAAACGGTGGTTGGAGCTGCAAGCCGAGTGGAAACCAGGCGTGGAATACAGCTTTGAACTCGACTCGTTGGCACTCACCGACATCTACGGAACCGCGTCGGGCAAGATAAAGCAAGGCTTTAAGGTAAGAGAAGACAAGGAGTTTGCCACACTCGCCGTTTCGCTTACTGCGCTTACCGACTCTAATGTGGTGGTTCAGCTGCTCAACGAGCAAGATGGTGTGGTGAAACAAACACGCGCCTTAGCTGGTACGGCCAACTTCTACTACCTGCAACCCGCAACCTATTACCTGCGTTTGTTTGTAGACCGCAACGGGAACGGACGATGGGACACGGGCGATTTCTATCGTGGAGAAGAACCCGAAACGGTGTATTACTTCCCCGAAGAAATAGAATGCAAGGCCAATTGGGACGCCACACGCACTTGGAACCCCACAGCCAAACCGCTGAACGAGCAAAAGCCCGGCAAGATTACCAAGCAAAAGCCCGATAAAGGCAAGAGCATAAAACGCCGAAATAGGGAACGGGCACGTGAATTGGGCATACCCTTACCGCCCGAATTAAAGTAAATGTCTTTGCCCGAAGGCCAAGGACTGAACGCCCCGAACTGCAAATTGCCACACAGCGCATGCAGGAAACGGGGCGCAAACACATCATGAAACGTGAAAGCGGGGGAAGGATTAAGAGGCCTTTCTCCATATAAATAACCAGCGATGCAAAGCCCAACGGCTGCGCATCACACATAAAACACCTAACGAGATGAAGAAGATAAAGTTGGCACTGGTGCTGGTTGCGCTGCTGATGGCGGCACACATGCAGGCACAATGCACGTTTCGGAACACCGCTTTTAAGTCGGGCGAGTTTCTCACATACAACCTTTACTACAACTGGAAGTTTATTTGGGTGAAGGCCGGCACGGCATCCATGTCGGTAGTGCAAAGCGTTTACGGCGGCAAGCCCGCCTATCGGGGCAGCCTCATCACGCGTGGAAACAGCAAAGTGGACAATTTCTTCGTACTTCGCGATACGCTAATGTGCTATTCGTCGCTCGATATGGCACCGCTTTACTACCGAAAAGGCGCGCGCGAAGGCAGCAGATACACGGTAGACGAGGTGTTTTACAGCTATCCCGACGGCAGCAAGTGCCACGTTAAACAGCACTGCCAAACCCACGATGGAAACCATCTGTGGGACAATCGCACGCTAGACGAATGCGTGTTCGACATGATGAACATCTTTCTGAGGGCGCGTTCGTTCAACCCCGAAGGCTGGAAAAGTGGCAACGAAATACCTTTTACCGTGGCCGAAGGCGATGGTTTTATCCCTGCAACGCTTAGATATAACGGCAAAACGGTGGTTAAAGGAGACGATGGCGTAAAGTATCGTTGCCTGGAACTGGCCTACATCGAGCGCAAACCCAATAGAAAGCCCAAGGAAATTGCCCGATTCTTCGTAACCGACGACAGCAACCACGTTCCTGTTCGCATAGACATGAACCTTAAATTTGGCAGTGCCAAGGCTTTTGTTGTGGGCATGAAAGGCCTGCGAAGTACCGTTTCTTCGACCGAAAAATAAAGAATGCTGGGCCAAAAACAAGGAACAACTAGGCCACAAGAAGACCTACAAACAGGAGGACAACAAGGGTTTGTCAGAATAAACTGAACCCCCAGAAAAGCAATACAACAAATAAAAAACCACCCATACAATGGCGCAAAACGATCAGGGGTTAACCCCCATGATGAAGCAATTCTACTCTTTCAAGGCCAAACATCCCGATGCCTTGTTGCTTTTCCGTTGCGGCGACTTCTACGAAACATACAGCGAAGATGCCGTAGAGGCATCGCGCGTGCTGGGAATTACCCTCACCAAACGCAACAACAAAGGCAATACAGATGCCACAGAGATGGCCGGCTTTCCCCATCATGCGCTGGATACCTACCTGCCTAAGCTCATCAGGGCGGGCAAACGCGTGGCTATATGCGACCAACTGGAAGACCCCAAACTAACGAAAACGCTCGTGAAACGCGGCATAACCGAACTGGTTACGCCAGGAGTGGCAATGGGCGACAACGTACTTAACTATAAGGAAAACAACTTCTTGGCAGCCGTTCACTTTGGAAAAACAGCTTGCGGCGTGGCTTTTCTCGACATTTCTACGGGCGAATTCATCACCGGACAAGGCTCGTTCGACTATGTAGAAAAGCTTCTGGGCAGCTTTGCACCCAAGGAAGTGCTGTACGAACGCAACCACAAGAAGGACTTTGAACGCTATTTTGGCAACAAACACATTGTGTTCGAACTAGACGACTGGGTGTTTACCGAACAAACGGCGCGCCAAAAGCTGCTTAAACACTTTGGAACGAAGAACCTAAAAGGTTTTGGTGTTGAGCATGTTCAAAGCGGAGTGGTGGCCGCCGGAGCCATCATGCAGTACTTGGAGATTACGCAACACACCAATATCGGGCACGTAACGTCGCTCGCACTCATAGAAGAAGACCGCTATGTACGACTAGATAAGTTCACCATTCGGTCGCTCGAACTGATACAACCCATGCAAGAAGACGGTGCATCGCTGCTGAATGTGATAGACCGAACCGTCACGGCAATGGGTGGCCGTTTGCTAAGGCGATGGCTGGTGTTCCCACTGAAAGAGGTTAAGCCCATCGAACAACGACTTGATGTGGTGGACTATATCTTCCGTTACCCCGAATTTCGCACCCTACTCGATGGGCAACTGCATCGCATTGGCGACCTAGAACGCATTATTTCGAAGGTTGCCGTTGGCCGTGTGTCGCCTCGCGAGATGGTTCAGCTTAAGAATGCGCTGCTAGCCATACAGCCATTGAAGATTGCTTGCCTTGAAGCGGAGAACGAAACGATACGCCAGATAGGCGAACAAATGAACCTTTGCGAAAGTCTGCGCGACAGAATTGAACACGAAATACAACCCGACCCACCGCTGGTGGTGAATCGTGGCAACGTTATTGCCGAGGGGTTTAGTCCTGAACTGGACGAACTGCGCAACATATCGCGTGGCGGGCGCGATTTCCTCATCGACATTCAGCAACGCGAAGCCGAGGCAACAGGCATCAGTAGCCTTAAAATTGGCTACAACAACGTGTTTGGTTACTACCTCGAAGTGCGCAACACGTATAAGGATAAGGTGCCCGAAGAGTGGGTTAGAAAGCAAACTTTGGCCCAGGCCGAACGCTACATCACGCAAGAATTGAAGGAATATGAGGAGCGAATATTGGGTGCCGACGAGAAAATTCAGTCGCTGGAAGAGCGTCTTTTCAACGAATTGGTTACGGCTACGCAAGAGTTTATCCCCCAAATACAAATCAATGCCAATGTTGTGGCGCGGCTCGACTGCCTGCTTAGTTTTGCCAAAACCGCCGAAGAGAACCGCTATGTGCGCCCCGTGATTGAAGATAGCGACGTGTTGGACATACGCCAAGGCCGACATCCCGTTATCGAAACACAGCTTCCGCTTGGCGAACACTACGTTCCCAACGACATTCAGCTCGACACCGAACGCCAACAGATAATCATTATCACCGGTCCGAACATGGCTGGTAAGTCTGCTTTGCTCAGACAAACGGCGCTTATCGTGCTCCTTGCGCAGATAGGCAGCTTTGTTCCTGCCGAAAGTGCGCGCGTTGGACTGGTAGATAAAATCTTTACGCGCGTGGGGGCGAGCGACAATATCGCGCAAGGCGAGTCTACTTTCATGGTAGAAATGACCGAATCGTCGAACATTCTCAACAATGTTTCGCCCCGTTCGCTGGTTCTTTTCGACGAATTAGGGCGCGGAACATCCACCTACGACGGCATTAGCATTGCTTGGGCCATCGTGGAATACCTGCACGAACAACCCAAAGCGCGCGCCCGAACGCTCTTTGCCACCCATTATCACGAACTAAATGAGATGGAAAAGAACTTTAAGCGCATTAAGAACTTCAACGTTAGCGTGAAAGAGCTTAACGGAAAGGTTATCTTTATGCGCCGTTTGGAACGTGGTGGCAGCGAACATTCGTTTGGTATACACGTGGCCGACATCGCTGGAATGCCCAAAAGCATTGTGAAAAGGGCCAACACCGTGCTGAAACAGCTCGAAACCGACAACGCACAGGTGGGCGGAACCGTGAGTAAGCCCAGTGTTAAGCACTTAGACGAAAGTCGCGAGGGCATGCAACTAAGCTTTTTCCAACTAGACGACCCTGTACTTTCGCAAATTCGCGACGAGATTCTTGGTCTCGATATCAACAACCTCACGCCTATGGAGGCCCTTAATAAGCTGAACGACATAAAGAAGATTGTGGGCGGATAGGGAAAGGTGAAAGGGTGAAAAGGTGAAAAGATAGGGAAAGGTGAAAGGGTGAAAGGGTGAAAAGATGTCAGTACCAGCTGATGAAAAAGCATGTTTAGTTTGGGCTAGGAAAACTAGAAGAACTAGAAGAACTAGGAAGGCTAGTGAAACTAGGACAGCTAGTAAGACTAGGAATACTAGCCCACTAGCTTACTAAACCTAATACACGTAACCCCATTAACTCGTTAACATGTAAACTTGTTAACTCGTCAACTTGTAAACCTGCCTACCAACAAAGGCAAAAAGCCAGCCCTTTACATCTTACATAGGGCACAACTAAACAAGAAATCAACATGGATAAAGCAACATTAGTTATCGTCATGGCATCCCTTTTCGCAAAGAACGGGATGGCTCAAGAACGCGAAGAACCCATTCTATACGGCAATATGGACCATTGGGTTACACGTCGCATCACTGAAAGTACCATCATTGGCGGCAACGAAAAAACCCTTTACGAGATTGGACCCGACCGCACACTAACAGGAAACACACCTTATATTAACCTTGGACACTCGCCTTGGGCCACATCTAACGTCATGGCTAAGGTGATGGGCTTAACAAAGACAAACCAATCGGTATATCGCGACGCACATGGAAAAGGCTATTGCGCCAAACTAACAACACATATCGAACACGTAAAAGTGCTGGGAATGATTAACATCAGCGTACTTGCAGCAGGGTCGGTGTTTTTAGGCGACGTGCGCGAACCTATTGGCGGAACTAAGGATGGCGAGAAAGCACTAAACTGGGGCGTTCCTTACACGCAACGTCCCAAAGCCATACGGTTTGACTATCGAACCGCCCTATCTGCTGAAACCAACCGCATTAAACAAACTGGATTTAGTAAAGCCCAAACCATTGCCGGCCGCGACTGCGCCACGGCTTTGCTTATATTACAGAAAAGAACAGAAGATGCTAACGGTAATGTATCGGCCTCGCGCGTGGGAACAATGGCGGTGGAGTACAACAAAAGTACCAACGGATGGGTGAACAACGCCACTTATCCCGTACATTATGGCGACATACGCAACACATCTGGGTACAACGCCCGACTGATGGGACTTAGATCCACCGATTATGTGCGCAACAGCAAAGGCAAAAGCGTACCGTTGAAAGAAACGGGATGGGCCGCAGCCAACGAAACGCCAACCCATCTTATCGTCCAATTCTCATCTAGCAACGGCGGAGCATTCATTGGTTCGCCCGGCAACACTATCTGGATAGACAATGTTCGGTTGGTTTTCTAATGTTCGTAAAGGAAGAACACTCGCACGCTCAGCGTCTTTCTCTACAACCAATACACTGACAATCAGCAAGACAATGCCCCACAACTGCTTACAGCGAACACACCTAAAATGAGTCAATGACAGGGTACAAAGCCCGAAACCGACGTTCAAGGAAGGACCTCTACAAGAAAATTGTGGCCTGTTTGAGCCAAACAAATAAGGAGAAAAGTTGCTGTCGGGGGTGCTGTCGCTACACAAATAAGCTGGAAACACAAGGCCGTAAACTCGATTACCTCATACTCAACGGGTGCTGTCGCTACATAAATAAGCTGGAAACGCAAGTAGCAACCGTACCACCTCAAATGGTATAGCCACGTGGTTAGCCCATGTCTCGGTGTTACTTCGTTTCTCGGTCACGCACCTTTCGCACGTGCTGCACAACTGGGGCACTGGTTATCGACGGGCATTTAAGAACAACAGCAACCCCACAACAAAACTACGACATGAGCAAACATGGGCAGTGGGGCTTTATATTCAACACCAATGAAACCTTTTAAACAAATATGTAGCGGTGCACTTACACCGCAAACCGCGTTTTGGTTGGGCCTCTCCGTATTGGCCTTACCCAATGTTTGCTTGGCCTACACCGAGCCCTTGCCCTTGGTTTCGCGCCTTGTAGGCATAACATTGCCGCTCTCCGTCTACGCCGCCTTACTCACATTGTGGCGCAAACCGGGCCGAACACTGTGGTGGCTCTTTCCCCTAGTGTTCCTTTCTGCCTTCCAAATGGTGCTGCTTTATCTCTACGGCCATTCGGTTATCGCCGTAGACATGTTCCTAAACCTCGTTACCACCAACCCCAACGAGGCCGGCGAACTGCTCAACAACTTGCTGCCAGGAATGGTTTTCGTCATCGTTCTCTATGTGCCAACATTGCTCTTGTCGGCCATATCGGGCTTTTGCGGTGGGTGTCTGTCGGCAAATTTCACCCATAAAGTACGCCGTTCGGCAGGCATTTTGGGCATTGTAGGCTTATGCTTAGCAGGCTTTGCGCTTGCCAACGGCTTTCGTCCTTCACTGCATCTCTATCCGCTTAACGTGTTCGAGAACATCCGTTTGGCCATAGTTCGCACCCAAAGGACGGCACACTACCAGCAAACCGCAGCCCAATTTAAGTTCCATGCCACACCCACGCACCCCAATTCGGAGCGCGAGATATATGTACTTGTGATTGGCGAAACGGCTCGTGCACCTCAATTTAGGCTCTACGGCTATCCGCGCAACACCACTCCACTGCTCTCTGCCCTACCTTCTCTCTACGCGTTCGACCACGCTTTGAGCCAATCAAACACCACGCACAAGAGCGTTCCCATGCTGCTCTCGCCCGTATCGGCCATCAATTACGACAGCATTTACACGCGCAAAAGCCTCCTGACAGCCTTTCGCGAGGCTGGTTTCCACACCGTGTACCTCTCCAACCAACTACCCAACCACTCGTTTATCGACTTCTTTGGGCAACAAGCCAACCAATGGCGGTTCATAAAAGAAGGCAAACCCGACACCTACGACGGCTACGACCAACGCCTTCTGCCATTGATAGACAGTGTGCTGGCCTGCAAACGACAGAAACAACTCATCGTTTTGCACACATACGGGTCGCATTTCGAATACCGCAAGCGTTATCCGCACAACGAAGGGGCATTCTTTCCCGACGAAAACAGCGATGCCAAACCCCAAAATCGCGTTGAGTTGGTAAACGCCTACGACAACACCATCTTGCAAACCGACCGCCTTTTGGCTGCGCTTATTAGCCGCATCAGTAGCACAGGCGCATCAGCAGCCCTATTATATACATCCGATCATGGCGAAAACATCTTCGACGACGCTCGTCGTTTGTTTCTCCACGCCTCGCCCGTACCTAGCTATTACGAGTTGCACGTGCCGTTATTGGTGTGGCTTTCGCCGCGTTACGCCCAGTTGCAACCTGCTGTTGTTACAGCCTTACGTACCAATCTGCACCAACCCGTGTCCACTAGCGTAAGCGTTTTCCACACCTTTGCCCACCTTGCAGGCCTACGTTCGCCCTGGGTCGATGTTCAAAGTTCGGTGGCATCGCCCACCTATCACCCCCAACCTTGGCTCTATCTCGACGACCACAACCGTGCCGTACCGCTCTTACAGATGCTTCGCTCGCCCTTAGACACCAACATTTTGCGGCAGAAAGGTTTTCTTAACAACGAACACTAAGCCCTCAATCACAATGTCTTTCGCCAACTATCGCGTAGCGGTTCACCTGCTGAAATAACTATTAGAACAACGTTAACCCATACGGCTAGCAAGAAAGATGTTGTTTGCTTGCCACAAACGCACGGCACTAACATGCGTTATACATAACGCCTAAGCACAGAATACAAGGGCCTAGACACACAAAGCCCCTCTCCAAGGCGAGCGGGAGCAACCATGCCATCCGTAAACAAAGCATGCTACTCCCTTCTCCCTGTGGAGAGGGGGATGGGGGTGAAACTTCTATTCTGAGACAGTAGGCTGTTACTTCACCTCCCAAATGTCGTTCGTTTCCAGCAGTTCCGTGAAGTTATGATAGGCGGCTTTGCCCTTCACATCCTCAATTTGCTGTTCAACACAGGCCTCGTAAGTAGGCGATTCAACGTCGCGGATGATGCCTAATGCCACAGGGAACCCCTGTTCGTTGTTCATTAGCGCCAGTTTCATTTGCAGCGTGTGGTCTTCGGCATGTGCATCGTGCACGAGCACATCGTCTAATGTTGCGCCGTTTTCGCCCACTTTCACCACTTTCAACCCAAACCCTTCTTGTGCCAAGCCATATTCGTTGTTCTCTCCGAAGAGCATTTTCTCGCCATGTTTTAGGTAAATGGCGTTGCTTTTGCGGCCAGGCGACGAGTAAACGGGGTCGTAGATGCCGTCGTTGAAGATAACGCAATGCTGCAAAATCTCGCAAACAGAAGTACCTTTGTGGCGTTGTCCGGCCTTCATCAGCTCCATAACGCCTTGGTTATCGGTAGCCACGGCACGCCCGAAGAAGTTTCCGCGTGCGCCAAATGCCAGTTCGGCAGGGCGGAATGGGTCTTCAACAGTTCCGTAAGGCGACGACTTCGACACAAATCCGCGTGGCGAAGTGGGCGAGTATTGGCCCTTAGTTAGTCCGTAGATGCGGTTATTCAGTAAGATAATGTTAATGTCTACGTTTCTGCGCAGGCAGTGAATGAAGTGGTTTCCGCCAATGGCCAGACCGTCTCCATCGCCGCTTACCTGCCAAATGGTGAGGTATGGGTTAGCAACCTTTGCGCCGGTGGCAATTGCAGCCGCACGTCCGTGTATGGTCTGCATGGCATAAGTCTTCATATAATAAGGCAAACGGCTCGAACAACCGATGCCGGAAATCACTGCTGTTTCGTATGGAGCGATGCCTAAGTCGGCCATCGCCTTCTGCAACGATGCTAAAAAGAAATGATCGCCGCAACCAGGACACCATCTCGGGGTGCCTTGTTTATAATCTTGTGCTGTATAAGTCATAACAGTTGTTTTGTTAGTTGACAAGTTAACGAGTTGGTCGGTTAATGACTGGAAGTAAAGGTTGAGATAGCCTTGATGTTTGGACTTGTCCGACAAGTCTGACCTGTCAGACGAGCTAACAATCTCCTTAATTACGAGAGTAATCACTCCCCTCTCCCCTTGGAGAGGGGTCGGGGGTGAGGCTTCGTGCCTTTATTCCTCTATAATCTTCTTGAACGCTTCAACCAATTCGGTGACAACAAGCGGCTGTCCCTTCACCTCATTATATTGGTAAGGCACAAATCCGTCTATCTTTCCGCGCAGGTACATGGCAAATTGGCCCATGTTTTGTTCGGCCACAACCACCTTTTTGTATTTACGCAGCACCTCTTCGGTGTTGGCGGGCAAGGGGTTGATGTACTTGAACTGTGCCAAAGCCACCTTTTTGCCCTGCTTGCGCAAAGCTTTCATTGCCGAGAAAAGGTGTCCGTAGGTGCTGCCAAAGCCAACAATGAGCAAGTCGGCATCGTCATCGCCCTGCACTTGCACATCGGGCACCTTAATGCCAGCCACCTTTTGTGCGCGCAGGTGCACCATCAGGTTGTGGTTTTCGGGTTCGGTAGAGATGTTACCAGTCTTTCCGTCCTTCTCCAAACCGCCTAAAATATGTTCGTAACCAGGCGTTCCGGGGATGGCCCAATAGCGTGCTAGCGTTGCCTCATCGCGGCGATAAGGGGTGTAGTTGCCACGCATTTCTTCGGTTGCGAAGTGCGGATGGATGTCGGGTAGCTTGTTTATGTCGGGCAATTGCCATGCAGCCGACCCGTTTCCGAGAAATCCATCGGTGAGAAGTATCACGGGTGTGAGGTATTCCACCGCAATTTTGGCGGCCATGTAAGCCGAATCGAAACAGTCGGTAGGGCTTGTTGCGGCGAGAACTGGCATGGGCGACTCGCCGTTTCTGCCGTATAAAGCCTGCAAAAGGTCGGTTTGTTCACTCTTCGTAGGCAGTCCCGTGGATGGTCCGCCGCGCTGTACGTCTATTATTACAAGCGGAAGTTCGTCGATAACGGCCAAGTTTATGGCTTCGCTTTTCAGGCAGATGCCAGGACCTGAGGTAGAAGTGGCGGCCAGCGCACCTGCAAACGATGCACCGATGGCACTTGCGCAGCCTGCAATTTCGTCTTCGCATTGCACCGTTTTCACGCCCAAGCTCTTGTGTTTGGCTAGTTCGTGTAGGATGTCTGTTGCGGGAGTGATGGGGTAAGAGCCCAAGAACAGTTGCAACCCGGCTTTTTCTGCGGCAGCGATAAGTCCGTAAGCCGTGGCCTTATTGCCTGTTATGTCCATGTAACGACCCTTGGTTTTCACCTTCGACTCGATGCGATAGGTAGCCGGAACCGATGCGTGCGTGTTGTGTCCGTAGTCGTATCCGGCCATCACCACCTTGATATTGCTTTCGGCTATCTGCGGTTTCTTGTGGAATTTCTTGCGCAAGAAGTCGAAGGCCAGTTCCATATCGCGGTTGAAAAGCCAGCATACGATGCCCAGTGCAAACATGTTTCGGCACTTCAACATCGACTTATTGTCCATGCCTGTGTCTTTCAGACATTCTTTAACCATCGTAGTGATGGGGCATGCCACCACGCAATCGGCATCAATACCTAGCTCTGCGAGGTAGTCTTCGGTTTTAAACTCAGCCTTTTTAAGGTCTTTTGGGCCGAAACTGTCGGTATCAATGATAATCGTTGCCTGCGGGCGGGCGTATTTGTACTGCGTTTTCAGGGCCGCAGCGTTCATTGCAACAAGCACATCACAGAAGTCTCCGGGCGTAAGCACCTTGTCTTCGCCGATGTGTACCTGATAACCCGACACGCCATTTAGCGAGCCTTGCGGTGCACGAATGTCTGCCGGGTAATCCGGAAAGGTTGAGATGTCATTACCAACTGTTGCAGAAATGGTCGAGAAAATGTTTCCCGCTAACTGCATTCCGTCACCCGAGTCCCCTGAGAAACGAACCACAACTTGGTCCAATTCTTTCACTTCCAATTCTTCGGACATAATATTAGCACTTATAGATTGTTTATAATTAGATCTATGGCAAAAGTAAAACAAATAAAAGATAGTTACAAATTTTTGAGCATGAATTTTATTAAAAGATTTCGTTGGCTGTGTGTTTCGTGATGTTAGAAAGTAAGCTTTGCCACTTGTTGCGTTGCAGATATTAAGCAATGTGCCACACTAACGTTGCAGATGGTAAGCCATTAACCCCCTATAATCCCTTTATGATATTGTTTTAATGCTAATATGTAAGGTGCTGGGTGTTGCATAATTGTGGAATATATATGGGGAAACATTGACAAAGGAAGGCAGGGAGAATGGCAAACCCAAATTAGACAGGGAGGAGTTGTTCGGCCTATCGACCACGCAGCCCTTTCGTTTGACAGACAAAACCAAATAAGATTGGGTGGAGTTGCTTGACTTATCGAGTACGTAGCCCTTTCGTTTGACAAACAAACCCAATAAGAATAAGTAGCAGTTGTTCAGCCATTTCTCATTAATCTGGCTGGTAAATACAAGCAAGGCACAAATACATCGCCACATTATCTGCGGCAGGGAGAGTACTTACCAGAATGATGTACAAACGTTACAAGATCCTTGGCGTAACAATACTTGTGGGTGAAGTGCCCACTCCCAGCCGCTGATAATGTGGCGATACCAATAATATACGATGAGGTTATACGATTAAACTAGGCTCTATTTAGACCCTATTTGCCGGCATAACCCTCGTTTTGCGGACGCAATTTCGGGTTGCGTTGCATCTCATTAAGCGATAGCGGCCACAGCAAATCAGACGATTTAATCACCGCACCCGAACCATTTGTGGCTCCAACGAGGTCCACATAGGTTACCTTTCCTAGCTCGGTGGCCGACACATCTGGGAATTTCTTCGTGCGCAAACAATCGTCCCAAATCTTATATTCCAACGGGAACTCGCGCAAACGCTCCGTCCAACAGGCCTCAATAAACGCTTCTTTCGACAGTGCCGACAGCGTTGTGGTAAGCTCTGCCTGCGTTTTACCCAGTGCCCTAGCCTGAACCATCGCCAAATATCCAGCAGCCTCAGCTGTAACAGCCCCGCCACTCTGCACCAAACTCTCGGCTGCATCGAGCAGCGTTTCGGCATAACGGTAGATGTTCCAGTCCTTCGTGCCGCGCCCTGTTTTAAGAACAGCCTCCTCATCAAAGTAATACCAGCATCCACGAGCGTCTGCACTGGGTGCAGTCCATACCGAATCGTTGTTCGGGTTCTTATACTTTGTGGCGAAAAACTGCTGTTCTTGTCCGCGCAAGTCGTCTGCCGTGTAGATGTTCAGATAGCGAGCGTTGGGCCCATACACGCGTTCAAAGATGTTGTAACTCTTAAACACGTTCGTAGCCGACGAAGAAAAGGCGTAGGTTGGTCGCCAGATGGTGGTCGATATGTCAGCATCGTACTCCACAGCGTAAAGCACTTCGGGCAGGTCGTCTATGGTTCTCAGCTTGTTATAGGCGCTTTTCAGGGCCTTATCTTCATTTTCTGTGAGCGAGTATTTACCCGAATTGATAATCTGTTTGGCCGTTTCGCTTGCCTGTTGATACTTACCTTGCTGCATATATACCGCCGTAAGTGCCTGCAAAGCCACATATTTGGTTATGCGATGCCCGTTTTTCTGCCATGTTTGGTCGGGAAGTGCGGCCACGGCATCGGTCAAATCCTGTTCGATAAGCGTGTAAACGTCGGCCACAGGCGTGCGTGGTTTCTCCAAATCGTTAACATCCTCAGAGGGTTGCGTGGGCATTGGCACATCTCCGAACCACTTTACCAGCATGAAATAGTTGAAGGCGCGGAAGAATTTAGCCTCGCCCGACAACACTTTTCGTGCATCATCGCTCATAGGTACTTCGGGCATAGACTTCAAAGCAACGTTAGCAACGTTGATGGCCCCATAGCAACTACCCCAAACTCCGTCCACAAAACCCGACACATTGTTGGTTTGGTCCTGTCGCGTAAGCGTTCTTGCATACGCGCATACGCGCTCTTGACCTTCGTACGAGTTGCTAAAATAGCCCGTAAGCATACCAGGAATAGTCATGGCCGAACCGATATAAGCACTACCGGCCGACGAATGGGCAGTTACTGCCGCCCTTCTATATAGCCCGTTGATGTTAGAACGAATTTGATCTTCGGTCTTATTGAAGTCGCGCGAGCTAAGGAGCGACTTGGGTCTTTCCTCCAAGAAGTCGTTACACGAAGCCAATGCCAAGCATGCGCAGGCTGCAAATATCATTATTTTGTTCATTTCGTGTCTGTGTTTAGTTTATTAAATTAAAACGTTACATTAAGACCCAGAGTGAATACTCTTGAACGGGGAAGAGAGAAGAAAGCCATGTTTTGACCGAACTTACTGCCTTGCGAAGTCATTTCGGGGTCGTAACCCTTGAAGTCTTTCGAGCAAAGTAAGAAGAGGTTATTGCCACTTAGGTACAGGCGCAGTGCGCTAAGTCCCAATGCTTTCAATGTGGTGGGCGCAAAGGTATAACCCAGTTGAACCATGTTGCAGCGCAGGTATGAGCCGTCTACCACCCAACTAGAATCCACCGTCGTGTCTTGTCCGGCATGTTTTTGCGAGTCGTATGGGCTATTGGTCAAATAAAGCATCTGCTGCATGGTACGTGGATTGGTGCCATTGTAAGCATCATAGAGAATGCTTTTCAGTCCGTTGGTTATTCCAAAGCGGTCGTACACCGAGTGATAGAATTGTTGCATGGTCTGAACGCCCGTAACAAACTGCATTTCAACCGTCAAATCCCAGTTCTTATAGTTAAGGGTATTGGTCCAGCTACCCGTCCAATCGGGTATTCCCTTACCCAAAATAGACTTTTTTTCTTCGCGTTTGGCTCTACCAACCATCTTCTCTGTGCATCGTCCTGCCGCTTTATCTTCTTCCGTCCACACGCCCAGTCGCTTGTATCCGTAAAAGCTACCCATGCTTTCGCCCACGCGTAAGATACCTTCGGGGCCGCCAACCCATTCCAATATTTCGATGTCTTCGTTGTTCTTGCCCAGTTTCAGTATCTTGTTCGTGTTGTAATTCAAGTTCAATATGGAGGTCCAGGTAAAGTCTTTCGTGCGTACGGGATAGGCTGTGAGCATAAAGTCGATGCCCGAATTCTTCACTTCGCCGATGTTCTTATACACACTTCCAAAGCCGCTAGAATGTGGAATGGGCGTATTGAGCAACAAATCGGTGGTGCATTTATAATAATAGGAGAAGTCTAGGTTAACGGCATTGTTGAACAATCCGAGGTCGAAACCCACGTCAAACTGCGCCGTCTTTTCCCATTTCAGGTCGGGATTGGCCAACGAACTGATGTAAGCCGCGCCGGCCCGCTTGCCATCAAGCAGCACCGTTCCCGAGCCAACGCGGGCCAACGAACGGTAAGTTGCTATTTCCGAGTTACCCGTTAGTCCGTAACTGGTGTGCAGTTTGAGGTTGCTCAGCCACGAATTGTCTTTCAGCCAGCTCTCTTCCGACACAATCCAAGCCAAACCAGCCGAGGGGAAGAAGGCGTACTTGTTGTTCTTTCCAAACTTGGAAGAACCGTCGGAGCGTGCAGTAAACGTAGCCGAATAGCGGTCGTTGTAGGTGTAGGCCAAGCGTAAGAAGTACGAGTTCATCTTCCATTCGTCGTAATTAGATCCTGGTGGGCGTGGATTTTTACCCGTTCCCATGTTCAAGTCTTCAAAGAAGTCGCTCTCAAAGCTTTGTGCCTCCGAGTAGTTGTACCTCGAAGCATAGGCTTGCCACGACATACCCAGCATGGCATTCACGCGATGTAAGCTTTTAAGCGTGCGGTTATAGGTAAGATATGTTTCTTCTTGCCAATACAAGTTGTTGTGTCGGCCGTTGGTTGCCACACCCTGTTCGGTTTGCGAAATGTTGTTCAGTTCGCGCGATGCGTATCTTCTTCCCTCTTCTGCGTGCCAGTCAAGGCCCAGCTGCGTTTTCAAATCGAGCCCTGGCATGATGTGGAACGTAAATGCAGCGTTACCAAACACCTGTGTGTTATAATACAGACGTTTCTGCATGTCGAGTATCATTACAGGGTTCGACATGCCCTCGAAACCAAACTTACCCACCATTTCGGAGGGCGAATTAGAGGTGGTATAGCTGCCATCGGGCGTTCTTACAGGCAGCCACGGCAGCATTTCAATCATAGTTCGGCGCGCCTCTTGTCCGCCTCCGCCCTCATCGGTATGCCTGTCCCACGTATGGTTCACCATCAAATTAATACCCGTGGTCAGCCATTTGGTGGGTTTGGCATCGTAGGCAAGCTTTCCGCTGATACGCTTTGTCCACGTATTCTTCATAATTCCTTGGTAGTCGCTGTAATTAAGGAAAGCACCTATCGACGAAGTTTTCGTTCCTTGCTGAATGTTCAGCTGGTGGTTATGCCCAATGGCGGTGCGTGTAGCCTCCTTTTGCCAGTCGGTATCGTACAGCGGATTGCCGTTGGCATCGAAGTATCTGCGGTCGCTAAACCAGTAAGGACGTTCCAATTTCCAGCTGGTTCCTTGGTATTTGTTTTCGTTTTCAAGACCTTTCATAAAGGCATCGCACCATTCTTGGGCGTTCATCACTTCCATTTTGCGTGCCATGTGGCGTATGCTCACCGACCCTTGGTAGCTCATCTGCGTGCCTTCTGCCCCCGAAAGTCCGCGTTTGGTTGTCACCATGATAACGCCGTTGGCACCGCGAGCACCATAAATAGCCGTTGCCGAAGCATCTTTCAGCACCTCAATGCTCTCAATGTCGTTGGGGTTCATCATCGCAAAGTCGTTCATCACCACACCATCTACCACGTAAAGCGGGTCGGTAGAAGCGTTGATGGTGGCCATACCGCGAATAATTACGCGCGGCGAGGTGGTTCCTTGCTCCGAATTGGAGAAGATATTAACGCCCGACACCTTACCACGAAGGTTATCCAGCGCGCCAAAACTTTGCGCCTTAATCATGTCTGCGCCCTTGGCCACGGCGATAGAACCCGTTACGTCGCTCTTGCGCATCGTGCCATAGCCCACAACAACAATCTCGTCGAGCATGGCTTTGTTCTCTCCCAGAGTCACCAACACGTTGTTGTTGTTGCCCACTGTTAGCGTTTGCGTATCGAAACCGATGTACGACACTTGCAATTTGTCGCCTGGTTTGGCATCTACCGAGCATCTGCCGTTAACATCTGTTGCTGCCCCGGCCTTAGTAGACATCACCACAACGCTAGCTCCCACAACGGGCTCGTTGTTTTGGTCTACAACCGTTACCAACACTGTGCCTGCTCGTTGCCCAGCCTGCGATGCGTAAGGCATTGCAGCAGCGTTGCCTTCGGCATACGTTGGCATACCATAGGCAAGTGCACACGCCAGCACACCATATAGGGGTACACGCGTGGCTTTACTTAGTTTTCTTGCTTTTTGGGTCATAGTTATTTATTAAAATGATTGATGAATAGATTGCAACTTCCGTATAATTCTTCCTTGTCATTCACTATTAGATATGTCGCAAATATAGCGAAAATATGCTTATTTGTGGTTATATATCCTAACGTACAATTGATATGGTAATAAAATTTAACTTATTTCGTTTACTAAACCAGCGCAATTAAGGTTTATTTAAGGCTTATAGCTAATAAACACAAGGCATCAAAGTGTCTTTTAACCATACACTTAGCAAGTTAACTATACCGATGCGCCATTATCAAAAGGCTTTACTGATAACGCTCTCAATTGCATTCTGTTTTCAATATAGGCAAGGAAGTCGGCTTTACATTTAATGTGGCCATAAAGTAAGAGAAGTTCGTTGTCTTTGTGATGCCAACACAAGATAAACCCTACTGGCGTAAACGAAGTGTGGTACAAACCAACTCACTGGCTTGTAAACTCACGAAAACCCAACTACTCACTAATTCGTCAACTCACCAACTCATAAACTCACCAACCTCATCAACTTAAAAACTTAGCAACTCAAAAACTCAAAACCTTATTAACTCACAACTTTACCAACTCAAAAACTTATCAACTTACAACCTTACCAACTCAAAAACTTATCAACTCAAAAGTTCACCAACTCACCAACTCACCACCTTAAAAACTTATCAACTCAAAAACTTAAATTATTATTTTTATTTTTACAAAGCCTCTCTGTTTTTCGCTCCGTTCTAGCAAAAATGTAGGTCAAAAAGTAGACAAATAGCCACTTTTTCTACTCTTTTACGCCCTGTGTTTTGTCCATTTTTAAACATACAACCTGCATTTTGCACCATTTAGCCTTTCTAGTTGGTCGCCAACACACATTTTTTTAGCCCCCAATTACCCGCTTTTTACCCCTAAAACCCCACTTTTTGATGGCCATTTTGCCCCTTTCAGCCCTGTTTTTCATGGTTCTAAAAGGTTTGTTTATACACATTGCGGTGGATATTTATGCTTTCTGCCTTGCATTTAGCAGCAAAACGCACTGCATTTAGCACCATTTTACCTTGCGTTTTGCACCAAAACGCAGTGCGTTTAGCGGCATTTACCTTGTGTTTAGCACCAAAACGTAGTGCATTTAGCACCAAAATACAGTGTATTTAGCGGCAAAACGCACAAAAGTAGGTGCAAATGGCGGTTTATTTAAATAAATATTCATTTTGCCAACATCCCTATACAACCCCTTTTTGCACCAAAACAAACCCTCGCGAGAATCGATTTTTTGCGGCAAGGTGGACGATTGGTGAACAGAAAGGGCACTCATAATGTTAAATTTCTTACTATAAACTAGACAAAAACGATTATACCGCATGCTCGTGCATAGGCAACAGCACGCAATGCACGTACGCTTACAATAACCAAGGCAAGCGGTTGCGGGACATGCCGCGCGCAGCCAACGGAGAATATATCAGGGAAACGCAGAAGTAATGAGCCATAGCCAGCTTGTTTTCAACTTCTAGGAAATGTAAGGAATAACCTCCGCCAGGCCACTTTTTGGAAGGCATAACCACCTTTTGCAACAAACAGATGCAGCAGAACTTTCAGCTTTTATCGTATCTTAGTCTAGTAGTTCGTACATCAGAGGAGTACATCTATTGGTTTTACAACTCAAAGACAATCTGCTCCTCTCAATTTATTGAAATATCAAAAGTAAAGACAACTTCAACCTAAAAACCTATCAACTCACCAACTAAAAAACAAAAGCTCACCAACTAAAAACAACTCACCAACTCATAAACTAAAAAATCACAAGCTAAACAACTTATAAACTCACAACCTCAAACAAAAACTCACCAACTCAAAAACTTATAAACTCACATACTTATAAACTCAACCCCATAAATAACGCAAGCAGGGCAGGCAACCTAAGCCCCCTACCCTGCTCCATTTACTCTGCCAACAACAATCGTTAGCTTAGAAAGAAATGTCGATACCGGCCTCAACAACGTTGTAATCTTTGCGAATAGGCACAATGGGCGCCGTATCGTAGATTATGCGATAAGTGCCACGAAAGCCTACACTGGGCGTTACGTGGTAGGCAAGGTCTACTGCACCGCCAAACCGAGCACTCTTATGGTAGCTGTCCGGTCGTGCTTGGTGAATGCCCGTGGCGATAAACTCCCAATGTTCTCCTATCGTATGCTTGAAACTAAGCGACAAATGGCTCTTTATGCTTCGGCTATACGCATGGAGCGGTGTGCCAGCTGGCGGGTCGGGATATTCCCATTTTTCGAACTCATAGAAAAATCCTGCTGTGGCAAACATAAGTAAATGGTCGGTATTTACCAATCGGTAGCGCGACTGCAAGCCGGCAGAAACCTTGAAGTTCATACCTCTACTGCCTGCCCATTGCGATTCGGCGTAAGGGTAAACCTCAACGGTATGGGCAAGCAAGTAACGAAACTCTGCATGTACATGGCCGCCACTCACGGTAACTTTCTTTCCATAAGCAGAAAATTCTAGCTTGTTGATGAGGTTCACCACACGGTTTTTGCCGATAAGTAAGTTAAGGTTGGCCGTGTTCTTAAAGGTAAGCACGTTCTCTTTCTCTGTCTTAAAGTCGAGAACGGGCTGCAACGAACCTTGTATCGTCTTTGTGCTGTCGATGTTCATCGTTAGGTTTTCCGTGAAAAGCATCTGCGCTTGTACAGGAATTGAGACGATGAAACCCAAAAGCACATAAGCAAACAGCCTTGCGTATGCCCCTTTTTCAGGACTTGGATGAAATAATGATGCAAATAGATAGGATAGCATTTTGCCTATTCTTTCATTGTAGGGCCGATGCCCCTTCCACGTTTCTCTAATCATATTCTTGTCTTTGTTATCCTTAATTTGTATGTATGCTGTTTGCAAAGGTAAAGATTATAACTTGAATATAGGTTGCACTTAGGCTGTTTTTAACGGATGCCTAAGCTCCAGACTTGAGTTAAAGCCCTGTATAAAGCAAGCAGGGCAGGCGACCTAAGCCCCCTACCCTGCCCTGTAATGATATACCCATTGGCAGTGCTAACCGCACAATTGGGTGGTATTGCCGCACCTGTTTATAGCCTGATGGCCTTGCTCCACTTGCCGTTGTTCCACGTTACGCGAACCACCAACACGCCTTGGGGCAAGCCCGTTGCTTGCAAACTGTTGGCGTTGGCAGGCAAAGCGTGGCGCGAGAGCAACATACCGCTCGTTGAGAACACCTCGACAACGGAATTGGCGGGCAGTGACGAAAGGCTCAACACGCCCTTGTATGCACTTAGCTGGATGCCGCTGGCCGATGCCGAAGGTGCAACGATGGCCGTAGAAGGCGACTGCCAAGCACGTTCGTAAGCACCAATGAGGGGCGTTGATGCGTGGCGCGGCTGCCCAAGTATGTCGGTCGGCACCACGGCAAGGGGCGTGGCGTGGCGCAATTCGGTTTCAGAAAGGGGTTGCAACAATACGTCGGATGCAAATTCCACCTTATTATTATAGGCGTATCGCTCGCCCGAAAGAGCCATCCATGCCGAAAGTGTGGCAACGGGTGCACCCACATCGGCTAGCGATGTGCCGTTGGTGTAAAGGTTGTTGTGCTCTAAACGCAGGCTGGCCAAGTTTTCTTTGCGCGTGCATTGGTAAACAACACCCTTGCCCGTATTGGCAAAAAGGTTGTTCACCAGGCGCACGTTGTCGGCCATTTTGCCGAGTATGCCCACCGCAATGTCTTTCTCGTTACCTTCAACACAAAGGCTATTGTGGGCTATCAGCAAGTTGGCCACGTCGCCTTTTATGCCTAATGCCTTAGAGGCATATCGCCTTGTGGGTGTTGTGCCGTGGCTAACCATCACCACGTTGTTGGCCATTAGCGCAGGCGAAGTGGGCAAACCCGACATGTTGCGCACGTAAACGGCCGTGCAATAGCCCTTGGTGGCCAGCTTTATGCGGTTACGAGCAAGGCGAACATCGCCCGTAGCATCGATGTCTACGGCGTTAAAGTCGTTGTGGGTAGAGGTTTCGTTCTCAACAATGTTGTCTTCGATGTGTGCATCTGCCTCGCGTGCCACGTATATGGCCTTCGTTCCTTGGTTGCGGAAGATGTTGTTGAGGATGCGCCCACCCACTTCTTTGGGCAGTGCCACTGTGCCTGTGCCACCCAAACGCACGCCTATATAACCGCCTTCGAGCAGCGAACGCCGCAGCGTTAGATGGTCGTTGTTGGCGTTGGCCACGCTTTTGGCGTACATATTTAGCAGTGCCACCTTCTGTTGTATGGCCGTAGACTGCGGCGCATGCAGGTAACAGCTGTCTATGGTTACGTGTCGGCTTTGGTTGCGCAGGTGAATTACGCCGGGGTAAGTGGCATCTTCGGTGCTTATTTCAAGGGCTTGCAAGGTGGTATAGTCGGCTCCGTCTAAGGTCACCACGCCGTAATCGTTGGCCATTTGGTCGGGGTCGTAACCGTTCTTTGCAAACCTATCGTGGAAGATATGCACGTCGCCGCGCTTGCCAGAGGCTGGTTTGATGGTGAGTGTATTGACAGGCGACAGGCCAGAAATGTGCGGAATGATGACATTTTCCTTATACTTGCCGCTTTCGATGCTGATGGTAACGGGTCCGTCTACCCCATCTTTCAGCGCATCTACGGCCGCTTGGATGGTTTTGTAGGTGGCGTTAGGGCCTACGTTAAGCGTTCCGCTGATGCCTTGTGCAATGATGGCGGCAGCCATTTCAGCTGTTTGGGGCGCAACTTGGGCATTGTTGGCGGTTATATGGGTGAGCGATGCGATGAGCGTTTGCCCTACTTGCGCCGCGCTTTCCACATCGGCCGCGAGCCAAAAATGGTATTCGCCCTCTTTTTCGATGGTGTAAGTGCCATCGAAAATGCCGTTGTTGTGGGTGTTGGTGGCGAATGTTTGCGTGGTGGCAAAGGCATTATCTTGCCCAGTTGCATACACCTTATATATATGTGTGGGTGCATCGCCTTGCAAGTGGGCTTGCATTTGGGTGATGTCTAGCTGGCCTTTTTCGCCCTTAACGCCAACAACAACGTGCAGCAGAGGCACGTCTGTTTGTCCCTTAAACACCTTTTCTGGGGCGATGGCGTGGGTCTTCACCTCGCTAACGGCAAGCTTTTGCGGCGTAATGGCCGACACTTCGAGGGCGAAACCCTCGGCTGCAACATACTTACCCGTGGTATAACGCAGGATAATGGCACCATCGGCAGAGGTGGAAAGCAGCTTATCGAAATGGTCGTTGCGGCTGAATGAGAGGTCGGGTTTGTCTTTTTTCTCCGTTCCGAAGTACACTTCTAGCTTGTCGGCAGCGGCCAACTTCCATGTTGTCGGCTTTATGGCGATGAGCCTTCCTGCGGTTTTGGGTACGAAAGTAATATGTCCGTCGAAGGCTTTACTTTCACTTTTGTCTTTTCCGCCGTCGTCGTATAGTGTCAATGTGGTGTTGTCGGCCACCTCAACACGTCCGTTATCGCCCTTTACTAGGGCGCGTTCGTATTCCACACGGCGCGCTCCATCGGGGTCGCCTTGTTGCACGGCGGTTTCGCCTAGCGAGGTTTCAACCTGCATTAAGGCCGCATCCAGTAGTTTTCCGGCTTGTGCATCGTTGGCCACATCTGCGCAAAGCAGCAGCCAGTTGTCGCCTTCGGAAAGGGCAAGGGGAGTAGATAGGGCCAGGGTTTGTTGCTCGTTAAGCGCGGCTTGGGCGATAGCGGCCAAGGGACTGCCGCTAGGGGCAGCATCGGGCGTGCTTGTAGGCTGGGCAAAAAGCTGCAAACCAGCCATTGCAGGCAACGATTGTTTGAGGTTTAGTTGCAAGCTTTTCAGCGTTATGGGCTGCAAGTTGCCCTCGGTATGCAGGTTAATCAGCAGCAAGGGCTGGCGTGCAGCACCCGGCGAAACAGCTGCCGTAGATGCTTGGCGCACGTCTACGCTAGCCAACGACATGGCTTTGGGTATGTATTCGCTTACCTTGGCCACGAAACCTTTGGCCGTATGGTGGGAGTCGTTGGGGTTAAATTCGATGGTTAACGCCCCATCGGCCGATTGCGAACGCAGCGTTTGGCCTGGTCCACGCTGTTTGTCGTCGGGCGAAGTAAGTTCCCAAAGCTTGCGCCCTGTGGTCCCTATGCCTTCGTACACAATGAATTTGGCGCGCACTCCGAAGTCGGTACGTGACGAATACATGAGGTCGAACTTGGAGAAATCTATCTGAACCACGCGCCCAGCGTGCAACGGAGTGAAAGTAGTAATGCGGGCTACCTTTCCCCCTTCGTAGTTATCGTTGTACGAATTGGTTTTAGACCGAAACGTCAACTCGCCATTTACGCGCTTTTGGTGCGTTCCTTCGAGTGCGTAAACCACGTTTTCTACCGCCCGTTCGCCTGTTGGCAGTGGTGCGGGGAGGGCATGTTGACCATCGGAAAGCGCAAGATGAGCAATCGAAATGGCGAGGGTGTTATTGTTTTCGGCCTCGTCTGCCACATCGCAGCCCAACCAAAAGAAGTTGTCGCCCGAACGAAGTGCAGGCTTAGCGGCTATGTTTAGCACCACTTCGCCATTTTGTACGGTGCCATCGGCTATGCGATGGGCGGTTGAAAAGTCGGTGGCCGATGTGCTTTGATATAGCTGAATGGCGGCTATCGGTCCGCTAGCTTTAAGCGTTAAGCCGTTAAGGGCGAGCGCAGGTTCGGTGTTTTCTGTGCGAATATTAAAGGCCAACAGCGGTTGAGCCTTGTCGCCAGCCGCTAACGAGGCATCTTTCATGGGCGAAACGGCAATATCGCGAAAGCGCATTGCCTGGGGAGTGAAAAGACTAACCAGGGCTTTAAACCCGTTGGAGCGGAAGGCCGTGGTGCTACCAAACACCACTGTGAGTGCGCCTTGCGGATTGGTGGCCTTCACAATGGGCGTAGTGCCTTTGGCTATGGTGGCCAAAAGTTGGTCGTCGCGTACCTCCGTGCCATCGTAAACGCGGATAAACTGCTTGTACATGCTACCTTCGAAGATGTCTACCAGCTTAAAGTCTACCTGTACTTTTTTACCAGCCACCTTGGGCATAAAGGTTACGCTGCTTGTTTTTCCGTCCTGAAATTCGGGCGAAGTCTGCCCATTGGGTCCGCCGTCGTCGTAAAAGTCGATAGGCGTTTCGTCCACATCAATGGATTTTGGCGTAAGTTCCATACGCACTTCTCTGTTTTGTGCCGTAGCCACCAGGGGCGAAAAGGCATAAAGAAAGAGGGTGCAAAGAACCATGAAAAGTTGGTTTTGCTTCATAATTTATTGTGATGTTAATGTTGATTTACATGTTGTTTGCGCTGCACGCACAGCGAAAGCACAGGGAGATTTTAACCCAAATCGGCCGTTAGGGCTTGTTCAGATTTTGTTTGATTGTTGAGCATATTGTCTGTATTATTCTTGAAGGCGTAGCGGGCTACGTCGAGAGAATAAAACAGGCAAGATGCCGACAAGCAAACGAAAGATGAACAGAAAGCCTTGGAAATAACCTAACATAATTGATAAGCGGCCTAACGACCGATTGGGGTTTAACCTGAAATGAAGTGAAAAGACATGATTTAACGAAATGAAAATGCTACAAAGCACGCCAGCGAAAGCGTGCCGAATGCGCCGAACCTAACCCAAGAGGCCAAATAAACGCATGCAACGGCAGGTATTCTGACTTGTTGCCAGGCAGTAAACGTCTTCCCAAACCATGTTCAGTGACCTAGTGTTTACGCCGCCAAGGGCAACTCACAGCAGCCGGACTGTACGGGTTTTTCACCCGTTTCCCTTTTAAACGCCATGCTCGGCGTACCTGTTGCTGATGCAAAGGTACGAAAAAACATGCGCATTAGCTGCCAACTCCAATCTAATTAGGATGCGGCAAACAATGCCCATAAACAGCACAAGCAACTTATACGCCAAAACACGCATACCCAAATACAAAGCCATACCCCCCTAACAAACGGCATTGCCCCACCCCAACCCTTTGCGTTATGCAAACCACTTGCCCTTTTCTAGTGCCATCCCACATGCCCAATCAAAAACTTACACAATTGTTTTGCCGTCTGATTAAAAATTCGGATATTTGCATATTGTTTAAATATCAACCCTAAAAAAGAACATTTATCACAGCGTTATGCGGAAAGTAATCGGAGTAGGTGAAACGGTGTTAGACATCGTTTTCAAGCACGAACAGCCCATAGGAGCCTTGCCTGGGGGGTCGGTTTTCAACACTATCGTATCGCTAGGGCGCGTGGGAGCCGATGCAACATTCATCTCGGCCGTAGGAAACGACCGCGTTGGAACCAACGTTATCAGTTTCTTAAAAGACAATGGCGTGCAGGCCGATTACGTAACGAAGTGCGATGAGGGGCAAACACCCATTTCGCTGGCCTTCCTGAACGAGCGAAACGATGCCGAATACCTGTTTTATCGCGACAATAAGAAGAACAATCCGGAGTTTGCTTACCCCGATGTGCAGGCCGACGACATCGTTGTGTTCGGTTCTTACTACGCCGTTAGTCCTGCCACACGGCCACAAGTGGTTTCGTTCCTAGAATATGCGCACAACCGCGGGGCCATCATCTACTACGACGTGAACTTCCGTTCGGGCCACCGAACCGACGTGATGCGCATAACGCCCAACTTGTTGGAAAACTACGAGTATGCCGACGTGGTGCGCGGAAGTAGGGAAGACTTCGAGGTGCTTTATCGCTTGTCCGACCCCGCTAAGGTGTACGCTGCCGAGGTTTCTTTCTATTGCAAGCGCTTTGTTTACACCGATGGGGCCAACCCCGTGCAGCTACGTGCCGACGGCGGCTTTTGCGAAAGCTATGCCGTTAGCGACACACAGCCCGTTAGCACCATTGGGGCAGGCGACAATTTCAACGCCGGATTTATCTTCGGCATGCTGAAATTGGGCGTTACAAGGCAACGCCTTATCGACGGATTGACCAAAGAACAATGGAACAAGATAATGAGCTACGCCTTGGCTTTCTCGGCCGAAAGCTGCAAGGGAACGGATAACTATGTGCCGAAAGGTTGGAAACCAGAATAAAAAACCTCACTCCCAACCCCTCAGAGGTATTAAAAGCCTCACCCCCAACCCCTCTCCAAGGGGAGAGGGGAGTAATTAGCATTGCTACTTTGTTTCCTAAACCAGTTAGGAAGACAAATGTATAGCAACTTGTAAACTCGTAAATTCGTAGACTAGAATACTTAGTAAACCCCATTAAACTTACAAACTCAGAATATGATAGAAATAATAAAAGACACCTACTACGTGGGTGTGAACGACCGAAAGAAAGAAAAGTTTGAAGGCCTATGGCCACTTCCCAACGGCGTTTCGTACAACTCGTACCTCATCGTAGACGAAAAAGTGTGCCTCATCGACACGGTGGAAGCCGACTTCTTTACGCAGTTTATCGAGAATATCCGCGAAGTTATCGGCGACCGGCCCATCGACTATATCGTTACAAACCACATGGAACCCGACCATAGCGGCTCATTCGGACTGATGCGACAATATTATCCCAATGTGCAAGTGGTGGGAAACAAAAAGTCGTTCGACTTACTTAAAGGTTTCTATGGCATGGAAGGCTGCGAGCACGAAGTGAAACACGGCGACGAACTATCACTGGGTAAGCACACATTGAAGTTCTTCTTAACGCCAATGGTGCACTGGCCAGAGACGATGATGACACTAGACACTTCCAATAACATGCTGTTTTCGGGCGACGCATTCGGTTGTTTTGGCGCACTTAACGGCGGATTGCTCGACAGCGAGATTAATTGCGAACCCTTCTGGTTGGAGATGGTGCGCTATTATTCGAACATTGTGGGCAAATATGGTACGCCTGTGCAGAACGCCCTTAAAAAACTAGCCAACGAAAAGATAGACTATATCTGCTCTACACACGGACCCGTGTGGCACGAACAACTGCAAAAGGTGGTGGAAATGTACGACCGCATGAGCAAATACGAGGCCGAAGACGGACTGGTTATCTGCTACGGAACGATGTATGGCAATACAGAACGTATGGCCGAAGTTATTGCTAGGGCAGCTAGTCAGGCCGGTGTGAAGAACATTGTGGTGTATAACGTGTCGAAAACACATCATTCGTACATCATTCGCGACGTGTTCCGCTATCGCGGACTCATCGTGGGAGCACCCACATACAACACCGGACTGTACCACGAAATGGACGTTTTGCTGAGCGAACTGGCTAACCGCGACATCAAAAACCACCTTATCGGCTGGTTCGGAAGTTACGGATGGGCCAGCAAAGCCGTGCAGAAGATTGGCGAATGGAACGAAAACGGACTGCACTTCGAACCTGTTGGCACGCCCGTTGAAATGAAACAGGCGCTATCAGCAGAAGTAGCCGAGCAGTGTCGCGCACTGGGTAGGGCAATGGCAGAGCGTTTGGCGCAAGGTTAAGTTCTACAACAAACTACGCTAGCCAAGGTGGATTTGGCCATAACAAGCCAAACCCATCGGCCGCGTAGAAGATAACAGCAGGGGGAGATAACTAACTTTTTTGTTGTAAATTGCCACACATAAAGAATGCGTGAGCATTTAAGTTGTGGTCAATTAAAATGCAAAGATGGAGGCGAAAGACCATGATGTCTTTGTCCACTTAGCTAGAACATAGGCGTGAGTCTATAGGCTGAATATCTTGGTTTGGAGGCGTGAGCCTCTTCATTTGAAGTTCTCCCCTTGCTTTATCTTTCTTGCAGAGCGGCCAACCTCTTGACAATTGTATCACGTGCAGCCCACATAACCAAACCGGACTGCCCAACTTAAAAAACATAACATTACCTATGAAAATCGGATTACTTGGGCGCATTCTCATCGCCATTGCCCTCGGCATAGCATTAGGTCACGTCTTTACACTGCCCTGGGTGCGCATATTCGCAACCTTCAACAGCATCTTCGGACAGTTTTTGGGCTTTATCATCCCCCTTATCATCTTGGGATTGGTAACACCCGCCATTGCCGATATTGGTAAGGGAGCAGGCAAATTGCTGCTCATTACCGTGGGCATTGCCTACGCCGACACCGTTGTTGCGGCCATACTGAGTTATGCAACGGGCAGTACCTTCTTCCCATCGCTTATCGGAAACGGCTCACAGACGTTAGAAACCGTGGAGAAATCGGCCGAAATACTGCCCTATTTCACCATCAACATCCCTGCCACGATAGACGTGATGAGCGCGCTTGTGCTGTCGTTCATCGTGGGTTTGGGCGTTGCCTACGGCAGTCATACGGTGCTGCGCGGTGCCACCAATGAGATGAAAGCCATCATCGTGGGCGTTATCGAGCGCGTTATCATCCCCCTCTTGCCCGTGTATATCTTCGGCATCTTCCTCAACATGACTTTCAGCGGCGACGTAATGCGCATGATGACTGTGTTTGCTAAGATTATTGTTGTTATCTTTGCGCTACACATTTTTGTGCTAATCTATCAATATCTCATTGCCGGAGCCATCGTTCGCAAAAACCCTTTCCGCCTATTGGCCAACATGTTTCCGGCCTATCTCACGGCCCTTGGCACCTCTTCTTCGGCTGCCACCATCCCCGTGGCCTTAAAGCAGACACGCAAAAACGGCGTTTCCGAAGGTGTTGCAGGCTTTGTTATCCCCCTTTGCGCCACTGTCCACCTTTCGGGTTCGGCCATGAAGATAACCGCTTGCGCCTTTACCATCGCCCTACTAGAAGGCTTGCCCACCGATTTCCCCCTATTTTTGCATTTCATTATGGTGCTGGCCATCTTCATGGTAGCCGCTCCTGGCGTGCCGGGTGGTGCCATTATGGCCTCGCTTGCCCCTTTGGGCAGCATCCTTGGCTTTGGCGAGAACGAACAAGCACTGATGATTGCCCTCTACATCGCTATGGATAGCTTTGGAACTGCTTGTAACGTAACGGGCGACGGAGCCATAGCATTGGTTGTTGACAAGCTTAACCGCAATAAAGCGAACGTGGAAGAGAAGGCTGCATAGGGAAAGAAGATTGCTGAAAACGCGTAAGTTTTAATCCACCTTACACAGAAAATGCTCTATAAAAACTATTAAAAAAAACGCCCACATCAACTAAAAAATCGTTACTTCTATTTGGAGTAGCGATTTTTTTATTCCAATCTAACATTCAGTTTTAGATAAATTACAAACATGATTACTCTCAAATTGCTCAAATATGTTATTTTGAAATTAATTATTTTAAACTCAGAAATGAAAAATGAACTCACTAACTAACTCACAAAATAATGTCATTATTAAATAATAAACTTACAAAACAACCAAAAAAAAGACCAATGATAAGACCAACAAACTTGAAAATTAAGTACTGAAATAAACAATGGGAGTTTATTTATTATAATTAGCCTACTAAACTAAAACAAAGACAACATCAAAAATAATGGCGTGTTCAAACGCTATTGAACACGCCACTTGGCAATATAACTTTATATATTAGATACACTACAATTATCTTACAAGCTCTTTACGAGAACTATTATCATTCATTTTAATAATGTTTATTCCCTTTTCTGGATGAGTAAGCCTCTGCCCATTAATATTGTAGCGAGCCATTTCAACCTTATCTGTGCTGGCCTGCACATTCTGAACTTGCGTTATAATCTTGATAAATGTCATTATTCCTTTTGGAGTTTTCAATCTCATTCTTTTGTCATTAAGTTCTATTATCTTAAAATGCAAACTAAATTTGTCATCAACTATAATATGAAGTCTGTCATTTCCAGTAATGAAATAGTCGAGTATTTTTTCTTCTTCATCAGGATTAGAATTCCAATCATCTTTATTTAGTTCCATCATTTTCTTCGTCCAACTAAAGAAAATTAACCCAGACACATATAATCTACCATGTGAAACTTCAGCAACATAGTGCCCTATTCGCATTTCTTTTATGCAACCGATATATTCATTATACACTTCTCCTTCGTTTGTACACTTCCATATGCCTTCCAATAGCTCCTCATTAAAAGATTGTGCTTTAACTTGTAGAACACACAAAAGGCTTAACACTGCACAGAATAAAATTTTTCTCATACACTTGAATTTAAAATTATTAAAGTTTTAAAAATACAAAGGTAAGCGTAAATAATGAAATATCTATAAAAAAACAATGACAAATATTTACATTACACAAATATTTAGGGATGTCTTTCCAATGCAACATACATAAAATGTAGCTCAACCAATAAACCTAACTGAAACACAAAACCTGTGGAAAACCCTGTTGATAACCCGTGGAAAACACTTGAACAACCTCTCACTTATCCACAACCACACACTTATCCCTTAGAATTGGTGGATAACTAAGAAGTTATTGTGGCGAAATGCAAGCGTTATCAACACTTTCAGAGCAACAAAAGTTATGAACATTTGCACAATGCCCTACCCCACTTTGCTATGTGGAAAACATATATAAAACGTTATCTCTCATTTAGAAAGCACGTCTAATAACTTGTGAATAACTTTTTTCTAATGTTGATAACCAAAAACACGTTGCGTAAAGAGAAAAGTTATCAACTTATCCACGCCATATCATCACCATCATTTTCTTTCTCTTTTAAAAGAAAGATATAAGATAATATTTGTGTACGTGCGGATAAATGAGGTGAGTTTTTAAGTTTTTAAGTTGGTAAGGGCATTAGTTGATGAATTATTTTGGGTTTGTACAGGAATGGGGTTTCGAGTTAATGAAGTGCTCTTTACTTTAATCTCAAGCGGTGTTTAGTGCCTGTGCAGATTTTGTTTGTTTGTTGAGCATACTGTCTGTGTTATCATGTGCGTGTATATGGGATAATCGTTTTTGTATGGTTTTGAGTAAGAATTTTAACATTCTGAGTGCCCTTTCCGCTCACCAATGGCTCACCTTGCCGCAAATAATCGATTCTCGCGAGGGTTTATTTTGATGCAAATAAGGGTTGGCCTGTGCATGCGGCAGAATGAATATTTATTTAAACAATTCCCCTTTTGCACCTACTTTTGTGCGTTTTGGTGCTAAATGCACTGCGTTTTGGTGCTAAACGTAGTGCGTTTTGGTGCTAAACGTAGTGCGTTTTGGTGCAAAATGCAAGGTAAAATGGTGCTAAACGCAGTGCAAAATGGTGCTAAATGCAAGCCTAAAAAGCATAAATATCTACTGCAATTGCATAAACAAAACCTTTTATAGCGATGAAATACATGGCTAGAAAGGGCAAAATGGGCTTAAAAAGTAGGGTTTTAGGGGCTAAAAGTGGGTAATTTGGACGTTAACAATAATGAGTTGGCAACCAATCTAGAAAGGTAAAATGGTGCAAAATGCAGGTCATCCTCTTGAATATTGACAAAATGTAAGACGTGAAAGGCTAGAAATAGTATCAATTTACCTACTTTTTAACTGATATTTTCGCTAGAACGGAGTGAAAAATGGAACGATAATGTAAAATAAAAAATAAGATTTTAATTTTTTGAGTTGATGAGTTTGTGTGTTGATGACTTGATAAGTTCGTGGGTTTGCGATAGCCATACATTGAAGTTGGTTTGGCTAGTAAACGTGTTTTTGTATCTATTTAATTGATTTTCATCCCCATATTTGTGTATATGGCATATATTGTTTATGTTTGCAATGAATTAAAGTTTAGGCTTATGGCAACAACGGAATTACAATCGAAGAAAATAACAATAGACCTTAGCGAAGACACATTTCGCTGGCTTTCCATCATGGCTGCAAACAGGGGGACGAACTTAAAGAGCCTTATTGAGGTACTTTTGGAAAAGGCTGCCGAAGCGTATGATGAAAATAAACAGTGAAGTCATCTAGACTTTTTAATCTGTTTGCAATAGAAGTCTGAACAACAGAACTTCGATTGCAATTTACAAAGAGGCAAGGAAATGAAAAAGTATATCTCACGGATTGTCATAGCTCTCGTAGCTGTGGCTTTCTTCATGGAATACATTGACTCGACCGCCTTGGTGACAGCTCTGCCACTAATGGCCTTAGACTTCGGTGTGGAAAGTGGCAGGATGAGCATCGGGATTACGTCCTATATGATTTCGCTGGCGGTGTTTATCCCTGTAAGCGGCTGGATTGCCGATAGGTATGGCACGCGTTCGGTGTTCGCCTATGCAGTTCTAGGATTTATCGGCACGTCCGTCCTGTGCTCTCTCTGCAACAGTCTGACGCAGTTTGCCTTTGTACGTTTCATACAAGGCATGGCCGGAGCACTAATGGTGCCCGTAGGGCGATTGGCTGTATTAAAAAACTGCGACAAGCGCGATTTGGTAAATGCCATCGCATGGATAACCACTCCAGGGCTTATTGCGCCCGTTGTCGGTCCTCCCATAGGCGGATTTCTTGCCACTTATTTCTCGTGGCACTGGATATTCTTCCTGAATGTTCCGGTAGGGCTACTCGTCTTTGTCCTGGCAATAAGATATATTCCTAAACAGCCGGTAGACAGACAGCGGGGTAAATTAGACATACCTGACTTCTTGTTGAGTGCCTTGTCGCTTTCGGGCATGATGTACAGCCTTGAACTGTTGGGAAACAACGTTTCCAGTTTCGTGCGCCCCCTCATTCTGCTGTTTCTCTGTATACTACTCTTTGCTTTCAATATACGCCGTTCGCTGCACGCCTCATTGCCGCTGATAGACTATTCCGTAATGCGCGTGCCCACTTATTCGGTAACGATTATCTATGGCACACTGTCGATGATGGTTATCGGTGCAGCCCCATTCCTACTGCCGTTACTGTTTCAAGACGGCCTACATTTCAATGCCTTTCATTCCGGTTTGCTACTACTCTCGCTAATGCTGGGCAATCTCACCACCAAACCTTTCACCGTATGGATGATGCATCATTGGCGCATCAAGTATATCCTGTTCCTTAACGCACTGTTGCTTTCGCTGTCAACAGCTGCCTGCGCACTGTTCAAGGCCTCTTCACCCGTCTTCGCCATCATCGTATGCCTCTTTTTGATGGGCTGTTTCCGCTCGGTACAGTTAAGCACTCTTCACACGGTGGCATACATGGACGTACCCCAACAAATGATGTCTTCAGCCAATACGCTTTACAGCACTACCCTTCAGCTCGCCTCCGGATTGGGTATCGGTATAGGTGCATTGGCATTGAGATTTGTAGCATCTACCTCTGCCAATCCTCATTCGCTTGCACATTATCAGCTATCATTTGTACTGATTGCTATCGTGGGACTTATAGCGTTGATTGGATATGGAAAGATGGAACCTGAGGCAGGTAAAATAATCACCAATTAGCTTTTGTTCAGATCGCTCCAATATGCTTGGCTCTCTGAAAATATCTCAGAAGGCAAGATAATGGTTGCAGAACAAGAAAAGAAGGAGTTTGAAAGCTAGCTTGGAGTATGAAATCTCATTCTCTATTACATTCTAAATTCAGCTTACACGGCAAACTTAAACCTTAGTAAACTGAAAAACTAAGCTGCTCAAAAACTTATAAACTCGCACACTTTAAAAATATCCGCTTTACCGTTTTGTATTTTGATAGGTTTATTTTAACTTTGCAAACAAGTTAATCAACTTGCTAAAAATGAACAATAAAAAACTATCGGGATTATTCTATACCGCTGTTATGGGTGTAGCCGTTTTGAGTTTGGGCTCGTGTACCGAGAAAAAGTTCAATATTAACGGGACAATCACCCAGGCAAAAGACTCTGTTCTCTATCTCGAAAACATGAGTCTTAACGGTCCTAAGACGGTGGATAGCGTTAAGCTAGACGAGAATGGCAACTTCGAGTTTAAGCAGAAAGCGCCCGATGCACCCGAATTTTATCGTCTGCGCATTGCTAACCAAATGGTGAACCTTGCCGTCGACTCTACGGAAAGCATCACCGTGAAGGCTGCCTACCCCACTATGTCGGCCAATTACGAAGTTAGCGGGTCGGAAGAATGCGCAAAGATACGCGACTTGGCCTACATGCAGCTAGCCCTGCAAAGGCAAGTTACGGCCATTGCAAACAGCCCTACGCTGGGTGTACAGGCAGTAGAAGATAGTGTTACCAAGGTTTTAGAGGTGTATAAGAATAAGGTTAAGCTCAATTATATATTTAAAGAGCCCATGAAGGCCTATTCTTATTACGCCCTTTTCCAAACCATCGTGTTGGGAAATGCCAACATCCTCATCTTCAACCCCCGCAGCAGCAAAGACGATGTGAAGGTGTTCGCTGCCGTGGCAACAAGTTGGGACACTTATTTTCCAAAGGCCGAACGCGGACTTAACTTGCACAACATCGCCATCGAGGGGATGAAAAACGTGCGTATTGCAGAAAACAACGCTCGCCAAACCATCAGCGCAGACAAGGTTCAGGTGGCTGGCGTGATAGATATTGCCCTTACCGACAACCACGGACGTGTGCGAAAGCTTACCGACTTGAAAGGAAAGGTGGTTCTGTTAGACTTCCATGCCTTTGCCGCCGAGGGCAGTTTGAAACGCATTATGATGATGCGCGAGATATACAACAAGTATCACGACCGCGGATTTGAAATATATCAGGTGTCGTTCGACCCTGAAGAACATTTCTGGAAGACTAAAACTGCCGCGCTGCCTTGGGTAAGTGTGTGGGACGAAAACGGAACTCGTAGCGCCGTATTGTCGCAATACAATGTGCAAACGCTGCCTACCTTCTTCCTCATCGACCGAAACAACACCCTACAAAAGCGCGATGCGCAGATTAAAGACTTAGACGCCGAGATACAGGCGCTATTGTAATATACAGTTTTTTTTCATGTAATATTTATTTTGGTTTATTCGGCGATGTGTGCTTGAGACGAGCGCGCGTCGCCTTTTTTGCTTTTAACATTGAATAATGACCACATCGAGCAAATCTGCCATTCGTATGGATAACAAGTATAATACGGCCACGCTTCCCAATGGTCTTCGCATCATTCACCGCAGTTCTTCGTCGCCCGTGGTTTATTGCGGTTATCGAATTAATGCAGGCACGCGCAACGAATCGGAGGCCGAAATGGGCATGGCACATTTTTGTGAACATGCCTCGTTTAAGGGTACCAGCAAACGAAGTGCCCTTAGTATATTGAATTGTTTGGAGAGTGTTGGCGGCGACATCAACGCATTCACCAACAAGGAGGAAACGGTTTATCATGCTGCCATCCCAAAGGAGCATGCTCCAAGGGCGGTAAAGCTGTTAACCGACATGGTGTTTGATAGCCAATATCCCGCCGCCGAGTTGCGAAAAGAAATTGAGGTGATATGCGATGAGATTGAAAGCTACAACGATTCGCCTGCCGAACTGATATACGATGATTTCGAAAACGCTGTTTTTTCGGGTCATCCGCTGGGTAACAACATTCTTGGAAAGGCCTCTTTGCTGCGTACTTACACGTCCGAACACGCCAAAGACTTTACTCGAAGGATGTATAGGCCCAACAATATGGTGTTCTTTGCATACGGCGAACTGGATTTTCATTGGCTTGTTAAGTCGTTAAGGTATGCCACTCGGCATTTCCCAAACGCCCTTCCGCATATCGATACGCACGAAGGTGAGTCTCTCCCACCCTATCTACCGAAAAAGATAACACGCCAGATGGACACGCACCAGGCACATGTTATGCTGGGCAATCGTGCTTTCAGCACTTACGACAAGCGCCGTTTGCCCCTTTATTTGGCCAATAACTTGCTTGGCGGTCCGGGTATGAACGCTCGTTTGAACATCGTTTTGCGCGAATGCAATGGCTTGGTGTACAATGTAGAGAGCAATATGGTGAGTTATGCAGACACAGGTGTGTGGTGCGTTTACTTTGGCTGCGACCAAAAGGACCTGCGCCGTTGTCTGCGTTTGGTGAAGAAAGAATTGAATAGGCTTATCGAAAAGCCGCTTTCGGCACGACAACTGGCAGCTGCCAAAAGGCAAATTAAGGGTCAGATATGCGTGGCTTGTGACAATAGGGAGAGTTTTGCGCTCGACTTTGGCAAAAGTTTTCTCCATTTTAATAAGGAGAAACACATTGATAACTTGCTGCAACAGATAGACGACATTACGGCCGAAGAGCTGCAAAGCGTGGCTCGCGAGGTGTTTGCCGAGGATAAACTAACTACGCTGATTTATCAAGGAGGGAGTGGTAAGGAGTAAAGTAGTAAGTAGTAAAGGGAGAAGTTAAGGAGTTATGGAGTTAAGGAGTTAAGCCAAATGCTTTTTAGCTATTGTCGGATTAATCGGACTTGTCCGACTAGTCAGACCGGTCTGACCAGTCAGACAAGTCTGAGAAATAAATGAAATGATATGAACACAAACATCGTTTTTGCTACCAACAACGCACATAAGCTGGAAGAGATACGTCAAATAATGCCTTCCAACCTGCAAGTGCTATCATTAAAAGACATCGGTTGCGATGTAGACATACCCGAAACGGGCACTACACTGCAAGAAAACGCCCTTATCAAGGCGCAATACGTGCTTGAACACTATGGCATGGCATGCTTTGCCGACGACACAGGACTGGAAGTGTACGCCCTAAACAACGAACCTGGCGTGTATTCGGCACGCTATGCAGGTGGCGATGGGCACGATAGCGAGGCTAACATGCACAAATTGCTTTGTCGATTGGCTGATAACAACCAACGCGATGCTCGTTTTCGCACGGTCATCGCCCTTGTTGCTCCGCCAAATAACACGTTGGGCGTAAACCAACCCTTGTATTTTGAAGGCGTTGTAGAAGGACATATCGCTACGGAACGCCACGGAACAGCGGGCTTTGGCTACGACCCGCTGTTTGTTCCCAATGGTTACGACAAGACCTTTGCCGAACTTGGAACCGACATTAAGAACCAAATTTCGCATCGGGCAAGGGCTGTTGGCAAGCTGGTTCAGTTTCTTAAGGGGTAGGAGGTAAGTAGTAAAGGTAGTAAAGTAGTAAAGGTTGTGGGTAGTAAAGTAGTAAAGGTTGTAAGGTAGTAAAGTAGTAAAGGTAGTAAATTGTAAAGTAGTAAAGGTAGTGAGGGGGTAAGTATCTTTTCACCTTTTCACTCTTTCACTCTTTCACCTTTTCACCTTTAAAAGCCTTTTCACCCCTTCACCTTTAAACAATATATCAGTCGTTTTTGCGTTATAATCTTATCAACAGATAAAATTATATCGCTTATAAATCATAGTCCTAATATGCGCAAACCCACTATTATTCGTTTATTTCTCGCCCTATTATTATGTCTTTGTTTGCCCGTTCGCGCCTCCTTATGGCGCAGTTACACGGCATACAGCGACATAACGCAGGTGCAAAAAGCCGGAAACACGCTTTACGTGCTGGCCTCTAAACGTTTGTTTGCCTATAATACGGCTGACCAAAGCATACAAACCTTCGACCGAATAAACGGACTTAGCGACACGCCTATTGCCTTTATTGCATGGAACAACGTGGCTAAACGACTTGTTGTGGTGTACGATAACCAGAATATCGACTTCGTTATGCCCAATGGAGAGGTGCAGAACCTGTCTGATTTATACCATAAAAACATGATGGTAGATAAGACTGTGTTTGGCATTAACACTTATGGCGCAAACACTTACCTTGCAACGGGCTTTGGAATTGTAAAGCTTGATGCCCGAAAAATGCAGATTAACGACACGTATAACCTTGGATTTAAGGTGAATTGGACGCGCATTGAGGGCAACCGAATATGGGCTTACTCGGATGTTGTGGGGTGTTATGCAGCCCCATTAACGGCCAATCTGAATGACAAAAACAGCTGGACGAGGGTAGGAGAGTACCAACCCAACCCGCAAGCACAGCCTGATGCCAAGCTGCTAGAAACGGCTAAGAAGGCTAACGTGGGCGGACCGCGATATAACTACTTCTATTTCATGAAGTTTACTGCTGGTAAATTGTTCACCGTTGGCGGACAATACGCATCGGGAGGTACGCAAAAGGGTTACCCAGGCTTGGTGCAAGTGCTGGAAAGCAATGGTTCGTGGACTTTCTTTCAAGACGATGTGGCCGCCACTACGGGCATCGCGTTTAACGATATTAACTGTTTAGCCGTAGACCCACTAGACCCTAACCACGTGTTTGTGGGCGGACGACCGGGCTTATACGAGTTTCAAGACGGACGTTTAAAGGCGTATTTCAATCGCGATAACAGCCCTTTGCTGCCTGCTGTGGATAGGGGAGTGGAGTTAGACAACAATTATGTAATAGTAAATGGTGTGGATTTTGATGCACAAGGCAACCTTTGGCTTGTAAATAGTCAAACTAAACGCCAATCGTTGCTTACCATTCCACGCGGCAAACCGATGGAAAGTAGGCATCAAGAACGCCTTATGGCCGATGGACTTAGCTTGCGAAACATGACGAAAATGCTGGTGGATAGTCGCGGTTGGGTGTGGTTTTGCAACGACCATTGGACCGTTCCGAGTCTTACTTGCTATAAGCCAGCCACGGGCGAATGCACTGTTTACGACACTTTTACCAACCAAGACGGCGTGGCCATACACGTAAATGCAGTTACTTGTGTTGCCGAAGACCGCGAAGGAAACCTCTGGGTGGGCACCAATGCGGCACCACTTTACTTGCAAATACGCAACAATCAGGCCGAAAAACATTTCGTTCAGTTTAAAATTCCGCGTAACGATGGCACCAATAGTGCCGATTATCTGCTTAACGAAGTGCACATAACGCACATCGCTATCGATGGGGCAAACCGCAAATGGATGGGTACTTTAAACGATGGTGCTTACCTTATATCGGCCGATAACCTGCAACAAGTGCAGCATTTCACCAGTGCCAACAGTGCGTTAAGTTCTAATGTGCTTAATTGCATCGCCATAAATCCCACAACAGGCGAGGTGTTTTTTGCCACCGACAATGGGCTTTGCTCTTATCAAGGCGATGCAACCGAACCGCAAACGGGCGATGATAGGCAGGCATACGCCTATCCCAACCCCGTTGAACCTAGCTATAAGGGGCTTATTAGGGTAGTAAACCTTTCGCCAAATGCCTATATTAAAATTGTTTCGCCCAACGGAACGCTGGTAAAGGAAGGGCGTAGCAACGGCGGAATGTTTACTTGGGATGCTACCGACCTTCGCGGACAGCGCGTTGTAAGCGGCGTTTACGTGGTGTTAGAGGCCACCGAGGAGGGTAAAAGCGGCGTGGCTTGTAAGGTGGCAGTGGTTAACTGATAGTTTTTTTCAATGCCTTTATAGGTATTAGCAATGTTATTTTGCGCTGATGTTCGTGCGAAATCAATTATCTTTGCATAGTTAAATGGCCTTGTATGTTACAATATGTAATGTTCTACAAGGTGCGTAAGTGCACTTATGTAGTGGCCTGTGTATGTAAATATTCATTCATTTGCCCATTTATTGGGCATGCGTTTTTAATCGATAAAGTAAGTATGAAAAGTAAAGTAATTGCATTTCTAGAATTGGCGTCTAACTTGCGCCAAACAGGTTTGAACCTCATCCGTGTGGCCATTCTTATTGTGTTTGTATGGATTGGAGGCTTAAAGTTCACCCATTACGAGGCCGACGGCATCGTTCCTTTCGTTGCAAACAGTCCGTTTATGAGTTTCTTTTATGCAAAAGAGGCACCAGAATACAAGCAATATAAAAACAAAGAGGGCGAATTGGTGTTGAAAAACCGCCAGTGGCACGAAGAAAACCGCACCTATGTGTTTTCTTACGGACTTGGTTGCCTTATCATGAGCATCGGTATCTTGGTGTTCTTGGGTATGTTCTCGCCAAAGATTGGCATTTTCGGCGAACTGCTCTGTATCATCATGACCATAGGAACATTGTCGTTCCTTATAACAACACCCGAATGTTGGGTACCCGATTTGGGAAGTGGCGAACATGGTTTCCCCTTGCTTTCGGGTGCGGGTAGATTGGTGATTAAAGACACTGTAATACTGGCTGGGGCAGTAACCTTGCTTTCTGATACGGCCGGCAAATTGCTTAAACAGCTTAAAAAATAAGCGAAAACATTTGTTGGTTTATAATAAAAAGCGTTCGAGAACTTAACTCGAACGCTTTTATTATGGGCTTATTTGGCGTGTAGTCTTGGTTGATGAGTTGACAAATTAACAAGTTAACGAGTAGACAAGTGGCTTAGTTAACGGGTTAACAAGTTGACGAGTGGTTCAGTTATAATCGAAAAGAATTGGTTTTGGCATTAATTGTGCTATGGGATAGTTAGCACATTTCGGGCGTAAGCATCAGTACAAAGCACCTTGTACTGGCACTACAAGCGTCTTGTACTCACGCTACAAGCATCTTGTACTAGCACTACAAGCACCTTGTACTCACACTACAGGGTATCTTGTACTCATGCTATAAGTGTCTTGTACTTGCACTACATGGTGTTTGAAGATGTACAAACCCCAAAAAAGTTTAGCTCGTTTATTAGCAGGCGCAGCCATCTTTTTAAGGAGTTAAGGAGTTATGGAGTTAAGGAGTTAAGCCAAATGCCTATGGGGCGCAGCCATTTCACCTTTAAGGAGTTAAGGAGTTATGGAGTTAAGCCAAATGCTTTGTGACTTAACTCCTTATTTTATTTTTGGGGAGTGGAGAAGTAAGTAGGAAGTAGGAAGTAGGAAAGGAGTAAGTAGTAAAGGAGTTTTTCCTTTTCACTTATTTGATTAGACTAACCATGAACGCAAGGTGGTGCACTTGCTTTTCAACTGGTTGGTTTTGTGCTAAGCATAATTTCGTTCTTCTAATAATATGTGGGGAACAATTTCAATTTTTATTGTACCTTTGTCCATCACTTCGTAAATGATGAGGAGTGTTTATCTTGGTTTGCCTATAAAAGATACAAGGCTCTTCTTCATATTGAAGCATTAAAAACTAAAAACAACTTTACAAATTTAATATTTACTTTATATGAAACAAGAAAATCATCCGGTACGTTATAGCACGGAAATTTCGGATTCAGCAGAACGTGCCTTGCAGAGAGCAATTATTTTATCATCAGTGTCTAACCTTAATGGTAAGGAAGTAGAATGGTTGGACATAGAGATACCCGTAGATTATTCTGGAAAACCACGTGGAAAAAGCATTGACCTTATCGGCAAAGATGCTGATGGTAAGTATGTGCTATGTGAAGTAAAGTTTAGAAAGAAATCTAGCGACAATGATACCCCCGAAGAAGCTGCAAAGCAACTGAAACGCTATCACGAGCTAATTAAAGAAAATTATGATAAAATTCATGGCCATAAGGAAAACGGTAAAGCTGTTGATTGGAGGGAAGTGGCTTCTGATAGAACAAGACTTGTAGTAGCAGCTAATAATAGTTATTGGGAAAACTGGGATGAAAAGAGTATTAATGGGTGGAAATTTGATACATCTAATGTAGGGTAATTCAGTTAATTCCCTCTTAGGAATCTCTGGAAACTGTCAAATGCCAGATTCTTTTCTTGAAAAGCGTCTTTGGAAGAGTACTTGGTGTGCTTTGCGCGCAAAAACTCCCAAATGTCGAGCCGTATGGGCACACCTGTCCC
>ERZ772957.188-NODE-188-length-52587-cov-45.464860_pt1 | contig 52587 bp, 45 predicted proteins | sample MGYA00580682_ERZ772957 | MGnify/ENA primary metagenome ERZ772957 (study PRJEB29015, sample SAMEA2737921) | human oral metagenome | biome: human oral; feature: human-associated habitat; material: dental | place: China | collected 2025 ... | reverse complement strand
ATAGCCGACGACCCCCAACCCGCAACCCCAGACAGGTGGGAACCCAGCACCACGCAGCCACGCTGGGCTTTGTCTGGTGTTGTTGACACTTCGTGAAGCGGGTGTGTGCCTGCGGAGAGTGAGGTGCCTGTTATGGGAACTCGTCGTCGTTTTACGTCGGAGTATCGTCGTGATGTTGCGACTCTGGTGTTGGATACGGGGTCTGCGATCGCGTTTGTGGCTCGGGATTGAGGGCTGGGTGAGTCGGTGGTGGGCCGGTGGGTCAAACTCGAGCGTGAGCGACGCCAGGCCGTGCGTGAGGGCCGTCCTGATCCACGCGAGATGGAAGCTGAGGTCACTGCTGTGCACAGGCGGGTACGCGAGCTGGAGAAGGAGAATGAGTTTGTGGGAAAAGCCAGCGCCTCCGAGGTCTGGGGCGGCACCTATGGCGCTGCTCGCATCCAGTGCGCCCTGACGCGCGGTGGCGTGGATGTGGGGGTGCGGGCGGTCGCCGCATCAATTGCGCCGCCTGGGCCTGACAGGATTACATGCGCGCCCGCATCACAGCAAGCGCGGTGGGCGGTGGGCCTGTGGCCCATGAGGACCACTGCGCCCGCCAGTGGGACCAAGGCGCGACTGACCGCGTGCGGATCGCGGACTTTACCTACCTGCGGTGCGCGCAAGGCTGGGTCTACCTGTGCGCCGTGCGCGATGCGCACTCGCGCCGAGTGCTCGGATAGGCCATGGGTGAGCGGCAGAGCACCGACCTGGTCATCACCGCGCTCGACATGGCCGCTACCACCCGCGGCACCTTCCCCGTGGGGTCGTGCTCCACGCTGATCGGGGAACACAGTTCACCTCCGAGAAGCTGGCCGCCTACATGCGCGCCGTGAAAGGAACCGTGTCGATGGGGCAGGCCGCAGTGTGCTGGGATAACGCCGTGGCCGAATCCCTTTGGGCCACCCTCACAACCGAGTACTACTACCGACGTACCTTCACAACCCGCGACCAGGTCTACACCGGGGTCGCCACCTGGATCGAAGACTCCTATTAACCACCGCCGAATCCACACCAGCCTCGGCGGCAAATCCTCCACCGAATGAACTACACCAAGCGGCCCAGACAACAGCCCCATCAACAACTTGCACACAGGCCCACTTGGCGCGAGCGCATTGAGGTCGTCGCGATGGATGGATTCACCGGCTTTACGAGCGCTGCCGCCGAAAAACTCCCCGGCGCGAGGGCGGTCATGGATCCCTTCCACGTCGTGCACCTTGCCGGTGATGCTCTCGATGAGTGCCGCAGGCGCATCCAGCAAGAACTCCACCATCGGCGCGGGCGTGCCACGGATCCCCTGTACAAGGCCCGCAGGATGTTACACACCAGATCCTGCCTGCTCACCCCACGCCAGCAACACCAGATCCTCGACCTGTTCGCCAGCGATTGCCACGTCGCACTCGAAGTCACCTGGAGCGTCTACCAGAACATCATCGACGCCTACCGTGATCCCAACAAAATCCGCGGTAAGGCCCTGATGCAAGCCGAAATAGCCTGTCTCAGCGACGCGGGCGTCCCTCGCTCCCTCACGGAGCTCACCACCTTGGGCAGGACACTCAAACGCCGAGCCGGGGACATCCTGGCCTACTTCGACCACCCCGACACCAGCAATGGCCCCACCGAAGCCATCAACGGCCGCCTCGAACACCTACGCGGCTCCGCCCTCGGACTTGCGAAACCTCACCAACTACACCATCCGAGCACTCCTCGAAACAGGAGGATTCAGACCCCAACTACACCCCCAATTATGAAGAGCCCGTTATCGAGTTGGACCCGCAGCACCGCTGCCCTCCTGACCGCGCCCCCGGCCTCACCCTCGATGTCGGCGCGGGTCTGACCGCAGGAGTCACGACCCGCACCCGCTCGAGAAGACTCACCCCGCCGATTCGGATTCTGGCGAGCACCTGGTAGACCGACCGCGCCGTCGCGAAGAATCACGTTCGTCGGCGAACAAGGTAAAGAGATGCGCCCCAGCGTTTGCAACGCGGGGGCGCGAGAGCAGGCGAAAAGGTTGCTCGTGAAAAAGGATATCACGTCCCGTCGGCCTTTGTGGCTGTGGCGATCGTTGAATGTGGGATGGCCTTGGCGTTCGGCCTTGTGAAGGGGCTGGGTATCCGCTGCCTCGAGAACCAAGGGGGCTGGCCCGAGTGGTTGCTTGTTCCTGGCCTGGTACTCGCTGGCTTGGCGGTGGTGCTGGTTCGCTCCGATGCGTGGGAGGGTGCACGGTTGCGCTGAGAGTACCGTCCACGGCACGGCGCGCCTCGCGGCTCAAAGCTGGAGAACAACACCGAGCGAACAGTGGAATGTATTCCTCAGATTGAGAGCGTGGAGGCACGGCAATGAATGCGCATGCTCTGTCTGGTGGCGCGATCGCGGTGTTTGCGGCGCAGGTCGTGTCTGCGTCGCCCGCCGGTTCATTGCCCCGGGCCTGTACCCACGCGCCGGCAGTCTCGTCGGGCCGTGCCCGGCTCTCGTCGCCGAGGAGATCGACCTGCCCGGCGGGGTTGTCGAGGCCTGGCAGCGCTGCGCTCAGACACGATTCCGTTCCTAAGCAGCCGAAAACGCGCCTCAAACGGGCGCTTATCATGCGCCCAGCGCAAAGAGACTCCCGCGAGCGTCCATGTGGGGCTCGCGGAAGTTTGGTTTGGGGTGGGTCATCGTGAGGTAGTTGAGAGCAGTGCTCGTCTAGCGGCGAGGTTGATGACCTCGGCGCCCTGCTGCTGGTGGGCTGCGTTGGAGTTGGTGCCTGTCCAGGCGGTGATAAGCGTGGTGGGTACGCCTGTTGCTTCGCTGACTCGTTTGAGAGGGGTGCCCGGCCAGGCGCGTTCGGTTGCCTGCGTGAGGAGTGAGGGCCTTTCGACGGGGACGTCAACGGGTTCGTTGAGTCGCCAGCCGCGCGCGTTGATCTGTCCGTACATGCTCTTCGCGCGCCCGGGCGAGATCAGGTGTAGCCCTTCGGCGCGCTTCACGATGGCCATGAGTGACACCCCGAATCGTGCCTTGAGGCGCATGTAGTCGGGAATCGTCGACCGCTCGCCAATTGAGGCGCGCATGGGTGCCGCTGGCAGGAGGAGCGCTCCCGCGAATTCGAAGGCCATGCGTTCACGTGGCGACCTCGCACGAGGAGGGGTCGCCAGGTCGTGGTCGAAGAGCAGATGAGCGAGCTCGTGGGCGATCGTCATACGCTGTACGTCGCCCCGCTCGGGCCCCAAGGTTGCCATCACGGGCCGATTCTCACTGGCAGAGGGGCGCGATACGCCCGCCATTGTCGTTCCATAGGAACGCTGTGGGTCCAGGTTTGCGACGACCGCAACACCCATACGCTCCACCATGCGAGTCATCGATGCGACCGGGGTGTCCGCTCCTAATCCTGCGGCCTCACGGACCGCCGTGGCTGCGTCGTCCGCATCCATGTCCAGCACGTCGGGAGGTGTGAACGGATAGTATCCCGAACGCTGCGACGCTGCGCGCCACAGGTCCCCCGCAAGCTGCGCGAGCGCCCCGATCCTACGCTCCTCAAAGGCCCTCGTCGACGCCTTCTTGCGGAACGTCACCGCAGCAGCGTCTGATGCGCGCGGCGCGCGCGCAAAGAATGAGAGGGGAACGGTGAATTCAGCAGCGAGCCGAACAGCCAGGTCCTCGGAAAGCGGTGATACGCCGTGGATGACCTTCGAGACAGCTCCCTGCGATACTCCAAGCCGCTCGGCTACCTGTGCCTGCGTTATCCCCTCCAGGGCAAGGAGAACCCCCAGGCGCCCACCGTAGTAGTTAGCCCGCGAAGCCATGTCCCTCAGCCTCGTCGGCGTCAATCTGCGCGAAGAAGTCCTCCTGCGCGTTCTCTTGCGCATCAGTGAACCGCAAGGAACTCAGCCAGTTGAGGTCCTCGCTCAGGGGAATGCTTGCATCGATAGGAGTCTTGCCCAGGTACCTACCCTGCCCCTTTGGGTGAACCAGGCGCAGGGTGAAACCATCATCCGCGCGGCCAGGGGTGTTGTAGTCCCACAGGAGCAGAAGATTCAGCTGAGGTATCGGACTGTCGACCTCAAGGAGAGAGGGTTGCCAAAAGGCTTGTCGCGCCCCATTCCTGCCCGCAGCTGGAACCCCGCCGGGGAAAACCGTCGGCGACTCCTTCAAGAATCGCGCAGTGACATCGTCCGACTCTATGATCAGTTGCGCCATCTGCTGCGGCCTACCGGCAATGCGCCACCCCGGAGGAAGAATCTCATCGGCCATCAGGAGCTCACGCAGACTCGCGCGCGCGACGAGCGGACGCAGCGCAGGGTATCTCTCGTGCGCGAGGCCGCGCATACGTGAATCGGCGTCCTGAAGCGCTGCCCCATGCGCGGACCACATGGCGGGGGAGAGAGCTTCAGCTGCGCGCTGGATAACTGCAATCATGTCCTTGTCGGGCATAATATTCCTCCTCGTGCCGACGAGGAATATTATGCGTCAAAAATACATGTTGCGCCATGGGGCGAGACCCTCTCCTCGCGTTTGTGCTCAACTTCCGGATGCGCCCGCGTCCCTGCGACGATCGCCGCCTGCTGCCCTGCCGGCCACGCCAGCGAGGTCGATAACGCGAGGAGCGGTCATCGTTGTGCCTCCACATCGTTTCGAGTGAGAAGTAGAGAGCTTTCTCGAAGGATCACACGGTGACCGCACCCATAACAAGCAACAGGCCGACCACCACACGGTTACACCACTATGCGGGACGCTACCGGTCTTGTGTGCTGAGGCGCGATGTTGTGATGGTTGGGCGCGGAGTTACCGTTGCCTCCTGATACCCCTGGGGGTATTATTGGTCTTGTTGTAGCGGGCACGCCTCGCCGTCGGAGACAGAGACAGAAAGTGAGCGGAACATGCGAGTAGTGGTCGTCGGAGGGGTCGCGGGTGGCATGAGCGCGGCGGCGCGCCTGCGCAGGCGCGACGAGGCAGCGGAGATCATCGTCCTGGAGCGCGGGAGCTACGTGTCTTTCGCGAACTGCGGTCTCCCGTACTACGTCGGCGGCGAGATCGACGACCCCGCCAAGCTCCTCCTGCACACCCCGCAATCCCTCAAGGCCGCCCTGAATCTGGACGTGCGCATCAACTCCGAGGTCACGGAGATCGACCCCGATAACCACTGCGTCGCGGTCGCCGACATGGGCGCGGGCAACACCTACACGCTTTCCTACGACTACCTGATCCTCTCTCCCGGCGCGCTCGCCGCACGTCCGCCGATCGACGGCCTCGACTCCCCGCGTGTGCACACCCTGCGCACGGTTGATGATGCTCTCGCCCTGCGCGAGGCGACGGGCAGTCGCGCCGTCGTCCTCGGTGCCGGCTTCATCGGTATCGAGGCCGCCGAGGCCCTCGCCGCTCGTGGTTTCGAAACCCACCTCGTCGAGCTCGCCGAGCACGTCCTGCCGCCGCTCGAGGTCGAGATGGCAACGCTGGTCGCCCAAGAGCTGCGAAACCTGGGCGTGCACGTCCACGCGGGCGTCGCCGCCCAGGCCATCGCCCACGCTGACAACAACGATGTCGTGACCTTCTCCGACGGCACCGCGCTGGACGCCGACGTCATCGTCCTGTCCGTCGGCGTCCGCCCCGACACTGCGGTCGCCCAGGCAGCTGGCATCCGGACCCGCCGGGGCTACGTCCTCATTGACGATCACGGTCGCACCAGCGCCGACGACATCTATGCGATCGGCGACGGTACGATCGGCTGTGACCAGGACCATCCAGTTGCACTGGCCGGTCCCGCGAACCGCGGCGGACGCCTCATCGCCGACGCGATCGCCGACGCCGAATGCGGCGAGGCCACCGCCCGACCTATCCCGAGCCCCCAGGGCACCGCTATCGTCCGGGTGGGCGGTCTCACCGCCGCCATGACCGGTGCCAACCGCGCGACCCTGGACGCTGCGGGCGCCGAGTACTTCACGGTGCACACGCACGCGAACCAGCACGCGGGCTATTTCCCCGGTGCCCAGCCCGTGCACATCCTCATGCACGTCGGCACCGACGGGCAGATTCTCGGCGCGCAAGCGGTCGGCGTCGAAGGCGTGGACCGCAGGATCGACGTCATTGCGACGGCGATGCGGGCTCGCCTCGCAGCCCCCGATCTCATGGACCTGGATCTGGCGTACGCGCCACCGTATGGCCAAGCCAAGGACCCGGTGAACCAGACCGGCATGGTCGCCCACAACGTGCTGACCGGGCAGCTGGCACTGACCGGACCAAACGAGCTCACCGAGGACATGCCGGTGTTGGACGTGCGCACGCCGGCCGAGTACGCGCAGGGTCACATGCCCAACTCCTTGAACATTCCCCACACGCAGCTGCGCGACCGCCTCGACGAGGTGCAAGCCTGGGTCGACGAGGAGATCGGCGACCGGCCATTCGTCGTCATGTGCGCCGCCGGCGTGCGCTCCTGGATTGGCTACCGCATCGTGCGCGCGGCAGGCTTCAACGTGACCATGCTGTCGGGCGGTATCCAGACGCTGCGGGCGTGGCTCGGCGAGAGGGCCGAGACCGTGCTGGCCGCGGAAGGGGACCGCTAGCGCATGGCAACGCAAGCACAGATCGTCAATCGCCTCAAACGCGCCCGCGGCCAACTCGACGCTCTCATCGAGCAGCTGGAAAGCGGGGACGGTAACTGCCGGGAGGTCTTGACTCAGTTCGCGGCCGTTAACTCCGCGATGAAACGAGCCAGCTACCTCGCGGTCGCGACGATCATGTCGCAGTGTGCGCAGGAGGTTGTCGGCTCACGGAACGAGGCCGACCCTCTGTCGGCGCGAACGGAATCGTTCGTGGCTGCGGACAGGGTGACGATGGAGGAGCTTGAGCAGCTTTTCCTCCGCCTGACCTAAAGCGTCGATAGATCCACTATCACGAATAGAACACTTATCAATGCGCAACGAATCCGCAACGGATCCGAGGCACAACACCACAAGGAGAAAACAATGTGTCGACCCACCACCTGCGAGGTATGCGGAAAGACCACCTGGAAGGGCTGCGGCAAGCACATCGACTCGGTGAAGGCCCGGGTGCCCGACGAACAGTGGTGCAATAAGGAGCACACCGACGAGGAGTATGCCGCCGCCCGGAAGAAGCGCGGCCTATTTGGCAGCTTCTGCGGATAGCTAGTTGCCCGAGGCCGTCTCCTCGTGGGGACGCTGAGGGGTGTGCAGTCAACGCGTCGATGGGGTCCAGCCTTGGTGCTGGCTCCATCGACGCATAGTCATGTCATCGGAGCCGCTCGGGTGTCGAATCCCATTTTCTTTCTGATCATTCACGTATCATTGATTCATGAGGTGGGCGACAAGATCAACGTGGATTCGTATTGCTGCGCTGTTCGGCCTCTACATGCTGGTGCCGGCGGCTTGGTTCAGCTTCATGTCCTTCTCGGACTCGATGGACATCGTGAAGAGCGCCGCGTTCCTGATTCTGCTCGCGATCCTACCGGTACTAGCGATGGTTTTCGGCGCCTGGGATGGCGTGAAGGAGGGCTTCAGCTTCCTGTGGCTGCTCGCGCCTCTCGCGTGCTTCCTCCCACCGATGCTTTTGTTCTTCAATGTCAGCGCCCTGCCCTATGGGGTGGGCTATAGCCTGCTCGGCTTCGCGGCCCACGGCCTCGGCGCGCTGGCCTTTCGCAAACGTGCGAGAGGGCAATAGTAGAGTCTGATATCAGGCTGGCTTTGCAGTGGAACGAAGCGATTTGTTTGTCAGGCTCATTTCGTAAAATGAGCGCGCAATGTTGCGTAGTTTGAATAAGTATGAAAGAATTTGTAGTCAGTGGAAAGTGAAAGTTCTCGAGAGTTTGAGCATTCTTGCCTTCCTTGATTGTTTGGATACCGTGTTGAGTGAGAAGGTGGCTCGTCATGGCTCGTAGGCTGGTGTTTGTGCCTGGCTCTGAGAGTCCGTATGTTTCGGAATTGTCTCTGGAATTTGAACAGTTTTCCGGATCTTCTATTCAGCAGAAGCGGCGTTCGATTGCAAGGTTGCATGCGTCGTATGTGGCTAAGTTTCCTTCGTCGCGCGTTCTGGAGGTTTCATCCAAGAGTGAAAGAGACCTTGGAGTTCAGTTAAGCGCTTTCAATTTGATGATTGAGCATCCGGAACGCGGAAGTTACAGTGTTGAATGTGCGTTCCAGGCCTCAAAGGTGTTTGCGCATGGTGGCCCGTTTGTTGATCTTCTCGATGTCTCGAGTCGTGCAGCAAAAACAGATCGGCGACTGAGGGAAAGTGGAAAGCTCGTCGGTTTCAAGTATTTTGCACATGAATTCCCATTAGAGCCGAAGACTTATTTTTACGACTGGTTGTACGCCTCGGCTCTTTGTCGTGATGATGAGATCGTTGAGCAGGTAATGATGTTCGATGCATTCACCGATATCGAGCATAATCCTGAGCGGTCGATCAACTGTCAGGCAAGGACTGTGGCTAAAGTGGTGGGTCTTGCCCGCGCGGGGCTTCTGGAGGATGCCCTGCAGTCGCCTCGAGCGTTTCTGGAACTTGGGTATCGATAGCTTTTTGTTGACCTGTCACTTTGTTCGACAGTGGAGGAATAGTGTGATCTCGGATCGAGGTTCCGTGCTCGCCTACGCGGATAGGTTGCGAACATGTGGATAGGTTACGAGCATGTGGATAGCTTATTAACCTATCCGCAAGTGAATAACCTATCCGTATCCGCATAACCTATCCGCGTGAGCCGTTTGCTCCACGCGACAGCGGGAGCTAACGCCCCTCTCGGACGAGCCTGCGCAGCATCGCCCCGTACGTGAGCGAACCGCGGCTCGTGTACTCGCAGTGCCCCCACCCCGCCCAGACGCGCAGCTTGGCCTGCGGATAGAGTCGCGGAATCACGCGCCGCGCGAGTCGCAGGTCTGAGTCTTTCTGCCCGTACGTGAACGTGCAGCGCCGCTGAATGGCGGGTGAGAGGGGTGGCAGGCTGACGTGCGAGCAGTCGCGTACGATCGCGCGGATGCTCTCTTCGCTCATCGCGGCGAAACTAGCGACCATCGCGTGAGCGGCCTGCTCGCCGTAGAGGCGCGCGAGCTGGCGTGCTCCGGCCTCGGGATCCCGCACGGCCTTCCGGTGTTTCGTGACCATGACACGGCTGAGAATGGACCCGCCGACTCGGGCCACGGGCCCGCCCGAGTAGAAGCTCACCCCTTCAATATAGAGTCGGTCACATGCGAGGTCCGGGAATCGCAGTAGCTCGAACAGGATGACCCCGCCGAGCGAAGCCACGAACCCTGGCGCGAGATGGTGGATACCGTGGTTCACCAGTCACTCGTTGATCACCGCCGCCTCTGCCGCCGCCGCCACGTAGGGGACCCCGGCCTCGTCCCCGTGGGCGGACAGGTCCGGCACGAGAAAGCGCAGGCCGGAGCCCATGTGATCGCAGAGCGCGGCCTTCATGCTCAAGGCCGAGGACAGCATCGGGTGAATGATGAGAACGGTGGGACAGTCCTGTCCGCAAGGCCCGTAGATGTGCATCTTCATGGTGTCGCTCAAGGATTGTGAGCAGCGAGTTGGTCGTTGAGGTTACAGGTATTCGCGGGGGTCGAGTGAAGCTGTAAAGTGGTCACGCTTCATGGAAGTCGTCCAGATTCGCGCATCGGTTTTGATGTTGCCGAATGTTCGTCTGTCGGAAGGGTCATACCACTTTGAGGCTTCGATCTTCGCAGTCTGGAGTTTGTGTGCCTCGTCAAGGGCTGGGGCAAGGTCTGTATCTCGTGAAGCAAGGGTAACCACATCGTAGTTTCCTGATCGTGCGAGTCGAACGAGTGCGAGGGCACACATGACATCGACGCCTTTTTCTCTGCGAGCTGAGCGAATCGGAGTTTTCTCGCCGTCGTGCCACTCCCAGTTGTATTTCAGAGGACGCAGAGTTACTGAAACTATACCCTGATGTCCGTACTCCCACTGTGACTTTTGTTCAAGGTTGCGACGGTAGCCCTCGGGGTCGTCATCTGGGATTGGGATTCCACGGAAAACTTCAATGCGAGCGACTTCGACCTCGTGCAGGCCGTCGCTGTTGCGCGCCTTCGCGAGTTGTTTTGCGAAACGGAATGGCTCGATGAGGCTCTCTTCGATGGGGCGACCCGCAAGAAGAAGCTGGACTGCTCCTCGGCCGAGTACCTGACGATCGACGAGGGAACGTGCGTGCAATGCATGCACGTCGGCAGCTACGACAACGAACCCGCAACCGTCGAGGCCATGCACGCCTACATGGAAGAACGCGGCTACGCGCTTGACCTCACCGAGGCGCGCCTGCATCACGAGATCTACTTAAGCGACGCGCGCAAGGTTGCACCCGAGAAGCTCAAGACCGTCATTCGACACCCCATCGCGCCCGCGACAACCGCAGCCTCTGCGCAAGGGCAACCGCGCCACTGACCGGGCGCCAGGGTGCTCCGGTGACTCGCGGTGCGGCACGCCCCTCCCGCAACTTGCTGGCCGCCGGGCGCCGGGGCCGGTAGTGTTGGCTTGTTCACCGTATAACGCGAAGGAGTAGATCATGCTAGTGGTCACGACCCCAACGGTCGAAGGCGCGCCCATCAAGCAATACATCGGGATGGTCTCGGGCGAAACGTTCGCCGGCGTCAACATGTTCAAGGACTTCGGCGCGAGCCTGTCGAACATGTTCGGCGGACGCGCCTCCCAGTACGAGGAGGAGATCGGCAACGCCGCAGCGACCGCCGTCAACGAGATGTGCGCCCGCGCCCAATCGATGGGAGCAAACGCCGTCGTGGGAGTGAAAGTCGACTATTTCACCGCAGGCGCGGACAATGGCATGCTCGCCGCGATCGCGACGGGCACGGCAGTCATCCTGTGATCCGTGCGGTCGATACTTCGACCGCGCGCGAATGAGTCCGCCGACCGACTTCCCGGGCACCTCGTCCGCGAGCCAGTCGGCGGACTCACTGTGTTCCCGTGGCACACCGGAGACGCGAGGGCGCCTCGCCGAGGAGAATAGAAACTTACCTCATGCAATAGTTATATAGGCACCACTAAGTTGATGCATGGTACCCTGATTAAGTCTCGGGGTAAAGGGGTTGACGCATGCTGAGAACAAAGCCGATGAGATCTTTGCAGTAACGGGCGACCACCCTACCCTTAACGCTGGGTGAGGCCGCCGTGGCGGCACCGAAGCCCACTTCCAGATGTCAACCAAGTGAGCCATAGATGTCCCATCGAAAGATCTCGGCGCTGGTGCTGGCAACAGTCGGCGCCCTCGCCATGACCACCGTGAGCATTCCGGCGTCCTTCGCGGCCGACGCACCAGACGGCGCCGAGCACAACGACTCGACGTCCGATGCTGCCCAGTCGGATCCCCCCGCCTCGTCGGGCGACGTGCCTCTAGACGCCAGCGCGCAGTCGGAAGCCCCCCAGGAGGGCGGGGAAGAGAACCCGACCACCTCCGCGGATAGCTTCCCGGCCGACGACACGCCGACGACGATCATCGTCCAGCTGCGAGAAGGCAGCGTCGGAATCCCGTGGTACCGCCGAATCTTCGGCCTGAGTTCCTCGACCAAGCACCAGGAAGTGAAGGACCGCATCGAAGCCTCGGTCCAAGCGGTCGTGCCCGGCGCGGACGTGACGGACGTGCGAGACTACACCCGCGCGCTTGACGGCTTCGCCATCGAGGCCCCTGCCTCGTCCCTCGACGCCATCAAGGCCACCGAGGGCGTCAAGGCCGCCTTCATCGAGCGTCACCACGAGCCGATGGTCGTCGAGGGCGATGCCGACACGATGGCCGCGCAGGCAGTGGACCCCTCCCTACAAAACGCCTCCTCCCTGGAGATGACGCGCGCAAACCAGACGACCCAGAAGGGTGACAAACAGGTCATCGAGGTCATCGACACCGGCATCGAAGCCACCCACCAGGCGTTCTCCGGCTCCATGGACGGCACTGACGTACGCATGACGCAGGCCGACGTGGAAGCCCTCGCGGGCACGCTCACCCACGGTAAGAGTGGCGCCTACATCAACAAGAAGATCCCCTTCGTCTACGACTATGCCGACAACGACGCGGACGTTCTTCCCGTGTCCAGCAAGGACCTCTCACACGGCACGCACGTCGCGGCGATCGCAGCCGCCAACGCCGCCGACCTGCAGGGAACCGCCCCCAACGCCCAGATCATCGTGGCCAAGGTTGCCTCCGACAAGGACGGCTCGATCCCGGACAGCACCGTGCTCGCCGCCCTTGACGACGCCGTGGTCATAAGGCCAGACTCGATCAACCTCTCCCTGGGTGAAGACGCTGGCATGGGCACCGAGGCCGGAACCGTGTACGCGGATGTCTACAAGAACCTCGCCGCCGCCGGCGTGACCGTCAACGCCGCCGCGGGCAACTCCTACTCGAGCGCCTACTCCAACAAGAGCGGCAAGAATCGCCCCTACGCGACCGACCCCGACGCGGGCACGCTCTCCGAACCCGCTTCCTACAGCTCAACCCTGGCTGTTGCCTCGGTCAACAACCAGGACGCGCTGCCCTACCTGACGGTGGGGGATCGCAAGGTTGTCTACCGCAAGTCCCGCGGCCTCAAGGATGCCGTCGTGCCGAGCCTGAGGGACATCGAGGAGGGAACCTACACCCTCGTGTACGCCGGCATTGGTGACGCGGCCGCGCTGGGCAAGCTCCTCGCCGAGCACCCCGGCGACCTCTCGAAGGTCATCGTCCTGGAAGACCGCGGCGGCTCCGACAGTGCCACCGGCGCGGACATGACGCACGAGGCCAAGGTCAAGGGCCTCACGCAGCTGGCCTCCAAGCCCGCCGCCCTCATCATCGGTGACTCCGAGGTCGCGGAAACCCCATACGTGGCTACCATCGAGGCCACCCACACGATGCCCACCGTGACTATCACCCAGAAGGAGAAGGACACCCTCATCGAGGCCATCAAGGCCAGCGAGTCCGGCTCCATCACGATCGCGAACCCGCACTCGGGCCTGCAGCTCGCCTCAACCAACCCGTCGATCTCCGACTTCACGTCGTGGGGCGTCACCCCCGACCTCAAGCTCAAGCCCGAGATCGCCGCCCCCGGTGGCAATATCGTTGCCGCCGTCCTGGGCAACACCTACCGCTCCATGTCGGGAACGTCCATGGCGACCCCGCAGGTCGCGGGCATCGCCACCCTGGTTCGCCAGCGCGTGAACGAGGATCCGGCCTTCGCGGGCCTCTCAGACGCCGAGAAGACCGCGGTCGTCACCAACCTCATGATGGGCACCGCCCACCCGCTGCTCGACATCGACCAGAACAACGGCACGTACTACTCGCCGCGCCGCGTGGGTGCCGGCCAGGTGGACGCGCTCGCGGCCACGACCACGTTCGTCTACCCCAGCGTGGTGGGCGCGGAAAACCCGTGGCGCCCCAAGGCCGACCTGGGTGAGGGCACGAACGGGTGGACCTTCCAGGTCACCCTGACGAACGTCTCCGATACCGCTCGCACCTACACCCTGGGCGGCCAGGCACTCTCCGAGATCGTCGACGGCGAGCTCTTCACCGAGCACTCCAAGAACTGGGCGGGGCAGGGCATCGACCTGACCTTCTCCGCGGGCTCCGTAACGGTGCCCGCCAAGGGCACCTCCACCGTGAGTGTCACCGTGACCCCGCAGGCAGCCTTCGCCTCGTACGCGAACGCTAACGCCCCCAAGGGCACCTTCATCGACGGTGCCGTCACCTTCACGAGCGCCGATGGTGCCCCCGACCTCACCGTTCCCTACATGGGCTTCTACGGCTCCTGGGGCTCACCCGCCGTCTTTGACGCCAAGTGGTTCGACGGCACGACCAACGCGGTCCACTCCTGCGCCTCGACGCTGCTCAACCCCGCGACCGAGGTGCCCCTCGGCGCGCTGAACCCGCTCGTCGGCCAGGAGATCGACGACGTGCGCGCGGTCGACCCCGCGTACTTCATCATGTCGCGTTCGGCGCTGCCCGACGCCCCCTCCCGTCTCCTGCCGCGCACCTGCCTGCTGCGTAACTCCCCGAAGGTGACCTACACCTACACGAACGAGGCCGGCGACGTCGTGCGCGAGTACACCTTCGAGCGCGCCCGCAAGTCCCTGTTCAACTATCACGCCAGCAGGATCGAGCCCATCGAAAGCCAGGAAGGCAACAACCCCGTCTTCGACGGATTCGACAAGGACGGCAAGGAGCTGCCCGCGGGCCGCTACAAGCTGACGATCGACGCGGCCTCGGTCGCTCCCTCGAGCGTCAGCTCGCAGATGACCTGGGACTTCACCCTGGACACCCAGGCTCCCGTCATCTCCAACCTGGTCGTGACCGGCGAGGGGGACGCGCGCGTCGTCTCCTTCGACGTCGCCGACAACTCGCCGCTGGCGGGCATCGCCTTCTCCGAGTCGCCGACCTCGCGTCACTACTACGACGAGAAGGAGGCTGTGGGTGCCAACCGCCAGGCCGACGGCACCTACGCCAAGCACTACGAGATCAAGTGGGCAGACCTCATCGACCGCGCGGATTCCTCCGACCCGGCGACCGCCTACCTCTTCGCGTGGGACTGGGGCAAGAACCAGGCGCGTCAGGTGATCCGCTTCCGCACGATCCCGATGACCTCCCTGTCCGTGACGCCCGAGTCTTCCTCGGTCGTCGCGGGCGAGACGGTTGCGCTGAGCGCCTCCTATGAGCCGGCCAGCGCCAACGTTACCGACCTCGTGTGGACCTCCTCGAACGAGGCCGTGGCCACCGTGAACGACAACGGCGAGGTCCAGACGCTGGCCGCCGGCGACGCGACGATTACCGCGACCGACGCCTCCCAGTCGACACTGTCCGCAAGTGCGCAGGTCCACGTGCGTACGATCTCCGAAGATGCGGGGATTGAGGTCGCTGAGGCAGCGGTGAGCGTCAAGGTGGGTGAGAGCGCCCCCGTGAAAGCGTACCTGGCGCCCTCACTCAAGGACCGCGCTGTGACGTGGAGCGTGGAGCCGGCCGACCTGGCCACCGTTGTCGCCGACACCGACACGCGCAAGGCGACGCTGACCGCTGGCGATCACGCGGGTTCCGGCACGCTGACCGCCACCGTCACCACCGAGGGTGGCGCGGTTAAGACCGCGACTATCCCCGTGACCGTGCGCGCGGCTGACGCCGACGACTTCGAGATCAACGAGGAAGGCGTCCTTGTGAAGTACAAGGGCTCCGCCACGGACGTGACGATCCCCGAGACCGTGACTTCCATCGCAGAGCGGGCCTTCGCGAGCTCCAGTGTGGAGAACGTGACGATCCCCGCCTCGGTGCGATCGATCGGCCAGGAGGCCTTCATCTACAGCTCGCTGAAGACGATCGCCTTCGTCGACGACGCGGCCCGCCCCGCCCAGCTGACCACGATCGCGGACCGCGCGTTCGCGAACACGAGTCTTCAGGCTATTGAGCTGCCGCGTTCCGTCGTGACGATAGGAGCTGGGGTATTCGACTACAACTCGGCGCTCACCTCGATCAAGCTGGGCCCGAACGTCGATGCCTCCTCGGTGACCGGCGGCTACGCGGAGACCAGCGCGCTCATGAGCGTCGAGGCCGACCCGGCGAACCCGAACTTCGACAGCGTGGACGGCGTCTTGTACTCCAAGGACCACTCGAAGCTGATCATCTACCCGGCGGCGAAGAACGCAGGCGGGGCCTACACGGTCCTGGACGGCGTTCAGGCGATCGCGTACCGCGCCTTCCAGAAGGCGTCCATCACGAGTGTGACGCTTCCCGACTCCCTGCGCTCCATCGGCGAAGAGGGCTTCCGCCTCTCCGCGCTTACCGCGGTGGCCCTCCCCGAGAAGTTCGAGACCCTGGGCGTGTGCGCTTTCTGCTCCGCCGACAAGCTTGACAGCATCGACCTGGGTGGAACGATCGCGGTGGGCGGTAGCGCCTTCGAAAGCACGAAGGCCAAGGCGGGAATCAATTTCCGCACCGAGCTGGGACGACTGGCAACGATCGGCGACTTCGCGTTTAGCCGCACCGCCCCCGTCTCGGTGGCGCTGCCCGACTCAGTGACCACGGTCGGCGAGCAGGCGTTCTCGGAGAACACGGCCCTGACCTCGTTCCACATCGGCTCGGGCGTCACCACCTTCGCCGAGACCGCCCTGTATAACGACCGCAAGATCGCATCGCTCACGGTCGCTCCTGCCAACGCGGTGTACTCCGCCGAACGCAATGTCCTGTACCGCAAGGCGGACGATGGCCTGCACCTGATGCTCTCCCCGGCCGCCAACACGCTCACCGACTATACGGTGCGCGCGGGTACGGTCGAGATCGGTGCTTCGGCGTTCGCCAACAACAAGTCACTCACGCGCGTCGTGCTGCCCGAAGGGGTCACGACCATCGGTGACGACGCTTTCGCGGGCTGCACAGCACTGACAGACCTGGTCATTCCGGACTCGATGGAGCGCTCGAGTGGCGTTGTGGGTAACTCCCTGGAGGTCGTCGAGTACGGCACCAAGATCCGCTCGATCCGCATGGAAGGCAGCTGGGTGCCGATGCCGCGCCGCATCGTCGTGCGGGGAGGCCAGGACGGCTCCTTTGTGTACGACGGACGTCCGACCAACGGCCGTCGCCAGAGTGCCTACTTTGGTGAGGGCATGACCCGAGTGTCTTTCGGCGTGGACGTCCCGCGTGTCCTCGTCCTGCCCTCGACGCTGACCCGGCTCGACCTTGAGCCGGAGCTGAGCGACGAGAAGAAGGAAGACACGCACGTGTACGTCGCCGCGGCCGAGGGAACGTCGGCATGGAACGTCGCCAAGGCCGCTCTTGAGGCCGCGGGCATCGACGCCTCCCACCTGCACACGTTCACGGCAGCCTCGATGACCCTGTCCGGCGCGGGAATCGCCGAGGCCGGGGGAAGCTACACCTACACGGGCCAGGCCGGGGCATCGGTCGAGGTGACAGCGTCGGTCGCCGGTGGCATCGCCGGAACCCAGCAGGTGCGCGCCGTTCAGATCGGCGCGGATGGCACCGAGATGCTCGTGCGCGACTGGACGACGGTGACGGACGGAGGGGACCGCGCGGCGGCCTCCTCGGTGACCTTCCCGTGGACCCCGTCGGCGGCGGACGCGAGCCTGCGTGTTCAGGTGCGCGATGCCTCGTACCTGACGAACACCCTCGTGCTGAAGCAGCCGGGCACGCCCGAGCCGCAGCCGACCCCGGACCCGACGCCGACACCCGATCCGACCCCGGACCCGACGCCGACACCCGATCCGACCCCGGAGCCTGGCCCTGCTCAGCAGGATGGCCGGTGGGTGAGTGATTCGCGTGGTTGGTGGTATCGCTATTCTGATGGTTCGTACCCGGTGAGTGAGAGGGTTGCGATTGGTGGTCAGGTTTATCGTTTTGGTGCTGATGGGTATATGCGTACCGGTTGGGTTAGTGAGCAGGGGTCGTGGTTCTTCCATGGTGGCTCGGGTGCTGAGGCATCGGGCTGGGTGAAGGATGGTGGTTCCTGGTATTACCTGGCGCCGGGTAGTGGCGCGATGGCGACCGGCTGGCTCAAGGACGGTGACTCGTGGTACTACTTGACGCCTAGTAGCGGTGCGATGGCGACCGGCTGGGTGAAGGATGGTGGTACCTGGTACTACCTGGCCCCCGGTAGTGGCGCGATGGTGACCGGCTGGGTGAAGGATGGTGGTTCCTGGTATTACCTGGCTCCTGGTAACGGTGCGATGGCCACCGGCTGGGTCCAAGACCGTGGTTCCTGGTATTACCTGGCTCCTGGTAGCGGTGCGATGGCCACCGGCTGGATTCGCATTGATGGCCAGTGGTACCACTTCACTGCCTCGGGTCGTTGGGTCGGCTGATTGCGTGAGGGTTCGCGCCCCCCGGGAGGTTTCCCGGGGGGCGCGGCATTGTGTGGTTGGTTGTGGTGGGCAGTCTCAGGGTTTTTTCAGGTTGTGTTGGTGGTGTGGTCAGGTTGGGTTTGTAGGGTGGGGGTCATAAGGGAATACGGCACAGGCCGGTGGGGCTTGAGTGATGCCGACGAGATGACTGTGAGGTGCCTTCTGGGAGTACTTGTACTGTGTTGATGGGATATGTCGTGGGGCCGGCCGTTGGGTCGGCCCCACGGCATGTCTGTGGTGGGGTGCGGGGGTGTGGTGTTGTGTGTCTGGCGTGCTGGTGGTTCCTTAGAGTCGGTCGATCCCGGCGTCCCATGCGGCGCGCATGGGGTTGGCGTCGGCGACCAGCTGATCGAAACGCAGATCCGCAATGTCAATCACCTCGCCGAGAGCGAAGCGCGCCTCGCGCGCCGGCGAGTGCTCGACTCGGCGCCAACCGGAGGACAGCAGGTGCTTGCGGTCCACCACGTTGTCCGCGCAGATCACCAGCGGGCGATTGAACTTGTCGCGGTAGGCCGTGGACAGGGCCCGCAGCTCCTCGGCTTCCTCATCGGTCGCGTCGCCGACCGACAGCGTCGACAGATCGGAGCTCGACTGCTCGTCGCCCTGCCCGTCGAGAACCAGCGACACGACGTCCGTGTAGGATGCGATGAGTTCCTCGGCCTCGTCGGGAGTGGCCGTGAGCACGGCATCCTCGAAGGAGGAGCGCAGCTCGGAGACGGATGCGAAGGGGCGGGACTCCCACGCGCGCTCAACCGGCCACGTGTGCTGAGAGAACATGACGGAGAAGGTGGAGACGAACTCGCTGCGGTCCATCGCGTTGACGTCGTCCAGGTTGATCTTCTTGCCATTGACGACGGCCACGTCCGGCGAGGCCTGACGTCCGACGTGGAAGAACAGGATGTTGAGGATGATGGCCGTCAACGAGCCGATCGTGACACCGGATCCGAAAATGATCTGCAACCAGGAGGGCATGACCGAGACGATCCCGGGTTTGAGAGTCACGAGGAGGGCAAGGCCAATCGACGTGGAAACGATGATGGCGTTGCGGGTGTCGCGCAGGTCGACCTTCGACAGGGTCTGGATGCCGACCACGGCGACGTTGGCAAACATTGCCAGGGAAGCCCCGCCAATGACGGGCTGGGGAATGGCAGCGACGATTGCGGCAGCCTTGGGGAGCAGACCGAGGATGATCATGATGACGCCCGCCGCCGTGACGACCCAGCGGGACTTCACGCGGGTGAGGCGCACCAGTCCCACGTTTTGAGCGAAGCAGGTGTAGGGGAAGGAGTTGAGGACGCCGCCCAGGAGCGTGGACAGGCCGTCGGCCCGCAGGGCGTTGGCAATGTCTCGCGGCGTGATGCGTTTGCCCACGACCTCGCCCGTAGCAAAGACGTCGCCCGTCGTCTCGACGGCGGTGACCGCCATGACGATGATCATCGCGAGGATCGCGGTCGCCGAGAAACGAGGCAGGCCGAAGTAGAAGGGCGTGGTGACGCCCAACCAGGAGGCCTCGCCCACGCCGGAGAAGTTCGTCTTGCCCATCGCGAAGGCGAGTGCCGTCATGACGAGCAGCGCGAGGAGGACCGAGAGGGTGCCCATGAAGCCCTTGAAGAGACGCTGGATCACGACGATGATCGCGATCGTTCCGAAGGCGAAGCCGAGGGCCTCGAAGGTCGCCGAGGCCTTCGCCGAGTCGTCCGCTGCTTTGTCTGCCCAGGCAACGATGTCACCCGCCGAGACAGACAAGAGGGTCGTGCCCATGACCGTCAAGAGCGTGCCGGTAACGATCGGAGGGAAGAAGCGCAGAAGCTTGGCGAAGAATGGGGCGACGAGGAAAACGATGAGTCCGACCGCGATGATCGAGCCGTACATGGTGGCCAGGCCGGTCTTGGGATCGGCGCCCGGGGGCGTGGCTGCCGCGCCGATCGCGATCAGCGGCGAGACCGCGGTGAAGGTGACGCCCTGGATGAGGGGGAGCTTGACGCCGATGAAGCGGCCGATGCCGGCCGACTGGATGATGGTTGCGATGCCGCAGGTGAACAGATCAGCGTTGATGAGGTGAATGAGTGTGTGTGTATCGAGCCCGAGGTTCTGCGCGATGACCCAGGGGACGATAACGGCACCTGCGTAAAACGCGAGGACGTGCTGAATGCCGAGAACGGTGAGTCTAGCGAAGGACGGAACCTGATCGACGGGGTGGGGAGCGGACGAGGGGCTTGGGGCCATGCGTGTCTCCTGGATCTATATCCATGTGGTGTGAGGGACGCCTCCATTCTCTGTGATTGGGATCGGTGTTTTACGAGTTATTGGAAAAGTGTGGCGCGTTATATCCTGCGGAGGATTTTCTTTTACGATGTCAACAACAGTCGACGCAAGTGGGAAGGGGGCCGATATGACGCGCAATGGTCGTCCTGCGTCGATGGCGGACGTTGCCAAATTGGTCGGTGTCTCGCATCAGACGGTGTCTCGCGTGGTGAACGGCAAGGGGCGTGTGTCGCCTCGGACGCGTGAGCGCGTGCAGGCCGCGATTGATCAGCTGGGATATCGCCCGAACTCCGTCGCTCGTGCCCTGGTGACCGCCCGCTCGGGCATCATCGGCGTCGCGCCCGTTGATTCTCTCGCCGAGGCCGTGGCCACCCAGGGGGCGCAGGTGCCGGTCGTTGCGGTGTCGGGTGGACGCACGTTCGGTCGCGGGGTATCCGTCGTTCACGCGGATCAGTGCGGCGGTGCGCGCCTTCTCGCGGAGCACCTCATCTCGCTTGGGCACCAAGACATCGTGTGCGTCGCGGGTCCCCAGGAGTGGTTCGAGGCACGCGAACGAGTGGCCGGGTGGCGTGAGGCAATGGGCGAGAATGCCCTGCGGATGCGCGAGCCTCTTGTGGGGTCATGGGAGGCACGCTGGGGCTACGTCGCTGGACAGAATCTTCTTGAGCAGGTGCTCCCCGATGCGGTGATGTGCGCGAACGACGAGGTCGCTGTTGGTCTTCTTCGCGCTTTTGCCGAGGCCGGGGTGAATGTGCCGGATGACGTATCAGTCACGGGTTTCGATGACGTGCCGATGGCCGCCTATGCGGGCCCGGGGCTGACAACGGTTCGGCAGGATTTTGCGGATACGGCTTCGACGTCTTCACCTTGGTGATCTTGGGCATCGTTGTTATGTGGTTTGCCCACAAACTCTCGATTGAGCGTGGCTTGCCGATCGTTCTGATTCTCCTGGCAATCCTTGTGCTCGTGTTCGGTACACTCGCGTCCTCGACAATGTTCGGCCGTGATGTGTACGCGATTGGCGGCAATATGTTTGAGCTTGATGCTATCGCCGCCTGCTTCATCGGTGGTGCGTCGACGACTGGCGGTATCGGACGCCTCTCTGGTGCTCTCATCGGTGGCCTCATCATGGCTGTGATGTCCAATGGCATGCAGCTCATGGGTGCGTCCACGTCCACGCAGCAGATTGTCAAGGGTGCCGTCTTGCTCTTGGCGGTTGCCTTTGACGTCTGGAATAAGCAGCGTGCCTCGGCATGAGGTAGCGCATTGTCGCGTGGGCGGGGAGTGGCCGGATGGCTACTCCCCGCCCCCTCTTGTTCCGGCGAATCGACGAGGGGCCTCGTCTGCTGGGAGAGGAGTTTCTGTTACTGAAAAAAGTGCCGGTCGTCGCCTGTTCCGCGAGCGTGACGGGCGACCGGGCGACCCGGCCGGGGTGATCGGTGACACAGAATCGGGGGAATTTTGGCCTCAAATGTGCCCATTTTTCGTGAATTCCGCGAAAACCCGCCCTAAAGTCGGCGAAAACGCCAGAGATTTCGTAGTGTGTCTTTCGTGGCCACGACAGTGGTAACAAGAACGAACAGGAATGAGGTTTCTCAATGTCCGTGAACCGTACCGAGCTTGTCGCTCAGATTGCCGAACGTGCCGACCTGACCAAGGCGAAGGCCGATGAGGCCCTGGCCGCCTTCCAGGCCGTCCTCGTTGAGTCCCTGGCCAAGGGCGAGGCCGTCAAGGTCACCGGCCTCCTCTCGGTCGAGCGCGTTGAGCGCGCCGCCCGCACCGGCCGCAACCCCCGCACCGGTGAAGAGATCAAGATCCCGGCTGGCTACGGCGTGAAGCTCTCCGCTGGCTCGACGCTGAAGAAGGCCGTGGCCAAGTGAGGCGCTGACCCGAAGCCAAACGCCGTGGGGCGCGACCGTGTGGTCGCGCCCCACGCGCATTATGCCAGCCGTGCCTCATGCGCCTGTACCGGATAGCGGTGTCCCCGGCCCAACTCCTCGGGCCGGGGACACCGCGTGGAGCGCCATGAACGAGCGCTCTAGGCCCCCACCTCCTGCGGAGCACGCTCCCGCAGCAGCGGGTGGTGGCAGGCCACACGATGCGTCTCGTCGGTGAGCACGGGCTGCACCTTGCATTCCTCACCCGCGAAAGGACAACGCGGGCGGAACCGGCAGCCCTCGGGCGGGTTGACGGCGCTGGGGGGCTCGCCCGTGAGCTTGATGGCTTCGTCGTCGTGGACGAACTCGGGGTCGGGCACCGGGATGGAATCGATGAGAGCCTTCGTATACGGGTGCTTGGGATTCTCGACAACCTCCTTGGCGGGGCCCTCCTCGACGATCCTACCCAGGTACATGACGCCGATGCGGTCTGCCATGTATTGGACGACGGCCAGGTCGTGACTGATGAACAGGTAGGACAATCCGAGCTCCTCCTGCAGATCCTTCATGAGGTTGAGAACCTGAGCCTGAACCGACACGTCCAATGCGGACACGGGCTCGTCGGCGACGATGAGGTCTGGAGCAAGCGTCAAGGATCTGGCAAAACCGATGCGCTGGAGCTGCCCACCCGAGAACTCGTGCGGGTAACGATCCAGGATCTCCTCGGTCAAGCCCACCTGCTCCAGGATTTCCATGATCCTCTCGGCGATCTGCCGCGCGGTGCCGGTCTTCTGGATGCTCATCGGTTCGGCCAAGATCTGGTCGATGCGCATGCGCGGGTCCATGGCGGCGTACGAGTCCTGGAACATCATCTGGACGTCCTGGTGCATCTTGACCGCATCACGCCCCTTGAGCGTGGCCAGGTCGCGTCCGAGCAGCTCGATCGCGCCGCCCGACGGAGGCTCAAGACCGGCGATGAGGCGACCCACGGTGGACTTACCGCAGCCGGACTCGCCCACCAGACCGTAGGTCTCGCCCTTCTTGACCGTGATCGACACGCGGTCGACCGCAGACACCACGCCCTTGTTGCGATTGAAGAACCCCGAACCCGCCGACTCGTACTCTCGGGAGGCTTCCTTCACGTCTAGCAGAGCATCGTGGGAGGGGGTGGCAACGGGGACACTCGCCGCCTTCGCCGCGTCTTCCGAGCCCTCAGGGGAGGCCTCGGCGTCGAGCTTTGCCTGCAGGAGCGCGGGGGACTCGTCCGTGTCCTGAACGGGGTGGAAGCACGCGTAGGAGTGGTTCTCGTCTCCGCTCAGGTCCGGGTAGCCGGCGCGGCACTCATCGGTGGCCCACAGGCAGCGCGCTGCGAAGCGGCACCCGACCGGAAGGTTCGTCAGCGACGGGGGAGCGCCGGGAATGGAGAAGAGCTTCGTCCCTGCAGCGAGCGCCCTTTCCGGCAACGCGGCCATGAGGGAGCTCGTGTAGCGGTGCCGCGGCTCGGTGAAGAGCGTCTTCGTGGGTGCCGTCTCCACGATGCGCCCCGCGTACATGACGGACACGCGGTCGGTGTGTCCGGCGACGACGCCGAGATCGTGCGTGATGAGGATGACGCCCATCTTGTACTCGTCGCGCAGCTCGTCGATGAGATCGAGGATCTGCATCTGCGTGGTGACATCGAGAGCCGTGGTGGGCTCATCCGCGATGAGGATGCGTGGCTGGCACACGAGCGCCATCGCAATCATGACGCGCTGGCGCATCCCGCCCGAGAGCTGGTGCGGATAGTTGTTGATGACCACCTCGGGGCGAGGCATGCCGACGCGCTTGAGGATCTCGACGGCCCGCTCGAGCGCGTCCTTCTTGGACATCTTCTCGTGGACGCGCAGCGGCTCGCACACCTGGAGTCCGATCTTCATCGTCGGATTGAGGCTCGTGAGAGGGTCCTGGAAGATCATGCCGACCTTCGTGCCGCGCAGCTTGCGCTTCTCCTTGAGTGGCAGCTGGGTGAGGTCCTGTCCGTCGAGGATGATGGAGCCGGAGGAGACCCTGCCGCCCTGGGGGAGAAGGCCCATGAGAGACAGCGCTGTCATGGTCTTGCCGGAGCCGGACTCGCCGACGATGCCCAGGGTCTCGCCCGGGTTCACGTGCAGGTCGACACCCGAAAGGGCGCGAACCACGCCGGAGCGGATCTCGATGTCGGTGTGTAGGTCCTTGATTTGAAGGAGTGGAGTATTCATGGTTGTATGCTCACCTCTTGCGCAGTCGAACTTCGAAGGCGTCACGCAGGCCGTCGCCGATGAAGTTGAACGACAGGACCAGCAGGATGATGAGGACGCCCGGCGGGTAGAGCAACCACCAGTTGCCGGAATAGACCTGCGACTGGCTGTTGGAGAGCATGGCCCCCCAGTCGGTGGCGGGAGGCTGTGCACCCAGGCCGAGGAACGACAGGTAGGCGACGTAGAGGACGGCGTCGGCAACCTGGAAGGTAGCGTTGACGATGACGGTTCCGATCGTGTTGCGCACGATGTGCGTCCGGATCGCTCGGGGCATTGAGCCGCCCATGCCGCGCATCGCGATGACGTACTCGCGCGTGCGCAGGGACAGCGCCTCGCCTCGGATCAGTCGGGAGGTTCCCAGCCAGGACAGGGCCGACATGATGATGATGAGGACGGGGACGGTCGGCGGGATCATCGTGGCGATCAGCATGAAGAGGAAGAGAACGGGGACGGACATGAGGGCGTCAACGATGCGCATCATGATCGCATCGACCCAGCCCCCGACGAAGCCCGCGATCGCGCCGTACAGTGTGCCGATCGTGGTTGCGAAGATACCCGCGAAGAGGCCGACGATGATCGAGGTCTGGCCGCCTTTCATGAGGCGTCCGAGCTGGTCGTAGCCGACCGTATCGGTGCCGAGCGGGTGTTCGGCGGACGGGGGCAGGGCCGAGTTCAATGGGTCCGTGTGGATCTGATCGGTCACGTAGAAGAGGGGGCCGATGAACGAGAAGGCCATCAGGATGAGGATCAGGCACACGCCGAAGACGGCGAGCTTGTTCTCCATGAAGACCTGCAGGCCCTGCAGCTTGGTGGACTTGCGGACGGCGCGCGCCTTCACGGGCGCAGTGGGGGCTGCGGTTGCTGTGGTCATTTGGATCGTCCTGCCAGTCGGATGCGAGGATCAGCGGCGGCGTACAGGAAATCTGCCAGAAGCGCGCCGATGACGGTCGCGAAGGAGACGATCAGGGCGACGCCCAGGAGGATTGGGTAGTCGCGTCTTCCCGTCGCCTGGTAGTACAGGTAGCCCATGCCGTTGAAGTTGAAGAGGGTTTCGATGACGAGGGCGCCGCAGAACATCGCGGGGATGTAGAGGCCGATCATGGTGATGACGGGGAACATGGCGTTGCGCAGCGTGTGGACGAAGACCACGCGGAACTCCGACAATCCTTTGGCGCGAGCGGTGCGAACGTACTGCTCGTTGAGGTTATCCACCATGGAGGAACGAACGTAGCGGGCGTACGCGGCGATTGTTCCAATCGAGAGCGCACACACCGGGAGGATCAGGTGATCCCATTGCTTCCACATGACGGAGAGGTCTTCGCCCTGCGGTGCATCGTTGGGGAGGATGGGCCACACCTGCGAGAAGAGAACGATCAGCAGGAGGCCCGCGAAGAAGATGGGGGTCGAGTAGGCCAGGAGACACGCGATCGTGACGACGTAGTCGGGCGCCTTGTTTCGCTTGACCGCCTGCCACACGCCCAGGGGGATGGCAATGATGAGGGCGAGAATGGTGGACAGAAGAGACAGGAAGATGGTGCGCGGTAGGCGTGCGGCCAGCAGGTCGTTGACGGACTGGTTGTGCTGGTAGGAGTAGCCGAAGTCTCCGTGCGCGATCTTGTTCAGGTAGGTGACGTACTGCTCGGGAATCGGACGGTCGTAGCCGTTCTCGTGGTCGAAGGCGGCGAGCTGTTCCTTGGTTGCGTCCTTGCCCAGCGCCGCTCGGGCTGCGCCGCCCGGCTGGGACTGGAGGAGAATGAAGGTAATGATGGTGACCAGGAAGACCACGACGACTGCCTGGCCGAGGCGTTTGAGGATGAATTGAATCATTGCGAACTCCACGGTTAGGGGGCAGGCGCCCGCGTGAGCGGGTGCGGGCGCCTGCCCCGTGAGGCGCTAAGCGAGGTGTTACTTACCCTCGCCGGTCGTCCAGGACCAGTCCTCGGGCCAGGTGTCGCCGGTCGCGTCGATGTCGCCCAGGTCGAGTGTCTTCTTCACGGCGGTGATCTGGTAGTAGGGGTTAGGCATCCACAGGACCGGCAGGTCCTCGGCGAGGTAGTCGTTGTATGCCTTCAGTGCGTTGGGCTCGGACGAGCGCGTGGACTCTTCGATGAGCTTGTCGGCCTCGGGGTTGGAGTACTGGCCGAGGTTGACGGGGGCGTCAGTGGCGAAGAGGCGTTCGCCGGAGGCGTAGATCGGGAAGCCCCACGAGGTCTGGGATCCGAAGAAGGACAGGTCCCACGTGCACGGGGTTTCGTCATCGCACGCCTGGGAGGCACCCACGGAGTCGGGGACCTCGTTCATGTCGAGCTTGATGCCGACCTTGCCGAACTGGGAGATGATCACCTCGAACATCTGGTGTGTGGAGACGAAGCCCGACTGGGATACGAGCTTGAAGGTCAGGGCGTCGCCCTGTTCGATACCCTCGCCGCACTGGTTGGCTCCGGTGCCCGGGTTCTCACAGGTGGAGGCTCCGTCGGGGTTGATCTTCCAGCCGTGATCCTCCAGGAGCTTCTTGGCCGCATCGGGATCGAAGGGGTAGACGCAGCCGTCCAGGGTGCCGACCTTGTCGGGTTCCATGGGGACGGGGCCACACGTCGGGGAGGCGGTTCCCGACCAGATCTTCTCGGAGAGGGTCTTCTGATCGATCAGCTGCTGCATTGCCTGGCGGATGTATTTCTGGTTCGTGAACTTGGCGCCGGGGGCCTTGGGGTAGAAGTTCATTGCCAGGTAGGTGATGGAGTTGCCGGGCCACAGGAAGACGTTGTAGCCCTTGCTCTCGACGGCGCCTCGCTGGTTGTACTGCGCGGCGGGAATGTATCCAAAGTCGATGCTGCCCGAACGCACGGAGTTGAACTCGGCGTCGTCACCGGTGAAGGCCTTGTAGATGAGTTTGTCGATCTTGGGCTTGTCCTCGCCCCAGTAGTTCTCGTTGGGGACCATCTCCAGGCCCTGGTCGGGCGTGAAGGAGGAGACCTTCCAGGGGCCGTTGACGGTCTGCCACAGGGGGTTGGTGGCGTAGGTCGAGAGGTTCTTGGCCTCTCCCTGGAGGTATGCGAAGACCTGCTGCGCGCCCTCGGGGGTGCGGTCCAGGTCCGAGACGGCCTCGTCAGCGCTGGACTTGTCCCAGGCGTGCTGCGGCAGGAGAGCAACCTTGTTGATCTGGTTGTCGATGAACCAGGCGGGGGCGAACTTGTCCTCGGTCGTGATCGAGAAGGTGCGCTCGTCCTTGACCTCCAGCTTCGCACCGTCGGGGAAGAAGCCCTTCTTGTACGAGGCCCACTCGTCCTTGTTGTTGGTCACGAGGTTCCACCAGAACTCCACGTCGCGGGTGGTCACGGGTGTGCCATCGCTCCACTTGGCGTCCTCGCGCAGGGTGATGGTGTAGGTCAGGCCGTCCTCGGAGACCTCGGGAACGGTACCCAGGGACTTGGGGAGGTTGATCTTGTAGGGGGTTTCGGACGTGGACTTGTAGGCGAAGAGGGGGCGGTACATCGCTTGGATGAAGTTCCCGTTCTCGCCCTGCGTGTATCCCTTGGCGGAGACCGGGAAGATCCAGTTCGGGATGCGCGAGGCCATGGTGACCTCGTTCTTTCCGGTCTCTGAGGTGACGGCGCGGTTGCTGCCGCCGCAGGCGGACAGGCCCAGAGTGGCGACCATCGCGAGCGCCGCTCCGGTGGCGATCCACCGCTTCTTTCTGAGGTTCATGACTGCTCCAAATCAACGTTGATCGGGGACTCTGGCCGGAGTCAACCCTGCCAGATGGCATACATCATATGACAGTTTATTGAGCAGTGTTGCCAAGTTGGAAGAAATCGCTAATGTTACGAAAAAATAACGATGAACTTTGGCGAAAGTAGCACCATACTTTATTCGATAGTGCATAATTGATCCTGTTCTCAACGGGGAGTGCCGTGTAACGTTGCGGTTACTGCGTGCATGCTCAAGAGGAGGTGCCATGGCCGCTCATGATGTCGACCAAACTGTCCTGACCCTCATCGGGTCCGGCCAAGCGGACACGCGCCCAGCGATCGTCAAGCAGACGGGACTGGCTCCGTCCACGGTGTCGGCAGCGGTGTCCCGGCTCGTCGAATCCGGCGTCATCGAGGAAAGCGATCAATCCGTGTCAACGGGTGGGCGCAGAGCTCGTCGCCTCGTCGCAGCCGACGGAGCGGGCGCGCTCGCGCTCGTCGAACTCGGTGCTCACCACGGCCTGGTGGCACTCACGGATCCTGCCCGCGGAGTGGGGGAAGCTACCAGCCTTCTCGTTGACATCGCTCGGGGCCCCGAAGCGGTCCTGGACGTCGTCATGGAGGAGGTCAGCCGTCAAGAAAGGGCTGCGGGAGTGCGTGTCGGTGGACTTGCCATCGCCGTGCCCGGCCCCGTCGATGCCGAGCACACGCGCGTGATCCGTCCGGCCCGCATGCCGGGGTGGGATGGAATCAACGTCGCCGAGGCGGTGAGCCGACAATGCGGCCTCGCCGCCACGATCGAAAACGATGCGCGCGCGGGCGCCATCGGAGAATCGGTCTATCGGCGCCGACTGTCGGGAGTGTCTCCCATCGACACGCTCATCTACATCAAGGCGGGTTCGGCCATCGGCGGGGCCTACCTCATGGAGGGCGTCCCCCTCGTGGGACGAGGCGGCCTCGCCGGCGACATCTCCCACATTCCCGTTGACGCGGCAGCGGGGCGACCATGCAAGTGTGGCAACGTCGGATGCCTCGAAACCATCGCTTCGGCTGACTCGATCCGCTCCGACCTGGCCGCTGTCGGCCTCGCCTACGAGAACAACGCTCAATTGCTCGAGGCGGCACGCGACGGAATCCCCGAGGTGGCCACAGCCATCCGTCAGGCAGGCACCCTCCTCGGGCATAGCGTGGCACACCTCGTCTCCTTCCTTGCTCCCCAGGGCGTCATCGTCGGCGGGGCGCTGTCCGCCGTCGATGCGTTCAGCGCGGGAGTGCGAGCCGCGCTCCACCAATCCTGCCTCCCCTCGATCATGGAACACCTCGTGATTGAGTCATCCCGCTCAGGGCGCGACGCCGCGCTCTGGGGTCTATCGACACTCACCCCCCACAAGATCTCAAAGGAGAATCGCTCATGACCAAGCCCCGCATCGCCGTTGCAGGGATCCACATCGAGTCTTCAACCTTCACGCCCTATGTTTCGACAGCCGAGGACTTCATCGTCACCCGGGGAAGCGAGCTCATGGAGCGCTTCTACTGGAGGGACGAGGACTGGGCTCGACAGATCGAGTGGATCCCCGTCCTCCACGCGCGCGCCCTTCCCGGCGGTGTCGTCGAGCGCGGCGCGTACGACGCCTGGAAGGAGGAGATCCTTCGGGGGCTGGGGGAGGCAGGTCCCCTAGACGGCCTCTTCTTCGACATCCATGGTGCCATGAGCGTCCAGGGCATGGACGACGCCGAGGGGGATCTCATGACCGCCATTCGCCGCGTCATCGGCCCCGATCCCATGGTCAGTGCGTCCATGGACCTGCACGGCAATGTCTCCCAGGATCTCTTCGATGGGTGCGACCTGCTCACGTGCTACCGCCTGGCCCCCCACGAGGACGCGCTCGAATCGCGTCGCCGTGCCGCATACAACCTGGGTCGGCGCCTTCTGGACGGTGCGCCCAAGCCCGTCAAGGCGCTCGTCCACGTCCCCGTCCTGCTACCCGGCGAAAAGACCTCGACACGCATCGAACCCGCCAAGTCCCTCTACAAGATGATCGACCCCATCGAGGAAATGGAGGGCATCCTCGACGCGGCTATCTGGATCGGCTTCGCGTGGGCGGACCAGCCCCGCTGCAAGGGAGCGGTCGTCGTCACGGGTGACGACGCGGATCTCGTGAAGGAGCAGGCCGAGCGCATCGGCCAGTATTTTTGGGACGTGCACGATCGCTTCGAGTTTGTCGCACCCGTTGCCTCCATGGAGGAATGCCTGGCGGCAGCCGAGGAAGGGCCCAAGCCCTTCTTCATCTCCGATTCCGGGGACAATCCGGGCGCCGGAGGTGCCGACGACGTGACGGTCGCGCTCGCCGCCCTCCTGGCATGGAAGCCCGTCCAGGACGCGAGCCTGGACGTTGTCTACGCCTCGATCATCGACCCGGTCGCCGCCGCGGGCGCCTGGGAGGCCGGGATCGGCGCCGAGATCGATGTCGAGGTGGGCGGACACATTGACACGCGTGAACCCGGACCGATTCGCGTGCGGGCAACCGTCGAGGCGCTCACCGACGACCCGATGGGTGGGCGCACCGCCGCGCTACGCGTCGGTGGCCTGCGCTTTATCGTGACGACGAATCGCAACCAGTACACGATGTTCAGCCAGTTCGAGGCCCTCGGCATTGACATCACCGCCGCGGACGTCGTCGTCGTCAAGATCGGATACCTCGAACCCGACCTGTACAACACGCAGAAGGGTTGGCTCATGGCGCTCACCCCCGGCGGAGTGGACCAGGACCTCATTCGCCTGGGCCATCACAAGATCGAACGCCCGATGTTCCCCTTCGACCCGGACATGACCGCCCCCGATCTGCGCGCACAGGTCGTGGAGCCATGAGTACCGTCAAGGACTCGCTCGGCCCGGTCTTCGCCGGCATCGACATCGGAGGAACCTCCATCAAGTGGATGATCGTCGACGAGGCCGGATCGATCCTCGCAGACGGGAACGAAGCGACGGATCGTGAGGCCGTCGCGTCCCAGGTGGGGGCGATCGGCCAGCGTCTCGCCCACGGTCATCCGGGCCTGGTGGGTTTCGGGCTTATCTGCCCCGGCCTCGTGGACGAGGAGAGCGGAACCGTTGTCTACGCCGCGAACCTTGAGCTGCGCGGAGTGCAACTCGCGCGCGCGGTCGAGGAGGCGACGGGGGTGCCCGCCGCCCTCATGCACGACGGGCGAGCCGCCGGCCTGGCCGAGGGGCTGCTCGGCGCGGGACGCGGAGCCTCATCCTTCCTGATGATGCCGATTGGGACGGGCATCTCCGTGGCGCTCATGCTCAAAGATGGCCTGTGGAGCGGGGCAACCTTCAGCGCGGGGGAGGTCGGGCACGCCCCGGTCTTCCCCGGAGGAGAGCCCTGTCGCTGCGGCTCGCGTGGATGCCTGGAGGTCTACGCCTCCGCCAAGGGAATCGCGCGCCGTTACGAGCAGGCAACAGGCCGCGACGTCGGCGCCAAGGCCGTCGAGGACGGGATTGGTCGGGACCCCGTGGCGAGCGAGGTGTGGGGGACCGCTGTGCGTGCGCTTGCCCTGTCGCTGACCCACATGACGCTCACCGTCGATGTCGAGCGCATCATCATCGGCGGCGGACTGTCCCACGCCGGCGAACACCTGCTGGCCCCCCTGCGCGAGGAGTTCGCGTCGATGCTCACCTTCCGCGACGCCCCCGAGATCGTGCGGGCCTGCCTGGGCGGGGCCGGCGGACGCTGGGGCGCGGCGATCCTGGCGGCCCGCGTCGGCGGATCCAGCTGCTACGAAAGGTGGAAGCCGTGACGGTTGTTGAAATTTGCGTCGAAGATGCCCTGGGGGTTCGCCGGGCACGCGACGGCGGAGCGGACCGCGTGGAAGTCTGTCGGGACCTGTCCTGCGGCGGCCTAACCCCGGCTTTCGACGAGGTCGCGGCGGCCCTCGAGGTTGCTCCCGCTGGCGGCGTCCAGGTGCTCGTGCGGCCTCGCCCCGGAGACTTCGTGCACTCGCGCGAAGAAGTCGATCGGATCGCCTCCGACATCGCCCAGCTCGCCTCCGTGGGCAGGGGAGCCACGGTTCCCCTCGGCTTCGTCGTGGGTGTGCTCGAGCCGGGAGGCCGGATCAATGTCGACGCGTCGGCTCGTCTGCGTGACGAGGCGGGGGAGGCTCCGCTCACCTTCCACCGCGCCTTCGACCAGGTGGAGGATCTCGATCGCGGGCTCGATGTCCTCATGGAGCTGGGCTATGACCGGGTTCTCACCACCGGGGGAGACCCTGCGGTGGCCAGGCCCGAGGCACTCGCTCGCCTCGTGGCTCGAGGAGGGGAAGACATCATCATCTTGGTCTCCGGTGGGCTTCGCGCCCACAACGTCGCCGACGTTGTGGCCGCCTCGCGCGCTCGCGAGGTGCACATGCGGGCGCCCGGGGCGTGCGGAACGGACCAGGAAGAGGTCGAGCGCGTCGTCGCCGCGCTTCGCTGAGTGGAACAGAGAGAACGACTGTTCATCGATTCGTCTGACAAATCGATGATCATGGTGTAAGGTTAACCACATGAGAATTGGAATTTTCAACGACGAAGATCAGATCGCGTCACTGGCAGCAGACCGCATCCTCGAGGTGTACCGCGCCAAGCCGAACTTTGTGCTCGGCCTGGCCACCGGGTCCTCGCCTCTCAAGCTCTACGCTGAGCTTGTGCGCCGCTACCAGGCCGGTCAGATCTCCTTTGCCCAGGTTCGCTCCTACAACCTCGACGAGTACGTCGGGCTGCCCCGCGATCACTACGAGGGGTATGCGAACTTCATCCACCGCAACCTCGTTGACCTCGTCGACATGCCCGAGGGTGCCGCGCACGGCCCCGACGGCTGGTGCGACGACCTCGAGGCCGGCGCCGCAGCCTACGACGCGGCCATCGAGGCAGACGGAGGCATCGACATCCAGGTCCTCGGAATCGGCTCGGACGGCCACATCGGCTTCAACGAGCCCGGCGGGACCCTCGCGTCGCGCACGCACGTGGGTGTCCTCACCGAGCAGACCCGTCGCGACAACGCCCGCTTCTTCGACGGTGACATCGACGCCGTGCCAACCCACTGCGTCACCCAGGGCCTGGGAACCATCATGGATTCGCGCGCGCACATCTTCATCGCCACCGGCGAAGGCAAGGCGGACGCGGTCAAGGCCATGGTCGAGGGCGGCGTCACCCAGCGCTGGCCCGCCTCCATCCTGCAGCACCACCCGGATGTGACGGTCCTCCTCGATGAGGCGGCCGCCTCCAAGCTTGAGCTAGCGGACTTCTATAAGGAGGTGTGGGCCAAGGAGCACCTGTAACACGCGGCCCACGACCCCTGGCCTCGGCTTCGCTCGCGAAGCCGAGGCCAGCCTCATTGCCGGGTTTAGCTCCCGGCGCACGGCATCACTGCCTCGGCGTCGTCGGCGGGACGTACAATGAGTGCATGCGTAATGCCCTCGACGAACCCACCGGCCCCTCCGCGCCCTCCGGTCCCTCCACAGCATCCTCGACCGGGCTACTGGAGCGCACCGAGACCAGGCGGGAACGCACCGGCGGCGACGGCGATCGTTTCGCCCACTTTGTTCGCAAGGACAAGGCCAACTCCTCGATGGTGACGGGGCAGCCCGTGGTCGCCCTGTGCGGCAAGGTATGGATTCCTACCCGCGACGCCTCCCAGTACCCCGTGTGCCCCACCTGCAAGGAACTGCGCGATTCGATGGGCAAGAACGGGCGCAACTGGCCGTTCTCCGACGGCGGAAAGGGCTCCGACAAGTGAGCGAGACGACCCGGCGCGCACCGGTTGGTCGGCTGCGTGCCTGGCAGGCCGACGCCCTCGAACGCTACATGAGCTGTGCGCCGCGCGACTTTCTGGCGGTCGCGACGCCCGGAGCCGGAAAAACCACCTTCGCGTTGACGCTCGCCACCGAACTGATTGCCCGCGGCATCGTCGACAAGCTCACGGTCGTGTGCCCCACGGAGCACCTCAAAGGCCAGTGGGCCTCCAACGCCGCGCGTTTCGGGATCCACATCGACCCCGACTTTACGAACTCGCAGGGCGTCGCCGGATCGCACTTCGACGGGGTTGCCGTCACCTACGCGCAGGTGGGGTCCAACCCCGCTGTCCACTCCGCCCGCACCCGCGCCTATCGCACCCTCGTCATTCTCGACGAGATCCACCACGCGGGAGACTCCCTGTCGTGGGGCGATGGCGTGCGCGAAGCCTTCGCCGAGGCCACGCGCCGACTCGCCCTGACGGGAACACCCTTCCGCTCCGATACTTCCCCAATTCCCTTCGTCACCTACGCGGAAGACGACGAAGGTATCCGGCGTTCCCGCGCCGACTACACCTACGGATACGGCGACGCGCTCAAGGACGCCGTCGTGCGCCCCGTTCTCTTCATGTCCTACTCGGGGCAGATGGCCTGGCGCACCAACGCCGGTGACGAGGTGAGCGCGCGCCTGGGCGAACCCCTCACGAAGGACATGATGAAGCAGGCCTGGCGTACCGCCCTCGACCCCAAGGGCGAGTGGATTCCCGCGGTCCTGCGTGCGGCAGACCTGCGCCTGGAGGAGGTGCGCCGCGCCGTTCCCGACGCCGGCGGACTCGTCATCGCATCCAACCAGGAACAAGCGCGAGCCTACGCCCGCCATCTGCGTCTCATTACCGGAAAGGCGCCGACGATTGTCCTGTCCGACGATGCGGATGCCTCTGATCGCATCTCTGAGTTTTCCGCCTCCACCGACAAGTGGATGGTTGCCGTGCGCATGGTCTCCGAGGGCGTCGATGTGCCGAGGCTCTGCGTCGGAGTGTACGCCACGAACGCGTCGACTCCGCTGTTCTTCGCCCAGGCCATCGGACGCTTCGTGCGCGCCCGCAAGAGGGGAGAGACGGCCACTGTCTTCATCCCTTCCGTCCTCCCCCTGCTCTCCCTCGCCGGAGACATGGAGGTCGAACGCGATCACGCGCTGGACCGGCCCAAGCGCGGCGATGACGAAGACGCCATGTGGAACCCCGAGGACGCGATGGTGGCGGCTGCCAACCGCGAGGAGAAAGCCTCCTCCGACCTGCTGTCGCAGTTCGAGGTCCTCGGAGCCGACGCCGAATTCGACGGCGTCCTCTTCGACGGCGCAGCGTGGGGTGCGGGGGCCGAGGTTGGCTCCGAAGAGGAGCAGGAGTATCTCGGCATCCCCGGCCTCCTCGACGCCGACCAGGTGACGACGCTGCTACGCGCACGCCAGGCCGACCAGGTTGCCGCCCAGCGAAAGAGCCGAAGCGCGCGCAAGATGCGCGAGGATAACGCGGGAATTCCCGCCCACAAGCTGCGCGCGGCCAAGCGCAAGGAACTTCAGCACCTCGTCTCGACCTGGTCACGCCGCTCGGGAGACACCCACGCGACCATCCACTCGCGGCTGCGCTCGCGCTGCGGCGGTCCCGAAGTCGCCCAGGCGACGACCGAGCAGATTGAGGCGCGCATCGCTCTGCTGCGCGAGTGGTTCGTCGGGCGGCACTGAGATTGCGCCCCCCGGCGCCCGGCCTAGGCGATCGCCTCGTAGCGGGTCGGGATCGCCACCTCTCCCTCGGACAGCCGCCACGCCTGGTAGGGAAGCTCGTTGCGGGCACGAAGATGGTGCTCCTGGGCGCGGGCGAGAGCATCGGGACTCCAAGCGGTCGAATCGATGACGCCCTGGCGCACGAGCGGGACCTGCAGGGGGCGAGCTCCGCGCTCAGCAAGCAGCTTCTGCCCCTCCTCCATGGAGGTGCCGACGAGGAGGAGCTCCTCGGAGGCATAGCCGTCGTCGCCCATCACGCGCCCGGCCACCTTGCGGCCGCCGACCGTCGACTTCGACTCGGACTTCTTGGCGACCGGAACGATAGCTCCGGAGGCGTCTTCGCGCGACACAACCTTGTAGACCAGCGCGGCCGTCGGGACTCCGGACCCCGTCACGAGCCTGGTCCCCACGCCGTAGGAATCGACGGGGGCCGCGCCCAGCGCTGCGATCGCATACTCGTCAAGGTCGGAGGTGACCGTGATCTTCGTGGAGGTTGCTCCCATCGCGTCCAGCTGCCCGCGCACCTTGAAGGCCTGAGCAACGAGATCGCCGGAGTCCAGGCGCACGGCCCCCAGCTCGCCACCCGCGGCGCGCGCCGCTTCAACGGCGTTGACAACTCCCTGGGCGATGTCGTAGGTGTCGACGAGCAGAGTCGTGCCCGCTCCCAGGGACGCCACCTGCGAATCGAAGGCGTCGCGTTCGCTGTCGTGCAACAGGGTGAAGGCGTGGGCGGCGGTTCCGATCGCGCGGATCCCGTAGCGCTTGGCGGCCTCCAGATCGGAGGTGCCCTGGAAGCCACCGATGATGGCGGCGCGTGCCGCGGACACGGCGGCTCGCTCGTGAGCCCGGCGTGCGCCCATGTCCATGCAGGGGCGTCCGTGAGCTGCGATCGTCATGCGCGACGCTGCCGAAGCAACCGCGCAGTCGTGGTTGAGAATGGACAGCAGGAGGGTTTCGAGCAGGGTGCAGTCGGCAAAGCTCCCCTCGACGGTGAGCAGGGGAGACCCGGGGAAGTAGCACTCTCCCTCGGCGTAGCCCCACATGTCGCCCGTGAAGCGCCACGTGGCCAGGAAGGAGGCGGCCTCCTCGGAGATGATCCCTCGGCTGGAAAGCCACTCGATTTGTTCGCCGTCGAACTCGAAGCGTTCCAGTGCTTCGAGGATGCGTCCCGTTCCCGCCACGACGCCGAAGCGTCGCGTCGCGGGCAGGCGGCGCCCGAAGAGTTCGAAGGTGCAGCGCCGATGCGCGGTCCCGTCCTTCAGGGCGGCGTCGAGCATCGTGAGCTCATACATGTCGGTGAGGAAAGATGTGGATGTCGATGCAGGCATAGTGTGAGTCTACCGTGAGAAGCGTGTCACCGGGGGCGCGAATGCGCTTCCATGGACACCCGATTCACCCTAGGGTTGGCGTATGACAACAATCCTGCAGCCGGCACCGCGCGCGCACGAGGCGGCTTCCGCCGTGCCGCGCTGGCGCGCTGTCGTGTGGGACGACCCGGTGAACCTGATGACCTACGTGACCGCGGTCTTCCGCGAGTACTTCGGATACTCAACGGCGCGCGCGGAAGAACTCATGATGAGGGTACACACTCGCGGACGGGCAACCGTCTCGACGGGGGTGCGCGAGCGCATCGAGGCCGACGTCATGGCGATGCACTCCTACGGGCTTCGAGCCACCCTCGAAGAGGACAAGGGATAGGCGCATGGAGGGCTTCGCTCCTCGAGATGGCGGCTACGCCTCGTCGATGAGCAGCGGCGAGGCTCTCCTCCTGCGCCAGCTGGCCAGCGAGGTCCTCGTCGTCCTTGATGATCCGGGCGAGTGCGCCGTGACGCCCTCGGTACTCAGCGCGCTCACCGAGACCGAACTGCGCAGGGAAGCCCCGCGCGAGCGGAGCCTGGGGATGCTCCTTCCTCCCATGAGTGTGGACCGCGAGGATGCGGCCCGCATGCGCGCGTTGACGGAGGATCTGCTTCGGGCCGAGAAGTCGGCGCGCCTACGCTCCATCATCGCGGACCTCGACAGTATCGTTCATGGGGGCGCCGACACGCTGATCGTGCGCCCCGAGGCGGTCTGGTCCTGGCTCGGCGCGCTCAACGACATTCGCTTGGGGCTGGCCGGCGAGCTGGGGCTGGCCGATCAATCGGATGCGCGGCGCGTTGAGAGGCTGGCCGCGAGTGAGCCGACAGGGGAACACGCGCAGGTTGTCGCCGCCATCTATATGCTCGTAACATGGTGGCAGGACTCCCTCCTGGAAGCTGTGAATAATCCGCGCTAACGCATAAGGTCAAACCATGAACAACGCCCCGATTGGAATCTTCGACTCGGGTCTGGGTGGTCTCACCGTCGCGCGTGCTGTCATCGACAAGCTTCCCGACGAGGAGATCATTTACCTGGGTGACACCGAGCACACGCCCTACGGTTCGCGCGCGATTGCACAGGTGCGCTCGCTGACGCTCTCCGCCCTTGATGAGCTGGCCTCTCGCGGCGTCAAAGCCCTCGTCATCGCCTGCAACACGGCCACGGCCGCAGCGCTCGCGGATGCTCGCGAACGCTACTGGATCGACGCGGGAATACCCGTCATCGAGGTCATTACTCCCGCGGCCCGACAGAGCGTGAGCGCAACCCGCAACCGCCACGTCGGCGTCATCGGAACGAAGGCAACGATCCAGTCGGAGGCCTACCTGCGTGCCCTCGCCGCGGTCCCGGGGCTGCGGGTTACCCAGCAGGCGTGCCCGGCGTTTGTTGACTTTGTCGAGGCCGGGGTGACGACCGGCGACGAGATCGAGGCGGTGGCTACCGAGTACCTGACCCCGCTCAAGGCAGCGGGCGTTGACACGCTCATCCTTGGATGCACTCACTATCCGCTGCTCACTGGGGTCATCAGTCGCGTCATGGGCGATGGCGTGACCCTTGTGACGTCCTCGGAGGCCACGGCAAACATGACCTACAACGAGCTGGTGGACCGCGCTCTCCTGCACGACCCGTGGCCAGAGGGAGCTCGGCCCGAGCATCAGTTCCTGGCGACCGGTGCCTCGGACGCCTTCCCGCTGCTGGCCAGGCGCTTCCTCGGACCCGAGGTCGGATCGGTCGGGCGCGTGCGCACCGGTGGAGGGATCGCGTGAAGCTCACCGTCATCGGTGCGACCGGATCCATGTCGGGTCCGGAATCGCCCGCATCCTCCTACCTGATTCAAGCCCGCGGACGCGATCGGGCCTCGGGGCAGGAACGGACGTTCTCGCTCGTGTGTGACATCGGCCCGGGCGCCTTCGGTGCTCTGTGGAGGCACGTGTGTCCCCGGGACCTGGACGCGCTGGCCCTGTCTCACTGTCACGCGGACCACATGGGCGACATCATTTCCCTGCAGGTGTATCGCAAGTGGGGGCCGGGTTCCTCCTGCCCGCCGCTGTCGCTGCTCGGGCCCGCGCAGACACTCTCGCGCGTCAGGCAGATCGAGGGCGCGGCGGAGCCCGAGCGATACGAGTGCGAGTTTGCATTCACTCAGCTTCGCCTTGGTCACGCCTACGAGGTGGGGCCCCTGACCGTGCGCCCGTATCGCGCGCTGCATCCGGTTGAGGCTTTCGGCCTGCGCATCGAGGGGCCTTCGGAGGAGGATCCGTCGCGCACGGTGGCTCTGTTCTACACCGGCGATACCGACCTGTGCGAATCGATCATTGAGGGCGCCCGCGGCGTGGATCTGCTGCTGAGTGAGGTGGGCTTCACCTCCGATGAGACCGAGCCTGACATGCACATGGACGGCCGTCGGGCGGGCGAGGTCGCGAGGCGGGCAGGCGTCAAGCGGATGCTCGCCACCCACATACAGCCCTGGACCCCCCGCGAGCGGGTGGCGGCGGAGATCCGGCAGACGTGGGATGGGCCCCTGGGGTTCGCGGCTGCGGGCTTGCAGGTGTCACTCTGAGCGAGGAGGAGACGCCGGAGCCGCTAGTCGGCGTGGGTGGAGTAGGCGTTATGCCGCTGCCACTCGGCGAGGTAGGCGGTCACGCGGGCCGGGCCGCCCGCCTCTGACCAGCCGTGGTTCTTGTGTCGCAGGAGGATCTTGCGGGTGCCGAGGGAGGGGAGCGGGGTCACGCGCATGCCGTCGGTGTGGGCGCCGGCCAAGGCCATCGCGGGCAGGATCGTGGATCCGGTGCGGGCGCGCACCAAGGAACGGGCGGCCTCGTAGGTGGTGTAGAGATGGGGGGCCCACGTCGTGGAGGGGAAGGCCTTGGTGATGCGGCGCATGACGTGGTCGCCGCTGCTTCCCGGACTGACCCGCAGCCAGGTCAGGTCGGCGAGGTCTTCGATCGATCCGATGGGGGGCGCGGAGTCGGGGGTGACGAGGACCCAGGGTTCGTCGATGAAGGGCACGTCCGTGTATCCGCGCGGAGCCAGGCCAGGGTTCTCGTCTCTTTCGATGACGAGGATGTCGTAGCGGCCGGTGCGCAGGGAGGCCATGCCGGGGGTTTCCTCGGTTTCCTCGATGCGCAGGTCGATGCCGGGAAGAGCCTCCGTCAGATCCGGTAGGGCAGGGATGAGGGTTGAGCGGCAGATTGTGAGAAAGGCCCCAAGGGTGACGGTTCCGGTGACCTGACCGGTCAGGGGGCGCAGGGCCTTGAGCGCCTCGGCGATGTCGGCGTTGATACGTTCGCCGGCATCGGCGACGATGTTTCCCGCGGGGGTGAGCACCGCTCCGGACGTCGTGCGTTCGACCAGCTTGAGGCCGACTTCTTCTTCCAACTTCTGGATTTGCTGGGACACTGCCGAGGGGGACACCATGAGGATGTCGGCGGCGGCAACGATGCCGCCTTCGCGGGCGACGGACAGGAGGAAGGGCAGCCGGCGAGGATCGATGTCCATGCAAACTCCTTGATTAAGGCAAACTGTAAGATAACTATAGAACCATTCAATTGTGCTTGACCAGTGGAGGGTGCACTATACATGTCATGACCATCTTCTCTCTTGCAATCACGATCCTCGGATGGGTGGGCGCGGCAGCCTCGATCGCCGCCTACTACCTGGTGTCCTCCAAGCGCTTTGCGCCCGATTCGCTGCGCTATCACTCCCTCAACGTCTCCAGCTGCGTGTTCCTGGCGATCGCATGCGCGTCCACCGGCGCGTGGCCGTCCTTCCTGACGAACGCCATCTTCATCAGCGTCGGCGCCACGATGATCTGGCGTGTGCGCGATCGTCTCGCCCGCCGCATCATGCAGGTCCTCCGCTTCTTTGACGTGCGCCGCTACATGCCCCGCCGACTGCGTCCCGCACGCGCGCGCTGAACGGCGCCAGGCACAACTCGGGGGTTGGGCGGGGCCCAGCCCCCGAATGCGTGCCTGCGGCATCCTGGCGCGGGTCAAGGATCTGTCAAGGCTCACCAAGGAAAGGTCTGTAAGGCCAGCTTCATGGAGGTGTAAGCGAGAATCGATGGAAAAGTCGCGGAAGAACGCTCATCATGGAGGTGCGGTGCTGTGATAGATCCATCGCACGTACTCAAAGAGGAGCACACAATGTCCCGTTTCATCGCATCACTCCTTCAGCGTCTCGTCCATCAGCGCAGAGGACGTCAACAACGCAACCCTCTGCAGTTCTCGATGGACCGTCCCATCATCGGTAACCTCGTGGCCCGCTGATGATGTGAACGCGAGCGCAACAAGAGTGCCGGACACCCGCGGGTGCCCGGCACGGTTGCATACGAGCCAGGGGTGGCCTCAGCCGCGCAGATAGTCCACGATGGCGGGCATGAGCGCGCGGAAAGCGATGCCGCGGTGGCTGATTGCGTTCTTCTCCTGCGGACTCATCTGCGCGGTGGTCACCCGATAGCCGTCGGGAATGAAAATCGGGTCGTAGCCGAAGCCGCCCTGCCCGATAGGTTCGCGCGTGAGCGTACCGCGCACCTCGCCTCGGCGAACGACTTCCTCGCCGCCCGGCGTCACCAGGACAGCCGCGGATACGAAGGCTGCCCCGCGATGAGGGTCGGGCACGTCACTGAGCTGGTCGAGGAGCAGAGACAGGTTGGCGGCGTCGTCTCCGTGTCGGCCCGACCATCGCGCGGAAAAGATCCCGGGAGCGCCGCCCAGAACGTCCACCGTGATACCGGAGTCGTCCGCGATCGCTGCCAGGCCGGTGGCGCGCGCCAGGGCTCGCGCCTTGATGAGGGAGTTCTCTTCGAATGTCACCCCATCCTCCACGGGGGAGGAGACGTCAAAGGCACTCATGGGCGCAATGCATCCGGCTTCAAAACCTCGCCACACATCGGCGAGAATCGCTTCGAGTTCAAAGATCTTATGCGCGTTTGAGGTGGCGAAGACCAGGCGTGCGCTCACGGAGTCACCTCGACGCGTTCCATCAGGGGAGCCTCAAGCGCGAGCTTTTGTGCTCGCGCCAGCTGCGCGTTGCCCGCCGTTGCCAGATCCAGCAGCTCGGAGAGCTCCTCGCGGCTGAAGGGTGCATGCTCGGCCGTGCCCTGCACCTCGATGAAGCGCCCGTCGCCGGTCTGGACGACATTCATATCCGTCTGCGCCCGCACGTCTTCGACGTAGGGCAAGTCCGCCATGGCCGTGCCGTCGATGATCCCCACGGACACGGCCGAGACCGAGTCCGTCAGGACCCGCGCTGAGGGCGTGAGGATTCCGCGTTCCTTCGCCCACGCGATCGCGTCGGCAAGGGCGACGTAGGCGCCGGTGACGGATGCTGTGCGGGTGCCGCCATCGGCGCGCAGGACATCACAGTCCAGGACGATCGTATTCTCGCCCAGGGCACTCATGTCGACGATGCCGCGCAGGGAACGACCGATGAGGCGCGAGATCTCCTGAGTGCGGCCGCCCACCTTACCCTTGACGGACTCTCGGGAGGAGCGCTGCTCGGTTGCGCGCGGGAGCATCGAGTACTCGGCGGTCACCCAGCCTTCACCCGAGTCCCGCTTCCAGCGCGGAACCCCCTCGGTGAAGGAAGCAACGCACAGGACCCGGGTGTTGCCAAACTCGACGAGAACGCTGCCCTCCCCGGTTCCCGACCAGCCGCGGGTCAGGGAAACGGGACGAAGCTGGGACGGGGTGCGGCCATCGGCGCGCAGGGGAGAATTTGTCATAGTGCCTAGGGTAGCTCACCGCGTTACCGTGGAGACATGAGTCTTGATCTACCTCTCGTCCGCGGTCACGTCGACCCGGCCGTCGCTCTGCGTGAATCCGTGGCTCCCGTTGCCCTGGTGCGCGCCGGTGAGGCCGATGTCATCGTCGTGGACGGCGCCGGCTTTGTCCTCCTTGACGAGGCCGAGGCTTCCTCCTCGAACGCCCCGATCCTGCTGCGCCTGACCGGGGATGAAGCCACGCGTGCTGCTGAGGGAGCGACGGCCTCGTTTATCGGGGTCGCGCGCGGACGCTCCGTCGTCGCGATCGAGACGACCCGGGACGAGGTTCGGGGCCGCTGGGAGCACCTGCGCGCGGTCGGGTGGCAACTTGACGGGGACGACGCGGCCCTGGCGCTGAGTGCGCTCGCGCTCGCGGGCTGGCATGCCAACTACCGCTTCTGCCCGTGCTGTGGGGCGCCGGTGCAGCTGGTGACCGGCGGATGGGCCGCGCGATGCGACTCCTGCGATCGACTGGAGTATCCGCGACAGGACCCCGCAGTGATCGTCCTCGTGCGAGACCGCCGTGACCGCGTCCTCCTGGCTCACAACGCGCTGTGGAAACCCGGTTTCGTGTCGCTCATCGCCGGCTATGTTGAGGCTGGGGAATCTCCGGATGTCGCGGTCGCGCGCGAGGTGAGCGAAGAAGTCGGCGTCGCCATCGAAGACGTGTCCTACGTGGCAACCCAGCCGTGGCCGTTCGGACGCTCGCAGATGATGGGATACCGGGCGCGCACAGCCGAGGAGGCTCCCACCCCGATCGCCGACGGCGTAGAGATTGAGTGGGCGCGCTTCTTCAGCCGCGGTCAGCTCGCCCAGGCCCTGGAAGGCGGCGACGTGAGCGCCCCGGGACGCTCGTCGATCGCGTACGCGATGCTCGCCCAGTGGTACGGGGGCGACCTGCCGGAAGGCCCGGGCACGCGGGACGCACCCGACAGAGGCTAATGGGACAATGAGAGCATGATCCCCGAGGAACTACTTGACGCCCTGGATCCCGACCAGCGTGCCGTCGCGACCCAGGTTGCCGGGCCCCTCGCGGTCCTCGCCGGAGCCGGAACGGGAAAGACCCGCGCGATCACGTACCGGATCGCCTACGGTGCCGCGGTTGGGGCGGTCGACCCGTCGAACGTCTTGGCCGTCACTTTCACTCAGCGTGCCGCCTTCGAAATGCGGCATCGTCTGGCCCAGCTGGGCGTTCCCAAGGCGCAGGCGCGGACGTTCCACTCCGCCGCCCTGCGCCAGCTGCGGCACTTCTGGCCGACCGTCGTCGGGGGGCCGCTCCCGGACGTGATTCCACACAAGGCATCCCTCGTGGCCGCCTCCGCTGCACGGCTCGGCATCGCCATCGATCGAACAAACGTGCGTGACATCGCCGCCGAGGTCGAGTGGGCGAAGGTCACGATGGTCGACGCGGCGCACTACGCCGCGCGCGTGGGGCGCCTCGGGCGGGAAGTTCCCGCCGGACTCGACGCCTCCGACATGGCGCGGCTGCTGGACGTCTACGAGGATGCAAAGGCCGAGCGGGGCGTCATCGACTTCGAGGACATCCTCATCTACCTGTGCGGCATGCTTCAGGAAAGAGCCGATGTGGCCGCCGTTGTGCGCAAACAGTATCGATCCTTCGTCGTCGACGAGTTTCAGGATGTCAACCTCCTGCAGGCTCGGCTTCTGGACCTGTGGCTCGGGGGACGCCACGATGTCTGCGTCGTCGGCGACGTCGCGCAGACCATCTACTCCTTCACGGGAGCCTCGCCGCAGTACCTGACCGGATTTGGGCGTAAGCATCCGGGCGCGCGCATCGCCCAGCTCACGCGAGACTATCGGTCGACCCCGCAGATCGTTGCCCTGGCCAATGACGTCCTCGAACGGTCCCAACACCGAGAGGGAACTGTTCGTCTGTCCAGCCAGCGCGATGGCGGCGCGCGGGTTGCCTACCGCACCTACGAGGATGACCGTGCGGAGGCCGAGGGCGTCGCCGACCAGATCGCCGAGCTGATAGCCGGCGGCATGGCCCCCCACTCGATCGCCGTGTTGATGCGCACCAACGGCCAATCCCAAGCCTTCGAAGAGGCCCTGGGTGCGCGGCGGATTCCCGTCGCCGTGGCCGCAGGAAAACCCTTCTTCGCGCGCGACGATGTGCGCACCGCCATCGCTCGCTTGCGCGCGGTTGCAGCCGCACGCGAGGAGGGGGCGCTCGCAGATCTCGTGCGGGACGTTCTCTCCGGGGTCGGCTGGGCGCCCGAGGCTCCCTCGGGACAGGCGGGATCCGAACGCTGGTCCAACATGAATGCCATCGTTGGGTGGGCCGATGACTCTCGGGCGACGAGCCTGGCCGACTTCGTCAGCGAACTCGACGAGAGGATCGCCTACCAGGTCGAACCCGACAAGTCGGGAGTGGAGCTGGCAACCATTCACGCCGCGAAAGGACTTGAATGGGACGCCGTCTTCCTCGTTGGTGTCGCCGAAGGACTCTTGCCCATCTCCTACGCAAAGACCCAGCAGGCACGCGAGGAGGAGAGGCGGCTCCTCTACGTGGCCGTCACCCGCGCCCGGGATCTGCTCTCCCTCTCGTGGGCGCGCTCGCGGGGAACGGATGGGCGCGGGCGACGCAAGCGCAGCCGCCTGCTCGACGGCATCTGGCCCGAGGCTGACGGCGTCGGAGCGCCCAAGAGAAAGCCTCGTTCCTCCAGTCGCGCCCTCAACCGGGCATTCGAGGAGGAGGCGTCGCCGCAGGCCGTCGAGCTCTTTGGGCGCCTCAGGGCGTGGCGCCTTGAGGTGTCCCGACAGGCCGGGGTGCCGCCTTTTGCCGTCTTTACCGACCAGACGCTGCGAGATATAGCCGTCGCCATGCCCAAGACAACCACTCAGCTGCGCGTGATTCGGGGGATCGGCGATGTCAAGGTGCAGCGCTTTGCCGCGCCGGTCCTCGCCCTCGTACGCGGTGAGGAAGTCCTCGTCGACGAGGAGCGTGCCATCGACGCGCAACGCGAAGGAGAGGGAATCGACCAGGCTGCGCAGCGCCAGGAGGGTGGCCGGTACCGCGCCGAGAACGTCAACCGACAGGCGGGGCCTGCGGTCGGTGTGGTCGAGCAGGCCGGACCCGGACAGCGCGGCGAGCAGTTCCGGTGAGGGGGTGGTCGAAGCCGGGCGCTGGCCGACATTGGTGTGATTGGCGAGCCATAGCTGATCGCACGCGTGCAGGTTGTCCAGGAGGACGTGGTGGCTTCGATCGCCGCCGACTTGGGCGCGACCGGGCCCCCTCCACAGGACGGCGGTGTAACGCGACAGGTTCATGATGTTCTCCTTCAGTTGTTACCTGTTGGATCCATCATGATCTGTTTTGTCTCAGAGAACTCGTCTTTTGAGTAGTCTGTGGATAACTGACCGGTCTACTTCGTCTCGCCGTCCGCGCCTTCCACCTCGTCGCCGACGTCATCGAGGGACTCTGGCGCCTGCGAGTCCGGGGTGGCCTCGTCTCCGGGGCGAAGGCCGTCGGCCCACCCCATCGTTCCATCCAGCAACGAATTCAGGGCGGCATCTATCTCGGCGTCCTCGGCTGCCGCCGCTTGACGCAGCGTCAGGAAGGTCTCCGGGGTTGCGAGCTCCGTCTCCGAAGGAACCATGTCGGGGTGCGACCAGAGTGCTTCTCGCGCTCCTCGCCCCCCGTCGGCCTCGACCAGGGAGAAGATCGACGCGGCTCCTCGTGCCTGCCGCGGGCGCATCTGCAACCCGATGAGCGAACCCAGGACCTCCTCGGCGGGCCCGCCCGTGGCGCGCCGCCTGCGCATCATCTCGCGCAGTGCGTCGGCGTGGGGCAGGTAGGGCAGTGTCGCCTGCGCGGTCACCACCTCGACCCACCCCTCAATGAGGGCCAGCATCGTCTCCAGGCGCGTGAGAGCCCGGCGCTGATCGGGGGTCGTCGACAGAGCGAACACGCCCCCGCTCAGGGCCGACTCAACGGAGGAAGGATCGGAGGGATCGACGGAACGAGCCGCCTGTGTGATGGCGTCGGTGTCGATCGCGATCTGGGACGCGTAGCGCTCAACGGCGCGCACCAAGTCGCCCTCGAGCCAGGGAACCGATGCGAACAGGCGCCTGTGTGCGGCCTCTCGGACGGCGAGAAACTGGCGGACCTCATCGAAGGGAATATCCAGCCCCTCGCAGAACTGGGCGATGTTGTGCGGCACGAGGACAGCGCGCGAGGCGTCGGACAGAGGGATGCCGGTGTCACAGGTGCCGAAGGACTCCCCGGCCAGGGCCGCCAGCGCGCGCGCGATCTGGGCTGAGAACATCATCGCAGACAGGCGCGGCATCATTTCCTGGGTCTTACCCAGCATGGCCGCCATGCCCTCGGGCAGGGAGTCAATAGCACCCAGGCCGTCCTGATCGAACTGCTGCGAGAGAGCCGAGGAGAGCGCGCGAGAGACATTGAGCGCGATCGGCTCGCAGATCCGCTTCCACATGGGGATCGTGTGCTCAACCCAGGCAACCCTGGTCCACACGTCGCGCGTCACAGGACCCGAGGCAAACTCCGTGACCGCGTCAAGCCACAGATCGGCCACACTCATCGCCTGGCGGGCAGCCTCGGCCTCGGTCGCCGTCGGTGCGGGATCCCCGCCCGCGTAAGCCGTCTGCTTGGCGCTATCCTCCACGACACGCCAGTTGACGGGGCCCGCGGTGGTGTTCATGAGGAACTGGAACTGGCCGAGAGCTGCTCGCATGCGTTCGGGATTGGAGAACTCGGGTGGCAGTTGCGCCGGGTCGAAGCCCTGAGCCTTGAGGGCCCGGGCTGCCTCGGCGGCGGCCTCGTCGCCCAGGATCGAGCGCAGGAAATCCTCAAAAGGGGTGCCGGAGTCGTTCTCGTTCATGTCATCAGACTAGCGGCCGCGCGTGCGCTTGGGCTGACAAAAGCCTGCAAAAACGCTGAGAGCTAAAGGGGAATGGGGGAGAAGCGCGTGCGATGCGGTCGCGCCTGGGACACAATGAACCGGTGACTGACATGGAGATGACCCACGCAGCTGACGACGTGATGAGGCCGACCGACGGTGCCGCCGGGGAGCCACCGCTCATCAGCTGGCGTCTTGTCACGGCTATCGTCGCGACCCTCGCGATGGTTGCCGTGCTCTTCTGGATCCCGGTCCCCTTCGTGGTCAATAGCCCCGGACCGACCTTCAACGTCCTCGGATCGTTCAACGGAGAGCCGATGATCCAGATCTCGGGAACCGATCCCACGACCGGGCAAGACGTGCAGCTCGACGAACCGCAGTCGGCATCCTACAAGGACAAAGCGAAGCCCGGGCAGGGGCAGCTGCGCATGGTGACCGTCTCCGAGTCCGGCGGACCCGGAAAACGCCTCAGCTTCGCGGAGCTGATCGGCGCATACTTCGACCCCCACTCCCGCATCTTCGACTATGATGCGGTCTACCCCTCCGATGCCACGCGCGAGAAGGTCAGTGAGGCCCAGCAGGCGATGATGCGCAACTCTCAGACCACCTCCCAGGTTGCCGCGCTCGAGTACCTCGGCTGGGAAGTACCCGCGACCGTCACCATCGAGGGGGCCACCGACGGGTCACACGCGGAAGGAGTCGTTGCCCAGGGAGACCGCCTGCTCGCGATCACCACCCCCGACGGAACCCGACACGACGTGACCAGCGCAGCCATGCCCTTTACGCTCATGCGCACGGTCCCGGCCGGATCACACATGACCCTCACGATCGAGCGAGATGGTGAGCAGCAGGACATCTCCTTCGATTCCGTCGCCGCCTCCCAGGGTGAGCCCGGCTCCAAGCTGGGCATCTACCTGTCCGTCGCCCCGACGCTCCCGGTGGACATTGCCTTCAACCTGGAGGGAATCGGTGGGCCCAGCGCGGGCATGATGTTCTCTCTGGGGATCATCGATCGCATGACGCCGGGTGACATGACGGGGGGCAACGCTGTCGCGGGAACCGGAACCATGTCCTACGACGGGCGAGTCGGAGCCATCGGCGGCATCGCACAGAAGATGTGGGGTGCCCACGACGACGGAGCCCAGTGGTTCCTTGCCCCCGCCGACAACTGCTCCGACGTGGTCGGGCACGTTCCCGACGGCCTGCACGTCGTCTCGGTCTCCACGCTTGACGAGGCCGTTACCGCGCTCTCCTCGATCGCCAGCGGCTCCGGGGATACCCTGCCGACCTGCCAGTAGCGTCCCGAGCGCTTCGATGACCACCCGAGGAGAGACGGGTGCGTCGGAAGCGGGGCCTCACCTGTCGGTGCGGGCGAGGCGCGGACCCAGTGCTCAGTCGTCCTCGTCGACCGGCTCGAGTGACGCGCGCAGTGCGTCAACCAGGGCGGGAACGAGGACCGAACCCTGCCCAACCTTGTCATCGGAATCGAATGCGCGGGTGCGCAGCGCGCACCACGACTCGCCCGAACGCAAGACCCCCACCGCCAGGCGCACGTCCGTGCGCGAGGGATGGGCGGAGATGAAGGCGAGGGCCTCCTCGGGATCCTCGGGCGCCTCATCCTCAACCTCCGGAGGCACGACGATGCGCTCCACGGTGATCGCCGCCCCGGGAACCGTCTGCGGCCACGCCAGGTGGGCGAGCACCTGCTCGATATCGTCCTGGGCGAGATCCTCCTGAATGATCGCACTCAGATGGTCCTGGGAGCCGTCCCACCCCGCGCGGAGCTGATCGGCGATGTCGGCGGGAAGGCCAGGATCAGCCAACAGCGTGGACGTCGGCACCAGCGCATAGATGGAAGGCGCGTGATCCCACCCAACGCGCGCGGCCCCCTTCTCGATGTCGACGACGACGTTGGCCAGCGCGACCTGGCGCGCACTCGGCATCATTTCAACACTCATGACCCCATAATCTCACGGAGAGCGGACACAGCCGACACGAAGAAGACCCTGACCGCGGCTACACTGTTGTGAAGCTGCCGGTACAACAGAGAGGAATGCCGTGAGCTCCCCCTTTTCGTTCCCTCGCTCGCCCGGGTCTCGGCCACGACGAGACGGTGACGCGCCCACCTCGCGCGTGAAGCCCCGCAAGCCCGGTCCGGCATCGATCACGCTCGTCGTTCTTATCGCCCTGGGCGCCATTATCTACGCGGCCTCCATCGTGTGGACGGAGATCCTGTGGTACCGCCAGATGAGCGCCACCCGCGTCATCCTCACCCAGTGGGGGGCGCACATCGGCCTCTTCGCGGTCGGTTTTCTGGCCGCAACCGCGATGGTGTACTGTGCGATGGCCTACGCCTACCGACACCGTGCCTCCTCGGTGCGCGGCGAGACGTCTGCGGCGCTGCGAGGGTATCAGGAGGCCCTCGAACCCGTTCGCCGCGTGGCATTTTGGGCGGTAGCCCTGTTCTTCGGGTTTACGAACGGTGCCCGCCTGGCCACCGAGTGGCAGACGCTCCTCCAGTTCCTCAACAGCTCCTCCTTTGGCCAGGTGGACCCACAGTTCGGGCTGGACATCTCCTTCTTCGTGTTCGTGCTGCCCGCCCTCAAGGTGCTGGTCTCCTTCCTGATGACGGTGACCAGCATCGGACTGGTTGCCTCCATCGTCGTGTCCTACCTCTACGGGACGATGCGGCTGACCCCACGCCCCCACGCCTCCAAACACGCGCGCCTCCAAAGCGGCATCATGGCGGCGTGCCTGTCGCTCTTCATCGCGGCGCACTACTGGCTCGGCCGCTACGAGCTACTGACCCAGGACTCCGGGTCGATCCACGGAGCCCTGTACTCCGACATCAACGCGACGCTGCCCGCCTACTCGATCCTGGCCGCCGTGTCCGCACTGGTTGCCGTCCTCTTCGTGGTCGCCGCCTTCCGCGGGACATGGAGGCTGCCCGTGACGGGTGTGGCCGTCACCGTCATCGCCGCTCTCGTGCTGGGGGGCGCGTACCCCGCGCTCGTCCAGCAGTTCCGCGTGCGCCCGAACCAGCGAAGCTTCGAATCACCCTACATTCAGCGCAACATCGACGCCACGCTGGCTGCCTACGGGTTGGAGAACCTCGACTATCAGACCAACTACGATGCCGCAACCACCGCCTCGGCGGGACAATTCGACAACGAGACGCTGACCTCGCAGGTGCGCCTGCTCGATCCGAAGGTCATTACCAAGACGGTCCAGCAGCTGCAGCAGTCGCGCTTGTACTACGGCTTCAACTCCGGAATGAAAGTCGATCGCTACAACGTGGGGGGCGAGCGTCGCGACACCGTGATCTCCGTTCGTGAACTCAACCTCTCCGGCCTGTCCGCCGAACAGCAGACGTGGGTCAACCAGCACACCGTGTACACACACGGGTACGGTGCCATCGCCGCCTACGGCAACCAGCTGACCAGCGATGGGCTGCCCTCGTACTGGGAGCAGTCGGTGCCGTCAATCGGTGAAATGGGCGACTATGAGGAGAGGGTCTACTTCAGCCCGAATGCGCCCGACTACTCCATCGTCGGTGCGCCCGAGGGAGCCGAGCCGCAGGAACTCGACTATCCGGATGACACGGCCGTCGGCGGCCAAGTGTCCACGACGTTCACCGGCAACGGCGGGCCATCGGTGGGCAACGTGTGGAACAAGCTCCTCTATTCCATCAAGTTCGGGTCAACAGACCTCTTCTTCTCCTCTCAGACGAACGAGGCGTCGCAGATCCTCTACGATCGAGACCCCCTGCAGCGGGTGGCGAAGGTGGCCCCCTACCTCACCCTCGAGCAGTCTGCCTACCCCGCGGTCGTCGACATGGACGACGACGCCTCGACGCCCAAGCGTCTCGTGTGGGTGGTGGATGCCTACACCACGACGAACAACTACCCCTACGCGCAGCACGAGGCCCTCTCGGACGCAACCGTCGACTCCCAGTCCACCGAGATTGGCCAGTACGTCCAGGCAAACAAGATCAACTACATGCGCAACTCTGTCAAGGCCGTCGTTGACGCGTACGACGGGTCGGTGCGCCTGTTCCGGTGGGACGAGTCCGATCCGATCCTGCGCACGTGGGAGAAGATCTACCCCGGCTCCGTGGAGTCCATGTCCGCGATCTCCGGTGACCTCATGAGCCACCTGCGCTACCCCGAGGACATGTTCAAGGTGCAGCGCAACCTGCTGGCCACCTACCACGTCACCGATGCCGCAGGCTTCTACTCGGGTGGTGACCGCTGGCGCCTCGCCGAGGAGACCTCAACCTACGGGGGAGCTTCTTCCGCGAAGGCAACCGAGCGCGTGGATGCCGCGGGCAACCCCGTTGCGCCGCCGACAGCGCTTCAGCCCCCCTACTACTTGACCATGCAGATGCCTGGCCAGGACAGCGCCGAGTTCTCGCTGACGTCAGTCTTCGTTCCCGGTGGCGGCGGGGAGGGACGCCGCGAAGCCATGGCCGGATTCCTGGCCGTCGACTCCGAGACGGGAAACACTGCCGGCCAGGTGCGTGAGGGCTACGGCAAGCTCCGTCTCCTCGCGCTGCCCTCCTCCACGACCGTCCCCGGACCGGGTCAGGTCCAGAACAAGTACGACTCGGACGAGAAGATCGCCACCCAGCTGAATCTACTCAACCAGGCGGATTCGACCGTCATTCGCGGAAACCTCCTGACGCTGCCGGTTGGTGGGGGACTGCTGTACGTGCAGCCCGTCTACGTCCAGGGCACAGGATCGGCGTCCTACCCGGTTCTTCGCTCGGTCCTGACTGCCTTCGGCGACAAGGTCGGATTCGCGCCGACACTCGAAGAGTCCCTGCGTCAGCTCGTCGCTGACGATGGGGGATCATCGAGGGCCCCGGCCGCGCCTGCGAACCCGTCCCCCGACGACGGCACCCAGTCCGGGGCAACTGCGCCCTCGACAGACGCAAGCGCTCAGCTGACCCAAGCCGTCCACGACGCTGCGCAGGCGATGCGCGACGCGGACGCGGCGATGAGCAAGTCCGACTGGGCGGCGTACGGGCAGGCTCAGACGCGCCTGCGCGAGGCCCTCTCTCGCGCCGAGGCCGCCCA
>ERZ772957.186-NODE-186-length-52628-cov-39.350104_pt1 | contig 52628 bp, 49 predicted proteins | sample MGYA00580682_ERZ772957 | MGnify/ENA primary metagenome ERZ772957 (study PRJEB29015, sample SAMEA2737921) | human oral metagenome | biome: human oral; feature: human-associated habitat; material: dental | place: China | collected 2025 ... | reverse complement strand
AGCAGCAGGCGCCACGGGTGCGGCCGGTGCGGCCGGGGCAGCCGCCTCGGCCGCGGGAGCAGCAGAGGGAGCCGACGAAGAAATGATCGCGACGACGGTACCGACCTCGACGGTCTCGTCCTCGGGAACGCGGATTTCTGCCAGGAAGCCGGCGACGGGGGAGGGGACCTCGGAGTCGACCTTATCCGTGGAGACCTCAAGCAGCGGCTCATCGGCATCGACGGCGTCGCCCACGGACTTCAGCCACGTGGTGACGGTGCCCTCGGTGACGGACTCGCCCAGAGCGGGCATGCGCACCTCGGTACCCTGCGCGGGAGCGGAGGCAGGGGCGGCAGCGGTCTCGACAGGAGCTGCAGCAGGCGCCGCCGGAGCCTCGACAGGAGCAGCCGCGGGTGTAGCAGCAGCAGGGGCTGCCGAAGCCTCAGACGCATCGCCAATGCGAGCGATCTCGGTGCCAACCTCGACAGTCTCATCCTCGGGGACCAGGATTTCTAGCAGGACGCCGGCCACGGGGGAGGGGACCTCGGAGTCGACCTTGTCCGTGGACACCTCAACGATGGGCTCATCGAGTTCGACGGTGTCGCCGACCTGCTTGAGCCACGTGGTGACGGTGCCCTCGGTGACGGACTCGCCCAGAGCGGGCATGGTCACTGAAGTTGCCATGTGTGTTCTCCTATTAAAAATGTTCGGTCAGTTGTGGACGTGGAGCGGCTTGCCTGCCAGCGCCATAGCCGCTTCACCAAGCGACTCGTTCTGGCTGGGGTGCGCGTGGATCAGGGAAGCGACATCCGAGGGGTATGCCTCCCAATTCACCATGAGCTCGCCCTCACCAATCTGCTCGCCGATGCGCGCGCCGATGCCGTGGAAGCCCACGATCGGACCGCCCTCAACCGAGACCAGCTTGATGATGCCCGATGTGGCCAGGATAGACGACTTTCCGTTACCGGCGAGGTTGTACTCAACCGTTCGCACGCGATCCCCGAACTTCTCGCGCGCCTGCTTCTCCGTCATCCCCACGGAGGCGATCTCCGGCTCGCAGAACGTCACGCGCGGAATGTTGATGTCGGCCTGCGCGACCGGGTTCATTCCGGCAATCTCCTCAGCGACGAAGATGCCCTGCATGAAGCCGCGGTGCGCGAGCTGGAGGCCGGGAACGATGTCGCCGACGGCATAGATGTTGCCCACACCCGTGTGCAGTCGCTCGTCGGTGATGACAAAACCGCGGTCGAGGGTGATGCCGACCTGCTCGTAGCCCAGGCCCTCGGTCACCGGGCCGCGGCCAACGGCCACCAGGAGCACGTCGGCGTCGAAGGCCTTGCCGTCCTCGGTGGCGACGTGAACGCCGCCGTCGTCCTGTGTGGCCGAGGCGAAGCGAGTATTCGTGTGGAACTTGATGCCGCGCTTGCGGTAGGCGCGCTCCAGCTGCTTGGAGATCGCCTCGTCCTCGTTGTTGGCCAGGTGAGGCAGCGCCTCAATGATCGTGACCTCGGCGCCGAAGCTGCGCCACACCGAGGCGAACTCAAGGCCGATGACACCGCCACCCAGAATGACGGCCGAGGACGGTACCCAGTCCATCTGCAGGGCCTGGTCAGAGGAGATGATGCGCCCGCCGATGTCGAGGCCGGGGATCGAGCGCGAGTACGAGCCGGTTGCCAGGACGATGTGGCGGCCGCGAACGGACGTTCCGTTGACCTCGATGGTGTTGGCATCCGCCAGGCGGCCCCAACCGGAGATCACCTCGACGTTGCGGGACTTGAGGAGGCCCTGAAGGCCCTTGTAGAGGCCGGAGACCACGGAGTCGCGGTACTTGCCCACCTGCGCCATGTCGATACCGTTGAACGTCGAGGAGACGCCGAAGCGAGCGGATTCACGCACGGCTTCGGCGGTCTCTGCGGCGTGCAGGTAGGCCTTGGTAGGGATGCAGCCGCGGTGCAGACACGTCCCGCCCACCTTATCGCCGTCGATGAGGGCGACCGTCATGCCCAACTGCGCGGCCCGAAGAGCGGTCGCATAGCCGCCCGAACCCGCGCCGAGGATGACGATGTCGTAGGTCGATTCACTCAAGGTAACAACTCCTCGTTGATGAGCCTCACGCTCAGATGACTGTTTTCATGACGGGCCTCACGGTCCTTATGGGCCTATTGTCCCACGTTTGTGTAGTGCTGTCCCGGAGCTTAGTGATCTTGGTTGGTGTATCGGGCCACACAGGGCCGAATCTCGCACAGCGGCGGCGAATGCGATGCGTGCAGGTAGGTGTCTCGCTAGGATCAAAGGCGTGCAGGGATATGAGGACATGAATGAGGGTGCTGGCGCGCGAGACCAGCGCCCGCCATCGCTGGGACTCGGGCGCATCATTATCGCCCTGTTTTGGATCCTCGGAGTCTGGATCGTCGCGATGGCCGTCGTCGACCTCTTTCATGCGCAGGGGCTCCCGTGGGGGCCTCGCCTCGTCGCTCTTCTCGCGGGTGTGGATTACGTCGTGGCGGCGATCGCGCTGACCCACAATGGGCGCCGGATGCGCCTCGTTGGTTGGTCTGCCATCGCCCTGTCGATCGCCGCACCGCTTGTCCTGTGGGTGGCCTCGCTCGGTCTTGACGAGCTCAATACCGCGCGCTCTGCCTGGACCGGCCTCGGTGCGGACTTCTACTACCTCCCCCTCGCTCTGTCGGTCGTTGGCGTCATCTGGATGTGGCGCTCCAACCCTCGTAGAATCGTTTCTCTCGCCGAACAGGTGGAGCGGCCGGGCTCACCCTGGAAGGCGGGCTAGCTCACCTATCTCAGGCTATACCCCGCCGGGAAAGCCGAGCTGTCGCCACGCCTCGTAGAGCGCAATCGACGCGGAATTGGCCAGGTTAAGAGAGCGCACTCCCTTAACCATGTGGATGCGAACGAGGTCCTCCACGCGGCGATGGGCCATCGCCTCGGAGGAAAGTCCGACGGATTCACGCCCGAAAAGCAGGCCGTCGCCGTCCGCATAGGCCACCTCGGAATGCATGGTGTGCGCGTGTCCAGTGAAGGCCCAGACGCGTCCGGGCACCTGATCGAGAGCCTCATCCAGGTTTTCGTGCACCGTGACGTGCGCCAGATCGTGATAGTCCAGACCCGCTCGACGAAGCTTTGCATCGTCCATGTCGAAGCCCAGAGGCTTGATAAGGTGCAGCATCGAACCCGTGCATGCGGACAACCGGATCGCCGCGCCCGTGTTGCCGGGGATCTCCGGCTCCCAGAAGATGACGTGCAGCATAATCCTCAGGCCTGATGGGTCACGGTCAGGCACGCGCGGGCGATCGTGTGCTCAAGCGCCACGAACGAGGCCATTGTCGGAGTGGCATCGTCGTCCAATCCCAGGGTGTCAACGTCGAGCGCGTGCACGGTGAAGACGTAGCGGTGAGGGCGGTCTCCCGGGGGTGGGGCCGCTCCGAAGTATGCGGCGTCGCCGGTGTCCACGCGCAGGTGAAACGCGGGGCCGTCAAGGGTGAGATCCGAGGCTCCCGCCCCCGCGTCCAGGTGTGTCATAGAAGCGGGAATGTCCAGCACGGTCCAGTGCCACCAGCCCGCTGGGGTTGGCGCATCCGGGTCGAAGCAGGTCACCATGAAGCTTGCCGTGTGAGTGGGGAAGCCCTCCCACGTCAGGTCGGGGGATAGGGAACCGGCCCGAGCCGTTGCCGACTCCGGCATGGGGGCGCCGTCGGTGAGGGTGCGCGACGAGAGCGTGAAAGTCGGGACGTCCAGTCCCTCGTAGGGGGATAGGGCGAGGGGGCGTGAATTGATGTGCATGGTTCTTCCTTTCCTCTTGGCCTCTATTGTCGCCCATGCGAACGCGATCGGGCGTTCGGGACGCAGATGTGTGATCGGGGTTCTACACTTCCTCTATCGAACGTGTGTTCTATGTGCGGGAGGGGGACATGACCAACGCGCGCGCTCGGCTGCTCAGGGCCCGAGAGGCCTTGAGCCTTGCGGAGAACTCTGTCGGCCTGAGGATGCGGGTCGAGCTTGACCAGCATCATAGGGCAGGGGGCGGCCCCGTTCTTCTCGGTCCCGCGCGCAGGTCGGACCTGATCCGCCTTCTCATCGACACCTGCCCTCCCGGAGGGTGGATTGGCCTCTGCGGGGTGCGCGACATCGGGTGGGAGTGGGCATCTGGCCAGGGGATGGAGCTGGGGCGGGTGCTCATCCTCAATGCCCAGACGATATCGGGGGTGGCGCAGGCATGCGCTCTGCTGCTGGATGCCTGCGACGTCGTGTGCCTGGACGTGCCCGAGTTAAGCAGGGCCGAACAGCGCGCGCTGTCCGCCCGCGCCCGTGTCCAGGGGCGCACCATCGTGACACTGCGCCCCTGGCCCGGCGTCTCACGCGAACCGAGTAACCGCGACGCGATGCGAATGGCCGTCTAGAGATGCGTTACATGGTGCTATGGGTGCCTGACTGGCCCGTCAACTGCCTGGTCATTGACCTGCCTCCGGGCGGGAGCGGAGCCGTCGTGGACGGGGACAAGATCGCGGTTGCTAGCGCGGCTGCCAGGAGAGCCGGAATCCGCTCGGGCATGAGCCTGAAAAAAGCAATGTACCTGTGCCCAGACCTGGTGCACCTACCGCGAGACCGGGACCGAGAGGCCAGGTCCTTTAGTGCAGTCATCGATGCGTTTGACACGGTTGCGGCAGGGGTGGAGTGCCTGCGCCCGGGGGTTGCCAGGTGCCATGCCCACGGGCCTGCGAGGTGGGCGGGAAGCGAAGAGAAAGCTGCGTCGCTGCTCGTGGACGCCATTGAGGCTGCCGTCGGTGTCGAGTGCTTCGTGGGGATTGCCGAGGGGCCGTTGGCCTCGCTGATGGCCGCCCGGCAGGGGCGCATTGTTGCCCCGGATGACACACAGTCCTTCCTCAGCGGTGTTGAGCTGGCCCGCGCTCTCGAGTGCGTTCCTCCCCACATGCGTGATCGAGCCACCGCATCGATTGGCCTCCTTGAGGGACTGGGGGTGAGGCGCTGTGCCGATTTTCTCGCGCTCGGTCGCGGTCCCGTGCTCGAACGATTCGGTGACGTCGGTGAGCGACTGTGGACACTCGCATCGGGTGCAGACGGCGCGCTTACTCGACACGAACGCACTCAGTCGGACATATCGGTCACCTGTGAGATCGATGAGGGAGGGGATCGTATCGACACGATGATTGCCCCCATCATGCGGGCAGCCGCAACTCTGTCTCGTCGGCTATACGAATCCGGCGTGGTCTCCCAGACGCTGCGCATCGACGTCGAAGACGCGGGGGGAGGAGCGCGCAGCCGCACCTGGAGCGGGTGCGACCTGGCGATTCCCTCCGACGTCGCCCTGCGAGTGAGATGGACACTGTCCGGCTGGATGTCCGGCGCCGAGGGGCCCTCCGGCCAGGCATCATCGATCCGCCTGACGGCCTGCGATCCCCGAGCCGGCACCTCTCCGTCCGCGCTGTGGGGCAGAAGCGAGCGCGAGCAGGACGTATCGCGCAGCGCCGTGCGCATCCAGGCACTGGTGGGGCCGGATGCGCTCCTGGTTCCCCGCGTCCAGGGAGGGTATGACCCGCGTAGTCGCGTCGTGATGGCCAGGTGGGGGAGCGAGCCCGTCCTGCGGCCTTTCGAGGGAGCCTGGGAGGGGGGCGTCGCCACCGCGCCGGCCACCCTCTTTGACGAGCCTCCTCGGGTCAGGATTCTCCCCGATTCTCCATCCACCGCAGACGTTCGCGTGGATTCGCGTGGTCGACTGACGGCGACTCCGGCCTACCTTGTTGAAGCCCACTCCGCCTCCCCCGCGCTCACGGGTGCTGCGGGGGCGGGGAGCCGCGTGAGGATTTGCGAGGTGCGGGGACCGTGGCCCGTACGTGGACGGTGGTGGGCACGGGAGGCACCTCGTGCCTACATGCGTGCCCAGCTTGAGGATGGACGAACAACCCTGCTCGTGTGGAACGAGGGTGAGTGGGCACTGGAGGGGGTCGATGACTGAGGCAACGACGATGAACGGGGTGTGCCGTAGACTGAAAGGATGGTATCTGGCTCGCTGCGCGACACCCTCGCTTCGATGACCGACGACGACCTGATGGCGCTCGTTGGCCCCGCAACCTGGGCGAATGGCCTGCGCCTGGCGCGCAGGGGAGCGGTACGCGAGCTCACCTGGCACTCTGCCGAGGACCAGCTCGAAACAAGGGTCACCGAGGGAGGTCTGGCCTACCGAGTGCGCGTCGCTCAGGCAACGCTTCGGATGGCGCTCACGTGCGCGTGCCCCCTGCGCTCGGACTGTCCACACGCGGCCGCGACGCTGATCGTCGCGCGCGAGGAAGCCCGCGAGCGCGACACTGGGGAAGCGGAGTGGAGTCGCGTGCTGCGCCAGGTGGTGGGAAGCTCGCGTGAGCGCGCCGGAGACCCGCTCGCTCTTATCATTGACGCCCACGACTCGAGCGCGCCGATATCGCTGACGCCGTTGCGCCGCGGAGCCTTCTGCGAATGGACCGGCAAGCGGGCGTCGTGGCTGGATCTGACAGCAACGCAGTGGGCGTCGGTCACCGACGGGATCGATCCAACTCACCTGTCTCTCGTGCGCGAAGGCTACCGGCTCTCGCGTGAGTCGCGCTCGTGGCACTCCAGGACCGAGGTGACCCTAGCGTCGTTGGGGGAGCACGCCTACCCCTGGCTCAACCGACTTGTTCGCGCGGGAGTGACGCTATTTTCGTCGCCAACGACCGACGAGCTATTCGAGGTGTCACACGCGACGTGGGACGCGGACATCGATGTCGTATCCGAGGAGACGGGACTCGCGGTCACGGTCGTGGCCCGCAACGGGGACCGGGTTATTCACTCGCCCCGCATCAACGCCGCCACTGGCCTGCTGGTCCTCGACGGAGGCCGGAGCGTTGCGCGTCTTGAAGGAGCGTCCACACTCGAGGGTTTTCCCTTCGATCGGGCGCTGCGGATTCCCTCCTCCGATGTTGCGGAATTTCGCGGAACCTGGCTGCCCGCTCTGCGCAGGCGCTTCGTGATCAGCTCGGCCGACGGGAGCTTCGATCCGCGGGCGGCGACGCAGGCCACCCTCGTCGGGACGGTGCGCCGCGACGAGGAGGGGGTCATCGTGCGCTGGTGGGCGGAGTACCAGCTGGGCAAGTCGCGCTCGCGTGCTCCGGTTGCCCAAGCTCTCTCGGACGAGGCGGTGGCTACCCTCGTTGAGCGCGTTGATCGGTGGGGGAGCGCGTGCGGTGGCGAGCTGTGGCCACATCCCCCGGAGGCCGGACGCATGCCCCCGTGGATGGCGCCTCGTTTCCTGGCGCGCGTTGTCGACCAAAAGGCGCCGGAAGGCCTCGTGTGGGATGTGTCCGACGACGTGCGCACGATTGAGGTTGTCGATGCTGCCTCCCGCGTCGACCTGTCCATTGAGCGGGGCGAGGCGGACTGGTTTGACCTGACGGCCCGCCTGAGCGTGGGGTCCCACTCGGTGAGTGTGCGCGAGGCGCTGGAAGCGCTGGGACGCGGCGACGAGTACGTTCGTGCGGGCGACGCCTGGGTGCGTCTCGACGGCGAACGCATCGTTGCACTCGCAGCGGCGTTGGAGGAAGCGCGCGCCCTGGTGGGCTGGGATGGGGAGGGGCTGCGCCTGTCGGCCCTCCACGTCGGCGCCGTCGACGTGGTGGCCCCCGCAGCGGACACGGTTTGCGTCAGCGGCGCTTGGACAAAGCGCGTTGGTGCGCTCGTTGCCGACCCTCAGTCCGAGGACGCGTTGGCGCCACTGCCCTCCCTGGGGCGCATCCTGCGTCCCTATCAACGGGAGGGACACGCCTGGTTGACCGCACGCCTCGCCCGGGGGTTCGGCGCAATTCTCGCCGATGATATGGGACTGGGAAAGACCATTCAGATCCTGTCGGCAATTGCGGCCATCAGACATGCGAAAGCCGCGCGAACAGGTCCGATTCTTGTGGTTGCCCCAACCTCGGTCGTGGCTGTGTGGATGGAACAGGCGGCGCGATTCGCTCCCGACCTGCGGGTGCGGGCCGTCACGGAGACCGAAGCGCGCAGGGGAACGAGCATCGACGAGGAAGTCGACGGCGCGGACCTGGTGATCACCTCCTACACGCTGGTTCGCCTGGAATCCGATCAGTGGACGCACGTGGAGCTGGACGGAGTGGTCATTGACGAGGCGCAGGCGGTCAAGAACCCGCGCACGGCAACCTACAGGTCGCTGCGCGACCTGAACACCCCGTGGCGGCTCGCGGTCAGCGGCACCCCCATCGAGAACTCGCTCGCAGACCTGTGGGCGCTCCTGTCGCTGACCTGCCCCGGCCTGCTTCCCTCGTGGGAGGCATTCAACCGGAGGATTCGCAAGCCCATCGAAAGCGGAGCGGACCCGGCGATGCTCGCCCGCCTGACCTCCTATATCGCTCCCTTCATCTTGCGCCGCACGAAGGAACAGGTTGCCCAAGACCTGCCGGACAAGGTTATCGACGTGGTGCGCGTCGACCTGGGGCGGGAACACCGCCGCATCTACGACCAGCATCTCGCGCGCGTTCGCGCACGCATCCTGGACCTTCTGGCGGATGTCGATGCCAACCGGATGAGTGTCCTGTCTTCCCTGACCCGCCTGAGGCAGCTGGCGCTCGATCCCGCGCTCGTGGACGGGGCCTACTCCCGTGTCGGATCGGCGAAGATCGAGTACCTTGCGGATCACCTTGACGAGATTGTTCCGCTGGGGCATCAGGCCCTGGTTTTCAGCCAGTTCACGTCATTCTTGGCGCGCATTCGTGGCGCCTTGGAGCGTCGCGGGATCGCGGTGGTGCAGCTGGATGGTTCGACCCGCGATCGCGATCGTGTTATCGAGGAGTTCCGGTCGGGCCAGGCGCAGGTGTTCCTGATCTCGCTGAAGGCGGGAGGGGCGGGCCTGACGTTGACGGAAGCAGACTACGTCTACGTCATGGATCCCTGGTGGAATCCCGCCGCCGAGGAGCAGGCGATCGACCGGGCACATCGCATCGGTCAGACAAAGAAAGTGAACGTGTATCGCCTGGTCGCGGCGGACACGATCGAGGCGAAGGTCGTGGAACTCCAGGACCGAAAGCGGCGCCTGATCTCCTCCGTCATGAACGGTGCCGCCGCGCCCGCACCGCTCAGTGCCGCCGACCTTCGCGCGCTGATCGACTAGGCAAGCGTCGGCGCGGGCACCGTGCGGGACGCGTCCTCCTCGGCGGTGGGCGCGAGCCCTGGACGCACGGCCACCTTGAGGCCGGCCCGCGTGCGCACCGCGTCAAGGGCCGCCGCGATGTCGTGGAGGGCAAATTCGTGCGTGAGGAGTGGGGAGAGGTTGAGCGTCCCGTCGGAGAGCATTGCGACGGCCGCCGCGTAGTCGCTCAGCGTCGCGTTTGCGCTGCCTGAGATCGTCAGCTCGCGGTAGTGCACAAGGTTCGGGTCGATCCGCGCGAGGGAGGAGAGCGGGAATCCGGCGAAGAGACAGATGTGAGCGCCGATGCCCGCGCAACGGGCAGCCACGTTGAGTAGGGCCGGGTCACCGACGGCGACGATGACGACATCGGCGCCCGCTTCGCCCGTCCACTCGCTGACGTCGCGCACGAGCGCCTCTCCCTCGGAGGCGGTGGTCCTTGTCGCACCCATGGCTCGTGCCGGGGAGAGCCTGGCGGGACGCCCGCAAGCCATGACGGTTGCGCCCGCGGCTACGGCCAGCGCGCAGTGAATCAGGCCAATTGGTCCCGTGCCAATGACGAGGACGCGCGAGCCGGGATCGATAGGCAGGCGCCCCCTCGCCCGCAGGCAGCACGAGAGTGGTTCCGCGAGGGCGAGAAGCGAGGGGTTGATCTCGCGCTTCGTCGGCGTCACGCACGCCAACGCGTGTTCGGGAACGAGGATGAAGTCCGCGAGTCCGCCGTCAACTCCTGTGCCGAAGAGGCGCATGTGTGCACAGACGTTGGAACGTCCGGCGCTGCACGGCGCACACGTTCCGCAGGGAATCTCGGGGGCCAATCCCACCTGTGTTCCGACCTGTGGGATGTCGACGCCGGGGGTGAGGCGTTCGCCGATGCGCCACACGCGCGCCGCGATCTCGTGACCGAGAACCACACCAGGGGTGACTCCGGCCTTCTTCTGCCCCGTTGCGATCCGAAGATCCGTCCCGCACAGGGTTGTGGCCTCGACCGCGAGGAGCACCTCGCGTGGCTGGACGCGCGGCACGGGTCGGCTCTGGAGGGTCAACGAACCCGGGGATTGGAGGGAGGCCACGCGCATGAAGGTCATGGCGCCAGGATACGGCATGTGTCACATAACACCCACCATATCGAACAGGTGTTCGATATGGTGGGTGCTGTGTTCAACGAACGGCGGTACGCGGAATTGCATGCCCACAGTGCCTTCAGTTTCCTGGAGGGGACCGATGAGCCCGCTTCCATGGTCGAGGAAGCCGCGCGTCTGGGCTTGGATGCGCTGGCCATCCTTGATGTCGACGGCATGTACTCAACCGTGCAGACGACCGTCGCGGCGCGCCGATGCGGACTTCCCGTTATCTACGGTGCGGAGCTAACCCTCGGCTCTAACGCGTTGCGTTCGATCCTGCCCGGCTCGTGTGGCACGGGTTGGGGATTACCGCCCGGGGCGGAGGATCCCGGCATACGACTGCCGGTCCTGACGGCCAGCCCGACGGGATACGCGAATCTCGTCGGCGCAATGAGCGAGCGAGCACTCGCCACGCGGGGCGAACGTTCGCCCACGCACAGCCTAGACGACGTGGGCGGGGCCGGAAGCGGCCTGCGGGTACTCACCGGTGGAGCGCGCGGTCCCCTCATGCGCGCCCTGCGAGCGGGAGGACCCGTGTGGGCGCGCCGGGTGGTGAGGGCTCTGTCCGAGGTCTGCGGGGCGGATAACGTGCTGATCGAGTGGCAGGCGGCGGCCGGAGACGGGCAGGAAGTCGGCGACGTGCTCGCTGACCTTGCGCGTCAGACAGGGACGCGGCTGGTGGCCACGACCGGGGCGCGCATGTCATCGCCGTCGAAGCAGGCCCTCGGAGACGTTCTCACCGCCACGCGGCTGCGCTCATCGCTGGAGGAGGCAAACGCCCACCTCGGAGCCCACCGCGCATTCCTCCGCTCCGCCCGAGAGATGGCGCATCTGCATCGCAGTCACCTCGAATCCCTTGAGCATGCGTGCGATGTCGCCGCAGACGCGGCATTTGACCTGCGACTCGTTGCCCCCAAGCTTCCTCGCACCCGCGTTCCCGACGGGCACACGAACGACACGTGGCTGGCACACCTGACGCATCAGGGAGCGCAGCAGCGCTACGGCACGCGCGCACAGCACCCGCGGGCATGGGAGACGATCGACCACGAGCTGGATGTGATTGCTCGCCTCGGCTTCGCCGGCTATTTCCTCATCGTCAAGGAGATCGTTGATTTTTGTGCGGAGCGAGGAATCCTGTGTCAAGGTAGGGGTAGCTCAGCGAACTCAGCCGTGTGCTACTGCCTGGGAATCACTGCGGTCGATGCCGTGCGCCACAACCTTCTTTTCGAGCGTTTCCTCTCGGATGCTCGATCGGGACCACCGGACATTGACGTCGATATTGAGGCGTGTCGACGAGAGGAAGTCATCCAACATGTCTACAGCACCTATGGTCGTAACCGCGCGGCGCAGGTGGCCAACGTCATTACCTACCGTCCTCGATCGGCGATGCGTGATGCCACGCGCGCCCTGGGCTACCCCGCCGGGGCGGCGCAGGCGTGGTCGCGGGGAAAGGGACAGACCCCATCCCTCGTGCGCGAGGCGGCCGATGCGCTGGCGCGACTTCCCCGCCACATGGGTATTCACTCCGGTGGCATGGTGCTCACGGATCAGCCGGTCTCTCGAATATGCCCGGTGAGATGGGCGGCAAGGGAAGGACGCACGGTGCTCCAATGGGACAAGGAGGACTGCGCGGATGCGGGCCTGGTGAAATTCGACCTCCTCTCGCTCGGCATGCTCACCGCTCTGCGCATTGCCTTCGATGAGCTCAACGGGAGTAACCGCTCGGCCGACACCTTGGGGAGGGCTCCTCTTCGAGGGTGGGCTCCTCGTCCCCTACTCGGACGGCGGGAGATGCCCCTCGGCCTGCACACGCTCCCCGAGGAGGATCCGCGCGTGTACGACCTGCTGTGCGCCGCTGACACGGTGGGCGTCTTCCAGGTGGAATCGCGCGCGCAGATGAACACCCTGCCCAGGCTCAAGCCTCGGTGCTTCTATGACATCGTCGTCGAGGTCGCCCTCATACGGCCGGGTCCCATACAGGGGCGTGCGGTCAACCCCTACCTGCGCCGTCGCGCGGGGCGCGAAGCGGTGACATACCTGCACCCGCTCCTCGAACCGGCCCTGCGACAGACCCTGGGGGTCCCTCTGTTTCAAGAGCAACTGATGCGCATCGCCGCGGACGCAGCGGGGCTGTCCGGCGCCCAGGCTGACCAGCTCCGCCGCGCCATGGGCGCCAAGCGCAGCAGTGAACGCATGGAAGCACTCAGGGCAGACCTCATGACGGGGATGGCGGCGCGTGGGATCGACGCCCCGACTCGGGAGCGCATCTTCGGCCAGCTCAAAGGGTTTGCAGACTTTGGCTTCCCGGAGTCCCACTCCTTTTCTTTTGCGCACATCGTCTATGCGTCCGCGTGGCTGAAGGTTCATGCGCCCGAGCACTTTTACGCGGCAATCCTGGCCTCCCAACCGATGGGCTTCTACTCGCCAGCGACGCTGGTGCAAGACGCGCGCCGCCACGGAGTGAGGGTCCTTGCCCCCTCGGTCAACGACTCCCTCCTCGATGCCTCGGTGGAGAGGGGGGCCACCTCCGCAAGCAGCTACCGAGCCGGGCGTTCGGACCCTCTTCCCTCTCGCCAGATCGTTCCCGTGGACGTTGACCCCTCCCTCGCCGTCCGCATCGGCTTGTCCCAGGTGCGCGGTCTGGGCCAGGCGGCCGAGCGGATCCTTGAGGCCCGGAAGGAAGGCGCCTTCGAAAGCCAGGCCGACCTGGCCAGGAGGGCGCATCTGAGGGAGGGGGACATGGAGAAGCTGGCTCTCTCAGGTGCCCTGGAGTGCCTGGGTGTGGGGCGTCGCGAGGGCATGTGGGCGGCGGGTGCGCTCGCCGTTCCCGAGGCCGACTCGGCGCAGTGGCAGCCCTTTCTTCCCGGAACCGAGGTAGGGGCGCGCCCACCCACTTTGCCCTCACCCTCTCGGGTAGAGCTGATGCGCTCGGACATGCGCACGATGGGGCTGACGCCCGGTGAACATCCTTTCTCCTCCGTCAGGGGCGAGCTTCCCGACGGCGTTCTCAAGGCTCGGGAGCTGGGAGAGCACCTGGATGGAAGAATCGTCGACGTGGCCGGGGTTGTTACTCATCGACAGCGTCCCCACACGGGCGCCGGCGTGACCTTCCTGTCCCTGGAGGATGAGACCGGTTTCGTCAACGTTTCAATCTCCCCGGGAACATGGGAGAAGTTTCGTCGTGTTGCCCTCGAATCGGAGGCGATGCTGGTGCGGGGGACGCTCGAGGCGGATGGGGCCGTCAATGTTCGCGCGTTCCGGCTCACACCCGTCATCCTCCCGATACGTGTGCGTTCCCGAGACTTCCGCTAGGCCCGATTCTTTAGCCCTCACGCCGAGTGTGGGACAGTAAGAAGGACCGAAGCTCCTCGACGCCCTCGCACACCTCCTCGGCATCGTCGAGGCCGCCCGCCGTCGCGTACCCCCATCCCACGCCGAGGACCGGAATGTCGGCCTCGCGCCCCCCGATGACGTCCCAGAGCGAGTCGCCGACGAGAAGCGGCGCCCCGACATCGACCCCCCGGCGCTCAAGCTGGGCCAAGGCCTCGCGAATAACGGTCGCCTTGGTGGAGGACGGGTCGGGGGTCGCTCCCGCGATCACGTCAAAGACATCGGTGAGACCCAGGTGCTGCATCTGCGCCAGGGCCATGGGGGCCTGCTTCGACGTGGCCGTTGCGAGGGGAACGCCGCGCTCGTGCAGGTCACGCAACAGCTGCGGCACGCCCGCGAAAGGCACCGGGTCCAAGTAGTGATCCGCATACCTGCGCCGGTACCCGGCAACCAGATCCGCCAGGAGGTCACCGGAATACCCCAGGTCCGCAAAGGAATGCCACAGGGGAGGACCCACGTAGCCGCGGAGCCGACGGTCATCGGGGACCGGTAAGCCGAAGTCCGACAGAACGGCGCGGAACGCCCCCATGACTGCGGGGGCCGAATCGACGATCGTGCCGTCAACGTCGAACAGAACGACAGAAAACGTGACAGACATTGACATCCCCCGCGTCGTTGGTGCTTTCCTAGTCACTATGCCCTATTATCCCCAGGAGGGCATCCGAAACGACCAGAAGGAGGGGAACATGGAATCGCGAGCGCGGCTGACACCAATCGTCCAAGCCAACAGCGCGCGTGCGGCCGCATGGCGAGTCTTCTTCGAGGCGTCCGGGCGCCTGCAGGGAATCCTCGAGACGCGCTTGAAGCGAACGTACGGCGTCTCCATGCCCGACTACAACATCCTGCTCGCCCTGTGGGAGGCGCCGGGTCACCGGCTGCGCATGGGAGAGCTCGCCGAACGCGTCGTGTATTCCCCGTCGCGAGTCACCTACCTCGTGTCCAACCTATCGCGCGACGGGTGGGTGGAGCGCATTCCTTCGCAGACGGATCGGCGGGGCTACGACGCGTGCCTGACGACACAGGGAATCGAGACTGTGTTAGCTGCCACAGAACTGCATCAGCAGACCGTCAGCGAGTACCTTCTCGATGGCATGACCGATGAGGATATTGACTCTATTGCCAAGGTTTTTGCCACCCTCGACTCCCGCCTGCGCAACGATCGGACGGGCCCGTAGTTTTCGATTGGCGCGTAGCGACCGGATCATGTTAGGCTTCTACTCGCTTGCGGATCGCAACGGTTCGCATCGTTCACCTGCGCGGGTGGCGGAATAGGCAGACGCGCTAGCTTGAGGTGCTAGTCCTCATTTTACGAGGGTGGGGGTTCAAGTCCCCCTCCGCGCACGAGATACCCCGGGGCCGAGGCCCCGGGGTTTTCCATGTGACCACCAGGAGGCATCGTGCGAATCGACATGTGGCTCGACACCTGCGATCCGTGGAGCTACCTGGGAGTGCGTCATCTGCGTGCCGCCCTGGAGGGGTTCGCGCATCGCGATCTCACCGAGGTTTACCTGCATGCATTCCTTCTCGACCCGGATCTGGACGCCCCGCTCGACAAGCCTCGCATCGTCGCCCTCATCGAGTCGGGCGAAGCAACCCTGGAAGAGGTGCGGGCCTCAGACGAGCGGATGAAAGCCCTGGGCGCGAGCGAAGGCATTCGTTTCGACTTCGACTCACTCGTCATCGCGCCGACGTCACGGGCCCACCGGGTCATCGCGGCGGCGCACGACGCCGACATTGACGCGGGGACCGTCGCCGGCGCCTCCACTCTTCACCTCAAGGTGGCCGAGGCCATCATGCGCGCCCACTTCGAAATGGGCCTTGATGTCTCAGATCCGGATGTTCTCATCGGCTGCGCGCAGGACATCGGAATGCCCGCAGCGCTCGCCGCGCGGGCTATCGGCGAGGAGGAATGGGCATCTCGGGTCTACTCAGACGTCCAGGTGGCCATGCACATGGGAGTGAGCACCGTGCCGACCTACGTCTTCGACGCCCGCTTCCTCGTTCAGGGGCATCAAACCGTCACCGCGTTCACCAACATCCTGGCAACCGCCTGGGACGATGCCGGAAAGGACCGAGCATGACCGACAAGCACACCGACACCGCGCCGCCCAGCCCGATGGACCTCGTCATGCAGTTTCATCGCACCTACTCGGTGCCCATTCGCTCATTCGACGATCCGACGCTGTCCTACGAGCGTCTCGACATGCGCATGAGCCTCATCGCAGAGGAGTTCGCCGAACTGATCGGCGCCGTCTACGGCAGACAGGCACGCGCGATCGTTGAGGAGGCAACGGCCCGTGCGGTCGCGGCCGACGACGGGCGCCGGGACGTCATCGAGTCCGCCGACGCCCTCGCCGACCTCGTCTACGTCATCTACGGGATGGCGATCGAATCCGGCATGGATCTTGATTCCGTCCTCGCCGAGGTGCAGGCCTCCAACCTGTCCAAGCTCATGCCCGACGGCTCCGTCAAGCTTCGCGAGGACGGCAAGGTCCTCAAAGGTCCTCACTTCTTCGCGCCGAACATCGCGCGCGGCCTCGGCATCGAGAGCCGGGAGACAGACGGCGAGGCGGACTAAGGTCCCTAGAGCGCGCGTTCGCGTCCTCCGGATGCCACAATAGACCCGGTCGGCTCATCAGAGAGGAAAGACATGGCACGCGTTGCAGTCATCGGCGGAGGATACGGGGGCGTCACGGTCGCTAAGGGGCTCGATCCCCTCGCGGACGTCATTCTTATCGAACAGAAGGACCAGTTCGTCCACCACGCGGCGGCCCTGCGCGCCGCGGTCGACAATGTGTGGGAGCACGCGATCTTCATGCCCTACACGAACCTCCTCAGCCGCGGGCAGGTTGTTCACGGGACGGTTTCGCGCGTCGACGGCACGACGGTTCACGTCTTCGGCCGCGAACCGATCGAGGCCGACTACGTGGTCTTCGCGACCGGATCGACCTACCCCTTCCCGGCCAAGTACTCGTCCTACCGTTCCTCCGTGGCTAAGGCTCGTCTCGAGCAGCTTCACGAGAACCTCGGCCGCGCCCGGTCCGTCATGATCGTCGGAGGCGGAACGGTCGGCATTGAACTCACGGGAGAACTGGCAAGCGCCTTCCCGGGCCTGGACATCACGATCGTCGAGGCCTCGGACAGGATCCTGGGGACCCCTGGCTACACGGACGCGCTGCGAGATGAGATCAGCGAACAGCTGGCCACGCTGGGCGTGCGCGTCATCACAGGATCGGAGCTGGCCTATCTTCCCCCGCAGAACGTCGGCGACCTGGCACACTTCATGGTCCAGACGAAGAACGGGGACGTCGTCGAGGCCGACCTGTGGTTCCAGTGCTACGGGGCGCGGGCCAACACGGGCTTCCTCATCGGAAGCGACTACGAGTCGGTCATGCACCCCAACGGGACGATTCGCGTCGAGGGAACCATGCAGGTGGCCGGACACCCCACGGTATACGCGGTCGGAGACTTGACCGACGTGCGCGAGTCCAAGCGCGCAGATGCCGCCCGCCAGCAGGCGCGCGTCGTCATCGCCAACATCTCCGCGCAGATCGAGGGCGAGGCGCCCGACGCGACCTACGAGCCCACCAAGGAGTGGGTCATCCTGCCGCTCGGCCCGAACATGGGCGCCTCCCAGCTGCTTGACGCCGATGGCAAGACCCGCATCCTCGGCGCGGACCAGACCGCCGAGATCAAGGGCACGGACCTGATGGTGTCCGTCATACGTTCCCAGCTGAACCTCCCCTGATAAAGTGCCCGGTGTCACGGTAGAATGAGGGTCATGACTGGAGATGCCCGCCGCGCGCTGACGCGCCTGCTCAACGCATTCGAGAACCACTTCGACATCGCGCGCGATGGCGACGAGGCCGACGACGCCGCGCTCGAGGCCGCCGAGCTCGCGCTGCGCGACGCGTTCTTCACCTACGACGACATTTTGTTCACGCAGCTGGGCGTGGAGCTTCCCTTCGACATTTTCGACGACTCCGACGAGGACGAGGAGGATCCGGAGGACTACGACGAGGATGACGACTTCGTCGAGGTCGACGACTGATCCTGGCGTCACCGCGCGCGTCAAACGGGGCCTGAACCACCACGGTCAGGCCCCGTTTCGCGTCCCGGTCGCCTAGAGCGCGACCTCGCCGAGCACCTGGCGGATCGGCGCCGGCAGCGGATCCGTGTGTTCCAGCAGCGTGTCGAGCTGGCGCACCGTGCGCGGCCCCACAAGTGCGCTGGAGACACCCGGATGGTCCCGCACCCACGCCAGCGCGACGTCGCCCATCGATCGATCGAGGCCCGCAGCCGCGCGCGAAGCCGCCTCGATAACCCCTCGCGAGGAACCCGTGAGGTAGGGCTGGACCATGTGACGAAGATGAGGGGATGCAGCCCGAGAATCCGCAGGGGTCGAGTGACGGTACTTCCCGGTGAGGACCCCTCCGGCAAGCGCCGAGGCCGCAATCACTCCCACTCCTCGCGATGCGAGCTCGGCGACCGTGGATGCACACTGGGCGTGCGCGAGGGAGAAGGGAAACTCCACGGCGCTAATCGGCGCGCTGGCCCCGATCTCGCCGCGCGTGACGGCCTCTGCCAGCTGCCAATGCGACGCGCGAGACAGGCCAACGTAGCGCGCGCGCCCGGAGCGATAAGCCACCGAGGCGGCTTCCAGGGTCTCCGCGAGGGGAACCTCGTCGCGGGGCTCAACCAGCCACAGATCAACGTAGTCGGTGTCCAGGCGTGCAAGCGCATCGTCTAAGCTGCGCAGGAGATCCCCCCTGCCCGCCGCACCGACCCACGCCCCCTCGCCCGTGCGGCGCACGCCACCCCGCCAGGCTACGACGACACGGTGGCGCCCCAGAGACGCCATCGCCTCGGCCACAACATCAACGGCCATGCCATCGCCGTGAGAGGCGGAGCATTCAACGAGGGTGCCCCCCGCGTCCACGAAGTGGGAGAGCATCTCGACGGCCTCGTGAGAGTCCGTATCGCGACCCCACGTGAGGGTTCCCAGACCGATCGACGACAGATAGAGACCGCTACGACCGCATTGGTTCTGATTCATGCTCCTAGCCTAGCCGAGTCCGCGCCAGCCATCGGGCGTGCTGGGGTGGCATCGGGGGAGTGGTGCCGCCAAAGACGGGACACAGGGATCGCACGCCACACCAGTTGCACAGGGGATTCTTGCGAGGCTGGAAGGAATCGTTGGCGAGGTCTTCCTCGATGCGCCCCCAGAGCTGATCGATGCGCCGCTCGAAGTCGGCGACATCGGTGGGATCGGGATCGAAAGTAATAACCTGGCCGGCACGCAGGTAGACCAGCTGCATGCGCGAGGGGAGGACCTGCGTGCGGGCGAGCAGCAGTGCGTAGAAGCGCATCTGAAAGAGCGCCTCGTCCACGTAGCGAGGCGACGGAGCCTTCCCGGTCTTGTAGTCCACGACCCGCAAACGCCCATCCGGGGCTCGGTCGACCCGGTCGATGAAACCGAGCAGGCGCACGCCGCCTTTCGTCGTCGCCGTTACCCGGGCCTCGCGCGCGGCCGGAGCGATCCACTGCGGCTGCTCGATCGCAAAGTAACCGTCGACGACGCTGCGGGCGTCCTCAAGCCACGCCTCGCGATCCGCCTCGTCGCCAAAGAGGGCTGCGACCTCGGGGTTCTTCTGTGTCAGCGCCTCAAAAGCGGGGGCAAGCCGGGCCCGGGCGGCATCGCGCGTGCGCGAGAGAGGAGGAAGGGAAAAGAGATCCTCCAGGACCGCGTGCACGAGGGTACCCAGCGCCTTGGCGCGACTCTCAGGCTCACGGTAACCGTCGACAACGTGAAGGCGGTACTGGAGGGGACACCGCTCGTACTCCTTGGCTCGCGAGGCCGAGAGCGCGGGATCCCATGTGCGCTCTGCGGGCGAGGGTGCGATCAGCTCTGTCATGAACACCACGCTAGCCCCTCGCGTCCGCATCTGCGTTCTGGCGTGGGCGCGTCTCGCCTCAGGCGCTATCCTTTGCGTAATGACACTTCAGCGAAATAACTGCGATACGGTCGGCAGCTTCGGCCAGCCCACCCGCCGAGGCCCGCTCTCCGAGGGCGATCGCGTCCAGGTGCGCGACCCCAAGGGCCGTTTCCACCAGATCATCCTGGTGCGCGGTGGGCGCTTCCAATCCAACCGGGGCGGGTTCGACCACGACGACATCATCGGGGCCCCCGATGGCCAGGTCATCGTCACCGACGAGGGGCGCCAGTTTCAGATCCTGCGTCCACTGCAGGTGGACTACGTCATGTCGATGCCACGGGGCGCGGCGGTCGTCTACCCCAAAGACGCCGGCGTCATCACGCACATGGGAGACATCTTTCCCGGTGCACGCGTTGTCGAGGCCGGCGCGGGCTCCGGCGCGCTGTCGATGGCTCTCCTAGACGCCGTGGGACCCGGCGGCTCCCTCATCTCAGTCGAAAGGCGCCAAGACTTCGCCGACATCGCGGCGGCCAACGTGGACCTGTGGTTCGGGCGTCGTCATCCGGCCTGGGATCTTCGCGTCGGCGATGTCGACGTGGTCCTTGCGGGCCTGGAACCCGCAAGCGTCGACCGGGTCGTGCTCGACATGCTCGCCCCCTGGGAAAACATCGGAGCCGTCACGCACGCCCTGATGCCCGGCGGCGTCCTCGTCTGCTACGTCGCCACGGTGACCCAGATGTCTCGACTGGTGGAGGAGTTGCGCGCCTCCCAGCGCTTCACCGACCCGATCGCGTGGGAGGACATGCGGCGCGAGTGGCACCTCGATGGCCTGGCGGTGCGACCGGAGCATCGCATGGTGGCGCACACCGGTTTCCTCGTCGTCACCCGTCTGCTTGCCCCCGGCGTGGCTCCCCAGGAGAGGACGACACGCCCCGCGAAGGCGGCCGAGGGCCTGGGTGGAGCCTGGGACGAGGAGCAGGAGTGGACCCTGGAAAAGGTCGGGCAGCGCGTCAACTCCGAGAAGAAGGTACGCAAAGTGCGCCGTGACGTCGTCGCCCAGGCGGACACGTGGGCGAGCGAGGGACGGAAGGAAGACGCAGATGAGTGAGGAGGACGAGCTGCGCACGCTGCGCCGGCGCCTCGTGTCGCTTGAGGAGAAGAACGGGCGACTCACCAACGCGCTGACCACCGCACGCACCGAGCTCATTCGGCTCCAGGGCGAGCTCGCGGACGTCTCCCGTCCGCCGCAGACGCTCGCAACCTTCCTTCGTTCCTTCCCCGCATCGCGTCAGATCGAGGTGGGGCAGGGCGGCAAACGGATGCGAGTCGCCGTCTCGCCTCAGCTGGACGTGACGGATCTGTCGATCGGACAGTGGGTCAGGCTCGACGACACGATGGTTGCGGTCGCCGCGGATGACTTCCCTCGATCGGGCCAGGTCGTCTCCGTGCTGGAGATAGTGGGCACCGACCGGGTCCTCGTCGCAACCGAAGGCGGCGCGGAGACCCTGATGGAGCTCGCCGGACCCGTGCGCCACGGCAATCTGCGTCCCGGCGATTCTCTGGTCGTGGATCCGCGCGTGGGCATCGCTTTCGAACGTATCGTGCGAGAGGACGTCGAGCAGCTACTGACCCCGGAGGTGCCCGACGTCACCTATGCGGACATCGGCGGCCTGGACGAACAGATCGCTCAGGTGCGCGACTCCATCGAGATGCCTTTCAATCATCCGGAGCTGTATCGCCGCTTTGGGCTTCGTCCCCCAAAGGGCATTCTGCTGTACGGGCCGCCGGGCTCCGGCAAGACCCTGATCGCCAAGGCCGTCGCCAACTCGTTGTCCAAGCGAGGCGGCGCCTCGACGTTCTTCCTGTCGATCAAGGGACCGGAGCTGCTCAACAAGTTCGTCGGTGAGACCGAACGACAGATCCGAGCGATCTTTTCTCGCGCCCGCACACTCGCGGCATCCGACACCCCCGTCGTCGTCTTCTTTGACGAGATGGAGGCCCTGTTCCGCACGCGCGGTTCCGGAGTCTCCTCGGACGTGGAAACCATGATCGTCCCCCAGCTGCTGGCGGAAATGGACGGCGTCGAGTCTCTCGACAACGTCGTCATTATTGGCGCCTCCAATCGTGCCGACATGATCGATCCCGCCGTCCTGCGCCCCGGGCGACTCGACGTGCGCATCCGGGTTGATCGACCCGATCGCGCCGGCGCGCTCGACATTTTCTCCAAGTATCTGACGACCAACGTTCCGATCGGCGCCGCAGAGGTCGAACGCTTTGGTAGCCTCGCCGAGGCCGTGGCAGCGATGGGGCGGCAGGCCGTGGACGCGCTGTACGCCCGTAACGAGACGACCGCCCTGTTCCTCGCGACCCTCACCAGCGGCGAACACAAGCGCATCTACCTGTCGGATCTCGTCTCGGGAGCGCTGATCGCCGGTATCGTGGAACGCGCAAAGAAGTACGCCATCAAAGACGCCCTGTCGGGTGGGGCGAACGGGTTGCTCATGGAACATCTGCTGCGCGGCGTGCGCGAGGAGATGAGCGAGTCCCTGGAGCTGGCCGCCACCTCCTCGCCCGAGGACTGGGCACGCACGAGCGGACTCGCGCCCGAGATTGTCAGCGTCAAACCGATTGGATCGACGATATGAGTAGCGAACGCATCATCGGCACAGAGACCGAGTACGGCGTCTACCGTCCGGGCGATCCCTGGGCCAACCCCATCGCTCTGTCCACGCGGGTGGTCGCCACCTACGGGCAGATGAGCCGCGAGAACACGGCAAGCGAGGGCTCGGGTGTCGTACGGTGGGACTACACGGGCGAAGATCCGCTCAACGACCTGCGCGGAATGCGTCTGTCGCGCGCCGCTGCCGATCCTTCCCTGCTCACCGACGACCCGTACCACCTCGCACCCTCGGGGGGAAGTGAAAGGGTCGCACGGCCAACCCCGGAGGAGTTGGCGCTGCCGGCGGCCACGAGCGCCGTGCTGACCAACGGCGCGCGCCTCTACGTTGACCACGCCCATCCCGAGTACTCCGCACCCGAGGCCCTGGGCGCTCGCGACGCGCTCCTGTGGGACCGCGCGGGCGAGGTCGTGGCACGTCGCGTGATGGAGCGGCTCGCCGAAAGCGGTGAAGCCCCCATCGTCCTGGTCAAGAACAACACCGACGGCAAGGGCGCGGCCTACGGCACCCACGAGAACTATCAGATGCCCCGCGCCACCGACCTTGACGTGATCGTGCGTGCTCTGACGCCGTTCATGGTGACCCGTCCCGTCATCTGCGGGGCCGGACGCGTCGGCATCGGCCAGAAGAGCGAGTCGGCGGGCTTCCAGATGTCCCAGCGCGCCGACTTCGTCGAGAACGAGGTGGGACTGGAGACAACCTTCAATCGCCCGATCATCAACACCCGCGACGAACCGCACGCAAATCCCGCTCAGTTTAGGCGCCTGCACGTCATCGGCGGCGACGGCAACATGTTCGACGTGTCCGCATTCCTGCGTTTCGGCACGACTTCTCTCGTTCTGTGGGCGCTGGAGCAGGGGACGGACCTGCGCTGGGACAGCCTCGTCATGGACGATCCCGTTCAGGAAACCTGGAACGTCTCTCACCACCCCGACCTGGACTACGCGATTCCCACCGCCGGAGGTTCGTTCACCGCCCCCGAGATCCAGCAGATCTATCTGGACCTGGTCCTGGACACCTTCGCGGAGACCGGCGTGGAGCCCACCGAGGCCGACCGTGAGCTTCTCACGCGCTGGCAGTCGGTTCTTGATCGGATGCGCGCCGATCTATTCTCCGTGTCCGCAGACGTCGAATGGGTGGGCAAGTATCAGCTTCTGAGTCGGCAGAGGGAGCGTGCCGGCTTGGAGTGGTCGGACCCGCGTCTGGCTGCGATGGACCTGCAGTGGGCGGACCTTCGCCCCGACCACGGCCTGGCCTACCGGCTCGCCGCGGCCGGCATGGTCACGCGCCTCGTGAGCGAGGCGCAAGTGGAGCGAGCGGCGGACGTCGCGCCCACGAACACTCGGGCGCACGTGCGAGGATGGGCGGTGGCCAATCGGCCCGACCTCGTCAAGGCCTCGTGGACCTCGCTCGTGTTTGATCCCGGTGAGGGCGACCTCGTTCGCTTCCCGATTGCCGACGCGCGCGACACCTCGACCCGCTAACGACGAACGAAAGAAGAGAGAAACCATGTCGAACCAGCTGTTTGCGGGAGCCCCGACCCCCGGCGACGAGACGAACGACGACGCGGGGCGCATCCAGGCACGCACCTCCTCGATCGATTCGCTGCTTGATGAGATTGATTCCGTTCTCGAAACGAACGCCGAGGCCTTCGTGCAGGGATTCGTCCAGAAGGGCGGCCAGTGACGTGAGGCGTCGCGTTTTCGGAATCGAAACCGAGTACGGCTTGACGGCCGCCTCCGCATCCGGCGGCGCCCCGATGGACGCCGAACACGCTGCGCGCCAGCTGTTCGAGCCGCTGCTACACCAGGGTCGTTCCTCGAACCTCTTCCTGCGCAACGGCGGGCGGCTCTACCTCGATGTTGGTGCGCACCCCGAGTACGCGACGGCTGAATGCGACCAGCTGAGTGACCTCCTTGAGCAGGACCGGGCCGGTGAGTCCATTCTCGCCGATCTTGCCGCGCAGGCGGACCGCGCCCTTGCCGAGCTCGGAACCGACCTGTCCATCCACCTCTTCCGCAACAACCTCGACTCCCAGGGAAATTCCTGCGGGTGTCACGAGAACTACCTCCTGCACCGTCGGCGTGACTTCCGGCAGGTGGCGGACGCCCTCGTCGCTTTCTTCGTCACCCGTCAGATTTTGGTCGGTAACGGATGGATCAACACCGGCGCGGCGACCCCCCGACTGCAGTTCTCACAGCGTGCCGACCAGATGTGGGACTCCGTCTCCTCAGCGACCACGCGCTCGCGTCCCATCATCAACACGCGCGACGAGGCGTTGGCCGACTCGGGTGCCTATCGGCGAATGCACGTCATTGTTGGCGACACGAACGTTGCGGAGCCGACGAGCGCGCTCAAGGTGGGAATGACCGAGCTTCTCATCCACGCGATCGAGGATGGCCTCCACATTGAGGATCTTGCACTCGCAGACCCGATGCGGGCCATCCGGGAGATCAATGCGGACCTCACCGGTCGCGCTCCGATCGAGCTGGCCAATGGGCGCCTCACCAGTGCCGTGGCCCTTCAGCGGGAGATTCGCGGGCGCGTGCTGACGCGCGTCGATGCCGCCGAGCTGGATCCCATGCGCGCCTACGTGATCGACCTGTGGGGGAGGGGCCTGGACGCCATCGAGAGCGGCGACTGGAGTTCCATCGAGACGGAACTCGATATCGCGATCAAGCGACGCCTACTGTCCTCCTACTGCGCCCGCACGGGAGCTTCCCTGGCCGATCCGCGCGTCGCGCGCCTCGAATTGTCCTATTGCGACATTACGGCCCAGGGCCTGCGTACACGCATGGAGGAAGGCGGCCTCATGCACCGGCTCACCACTCCCGAGGCGGTCGCGCGTGCGACGACGCAGCCCCCGGCCTCCACCAGGGCAAGCCTGCGCGGACGGATCATCGCTGCGGCCGAGGATGCTCGGGCGGACCTCAGCGTCGACTGGGTCCACGTGCGCCTCGACGATTCGACTGCCGTCCCGCTGTCGCTACAGGATCCTCTGGCCACGTCGGATCCGCGCGTTGATGCGCTCATCGCGCAGATTGACGCGCAGTCTCCTACCATTCCTGCATGAGCCACGCATCTTCCACCCCAGGTTCGTCGGGCGCTCGGCGTTCGAAAGGCTCCTCCCAGAGGGCGGCCGCCCGGGCCGAACGCTCGCGGGGGCCGTCACGCGCGTCGATCTTCCTGCGCGTGATTCTCGCGATCGTGCTCATCGGGGCAGGAGGCGGTCTCGCATGGTGGGCTCTGACGCCGACGGCGCCTGCCGAACCCACGCTGACGACGGAAGCAGCGACACAATCGACGGTCCTCCCTCTCTTTGAGCGCATCAGTGTGTCGGGGCGCGTCGGGGCCACGCCGACGATCGACATTAAGGCTCCGTTGGAGATTGACAGCTTCAAGGCGCGTGTCATCGAGGAGGGAGGGGGCCGCGAGATCACCGAGGGTTCTCCCGTTTTGGTCGCGATCACGGCATTCGATGGTGCCACGGGACGTATGCTTTCCGAATCCGGTCGCCCGCAGATGAGCCTCGGAATCGTCGGCTCGGATCAGATAGGCCCCGAGCTCGCACGAATGGTCATCGGCAAGCGCGAGGGTTCCCGACTGCTCGCGTTGCGTACGATGGCTTCGTCACAGGACTCGCCGGGGGCGGAGCACCCCGTTGAGGTCGATGTCGTCGACATTCTTCCCTCGATTGCCACCGGCACAGCGGTGGATGCAAGCGTCGGTCCGCTCAGCGTCGAGATGAGCCCGGAGGGCCCCATCATCAGCCACATCGCCGACCTGCCGGGTGGGGTCACGACGCAGACGCTCATCAAGGGCGAAGGCGTTCAGGTTCACGACGGTGACCGCGTCGTCGCACAGTTCACAGTCGTCGGGTGGAGCGACGGGGTCGTGCGGGTGTCGACGTGGGAGACCGGCGTTCCCGAAGTCGTGAAGCTCAGCACCGCGATGCCGGGCCTCGTCTCTGCCCTCGTTGACCAGAAGGTCGGCTCACGCCTGGCCATCACCATTCCCCCGAACCTCGCCGCGGGCGACGACACCCTGTGCATCGTCATTGACGTTTTGGGAACGGAACCCGGCGCAGGGCCGGGCGAGACAACGCCCCAATCGTAGTTCACCCCATGAGAGCAGGCGCGCAGGAGCATTCGGCGATGTGGGACACTGGTGGACATGCTGAGATGGATGACCGCCGGAGAGTCGCACGGGCCCGCCTTGATCGCCACGATCGAGGGTTTCCCATCAGGGGTTGAGATCACGACGGACGACCTACGATCGGGGTTGGCACGTCGGCGCCTCGGCTACGGGCGCGGCGCACGCCAGAAGTTCGAAGCCGACGAGGTGACGATCCTTGCAGGGGTACGCCACGGAGTCACGACCGGGGCGCCGATCGCGATTCGTATCGGCAACTCGGAGTGGCCCAAGTGGGAGACCGTGATGAGCGCCGACCCCGTGGATCCACGCGATCTGCTCATTGACGCGGGCACCGGAGATGAACGCGAGATCGCACGTAATCGCCCGCTCACTCGGCCTCGACCCGGACACGCGGACCTTCCCGGTATGCTGTCCTACGACCTCGCGGAGGCCAGGCCCGTCCTGGAGCGCGCGAGCGCCCGCGAGACCGCGGCTCGCGTCGCGCTCGGTGTGCTTGCGCAGGCGCTCCTCACTCAGGTTGGCGCGATCCGCCTCGTGTCTCACGTGGTTGCTGTCGGCTCGCAACGCGCAACGTCCTGCGTCCTCCCGACTCCGCTGGACGAGCAGGCGCTGTGCGAGGCGTCGATGCGCACTCTGGATGCCGCCGACAACGACCGTTTCGAGGCAGCCGTGGACGAGGCCAAGCGCGCGGGGGACACGATCGGTGGAGTCGTTGAGGTGATCGCGTACGACGTGCCGGTGGGACTCGGCTCTCACGTCACCGCCCGCGAACGACTGGATGCGCGCATCGCTGGAGCACTCATGTCCATTCAATCGGTCAAGGGGGTCGAGATCGGCGACGGGTTTGCCCAAGCGGCCCTTCCCGGCTCGGCCGCACACGATGAGATCGTGCGCGGGGAGGACGGGCACCTTGTGCGCGTCTCGAATCACGCCGGGGGAATCGAAGGGGGAACGTCCAACGGTGCACCCGTGGTTGCTCGCGCCGCCTTCAAACCGATTTCGACCGTGCCGCGCGCGCTGCGCAGCGTTGACCTAGCCACCGGGGAAGAGGCAGTGGGGCTCCATCAGCGGTCGGACACCTGTCAGGTCGTTCCCGGTGCGCTCATCTGTGAAGCGGAGGTCGCGCTCGTGCTCGCGGACGCGCTCTTTGAGCACGCCGGTGGGCGCTCGGTGACCGAGATGCGCCGCAATCTGGCGGCGTACCTGCGCCGCGTCGGAGAACGCGCATGAGCGCCGACCTGCCCATCGTGCTCGTGGGCCTACCCGGTGCCGGCAAGTCGAAGGTGGGACGCCTCCTCGCACGCGACCTGGACGTGCCGCACATCGACACCGACGCGATGATCGTCGAGCGGACGGGCCGCTCGATCGCTGAGATCTTCGCCAGTGAAGGTGAGGCGATCTTTCGGCTGCTAGAGGCCCGCGCCGTCGCCGATGCGCTCGAGCGCGAGGCCGTGATCTCCCTGGGCGGCGGAGCCGTGGTGACCGAAGCGGTCCGCGATCGCCTCGCCGGCCACACGGTCGTCTATATCGATGCGACGCACGATGAGTTACTGCGCCGCACCGGGTCTCGAAGGCACAGGCCGCTTCTCGTGGAGGATCCCTCCGCCGTTCTTTGCCGACTGCGGGAGGAACGCGAACCCTACTACCGGGCCGTCGCGACGCTCGTCGTGCCAAGCGGCCCCGGCCCCGCGTCCGACGTCGCAGCCACCATCCTTAAACACCTGGAGCTTTCATGACCACCATCACCGTCACCGGGCCGCGCCCCTCGACGATCACCGTCGGACGAGGCCTCGGCTTTGCCCCGATCGTCTCGGCCCTTGACGCGGCCGCCACCAGGGTTCTCATCATTCACGCCCGTCCGCTGGCCTCTCGTGCCCACGCCCTCGCCGACCACCTGCGCGGCCTCGGCTACGAGGCGAGCCTGGCGGACCACCCCGACGCCGAAGCCGGCAAGACGATCGAGGTTGTGTCCTCCCTGTGGGATCGGTGCGGCGATCTCCAGCTCGGGCGTAAGGACGCCATCGTCGCCCTCGGCGGGGGAGCGACGACAGACATGGCGGGCTTTGTCGCTGCCACGTGGCTGCGGGGGATCACCCTCATTAATGTGCCGACCACCCTGCTCGGCATGGTGGATGCCGCGGTCGGCGGTAAGACCGGCATCAACACCTCCGTGGGCAAGAACCTCGTCGGCTCGTTCTATCCGGCCAGTGCCGTCGTCGCAGACATGGATCTGCTCGCCACGCTGCCGCGCGCCGACCTGGCCGCCGGTGCCGCGGAAGTCATCAAGTGTGGTTTCATCGCCGACCCGACGATCCTGACGGTGGTTGAAGAGACGGAGCCCGAGGCGCTCCTGGATCCCGGTGGCGCTGCGCTCGGCGAGATTACGACCCGCGCCATCGCCGTGAAGGCGCGGGTCGTGTCCGCGGATCTGATGGAAGGCGGCCTCCGCGAGATCCTCAACTACGGGCACACCCTCGCGCACGCGATCGAACGAGCGAACGACTACGGCTGGCGTCACGGCGACGCAGTTGCCGTCGGATGCTGTTTCGCGGCGCGACTGGCCCGCGCCCGAGGCCTCCTCACGGACGCCGACGTCGCCCGGCACGATGCGCTGTTCTCGCGACTCGGCCTGCCCACTCGATACGAGGGCACCGACCTTGAGCGGTTGCGTGCGATCATGGCCTCGGACAAGAAGGTCCGCCGCGGAGTGCTGCGCTTCGTCCTCTTGCATGGCATCGCGAACCCTCGAACCGAGACGATCGAGCACTCCGAGCTCGTTGACGCAGCGCGAGCAATCGGTATTCCCTCATGAGCCTCGTCGTTCTCATCGGCGTCACGGGGAGCGGCAAGACGACGGTTGGCCGGATTCTCGCCGATTCCTATCGTCTCGAGCTTCACGAGGTGGATCGCGCGGTGGAGGCCAAGCTTGGGGCGAGCATGCGCTCCCTCGTCGTTCGACGCGACGCGAGGCTGGCCGACGTCGCACGCGACGAAGCTCTTCGTGCGCTGGACCTGCGCGAGGGCATTGTCACCCTCGGGGCATCCCAACCCCTCGATCCCGTTGTTGCCGCCGCCGTTGACCGGGCGCGCCGCGCCGGGGCGATCGTCGTCGAGCTCAGCGCCGATCTTTCGGCGGTATCTCGCCGCGAAGGACTCGGCGCACCGAGATCGGTCGGACTCGGAGCGCCTCGCGCCGTTCTTGCCCGCATGATGGAGCGGGCCCGGATCTCGTATCAGCGCGTGGCCGATGCAACAGTGGATACGAGCACCCGCACCCCGCAAGAAGTCGCCGATGTGGTGGCGCGCGCGTGTAGACTGACCTCTGATTACTGATTCCTTCACGAGTGAGGTACCCCTGTGGCAACGACAAATGATCTGAAGAACGGCCTCGTCATGGTGATTGACGGCCAGCTCTGGCAGGTTGTCGAGTTCCAGCACGTCAAGCCCGGCAAGGGGCCGGCCTTCGTGCGCACCAAGATCAAGAACGTCCTGTCCGGTAAGACCGTCGACAAGACATTCAACGCCGGCCTGAAGATCGAGACCGCGACCGTGGACCGCCGCGACATGACCTACCTGTACCAGGACGGCACCGACTACGTCTTCATGGACCAGTCGACCTACGAGCAGATCAACGTGCCCGCCGAGACCGTGGGCGACGCCCGCAACTTCATGGTGGAGAACCAGGACGTCATCGTCTCCCAGCACGACGGCACCGTCCTCTTCGTCGAGCTGCCCGCCACCGTTGTCCTGACGATCACCCACACCGAGCCTGGCCTGCAGGGCGACCGCTCCTCGGCCGGCACCAAGCCCGCGACGCTTGAAACGGGCTACGAGATTCAGGTTCCCCTCTTCATGGAGGAAGGAACGCGCGTCAAGGTCGATACCCGCGACGGCTCGTACTCGGGTCGCGTGACCGAGTAATGTCGAAGCAGCACCGCTTCACGTCGCGCACGAAGGCCCGCAAGCGCGCGGCCGACGTGGTCTACGAGGCCGATCAGCGCGGGATGGGTTCCAATCCCGACGCGCTGCGCGACCTGCTGCGCGAACGCCGCGTCATCACCGCGGCTCAGACCCCCTTGCCGGAGTTTTCTCTTCGTATCATCGGGGGAGTGGCGGACAACCTGCGCCGCATCGACTCGCTGATTTCCGCCCACGCCCGCGTTCCCGGCCTGGATCGGATTGCTGCGGTCGATCTGGCCGTCATGCGCGTTGCCGTGTGGGAGATGCTGGAAAACGACGAGGTGTCGCCGATCATCGTGATCGACGAGGCGGTCTCAATTGTCCGCTCGATTTCAACCGACACGTCTCCCGCTTTCGTCAACGCAGTGCTTGACGCGATCCGCAAGGACTTAGAGTCCCCTGCATGGTCTCGGCGCACCGACGCAGACGAGGCAACCTCGGCGGGGGAGGCCTCGGAATCCGTCCGCGGTGAGCACACTGACCTGGCGGAGCAGACTGCGCCGTCGCGTTCCCTTCCCGACGGCGCGACGCCGCTCGACGGGGCGTCCGTGGACGATGAGCTGGACGAGCTCCTGCAGGAGTACTAGTTTCATCCGCTGATGAGAGGTGGCCGGTCCCTTCGCGGGAACCGGCCACCTCTTCGTTGTTTGTGTGCTTCGGTGACAAACTAGAGCGCGAGTCGGGTGGCCCGCACGTCCCAGTACTCGGGGCCGTCCGTGAGCACCTCGAAGGTCCACTCGCCGGGTAGCTGGGCGATTTGGGCCAGGAGGGGCCTGGGCAGGTGCGGCGCGCGGATAATGAAGGCTTCGCCCGCATTCATCGACTGGGCGGCGCCGAGTACGGCGGCGTGGCGAATCCGGTGAGGGATCGCCGATGCGTCGATCATCGGCTCCGCACCCTCGTGTGCGCCGCAGCCGCAACCGTCGCTACGTACCTCGGTCAGGGGAAGTTCTTCGATGGTCATTGGTGACCTTTCTGTGGTGACGCTGTGATTGGCGCACGCGAGTCGTGCACACGCGTAATTTTACCGGTTTTTCCCCTTCGATACCCAGTGGGATGGGGCGACGCGAGCGGCCCGTGAGTTATACCCGGTAGGGGTATCTTGGATACCCCTACCGGGTATAACCTCTCGCACCCGTTCGATGTGGGCACTGTCGTCGGGAGACTGAATGAGGTCACGACGATCGTTCCGGGATGCTTGCGCCCTCGATCACGGCCACGATGCGTCGCTGACTCGCACGCCGTCGCCCGCCTCGCCGTGACGAATGCGCGCCGGGCGCGTACCATGATGGCGATATCAATCCTTTAATAACCGTCCCGTGAGGCGGGGAAGGAGCTGGCAGTGGCAGCACTGCATGCCGATCGCGCTCAGCGCGGCAAAGAAGTACTGGGAGTCGGCGACGTCGCGCGCTCCCTGACGCGTATCGCATACGAGATCGTCGAACGCAACGGAGGCGGCGAGGGCCTCGTCATCGCGGGCATTCCGACTCGAGGAGCGACGCTTGCTCGTCGCCTCGTTAACAGAATTCGCGAGGTGTCGGGCACCTACGCGGATCTGGCGATCATCGACACCACGCTGTTCCGAGACGACCTCGCCAGCCAGCCGCTTCGTTCTCCGAAGGAAACGCTGATACCGGCCGCTGGGATCGACGGAAAGACCATTATTCTCGTCGACGATGTGCTCTACACGGGGCGCACCATCAAGGCCGCCCTCGATGCGCTGACCAGGATCGGCCGACCGTCGGCGGTCCAGCTGGCGGTCCTGGTGGATCGCGGGCACAGGGAACTGCCGATCCGGCCCGACTACGTCGGCAAGAACCTGCCGACGTCGCGCGAGGAGACCGTCACCATCTTGCTTGACGAAACGGACGGGCGCGACGGCGTCCTTCTCGGGAAAGGCCGATAAGCGATGAGCCTGAGCCATCTCATTTCGATCCGCGACCTGACGCGCGAGGAGGCGGTTCTGATCCTCGACACGGCGGAGCAGATGGCCGCCACACAGAACCGGGGCATCAAGAAGCTCCCCACGCTTCAGGGTAAGACCGTCGTCAACCTCTTTTTCGAGGATTCGACGCGCACGCGCATCTCCTTCGAGACCGCCGCCAAGCGTTTGAGCGCCGACGTCATCAACTTCCAGGCCCGAGGTTCCTCGGTCTCCAAGGGGGAATCTCTCAAGGACACCGCCCTGACCCTGCAGGCAATGGGAGCGGACGCTGTTGTGGTACGCCACTCCTCGTCGGGAGCCGCCCACCGACTCGCGCACGCCGGCTGGATGAACCTTCCCGTCCTCAACGCGGGAGACGGCACCCACCAGCATCCCACCCAGGCACTGCTCGACGCGATGACGCTCAGGCGCCACTACGCGACCGGGGGAGGGACCCCGCACGCGGGCACGGGACTCGATGGAGCGCACGTGGTTATCGTCGGCGACATTCTCCACTCGCGGGTCGCGCGCTCCAACGTCGATCTTCTCACGATGCTCGGTGCCCGCGTCACCCTCGTTGCACCCCCCACGCTCCTGCCCATCGGCGTGGAGGCCTGGAAGTGTGAGACATCCTACGACTTTGATGATGCGATCGCGTCTCGGCCCGACGCGGTCATGATGCTGCGGGTCCAACGCGAGCGGATGTCCGGAGCGGGAGGCGGGTTTTTTCCCTCCCCGGGCGCCTATCACTCTGAGTACGGGCTCACTCCCGAACGCTTCGCACGCCTCGACCCTCACGCCGTGGTGATGCACCCCGGCCCGATGAATCGCGGCCTCGAGATCTGCGCCGAAGCAGCCGATTCGGACCAATCAGTAGTCGTCGAACAGGTGGGCAACGGCGTGTGCATCCGCATGGCCGCGCTCTATCTGCTCCTCGCATCGGAAGGACAACGCAATGACTGAACAGACCCGCGACATTCTCATCACGGGAGCCTCATTGCTCGGAAAGGGCGCGACGGACATTGCGCTCTCCCGGGGCGTGATCGTTGGCATCGGCCCCGACGCGTCAGGCGCTCTGACCGATCCGCGCGTCATTGACGCAGCAGGTCTCATCGCCCTGCCCGGCCTCGTCGACATGCACACGCACCTGCGTCAGCCGGGCGGAGAGGATGCCGAAACGGTTTTCACCGGGACGCGCGCGGCGGCCGTCGGAGGCTACACGGCCGTTCACGCCATGGCGAACACCACCCCGACTCAGGACACGGCGGCCGTCGTTGATCAGGTGCTGCGTCTGGGGGAGGCGGCCGACTGGGTGGAGGTGCGCCCAGTTGGCGCGGTGACGAAGGGCCTGGCTGGCAAGCAACTCGCGGCCCTGGGATCCATGGCTCGCTCACGCTCGCGCGTGAGGGTCTTCTCCGACGACGGAAAGTGCGTCTCCGACCCCGTCCTGATGCGCCGCGCGCTCGAGTACGTCAAGAGCTTCGGCGGCGTCATCGCTCAGCACAGCCAGGATCCCGAGCTGACCGAGGGCTCGCAGATGAACGAGTCGCCGCTGTCGGGCCAGCTGGGCCTGGCGGGATGGCCGGCCGTCGCCGAGGAAGCCATCATCGCTCGCGATATCCTGCTGGCCAAGCACGTCGGCTCGCGCCTGCACGTGTGCCACCTGTCCACGGCTGGATCCGTCGACATTGTTCGCTGGGGCAAAGCGCAGGGCGTCAACATCACCGCCGAGGTGACGCCCCACCACCTGCTGCTCACCGAGCAGCTCGCCTCCACCTACGACCCGCTCTTCAAGGTCAACCCGCCGTTGCGACGCTCCGAGGACGTCGAAGCCGTGCGCGAGGGCTTGGCCGACGGCACGATCGACTGCGTCGGGACCGACCACGCCCCCCACCCTCTCGAGATGAAGGACTGCGAGTGGCAGGCCGGCGCCTTCGGAATGACCGGACTGGAGACGGCGCTTCCGATCATCATCGAGACGATGGTCGACTCCGGTCGCATGACGTGGGAGGACGTCGCCCGCGTCATGTCCACCGCTCCGGCGCGCATCGGAGGGGTCGACACCCAGGGGCGAGGCCTCGTCGAGGGCGCACCCGCGCACGTCACCCTGGTTGACGCCTCGGTTCGTACGACGGTCGATCCCGCCGCACAGTGGACGAGGTCGACCAACTGCCCGTATCGCGGCATGGAACTTCCGGGTCAGGTGCGCTACACCATCTACGGCGGTGTGCCGACGGTCGTTGACGCCGCCCCGATCGCCAAGGAGGACCGATGACGTCGAGCAACACCGCTCTGCTCGTGCTGGAGGACGGAACCGTCTTTCGGGGACGAGCGTGGGGCTCTCGCGGCCGCACCCTCGGCGAAATCGTCTTCTCGACCGGCATGACGGGATACCAGGAGACCCTCACCGACCCGTCGTACCACCGCCAGATCGTCGTCATGACGGCTCCGCACATCGGCAACACGGGGGTCAACGACGAGGACCCCGAGTCCTCACGGATCTGGGTCGCCGGCTTCGTGGTACGCGACGGCGCCAGGCGCGCATCCAACTGGCGTTCTCGGCGCGAACTTGAGGACGAACTCCTCGCGCAGGGAATTGTTGGCATCGCGGACGTTGACACTCGCGCCGTCACCCGACACATCCGCGAGCGCGGAGCCATGCGGGCGGGCATATTCTCCGGTGACGCGCTCCCCGCCGGCGCGCTCTACCTGGCGGAGGAGGCCATCACCTCCCTGGTACGCATCGTGGCCGAGTCTCCGGCGATGAGCGGCCAGGCCCTGGCCGCGCAGGTGTCGACCGAGGAAACGTACGTCGTTGAGCCGCTCGGCGAGTTCGAGGGTGCTGACCCCCTTGCTCGTGTCGTGGCCGTCGACCTGGGTATCAAGTCGCGTACCCCGTACCACCTGGCTGCGCGAGGAGCGCGTGTCTATGTCGTCCCCTCCACGGCGTCCTTTGCCGACATTGAGTCGCTGAACCCCGACGGCGTGTTCTTTTCCAACGGTCCCGGTGATCCCTCCACGGCCGACCGGGAAGTGGGCGTTCTACGCGCCGTGTTGGATGCGGGCATCCCCTACTTCGGCATCTGTTTTGGTCACCAGCTCTTTGGACGAGCCCTCGGCTACGGTACCTACAAGTTGAACTATGGTCATCGCGGTATCAACCAGCCCGTCAAGGACCTGGAGACCGGGCGCGTGGAGATCACCGCGCACAATCACGGCTTCGCCGTGGACGCCCCCGTGGGTTCGGATTCTGTGGCGCCTTTTGACGCCGGCCGCTACGGGCGTATCACGGTCTCACACGTCGGGCTCAACGACGGTGTCGTGGAGGGCCTTCGAGCCCTCGACATTCCCGCCTTTTCTGTCCAATTCCACCCCGAGGCGGCGGCCGGCCCCCACGACGGGGAGCTGCTCTTCGACCGCTTTATGTCGCTCATGATCGCCGCTAAGGAGAACCGCTGATGCCCCGCAGGAACGATCTTTCTTCCGTTCTCGTTATTGGGTCCGGTCCCATCGTGATCGGCCAGGCCTGCGAGTTCGACTATTCGGGCACCCAGGCGTGCCGCGTGTTGAAGGAAGAGGGACTGCGCGTCATCCTCGTCAACTCCAACCCGGCCACCATCATGACGGACCCCGGCATTGCGGACGCGACCTACGTCGAGCCGATCACGCCCGAGGTGGTCGCCTCGATCATCGAGAAGGAACGCCCCGACGCTCTGCTGCCCACCCTGGGTGGACAGACGGCCCTCAACACGGCGGTTGCGCTCTCGGAGATGGGCGTGCTGGAGCGCTTCGACGTCGAGCTGATCGGTGCGTCTATCGACGCGATTCGCGCCGGCGAGGATCGTGAAGAGTTCAAGGCGATCGTGGAGCGCTCGGGCGCCGAGGTCGCACGGTCGTTCATCGCTCATACGCTGGAGGAATGCCACGCGGCGGCGGCCGAGCTCGGCTATCCGCTTGTCGTTCGCCCCTCCTTCACCATGGGTGGTTTGGGCTCGGGGTTCGCCTACACGCCCGAGGACCTGGATCGCATAGCGGGGCAGGGGTTGGCCGACTCGATCACCACCGAGGTGTTGCTCGAGGAGTCAATCCTCGGTTGGAAGGAGTACGAACTCGAGTTGATGCGCGACAAGGCGGACAACGTCGTGGTCGTGTGTTCGATCGAGAACGTTGACCCCGTCGGAGTGCACACGGGCGATTCGATCACGGTTGCGCCCGCGCTGACGCTCACGGATCGCGAGATGCAGCGCCTGCGCGACATCGGTATTGCGGTGATCCGCGCGGTGGGCGTTGACACGGGAGGCTGTAACATCCAGTTCGCGGTCCACCCCGAAACCGGCCGCGTCATCGTCATCGAGATGAACCCGCGCGTCTCGCGTTCCTCCGCGTTGGCATCGAAGGCGACGGGCTTCCCGATCGCGAAAATCGCGGCGCGCCTGGCAACCGGTTACACCCTCGATGAGATCCCCAACGACATCACGGGATCCACCCCGGCGTCCTTCGAGCCCACGCTCGACTACGTGGTCGTCAAGGTGCCTCGCTTCACCTTCGAGAAGTTCCCGGCGGCGGATCCGACCCTGACGACGTCGATGAAGGCGGTCGGCGAGGCCATGGCCATTGGGCGCTGCTTCACCGAGGCGTTGCAAAAGGCGCTGCGCTCGATCGACAAGGGGGGTGTGCAGTTCCACTGGGACGGGCAGGCTCCGACTCCCGAGCAGACGAGGTCGCTCGTCGCGGCCGCCGCTACGGCCACCGAGGGCAGGCTCGTGCAGGTTCAGCAGGCGATCCGTGGGGGAGCGAACCTGTCCGAGCTCTTCGAGTCCACGAAGATCGACCCGTGGTTCCTCGACCAGATGTTCCTTCTCGACGAGGTCGCGCAGCGGATCCGCCAGGCCGAGGCACTCACCGGCGCCGTGTTGGCGCAAGCGAAGCGTCACGGCTTTTCGGACCGCCAGATCGCAGCGATCCGCGGCCTGTCGGAGGAGACCGTGCGCGAGGTGCGAGGGGCCTTCGCCATCCATCCCGTCTTTAAGACGGTCGACACCTGCGCCGCGGAGTTTGCCGCCCGCACGCCCTACCACTACTCGACCTACGATCAGGAGAACGAGGTTCGCCCGCGAAGCCGCGAAGCGGTGATCATTCTCGGAGCGGGTCCGAACCGGATCGGCCAGGGAATCGAGTTCGACTACTCGTGCGTGCACGCGGCCATGGCGCTACGCGAGCACTACGACACGATCATGGTCAACTGCAATCCGGAGACGGTTTCGACCGACTACGACATCTCGGACAGGCTGTACTTTGAGCCTCTCACGCTGGAGGACGTGCTGGAGGTCTACCGGGCGGAGTGCGTGGCCGGCCCCGTCAAGGGAATGATCGTTCAGCTCGGAGGCCAGACCCCGCTTTCGTTGGCCGCCGACCTGGAGCGCGCGGGTGTGCCGATCCTGGGAACGAGTCCGCACGCGATTGACATGGCCGAAGACCGGGAGGAGTTCGGCAAGGTCCTGGAGGCCGCGGGCTGCCCGGCGCCCGCGCACGACACCGCCCACACGCCCGAGCAGGTTCTGTCGATCGCGCATCAGGTGGGTTACCCCGTGCTCGTTCGCCCGTCCTTTGTTCTGGGAGGACGCGGCATGGCGATCGTCAATGACGAGGCTGGAATGCGCGACTACCTGGAGAACCATGACGCGGACCTTCTCTTCTCGAGGGGCCCGTTGCTCATCGATCGCTTCCTGGACGCAGCCATTGAGATTGACGTTGATGCACTGTACGACGGTCAAGAACTATTCATGGGCGCGATCATGGAGCACATTGAGGAAGCCGGGATTCACTCCGGCGACTCTTCGTGCGTTCTTCCCCCGATGACCCTGTCCGCACGGGAGCTGGAGCGTATCACCGACTCAACCGAGGCGATCGCTCGCGGGGTGGGCGTGCGCGGACTCATCAACATCCAATTCGCCCTGCTCTCCGACACTCTCTACGTGATCGAAGCAAATCCGCGCGCCTCGCGTACGGTTCCTTTCGCATCGAAGGCAACGGGCGTGCAACTTGCCAAGGCCGCCGCGCTCATTCAGGTAGGTGCCTCGATTGCGTCGCTGCGCGCGTGCGGGGTCCTTCCCACCCGGGACGCGCGCACGATTCACGACGGGGGCTCCATCGCGGTCAAAGCGGCGGTCTTGCCCTTCAAGCGATTCCGCACGCGCCGAGGCGAAACCGTCGACACGGTGCTCGGTCCGGAGATGCGTTCCACCGGTGAGGTGATGGGCATCGACCGTGACTTCCCGACCGCCTTCGCCAAGTCGCAGCTCGGCGCCTCCACCGACATGCCGACCTCGGGCACGATCTTCATCTCGATCGCGGATACGGATAAGCGCGCGATCGTGCTCCCCGCTGCGCGGATGGCCGAGCTGGGCTTCACGATCCTGGCGACCTCAGGCACTGCTTCCGTCCTGCGGCGAAACGGGATCGAGGCGTGCGCGGTGCGCAAGTCCTCGGAGGGGCGGGGCAAGGATGGGGAGCCCACGATCGTCGACCTGATCAACGATGGCTCCATTAACATGGTCGTCAACACACCGCAGCGATCCGCTCCCCGAAATGACGGCTACCAGATTCGCGCGGCGGCGGTGGCACAGGATTGCCCGGCGGTGACGACGCTGCAGGCCTTCAACGCGATGGTTCAGGCCATTGAGGTCCGCAAACGCGGCGCGTACGCCGTTCGTTCCCTTCAGGAGTGGGACGCTCGTCGAACGGAGGAGACACGATGACGCACACGACGACATCCGCGTCGCCCGGCTTCGGCGACCGCCTCTATGCCGCTATGCGCGAGCACGGCCCAGTGTGCGTCGGTATCGATCCACACGCCTCGCTTCTGACATCCTGGGGGCTCACTGACGATGCCAATGGGGTGCGCGAGTTCTCGCTGCGCGTCATCGATGCGCTCGGGGGACGGGTGGCGGCTTTCAAGCCTCAGTCGGCGTTCTTTGAGAGGCACGGCTCACGAGGCGTGGCAGTCCTTGAGGAGGTGATCGCCGCCTGTCGCGAGGTTGGATCGCTGAGCATCGTGGACGCTAAGCGCGGAGATATCGGCTCAACGATGGATGGCTACGCCCAGGCCTACCTCGCCGATTCGTCTCCGTTGGCAGGCGACGCGGTCACGCTGTCACCCTACCTTGGGGTCGGCTCACTCGCGCCCGCACTCGAACTGGCACGGCGCACCGGTCGGGGCGTCTTCGTCCTCGCGCTGACGTCGAACCCCGAGGGGGCGTCCGTGCAGCACGCTCGCGGAGCCAGTGGCGCGAGCGTCGCGGGGGACGTTGTGTCCCAATTGGCGGAATTTAACGCAAGCTGTGACAAATCGCACCTTGGCCCCGCCGGGATCGTCGTCGGCGCGACAGTCGGGGACGCGATCAAGCGACTCGGTCTTGATCTTTCGGCTCTGCGCGGGGCGTTTTTGGCTCCAGGAGTGGGTGCGCAGGGAGCGGGAGCGGCGCAGGTCAGGCAGGTTTTCGCCGGGGTTGAGGACGCCGTTCTCGCCTCTTCCTCACGCGCGATCCTGTCTGCTGGCCCTAGCATGAGCGCCTTGCGTCAGGCATACCTGGCGACAGCCGGTTCGTTGCAATAGTCTGTCCCAATAGCTAAGAGTGACCCGTTTGATCTGGCAATCATGCTCTGATTGGTGACATAGTTTATTTACCGAAGATACCAACGGAGGAGATGATCAGAATGGCACTACCTGATCTCACGCCGGAACAGAGGGCACAGGCTCTCGAGAAGGCAACTCAGGCACGTCGGCGTCGCGCCGAGGTGAAGAACGCGCTCAAGGCGCGCTCGATGAACCTATCCGAGGTTCTTGAACTCGCCGACTCCGACGAGGCCGTGGCGAAGATGAAAGTCGTTTCGCTTCTTGAGTCCCTGCCTCGCGTCGGTACGAACACCGCCGCAGTCCTGATGGACGAGTACAAGATCGCTCAGAGTCGGCGCGTGCGCGGCCTCGGTCCGGTCCAGCGCAAGGCTCTCGTTGAGCGTTTCGGCTGAGCCCGCTGGGCGTGGCACACTTGTGTCATGACTCAGGCTCAATTGACCGTTCTCGCCGGACCGACAGCCGTCGGAAAGGGTACCGTCGTCGCAGCCCTCACCAGGCGCTATCCGCAGCTACGGGTATCGGTGTCTGCCACGACGCGCGCTCCTCGCCCAGGTGAGAAGGAAGGCGTTCACTACTTTTTCGTCTCCCCGCAAGAGTTCGACGACATGATCGAACGCGGAGACATGCTTGAGTGGGCACTCGTTCACGGGACCAACAAGTACGGCACGCCCCGCGGCCCGGTTGACGAGTCCCTGAACGCGGGCGTGCCTGTGCTTCTCGAGATCGATCTGGACGGCGCTCGCCAGGTGCGGGCCACCAGGCCCGACGCTTGCTTCATTTTTCTTGCGCCACCCTCGTGGGAGGAACTTGAGCGTCGGCTGATCGGACGCGGAACCGAGGGACCCGAAGAACGCGAGCGGCGCCTACGCACGGCCAGGATCGAGATGGAGGCCGCCTCCGAGTTCGATCACGTTGTGATCAACGACGACATCGAGCGCACGGTGGATGAGCTGGCTGGACTCATTGGCCTGGAGTAGTATCTACCTGAATCAGCCACTGAGAGGAAGACACGCATGTCCGGAATTGTTGCCCAGCCCGTGGGTATTACGTCTCCACCCATTGATGATCTGCTGGAGCACGTCGATTCCAAGTACGCGCTGGTCATTTTCGCGGCAAAGCGCGCCCGCCAGATCAATTCCTACAACCTGCAGCTCCAGCAGAACATGATTCAGTTCGTGGGCCCGGTCGTTGATGTTCAGCCCGACGAGAAGCCCCTGGCCGTGTCGCTGCGCGAAATCAACGAGGGGATGCTCTCGCTCGAGTCCAACCCTGAGGCCTGACCATGGCGAGCGTTGTCGTCGGTGTGACCGGCGGCGTCGCGGCATTCAAAGCCCCCATCGTGGTCCGCGAGTGTCAACGCGCGGGCCACGACGTGCGTGTGGCTGCGACCTTGTCCTCTCTGGACTTCGTTGGCCGTTCGACCTGGGAGGGCATCACCTCCCGTCCTGTCGCCGTCGACATCGCGGGGGAGGGGCGCGCTGAGCACGTGGAGCTCGCTCGCGTCGCGGACCTGATCATCGTCGTCCCGGCAACGGCCAACACGCTCGCCAAGCTCGCAGCTGGCTTCGCCGACGACATGGTGTCGCTCACGGTTCTCGCCAGTGCCGCTCCGGTCGTCGTCGCGCCCGCCATGCACTCGAACATGTGGCTGGCGAGCGCCACGCAGGCCAATGTGGCAACATTGCGTCGCCGCGGCGTGCACGTGATCGACCCCGAGACGGGCGCGCTGGGTTCAGGAGACAGCGGAATCGGGCGCCTGGCCGATCCGGTGTCGATCGCACGGCAGGCGTTGGCCCTGCTCAAGGCGGGCGGGCATTCGGCCCAGGCGCACACCCTGGCGGGCCGTACGATCGTCGTGACCGCCGGGGGCACACGCGAACCCATCGACCCGGTGCGCTACCTGGGAAATCGTTCGTCGGGGCGCCAAGGTGTGGCGATCGCGAGCGCCGCGGCGTGCGCGGGAGCACGCGTGCGCCTCGTCGCGGCCAACATCGACGCCTCCGTCCAGGCACTGGTTGCACCGGGAGTGGAGGTGCACTGCGTCGGCAGCGCGATGCAGATGCGCGATGCGACGATGGAGCTGGTGGGCGACGCCGATGCCCTGGTCATGACGGCCGCAGTGGCCGACTTTCGCCCAGAGCACACCCTTGGCGCCAAAATGAAGAAGGATCCCGGCTCAACCGATGTACCAAGCCTGAGCCTGATACGTAACCCGGACATTCTCGCCGAGATTAGCCACGGCCCGCATCGGCCCCCTCTCGTCATCGGCTTTGCGGCCGAAACCGGCACCGACGAGGAGATCATGGCTTTCGGGGCCGACAAGGCGGCCCGCAAAGGGGCCGACTACATCGCCGTCAATCGCGTCGGGGAGACAACCGGTTTTGGTGACGTCCCCAACGAGATCCGCCTTCTTGACGCCACCGGAACTCTCGTCGATCGTTACGTGGGTTCAAAGGATGACGTCGCTGCAGGTCTGATTGCTCGGGCTGCCGCTTTCCTTGATAACCTGAAGCGGTGAGTCAACAGCTTTTCTCTTCCGAGTCCGTCACTGAAGGCCACCCCGATAAGGTGTGCGACCGCATCTCCGATGCGATCTTGGACGCTCTGCTCGAGGTGGACCCCCGTTCTCGCGTCGCCGTCGAAACAATGGCTGCCACCGGCCTCATTCACGTCGCCGGTGAGGTCACGACCGAGGCCTACGTGGAGATTCCCGAAATCGTACGCCGGGAGATCCTCTCCATCGGCTACGACTCCTCGCGCGTGGGCTTTGACGGGGCTTCTTGCGGAGTCTCGGTATCCCTCGACGGTCAAAGCCCCGACATTGCAGGCGGCGTCGACGAGGCCCTCGAAGTGCGCGGTTCTCGCAGCACGGACCCCCGGGATCGCCTGGGGGCCGGCGACCAGGGCATCATGTTCGGCTACGCGTGCGCCGACACGCCCGATCTCATGCCCGCACCGATCTGGCTCGCCCACCGCCTCGCCAAGCGCCTCACCGACGTGCGCAAGCAGGGGATCGTTGAGGGTCTTCGCCCCGACGGCAAAACCCAGGTCACGCTCGCCTACGACAACGACCGCCCGGTGGGCATCGACACGATCGTGGTGTCCACCCAGCACGACGAGTGCATGAGCCAGATGGCCGTCGCTGATGCCGTGCGCACCCACGTCATCGAGCCGGTCATCGACGAATCCGGCCTTGACCTGTCCACCTCAGCCATGAAGACGCTCATCAATCCCTCGGGTCGTTTTGTGCTGGGCGGACCAGCTGCCGACGCGGGCCTGACGGGCCGCAAAATCATCGTCGACACCTACGGCGGCATGGCACGCCACGGCGGAGGAGCGTTCTCCGGCAAGGATCCGTCAAAGGTTGACCGCTCCGCGACCTACGCGGCTCGTTGGGTCGCGAAGAACGTGGTTGCCTCCGGAGCCGCGCGCCGCTGCGAGATTCAGCTCGCTTACGCCATTGGGCGGGCGCACCCGATCGGCCTGTACGTCGACACCTTCGGCACGGCATCGGTTAGGGAGGACAAGATTGCACACGCGATCCGCGAGGTGTTTGATCTCCGTCCTCTCGGCATGATCGAAGACCTCGACCTGGCGCGCCCCATCTACCGTGACACGGCGGCGTACGGCCACTTCGGGCGCGAACAGTTCCCGTGGGAGGCGACGAATCGCGTCAAGCAGCTCGGGGCCGCGCTTCAATGAGCGCCTCGTCAGAAGCCGAGGATCTTCTGCCCTCCCGCGAGACCGAGAGTGCTCGGCGCTCGTGGCGTCGGCGCACGAGCGTCGAGATGGTGATCTCGGGGATAATCGGCCTTGTCACCTCCTTCGTTCTCTCGATCGAGGCGTGGCAGCTCGCTGCCGATTCCTCCGCGCGCTTCGGGTGCGATATTTCCTCGGTGCTGTCGTGTTCGGCCGTCGCCCAGACGTGGCAGGCACGCATCCTGGGTTTTCCCAACGCTTTCCTCGGCATCTTCTTCGAGGCGGTCGTGCTCGCCATCTCAGTCGCCCTATGTGCCGGGGTGAGATTTCCCCGCTGGTACATGCTCGGCACAAACCTGCTCTACACGGTTGCGCTCTTCTTCGCCTTCTGGCTCTTTTCGCAGTCGTACTTCGTCATCCAGGTCCTGTGCCCCTGGTGCCTGCTCATCACGCTCACGACAACCCTGGTCTTCGCCGGCTTGACTCGAATCAACGTCCGCGACGGCGTGATTCCCGCGCCCCAGGGGCTGCGTCGGGCGGTCGCCCAGGGCCTCGACTGGGCGCTGTGGGGCCTCATCATCTTCGGCGTCATTGCGATGGTGGTCGCCAAGTACGGCGTGAAGCTTCTGGGCTAGGAGTCACGCACGTGAGCATGCTCTGTGCTTGACTGGGTTCATGACTTCCATGCAGGGCATGCTTGAGGGCTTCGAGGCGCCGTCAACGCGCAGCGCCGACGTCGCGCGCGTCCTCGTTGACGTTGATCTGCCCCACATGGATAGGCCTTTGGACTACATAGTGCCGGCCGGGCTCGCCGACGCAGCCGTCGTGGGTTCCCTCGTGCGCGTACGCCTGTCCTCCGCGAGGATCGACGGCTGGATCGTTGAGAGAACCAGGCGGGAGGTGGGCGAGGGAACCGCGAGCCTCGAGTCCGTCGTGTCTTCGACTCCCGTGCTTACGCCACCCATCTACGAGACCGCGCGCCGCATCGCGGCACGTTTCCTTGCCACGACGTCTCAGGTACTGTCCCTCGCCATCCCGCCCCGCCACGCGCGCGCGGAGCGAGAGGCGCGTGACGAGAATGCTCCCACCTGGCCCACGGTCACCTCGGATCATGTGGGCCTCGGCTGGGAGGCATATCCGGCCGGGGAGGCGCTCGTGTCCCGGTTGCGGGCGGGGGAGTCACCGCGTGCCATAGCCACGATGCTGCGCCCGCGCCTGCGTGGCTGCCTGTCCGAGGCCGTCGCGTCGACGGTCGCCTCTAGGCGCTCCGTCATCGTCGTGACGGCAACCGGCGAGCAGGCTGGACGCTATGCGCGGGAGCTGTCCGAAGACCTTTCGATCCCGGTATCGCTGGCGGGTTCGGAGGTGGCTGCCGAGAAGCGCTACCGCCTCCACGTGGCTGCCTCGCTCGGACGTGTTCCGGTCGTCGTGGGAACGCGATCGGCCGTGTGGGTTCCCTGCTCCCGACTCGGCCTCATCATCATCGTCGACGACGGCGATGACCGCCTGCGCGAACGCCGCTTCCCCAGGTGCGATGCGCTTGATGTGGCGGTTCAACGGTGTGCGGTGGAAGGCAGTGGCCTCCTTGTCGCGTCGTCAGCGCGCTCGGTGAAGGCTCAGGCGCTTGTACGCTCAGGCTGGGCCGTCGGGATCGAGCCAACGCCCCAGGCCCTGCGCGAGGCCACGCCACGCGTCCACCTCCACGGCAGCACCCAGGCCGAGCGCGAAGGCGCTGGCGGCCTCATGCGCATCCCGCAGGCAGCGTTGCGGATGATTCGCGGGGCGCTGCGCTCCGGACCAGTCCTCATCCAGGTCGCGTCTGCGGGATACTGGCCGACCGTCGTGTGTCGCCGGTGCGAGGAGCGTGCCCGCTGCCGTGCCGATCAGGGAGGAGAGGGCTCCGATGGCCAGCGCCTCCAGGGTCACGAGGCGGCGGACCTGCGTGCGGGTGGCGCCCAGGGTGCGCAGCAGCGCGAGTTCGCGCCTGCGCTGCTGCAGGACGACCCGGAAGGTCGAGGAGACCACGATCGAGGCGACCAGGGCCGCCACTGCGGGGAAGATCATGAGCATCGCGGTCATGGCGGCACCGCCGAGGTGGGCCTGTTCCAGGTCGGATTCCATCGCCGCCTTCGCCGTGGTGACATCGACTCCGTCGAGGCCGCTGAGGGAGTTCCTGATGGTGGAGGCCCAGCGCTCCTGCTCCGCGGTCGGCGGGTTCCCGTTGTCGTCCCCCGCCTCGTCCGTGGCGACCATGAGCGTGCCCGAGGGCGCGGAGCCCATGAGGGCGGTGAACCCCGCCTCGGTCGTGTAAGCGGCGGCCATGCCCGAGTTCGACGAGGGCGCGGAGTAGACGCCGGTGACGGTGAGGTCCTGGGCGGGGATCCCGTCGAACTGGGGGCGGGCGGTCACAGTGCCGCCCGCTTTGACGCCCAGGAGCCTGGCGGTGGAGTCGGGGAGGAGGATCTGGCCGGGCCCTGTGGGGTAGTCGCCCGAGTCGAGGGCCGGCCTGCGCAGGGGCTCGTCCATGAGGGGGGAGACGAAGAAGAAGGCGCGGGTGCCGTTCGCCTGGGCCTCGGCGGGCCACTGGGTGTAGGTGCCGACGGCCCGCACCCCGGGGACGGCGTGGAGCCTGGTGCGCGTCTGGTCGGTGAGGTCGGACAGGGAGGCCCCCCCGGCCTGGTTGGGGTTGAAGGAGACGACAGTGGTGACGTTGGCGTACCTGTCGGTGACCCCGGCTCCGAGCTGGGAGACGAGGCCGCCCATGACGACCATGGTGATCGCGATGAAAGCGGTGGAGATGGCGACGGCCAGGCCGGTGGAGACGAAGCGGCGGCCGTGGGCGCGCAGGTTGGCGCGCACGAGCATGGTGTTCGTGGTCATTGCGGGCTCCTGGGTGTCAGCGCAGGGCGGCGGCCAGGGCGTCCTGGTCGGCTCCGCGCAGGTCGGCGACGATGCGCCCGTCGCGGCACACGAGGACCCGGTCGGCGTGCTCGGCGGCCCCGGTGTCGTGGGTGACCATGATGACGGACTGGTCCAGTTCGTCCACCGCGCGGCGCAGCAGGTCGAGGACTTCGGCGGAGGAGTGGGAGTCGAGGTTGCCTGTGGGCTCGTCGGCGACGATGACAGTGGGGCGGCTCATGAGGGCGCGGGCGACGGCGACGCGCTGCTGCTGGCCGCCGGACATCTCGGAGGGGCGGTGGCCGAGGCGGTCCCCGATCCCCAGGGAGGTGACGATCAGGTCGAACCAGTCCTTGTCGGGCTTGCGGCCGGCCAACTGCATGGGCAGGACGATGTTGGCGCGGGCGTCCAGCGTGGGCACCAGGTTGAAGGACTGGAAGATGAAGCCGATCCGGTCGCGGCGCAGCCGCGTCAGCTCCGTGTCGCGCAGGATCGAGATATTGCGCCCGCCGACGAAGACCGCTCCCGAGGTCGCCGTGTCCAGGCCGGACAGGATGTGCATCATGGTGGATTTGCCGGAGCCGGATGGCCCCATGATGGCCGTGAACTCGGCTTCGCCGAAGTCGACGGTCACGTCGTCGAGTGCGCGGACCTCCGTGTCTCCGCTGCCGTAGATCTTGGACACGTGCTCGAGGTGGACGATGTTGTTTTCCATGCCCACTATGGTGGCGGGCCGCCGGGGACGGAGTCTATGGGCATCCACCCTGGGAGGACCCTGATCGCACCCTGGTCGCGCGGAGGGGCGGCCCCCGGTGACGCGCCGGGGCGGTCGCGGGCCCTACCAGCGGTAGCGGTTGATGGCGGCACCAACATCGATGAGGCGCGGGCGCGCCAGGAACGCCGGGTAGGAGCGGGCGCCAAACTTGCAGACGGCGTCCAGGCCCTCGGAGGCGAGGCGCCGTCCGAGCTTGGCCATGAGGTCGGGCATCGACTGTTTGCCTGCCATCTCCTCGAGGACACCGCGCACGCACCAGGCGATGGCCTCGGCCTGCCCGGGGTCGACGACTGCGGCGACGTCGGAAATGTCGACGGTCGAACGGTCGATCGTCAGTACGGACGTGCCCGAGGCCTTGGTGCGCGGGCGGTCCACGCGGGCCTTTGCAGCGGGCACGCGGGGGGCCGCCTCCCAGCTGGTGGGGGCGTCGGTGCGGGGGCGCGGCAGGTCGGCCACGACCTCGCGCGCGCGGGAGGTGACGTCGAGGCAGTGGTAGTTGTCCATCATGAGCACCCGGTCGGCGGCGTCGAGGAAGGCGCCGGAGCCGCCGACGACCATGATGAGGGAGACCCCGGCCTCGGTGAGGGAGGTGACACGGTCGACGAGGGGCGTGATGGGTTCCTTCTCGGCGGCAACAAGGTCGCGCATGCGGGTGTCACGGATGAGAAGGTTGGTCGCGGAGGTGTCCTCGTCGATGAGGAGAGTGCGCGCGCCTAGCTCGATGGATTCGATGATGGAGGCGGCCTGCGAGGTAGAACCGGAGGCGTTCTCGGTGGAAAACGACGTGGTGTCGGCGCCGCCGGGCAGGTGGGTGATGAACGGTGAGATGTCGACGCCGGTGACGGCTCGCCCGTCGGCGGCGCGCACCTTGGTGGCGGTGGGGTCGGTGGCGACGAGCTCGCGCCCGTCGCCGGGGATGTGCGCGTAGACGCCCTGGGCGATGGCCTCGAGGAGCGTGGATTTGCCGTGGTAGCCGCCGCCGACGATGAGGGTGAGGCCCGGGGGGATCGCCATGCCACTCACCTCACCGGCGTGCGGCAGGGTGACGGTGGCGCGCAGGGACTCGGGGGCACTGAAGGCGACAACGCCGTCACCCGTCAGGGGCGTTTCGGAGATGCCGGAGCGGCGCGCCAGCAGGGCGTCGTCGGCGACGAAGGACACCCACCCGCGTTCCTCGAGGATCCCCTGGAGGGCGCGGTAATCCTCGTAGGCGGCGACGTGGCCGAGGAGGCGCGAGCGCTTGCGGGTCGTGTCCGGGTCCTCGGACACGAAGTCGAAGCAGTCCATGACGATGTTGGGCACGTCCACGTCAAAGAGGCGGGCGGCGCTCTTGCCGAGGATCGTGCGGCCTCGCGCGGGGAGCTTGACCTGGAAGCGCACCTCGACGCGGTCGGGCAGGACGGTCGCGTAGGAGCGCTGGAGGATGAGGGCGCCGGCGCGGGCGATCGACACGTCGCGCGCTCCCCGGGCGCGGATGGCCTCGTCGAAGGAGCGGGCGATAAAGTCCGCGGCGGCCAGGCGCGCGTCGGACGAGGCCAGGGCGGCCTCGGGCAGTCCCATCGCCTCGGGCGTGGACCAGGCACGCAGGGACGAGGGCGGGGCGTAGGGGTCGGCCTGCACGTGATCGATGGCGAGGGTGAAGTCCCCGTAATCCCAGGCACCGAGGGCGTTCTTGTAGAAGCCGTAGGGGCGTCCGTCCGCGTATCGCAGCTGGTCGAGGAGGTCAGCGTCTGTTCCGGACGTCGAGCGCGAGGGGGCTTCGTATCGGGGAGTCATACCCTCAAGAATACAGGTGGAGCCTGTAGGAACGGCATCACCGTTCCTACAGGCTCCCGTGTGTGAGGAGTCAGCGCTGTCGAGCGACTCTCACGGCGACGTCAGTCGAGGAGAGCGACGATAATCGCGAGAATGATGAAGAAGGCCTGGATGGACACCATGACGACCGAGACGATCTTCGCGGCCTTCGCCACGCTAAGGATGTTCTGCGGCGCGCCCTGCTTCTTGGCGTTGGAGTCGATGATGAAGGACCAGATCATCGACGGGATCGACAGGAGGAACCAAAGGATGAACCAGCTGATCACTGACACAACGATCGCGATGATCGCTTGGGTACGCAAACTGTCGAACTGCGCGGATGCGGGCGAGGTGTACATCGGCTGGCCGTACACCGGCTGGCCGTACACCGGCTGGCCGTAGGCTTGCTGGCCGTACGCCTGCTGACCGTATGCCGGTTGGCCGTAGGCCTGCTGGGGCTGGCCGTACGCCTGCTGGCCGTACTGCGCGTACTGGTCTGCTCCGGGCTGGGTAAACTGAGGCTGCTGATTCTGAGTGGCAGGCGCGTAGCCGTCCTGCGAAGGAGCGTACGACGCACTACCGGAACCGTTCGGCGCGTAGGGCTGGGCGTAGTTATCCGCAGGGGTCGGGTTCAAGGGATCGCTCACTGGCGGCTCCAATTCTTCTTTCCGGTCAATACGAGAAGCATCCTAACAGGAGGCGTGAACATACACGTGTGGGGTCCGGATCGGCTCTCGATCCGGACCCCACACCGTGAAGAACTCAGTAGTTTGAGCCACCGGCTGCGAGGATAGCAATGATGGCGATGACGTAGAACAGCACGCCCACCACGAGGATGACGATATGGATGATCGAGCAGATCTTCGCGGTGTTACGAGCACTCGCCAGATCCGTCGAAATGTCGAGCGGGGCACCGAGGCGCTGAGCCTCAGCCGTCAGATTGTTCGCCCAGAACCACATGCCGCCGGCCAGAAAAATTCCGCCGAAGATGAAGCTCAGGAAGGAGAGGAGACGAACGGTCGAGGCGTTCGAACGGATCTTCTCCAGGGCCGGGTTCACCGCGTAGGCCTGGCCGTACGCACCCTGAGGGGCCTGGCCGTACGCACCCTGCTGTGCTTGACCGTAGGGGGCCTGGCCGTACATGCCTTGCGGGGCTCCCTGGGGGGCCTGACCGTAGGGGGACTGGTCGATGGAGGGGTACTGGTTGGTGGGATCGCTCATGGGATACTCCGAATGGAATAGATCAGCAGATACGCGCCTCATCCTAGCGCACGCAACGCGGCATCAGTAACCAACGGTGACGGGAGGGCTACGCGCCACAGCTCGTCAGCAAAACGGTGGGCACCCCGTCGGGGATGTCCACCGCCGCCGCTCAGACGAATCAGTAGTCCGCCCCGCCCAACAAGGCCATCATCAGGACGGGGAAGACAACGGAGAAGATGATCAGGAGCACGATGCCGACAATCTGAATGATGCTGCAGATCATCGCGATCTTTCGAGCACCACTCACGTCATTCATCACGTCCATGGGGGCGTTAAGGCCCTGCGCCTCGGACACGAGCATGCCGCCCCAGACCCACGCGCCAATCGAGAGAATCGGCCCAACGGTGACGAAGCTAATGAACGCCATGATGCGAACCATCGATGCGTTCGAACGCACACGCTCAACGGCGGGGTTCAGGGTGTACCCGAAGCTCCCGTAGGCGGGCTGACCGTAGCCCTGCGGCTGCCCGTAGCCCGGCATGCCCGGCCCCCCGCCGTACGGAGGCTGCCCCGCACCATACCCCGGCTGCCCCGCGCCGTATGGAGGCTGCCCCCCATACGAGGCCTGGGACCCATATGCCAACTGAGCACCGTACGCGTCCTGCTGGCCATAACCACCTTGGTTCGCGCGATCAACGCCGTAGGGATTCGTCAGATCACTCATCGCTTACTCCGAGAAGATGTGAGGGGATATACCCCCACATCATACGAGCGCTTTCCCGAAAATCCGAATAAACGACGACGCTCACACGCGCCATCACTCCCCCATCCCCGGCCCCTCAGCCCCAGCCTCGTCCCTGATAAAACGGTGCGGGGGCCGGTTTCCCGACCCCCGCACCACCCGACAAACGGGCGTGACGTCACAGCATGCAGGACACGCAGCCTTCAACCTCGGTCCCCTCCAGGGCCATCTGGCGCAGGCGCATGTAGTACAGGGTCTTAATGCCCTTCCTCCACGCGTAAATGTAGGACTTGTTCAGGTCACGCGTCGTCACCGTATCCGGGTAGAACAGCGTGAGCGACAGGCCCTGATCCACGTGCTGCGTGGCCACCGCGTAGGTGTCGATGATCTTCTCGGGGCCGATCTCGTACGCATCCTGGTAGTACTGAAGGTTCTCGTTCGTCATGTACGGCGCCGGGTAGTAGACGCGGCCAATCTTGCCTTCCTTGCGGATCTCCACGCGGGACACGATCGGGTGAATCGACGACGTTGAGTTGTTGATGTACGAGATGGAACCCGTCGGAGGCACAGCCTGCAGGTTCTGGTTGTACATGCCGTACTTCGCGACATCGGCCGCCAGGGCCTCCCAGTCCACCTGGGTCGGAACCTTGATCGACGAGGCGGCGAGCAGCTCACGGCACTTATCCGTCGTGGGAGCCCACTCCTCGTCAATGTACGTGCGGAAGAACTCGCCGGACGCGTACTTCGAGTCCTCGAAGCCCTCGAAGGTCTCGCCGCGCTCGCGCGCGATCGTGCACGAGGCCTTGATGGCCTCGAACAGGACCGTCATGAAGTACACGTTCGTGAAGTCCAGGGCCTCCTCGGAACCGTAGTGCACGTGCTCGCGCGCCAGGTAACCGTGCAGGTTCATCTGGCCCAGGCCAATCGCGTGGCTCATCGCGTTGCCGCGAGCAATCGACGGCACCGAACCGATGTCCGACAGGTCCGAGACGGCCGTCAGGCCGCGGATCGCCATCTCGATCGTCTTCGAGAAGTCCGGGGAATCCATGGTCTTCGCGATGTTGAGCGAACCCAGGTTGCAGGAGATGTCCTTACCGACATGCGAGTACGACAGGTCATCGTTATAGGTCGAGGCCTCGGACACCTGCAGGATCTCCGAGCACAGGTTCGACATGGTGATGCGACCCTTGATCGGATTCGCCTTATTCACCGTGTCCTCGAAGACGATGTAGGGGTAGCCGGACTCGAACTGGATCTCCGCGATCATCTGGAAGAAGCGACGCGCGTTGATCTTCTTCTTGTGGATGCGACCATCGTCCACCATCTCGTGGTACTTCTCCGTCACCGAAATCTCGGAGAAAGGCACGCCGTAGACGCGCTCCACGTCGTAGGGGCTGAACAGGTACATGTCCTCGTTCTTGCGGGCCAGCTCGAACGTGATGTCCGGGATGACGACGCCCAGGGACAGCGTCTTAATGCGGATCTTCTCGTCCGCGTTTTCACGCTTCGTGTCCAGGAACTGCATGATGTCCGGGTGGTGCGCGTGCAGGTACA
>ERZ772957.185-NODE-185-length-52715-cov-4.820889_pt1 | contig 52715 bp, 43 predicted proteins | sample MGYA00580682_ERZ772957 | MGnify/ENA primary metagenome ERZ772957 (study PRJEB29015, sample SAMEA2737921) | human oral metagenome | biome: human oral; feature: human-associated habitat; material: dental | place: China | collected 2025 ... | reverse complement strand
GGGGGGGGGGGGGGGGGGGGGGGGGTAAGAATAGTGTAGATTTGCACCTTGGTCAACTCCTCTATCTATATGCAAACAGTATGCTAATTATATACTCAAAAGGACTGAAATCAAGGATTTTTTAAGCGTTTTCGATAAATATTTTATGTTAACCGTTCAGACTTTTTTCTTTGTGTTGTTTTTCATAACTAAATTGAATTGCCCCAATCCGTAAGACATTCCGGATTGGGGCAATCTTCGTAAGATGTAGACTATGCCAGCAAACGCCAAAGGTCATAATCTACAGTCGGGAAAATGTGTGAAATCAAGGGCGTGAAGCCAAGCGGAAGCCGTCAGCAATGGACTTATGTTCAGGCGGGAAGCTGCCACGAGCACCTACAGTACAGTTATACGACTGAACGTACCAACTGCCGCCGCGCCTTGCGCGGTGCACACCCGAGGCCGCCCCCTGAGGATCATTAACAACCCCTGTACCTATACCGCCAAATTTATCAAAACACCATTCCCATACGTTTCCACTCATGTCATATAAACCAAGTGCATTCGCCCGTTTTTCGCATACAGGATGGGATTGTCTACCTGAATTACTACTATACCACGCAACATTTCCTGTTTCCGTAGCATCATTCCAGTCAGCCTTAGCTCCGCTTGCACTGTTCACTTTAGTAAGCCATACATCTCCGCATTTTACCGCATTCGTGCCATCTTTCTGCCAACGGGCTGCATATTCCCATTCGGCTTCTGTAGGAAGTCTAAATCCTTTTTTAGTCATATCAGCGTATGCGGCATCGCAGGAGACAGCATCCGTTGCGTTTTTTAACACGGTAGCATCGGTTTGGCTTTTGCGGTATACGCATTCGGCATCGGATTCCCCTTCAGCCTTCATTTGTGTATACGCATTGCACCATACTATGCAGTCCCGCCAGTTTATGTATGTTACAGGGTCGTCATTGCTTTTCTTTCCGTTGCTGCCTTTTGTTCCCGGATTTACAAACGTGTAGTCTTTTCTGCAAGCCCAATCGTACACTTCTTTCCAAAGTTTATAGGTTACCGGCGTTTTTCCAAGTCTGTAGGAACTTAGTTTTACCGTCCGTCCCTGTGTAAATACGCCTTTATATAAATGAGGTTTAGTCGCAGGCAGGGTGCAGTCCGGTTCAGCACCTATAATGGTTACCTCGGGGATGTCTACAAACTCGTATAAGATTCTAAAGATAACCTTTACATCCGCATCTTCGGTTACGGTAAGCGTGTAGGTAGCTTCCGTGCCGTTTACCGCTTTTCCGTTAAGCTCCCACTTTTCTATCTGATGCAGTGAATCTACTGCTGTTGCGGTAAACGTTATGGTTTTACCTTTTTCGACCACCATGGGGCTTATCTCTGTTTCAAGAAAACCTTCAGCCTTTGCTTTAAGTGTGCCTTTGCCATCTACACTAAAACTGACAGTGTACTTGGGCGTAGGTGTTGCGTCGTTGCTTACATTGTAGCGGCAGGCGGCAAAGACGAGTGCGACGAGCAGCGCAGATGCCGCTCCCAAAAAGGCTTTTGCCTTGTGTCTGTTGTTAGTTTTCATCCGAAAACCTCCTAAATAAAAATATTGTATTGTCTAGGAAAAGGTTATTCGGGATGAAACGAGTAGTTATTGCTACTACTGGGGGGGGGGGGTAATAATGGTGTAATCTAGCATTTTATTCAAGCTCCTCTTTATGAATAATTGTTGGAATTACAAGGTGATTAACAGTTGTTATGTGCGATTATATAGTTGTTATATTTGTGGGGCAATAGGGTTTTGGGAATTCTTGGGAATTAAGATAGTTTTTATTTTATTTTCGGGAGTTACCGTCGCAAGCGGCAAGATTTTATGAGTTAGGCTCTTGTTTCTGTGTAACTGCCGCCCTACCCTGCGCTTGCCGAATTACGCAAAATCGATATAGACTTAAAAAATGGAAATACGGGAATTCAAATCGTGGGCGAAAAAACATCTTTCATCTTCTCCGAGTGCGGCGCTTGACGTTTCCGTGCTTTTGGAATTCTTTTTAGGAAAAGACAAAACCTGGATTCTCCTTCACGAAGAAGATGAGCTTACCGCAGAGCAATTTTCCAAACTTTCGGGCGCTGTTGCCGCACGGAAAACGGGGCTTCCAATCGCATATATAACGGGACACAAAGAATTTTACGGCTACGATTTTTTTGTTACTCCCGATGTTCTTATTCCAAAGCCCGACACCGAAATCCTTGTCGAAAGTGCCTTGACTGAAATCTTGCAGAAAATTCAGAGCGAAAAGAACGGCATTTCTTCGATTTGCGACATTTGCACGGGAAGCGGTTGCGTGGGTCTTTCGGTGATAAAATTCCTTTCAGAGCGGAACAAAATCCCTTCTGCAAAACTTCCCGAACTTACACTTTCAGACATAAGTTCCGCCGCTCTTTCGATTGCTGAAAAGAATGCGAAAAATCTATTGTCCAAAGAATTGTTTCAGAAAATCAATTTAGTTAAGTCCGACCTTTTTTCTGCGATTCCTAAAAGATTCGACATGATTATTTCAAATCCGCCGTACATCCCAAGCAAAATGGTGGACGAACTTTTAAAAGACGGAAGAAGCGAGCCTAGACTTGCGCTTGACGGAGATTCTTATGACACAAGCCATAAAAGTTGCGACGGTCTTTCGATAATCCGCCGCCTGATTCCGCAGTGCATGGAACATCTGAATGAGGGCGGAATCCTTATTGTTGAAGCAGGGGAATATAACGCCGTTGAGACAAAAGCGATTTTTGAAAAATCAGGTTTTTCGCACGTAAAAATCATAAAAGATTTGGAAGGTCAGGCGCGCGATGTGTACGGAGAAAAACTCTGAAAATATAACGCCCACGCAAAAACATTTTTTTACAGTTCTGCTTCTTCCACGCAAAAAAATGAGATTCCTTCCTTTGGGAATTTTTCCCGAATCTTTGCAATTATAGTTTTGATTGCGTTGGCTTTTTTCTTGTCCACATAAGTGAACATCAAAAAATTCTGTTCAGGCCAAGTTGAACTTCCAAGTTTTTTTGTGTGCAGTCCTTGACCATGAACTGTAGGAATCACCGTGTATTCCAGTTCAGGAATTTCTTCTTCCAGCAATTCTATAATGTCGTCTTCCACGGATTGGTTTGCGACAATTTCTACTCGGTAATTATTCATTTTTAGACTCCTTTGGCTTTCCAGCAGTTCTTTTGCTTTTTTTCGTCTTCTGTTCGGTCTTTGTGTCGGTCAAAGTTTCCGATGCATAAAGTTCCGTTTCCTCCGCCGAACCTTCAAGAACTTTCTGAAGACGAGTTTTCTTGGGTTTCTTTCTCATCACAAGGCTGTAAAGCACAGGAATCACAAGAAGTGTTACAAATGTCGAAGACGTAAGTCCTCCCACAACGGCAACCCCAATCGGCTGAACCATGGCAGACTGACCTTTAATCGTAAAGCACATCGGAAGCATTCCCAAAATGGTTGTGAGCGTCGTCATAAGAACCGGTCTAAGCCTGCTTACTCCTGCTTCAAGGCAGGCATCCATCATCTCAAGGCCGCGCGCTCTTAAAAGGTTCGTGTAATCAACCAAAATTATTCCGTTATTGACGACTATTCCCACAAGCATGATAAGACCAATCATACTTATGATAGAAAGCGGTTCTCCTAAAAATTTATATATGAACGCAACTCCGATAATCAGGAAAGGGATGGTAGCAAGATTTATAATAGGAGCTTTGAACGACTCGTATGTTGCCGCCATAACCCCGAACACCAAAAGAATCGCCATCCCGATTATCGCAAGGTAAAGATTTATCTGTTTTGCTATGTCGCCCCAAGAGCCTTCGTATGACACGCTCACATTGTCAGGCACGATATAAGTTTCCGCAACTTTTTCTTTTATGGCGTTTTCAACTATATTTGCGTTGTCCTTAGAAAGTATACTTGCGGTTACGTGTATGGTTCTGCTTTGGTTTTCCCGATTTATCGAGACAGGCCCAAGTCCTCGGCGAAGAGTAGCAAAGTTTGAAACGGCAACTTTTCCGGCACTTCCCATGACGTACATCGTTTCCAAATCCATTACGTTCTTTCTATCTTCCGGACGATACATAACCTCTACGTTGTACTCTTTTCCGTCTTTTCTAAAACTTGTGGAAGTAACTGAATTTATGGCGTAGTTTATTTCTCTGGCAACAGTGCTTACATCCACGCCAAAATTATAGGCACGTTCCCTGTCAATCACAACCTCAACCTGAGGAAGCCCACGTTCGGTGTCGATGGAAGTATCTCCAACGATAGAAAGTTCGTTCATTGCGTCGGAAAAAACTTCCGCTACTTCAAGAGCCTTGTCCAAATCGTCGGAACGAATCGCAATGTTAATGTCGCTTCCCATCATCTGACCTCGAAAGCCTGCATGGAAACTTAACTTTGCGCCTGGAAAATCATTGAAATGGGCTCGAAGAATATTCTGAATTTCCGCCGCACTTTCAATCTGTTTTTCTTCATCAGGCAAGGCAACCGAAACCGATGCCTTATAGGAACTGGAATCTCCCCATCCGCCTGAACCGATTGTCGTGGTCAATGTCTTAAAACCCTTCACCTCGTTTTTTATGATATCCTCAAAGGCAAGGGCAACAGCCTTGGTCTCCGACAAAGGAGTTCCAATCGGCATGGTAATGCTTAGCGTAACAGAATCGTCGTTTCCGGACGGCATCATAATCATTCCGAGCGTCGGAAGCAGAAAAACCGAAATAAGCAAAAGCGAAACGGCTACAACCAATGTAACAAGCCTATTTTGAAGAGCCGCATTCAAAATCTTTCTGTAAAGCACAGTTACAGACTGAATCCCTTTTTCAAAAGTTCCGTAAAGAAATTTTAGAACCGGATTTGTAACAGGTTTTTCTGCCCTGTTTGAAAGCGGAAGAAATTTTCCTGCCAATACCGGAACAAGGAACACCGCCACCATCAAAGAAGAAAGCAGAGCAATTACAATCGTAAATATCAATCCCTTGAAAAATTGTCCCATAATTTCAAGTTCTTTGATATACAGAAGGAACGGAACAAACACGCAGATTGTCGTAAGGTTTCCGGAAAGAACGGAACTCATCATTTCCTGAGAACCGAGAACCGCCGCAATCTTAGGCTTAGCTCCCCTTGACCTGTAGTTATAGATATTGTCAATCATAACAATGGACGCATCCACAATCATTCCAACGCCAAGAATAAGCCCCGTAAGCGTCATCATGTTCAGAGTAAGACCTGCAAAACTCATGCACAAAAGAGTTATAATCAGTGAAAGCGGAATTGATATTGCAATTATTATCGTTGATTTAAAATTCTGCAAAAATACAAAAAGAACTATAACCGCCAGTATAAGTCCCAGCCAAGCCGAACTTACAAGAGTGCTGATGGTCTTGCGGATGGCAACAGTGTCATCCTGTATTATCTCCATTGAAATATCAGACGGTAATGTTTTCTTCAATTGTTCTATTTTTTTGTAGACATTATTCGCTACGGTTACGGAATTTGAGCCGGACTGCTTTGTTACGCTTACGTATACGCCGTTTTCCCCGTTGATAAAAACCTCCGAACTGGAATCTTCAAAACCCATAAACGCATTTCCGATATCCCTAAGTTTTACGTCGTAACCGTTAACCGTCGCAATTACGGTTTTATTTATGTCGTCTATGCTGGAAAATTCTCCCGTAGTTCTGACCGTGTAGTCTTTTTGACCTTCATTCAGTTTTCCGCCGCCCAATTCAAGATTCTGCTTTGCCAAAGCCGCACTTACCTGAGACACGGTAAAACCGTATGCCGCAAGCCGATTCTGCTCCAGTTCCACACGAACGCATTTTGTTTTTCCGCCCATTACGCTCGCTTCGGCAACTCCGCTAGACTGCTCAAGAATGTCTACTATATTGTCTTCGGCAATCTGCTTCAAATCGTCAACGGAACGGTTTCCACGAATAGCAATCCGCATAATCGGCATGGAATCTGCACTGATTCTAAAAATCGTAGGAGAACCGGCATTGTCAGGAAGACTTTTTGTAACCCGTCCAAGTTTATCCCGTATGTCGTTTACAGCATCCTCAAGATTTACGCCATAGTTAAACTCCATCTGAATCATCGAAGAACTTTCAGAAGACGTTGAATAAAGATTTTTTAGTCCATTTACGCTGACCAAGGAACTTTCAAGAACCTTGGTAATATTTTTTTCCACGGATTCCGGACCTGCATTTGGATAAGAAGTTATGACCATAACATAAGGAAAATCCACATCAGGAAAAAGAGCAATCGGAACATTTTTCAAAGTAAATAGTCCAAGTGCTGCCAAAAGCACAAAAACTATAAGCGCAAGGACAGGATGCTCAAGTGTTTTTTTTGATATGCCCATTAAAGTCCTTCCTTGATTTTAACTTTACCTTTGCCTTTGATTTTGATTTTTGGTTCATCTATAGCAGAATCATTTTTCGCTACTTCCGCTTCCGGAGCCTTTGGATTTGCGATGTCGCTTACTTTTGCTCCGTCTGAAAGAGAAAGCATTCCCTCAACAACAACCCTTTCGCCTGCCATAAGATTGTCCGTTACCTGAACTTTTGAATCAACGGATTTTCCTAAACGCACAAGCCTCTTTGACACGGAATAATCGTCGTTCACTACAAAAATATAATTCTGCTCTTCATCTGAAACAACCGAATCCTTTGGAATCACAATTTTTCCGCCGTATGTGGAAGTATACAGTTTGATTTTTGCAAACATTCCCGCATTCACACGAGAATCATTCTTGTCAAAATTAAGGATTATTTCCTTTGTCCTGCTTGCCTTGTCAACAACAGGACTTACCCGACTTACAGTCGCATTAAATACAACGCCGGGGTAAGCCTCAAGACTGACTTCCGCCTTTAGTCCCACTTTCAGTTCCGAGACATATCGTTCCGGAATCAAAGCCGAAACTTGAAGATTTTCAATATCGCCTATCATCGTAAAAACCGTTGTGTTGCTTACCTTTGCACCCACCTTTAAAGGAGAAGAGACTATACTTCCGCTTATCGAAGCTGTTATGGGACTTTGCGCATAATTCGAGCCGGGTTCGCTTGGGTCTACGTATGCGATTATGTCGCCTTTTTCAACGTGCGAACCAAGCATTACGTTCACTCGGCTTACTTTTCCGCTCATCGAAGGATATATTTCGATTGCGCTCTGACTTTCCACTTCGCCGTTTGTAAGAACATAATCCTTCAACGCCGCAACAGCCGCAACTTCGCTCCGCACAGTAACATATGAAATCTCTATTTCAGGAAATCCATCCCCAACTGCAAATGCCATACCGCCGCCGGGCATTCCTACAACATTTTTTTTGTATCCAGTAACAAAAATTATCACCGAAACTATCAGAGTTACCAAAACTATTGCGCTCACAATGAGCCATTTTTTTAGAGTTTTTTTCATTCCAATACCTCAAAAAAAGTTCTAATTTATTTTATCGACGAACCAAACGGAAGTCCCAAAAGATTTTCAAAATCCAGCAGTGAACTCAAAATCGAATACGCCTGCTGTTTGACGCTGACCCTTGCGCTCAAAAGCGAGTCGGAATAATTCTGAAGACTTAGAATGTCCGTTTTTCCGTAGTTATATGCGGTAAGCGACATATTGTGCGCCTGTTCCGCAAGTTTTTCGTTTTCTTTAAGCGAAAAAATCTGTCCTATTCCCTGATTTATCTTTCTTAAATAATTTTCTGCTTCTACCTGAACCGAAGTTTTTGCAACCTCAAGATTCAATTTTGCATCTTCCACGGACTTTTTTGAAGAGCGGACAGCTAAACCGCCCTGAGACCAAGGAAGATAGCCGTCCAGAGGAATGTTTACTCCAACTGAAAGCGAATGCTCGGGGTTGTTCCAAGATTTTTCGTTTTTCGTTACGGAATAGGCGTTTGTAATCCCATAAGTGTACGAAGCGCTAAGGCTCGGTCCGTAGGCAGAAAAACGGGAAGACAAAAGAGAATTTTTTGCAATCTCAAGCGATTTTTCCGCAGTGCGAACCTTTGGCGCAGGTTCGGAAACTTTCGGAAGAGAGTCAAGTTTTATTTCTTTGAGTTCAAGCACATCGTCAAGCGTTCCGTCCAGCTCGACTTCCGTATTTTGTTCTATACCCAAAATCTGCTTGAAAAGCGCAAGGTCGTTTTTATAAGAAATTTCAGCGGACTCCACGATGGGCTTTTTCTGCTCGTAAGTAACTCGGCTTGTCATTACATCAAGTTCGCTGATTTTTCCGTTCCGGAATTTTTCCTGATTCGTCTGATACTGAACTCTGTTTGTCTCAAGCCCGCGTTTTTGAAGTTCGATGTTTTCCTTTTCGTAAAGAAGGGCATAAAAAGTCTTCCGCACGCTAAGTTCAACGGAACGAAGGGTCTCCCCGTATGACAGAAGCCCGTTCTCATAATTCAGCCGTGCCGCTTTCATGGTTGTGTAAAGATTTGTCGAAAGCCCCAGACTCACCGTTCCGGAAAAGGAAAGGGAATCTGCATTTTCTTCAAAATTGGTTCGATAAATTCCGCCTGCGGAAATGCTTGGACTTACACTCCCCCATGAATATTTTTTTACGGCGGAAAGTTTTTCAAGTTCAAGAGCGGAACTTTTTATCGAAATGTTGTTCTCCAAAGCCGTTTTTACCGCATCTTCTATATTAAGACGTATCACACCAAAACCGGATTCCGTTTCTTCGCAAATGCCAAAGAATAAAATGCACGAAAGAAAGAACGCCGCTGATATAATTTTTCTCATGACAAATCCTTAAAAATCAAAACTCCTCTTTGAAGTCTAATTTAAGGGCACATCTAAAACCTTTTTCGGATTTTAAAACATGCCCGACGAGTTTTTATAAGTCTTTATACATTAATTACTTATAAAAAAAATCGCAAGTAAAATCTAAAGAAAAAATCAAAAAAGCGAAGTTTTTGAAGATTCCTTAAAAAATCGATTTTTCCTACAGTTTCATGACTGATTTCATCAAGTAAGAACTTAAACAGTTAAACGTGTTCGAAATCGGAATGTAACAACAAAAACAAAAAAATAGAACAAAAAATGGATTTTTGAAAAAAAATTGCAGGAAAAGCGGTTTTATCTTCGCTCCGTGCGCCCGATTTTCCTCCGGTTGAATAAAAAAGCCGTTTCCGTGTATAGTACACACATGGCGGAACGAAAATTCACTGTTTTAGACATGATAGAACTTGATTTGCCAGGTCACGATGCGCTTGAACTAAAATGTATCGGCGGCCGCCGCGGTCTACCAAGAGAAATTTCCGTTCCCGACATAAATCGCCCGGGGCTTGCCCTCTCGGGATTTTTCGATGCATTCGCAAACAAACGAGTCCAGCTTTTCGGACGGGGCGAAACTGCATATCTTCATGAACTTCACAATCAAAACAAAAGCGACAGCCTAAAAGATTTTTTTGCGTACAATATTCCGTGCTGTATTTTTTCGAACAACCTGGAGCCTACCCAAAAGTTTTCCCGCCTTGCAGAAGAAGTGTGCTGCCCTATCCTTCAGACTTCGATGGACACCACGGATTTTACTTCCAGACTGATAAGAGTTTTTTCGAATATTTTTGCGCCCAGAAAGACTATTCACGGAGTTCTTGTAGAAGTTTACGGAATCGGAATCCTTCTTACAGGTCATTCGGGCATCGGAAAAAGCGAAACCGCCCTTGAACTTGTGGAACGCGGACACAGACTTGTTGCCGACGATATTGTTGAAGCAAAATGCGTAAACGGAAACATAATTCTTGGACTCGGTCCGAATGCGCTTATAAGCCACCACATGGAAATCCGCGGACTCGGAATAATAAACATTTCGCAGCTTTACGGGGTCGGAGCAATCAGGGATCAAAAGGAAATCCAGCTGGTAATTCAGCTTGAAGAATGGGACAACTCCAAGGCGTATGACCGTCTTGGAGTTGACCAAAAATATATCGACATTCTGGGCGTTAAGATTCCGGCAATAGATATTCCTGTCCGCTCAGGAAGAAATCTTCCGATAATCATAGAAGCCGCCAGCATGAACGAAAGGCTTAAGAACATGGGCTACAATTCCGCAAGGGATTTCAACCAGAATGTATTAAGATGGATAGAAAACGGAGAGATGCAGTCCACGTACTTGGGCGACGACGGCAGTTACTGAACGGATGGAGCTGTTTGCACGAAGCGAAAACTTTATGTGGTAGCGAAAAATATATTTTGTGGAAAGGAACACACTATGATTGAAAGATTACTTACCGTAAAGAATCGAGCGGGAATTCATGCTCGTCCGGCTGCAATTATCGCACAGGCTGCAAACCAGTTTTCCTGCGAAATCATTATTGCCAAAGACGATACCATGGTAAACGCAAAATCAATTATGGGTGTAATCACCATGGCTGCAGGCTATAACACAGTCCTCACACTAAAAACGGAAGGAACGGACGAAAAAGAAGCCGCCGACAAAATATCGGCGTTATTCGACTCAAAATTTGAAGAGGAATAACCTGATGAACGGAATAACCGAACGTCAAAAGGAAGTTCTTTCGTTCATCGCGAATTTCACGGAGACGAACGTCTATCCGCCGACAATCCGTGAAATTGCGGAACATTTTGGAATTTCGCTGAAAACGGTTCAGGATCACGTCGTGGCACTTCAGAAAAAAGGTTATCTTTCAAGCGAAACTAAGCGCTCAAGATCAATCAAAGTCATAAAAGACGAAAAAGAAAAAGGTTCCGGGCTTTACGTGGATAAAATTCCGCTTTTAGGAACGGTCGCGGCGGGAAAACCCCTGCTCTGCGAAGAAAATCTTGACGGCTACGTAAATCTTACAGAACCTTTCATCAAACCCGGAAAAAGCTATTTTGCGCTTAGGGTACGGGGTGCAAGTATGATAAACGCCGGCATCCTGGAAGGCGACCTTGCGGTAATCGAGCAGACATCAAGCGCATTCGACGGTCAGATAGTCGTTGCTGTATTGGAAGATGCAATAACTCTCAAACGATATTACAGAGAAGATTCGCGCATAAGACTTCAGCCAGAAAATCCCGCTTTTCAGCCGATACTTTGCAATGACCTAAGAATTGTGGGCGTGCTTTCAAGCATAGTTCGCACATACTGAACGGGGACTTTTGCAAAATGGTATATCTTTACACAGGCCCTGAAGCAGGCGAAAAAAACGATGCAATAAAATCATTAAAAAGTGCACTCAAAAAAAAATACGGACAAATAGAAGAAAGTCTTTACTATGCCGCGGAAAGCACTCCGGCGGAATACATTTCGATACTTCAGAACGAAAACCTTTTTTCCGAGGCAGCCTGCATTGTCGTAAAAAATGCGGAAGCTATAAAAAAGCCGAACGAAATCGAAATGATAGCCGACTGGATTCAATCGGCTCAAGACGACAGGAACACTCTGATTCTGGTTTCCGACGAATATTCCGTGAGTGCAAAACTGGACAAAGCGGTTCCGCCTTCAGGAAAAAAGATTTTTTGGGAACTTTCAGAAAGCCGCCGTTCCGACTGGATAAGAAAATTCTTCAGCAAAAACGGATATTCAATTGAAGACGATGCCGTAGATTCAATAATCGAAATGTTCGAAAGCAACACCGAAGCGTTAAAAAACGAGTGCGGGCGCTTTCTGCAAATTTTTCAGAAAGGGCATTGCATCTCAAACGACGATGTGGATTCCGTGCTTTTCAGCACAAGAGAAGAAAACGCATTCACGCTCTTTGACGCAATGTCGGACTACACGTCGCCTCGGCAAAAAATCCTTGAGCGCTCGCTGTTAATTCTTCAGAAAATAAGGCTCTCAAAAGAAAATCAGGCGTTTTTAATTCTTGCAGGACTTGCCTCGTGCTACAGAAAACTTATCATATACCACAATATTCTTTCATCAGGAATGACGGACGATTTCAACCTGAAAAAAAACGGATTTTCAAGCAAAAAGATGAAAACACAATACGCAAACGCCTCAAAAACTTGGAATCCGGGACAAAGCCATGCGATACTGGCTTTGATTGCGGAATGCGATACGGCAATACGAACAAACGGAAGCCTGCTTGAAGATATTTACCTTCAGAAAATTATTTATGAAATCGTGGTAAAAAAAGGTTCTTCAAGCGCAAAATACGAATAGTTCCGCATTTGCGCAAAAATCATAAAGAAAGACCTGCAATAATCTCGCCAAGTTTTTTGATTTCATCGCCGCTAAGCGTAATTCCTTTTCCCATTTTCTGATGGTCGGGAGCCCAACTTCGGATGTCAAACTTTGCAGGACGCCCGCCCCAAGAAACTTTGTTCACTTCGAATTTCCAGCCGCTTTTCGATTCGGAAATGACACCGATACTTTCGGTTATCTCAAAAGAAAAATCTTCAGCCATTTTTAAACCTCCTAAAAATACTCGCTATATTATCATGCAGAATTCCGATTTTCGCCAGATTTTATTGATAAATGTTTGCAAAAGAAAAGCACAAAGCAAACTCTTAAAAGGCTTTTCCTGACAAAAAACGCTTACAAAATATGGAAAGTTTTTTGCATTTAGAATTGCATGACTTTGAAAAATTCCGCGTTACATGATAAATGAGATTTTGTTTTCGCAAAAACTCGTACACATTTTAACCGGCAGAAAATAAACGCATTTTTCTTACGAAAAGAAAATAATCGGCAAATAAATCCTGACGCAGCAACTTTTTAAAAAAAGGCAAAAAATTTTAAAAATTACGATTTTTTATAAAAGCAAAATGGCGCAGCGGCTAGCGGTTTTTGTTCATTGCAGCATTTTTATATTGAACAAAACCGCAAGCAATTATCGATATTTACCGTTCGTGACCGCGGCATAAGCTGTTCGTTGTAAAGACAAATTCTTTCTTTGGAAATACAATTTTGTCGGCAATGCTTTTACAGTTCTTTAGATTTTTACGATTCGGGAAAATACCCGCAAGTTCGCTATTTTTCTCTTCGATAAAAACACAATTTTTCCAAAATGCAAGCAGCTTATTTTTCTTCCGGATTTTCCGAAAATCTTACGCAATTGAATTTTAATGCAATTCTGATAGAATAAACACATGAAAAAGCGTGCCATTCTTTACACTGAAAACATGGAAAATCTTCTTCTGCTTGCGGAATTCCTTGTGTCGGATAATTGGGAAATAATTTCCGCCGGAGAAACGGCTGAGTTTCTCGGCTATAAAAATATTCCCGTAACAGTTGAAAAATCTCTTCTGGATTCAAATAATGATAACGACGCATATCTTCGTCTTCTTCATCAGATTGACCAGACGGACAACAAATACAGCTACGGCGGACTTGAAATCGCAGGCGAAATTAAACTTGTCTGCATAAACATTCTGCCAAAGTTCATGCCGCTGGCATCGTTCCTTGAAGAATCCAGTTCCGAAAACGCCATAGATTTTAAGCATATTTCGCTAATAAGATATGCTGCAAAAAACTACAATACAACACTAATTCTGACAAATCCTGAGGACTACCACGAAGCGACGATTCAGTTAAGAACGGACAACGTAACCAAGGACTTCAAACTGAAACTTGCGGCAAAGGCTCTGAATCTGTGTTCCGCATACGATGCGTCAACTTCCCTTTCAATAATGATGCAGGAACCCAAAATCGAATTCCCGAAGTATTTTATGGCTCCGTACGAACGAAATATAAAACTGAGCCACGGAAGCAATCCTCACCAGGTTGCCTGCCTTTACACGGAAAACCTGAAAAGTTCCGCACTGAACGGAATGAAAAAAATCCAAGGGAAAGAACTGGAACTTCCAATTGTAAAAAACTTTTTTTCAGCCTGGAACATAGTAAGTCTTTTTCTGAAAATCATAAAAAATCCGTTTGAGGTGGAAACCATAGACAGTTCCGGCTATGCGTACACAACTCCTTTTACGCCTGCAGCCGGCTCCGTATTTACAATCGGAATAAAAAATAACAATCCGATTGGAGCCTCTTTGGGCTCGAACGTAAATCATTCACTTTCAAAGACGTTCAACTGCGCCCCGACAATTTTTGACGGCGCAACTCTCGGATGCAGCGCTGTTATTGACGTTGAAGCAGCCGTTACGCTTTCAAAATCAAACCTAAAAGCAATAATCGCCCCCGACTTCACAAAAGATGCCCGTCAAATACTTTCCGAGAACAATTCAATCCGGCTTGTAATGGCTTCGGTGGTATCTTCAAATTTTCATGAAATTTCGTCAATTGACGGCGGACTTCTTGTTGAAACTGCCGACAACGAACTTTTCAGAAAATGGCACATCGTAACGCAAAAGCGCCCCACTCAAGCTCAGATTGATGCAATGGCGTTCGGAACGATGGTGTGTTTTGCATCAAAATCGTACTCGTCGCTCGTCATAAACGACTCTTCCGCCATCGGAATTTCTGTGGGGCAGCCCAGCAGAAAAAGAGCCGTAAATTTTGCGATTCAGGCTGCCGAAGAATGTCTTCAAAACGGGCTAACGTCTTCGGACACGAATGCCGAAGTTCTGGTCAGCGATACGTCAATTCCTTTTGACGAAAGAATAATTAAGGCGGCGGAACTGGGAGTAAAAGCCATAATCCAGACAGGCGGAACTTCAAGCGACCGCGCGTTGATAGATTTCTGCAACGAACACGAAATCTCAATGATTTTTACAGGAATGCATCATCTTTCCTTTTAAGGAAATCAAAACGCAAGCCTTTTTGCCGGACGTTTTCCCGTTCCGATTTACTTTTATTTTTTATAGAGGATTTTATGCTTTACCATCTTGGCGTTTTTCTACAGACTGTTTGGGGACCTGCCCGGCTTCTGCAGTCATATACGGTGCTGATTGCGCTTGTGCTTTACACTGGATTTTTTGTGACCAATTGGATTCTTCCAAAATTTTACGACATACTTCCGCATGACCGGGGACGCGAATTCACAATCAAAGAAAACGCCGAAGCCGCAAAAGGTAAACCTACTGGAGCGGGTTCTGTTTTCATTTCGATTTATGCGCTGATATGCATAATTTTTGTTCCGATGGGAATTCTTCAGGCGGGAATCTTAATTCTTACTTGGCTTACTATGCTCATGGGATTCCTTGATGACAGAAGCATCACCAGTTGGGGCGAATACCTTAAAGGATTCCTTGACCTAGTGATAGCGATTCTTACGGCTCTTCTTATATATTTTTTCATATCACGGCAAAACACCGACGGAAACGTGCATTTTTGGTTTCCATTCATTTCAAATCCTGTGAATGTGCATCCTGCCGTATTTGTGGCAATAAGCGTGATTCTTATATGGGCTTCGATAAACACCACAAACTGCACCGACGGCGTTGATGGGCTTAGCGGCTCTTTGGTGCTGATTGCCCTTCTTACTTTAGGAGCTGTGTTTTATTTCATTCTGGGACATAAAGACATAGCCGCCTATCTTTTAGTTCCGCATCTGCAGGACGGAGCGAAATGGGCGTTGATGACGTTCGGTTTTGCCGGAGTTCTGATGGGCTATCTTTGGCACAATGCATTTCCGTCCAGCGTGCTGATGGGGGATGCAGGAAGCAGGGCGCTCGGATATTTTATAGGGGTGATGGTACTTATAAGCGGAAACCCGCTTTTGATTTTTGCCACAAGCACAGTGATTTTTCTGAACGGCGGAATGGGACTTCTGAAAGTTTTCCTTTTAAGATTCTTCCATATAAAAATATTCGAAAACATTAGATTTCCGCTGCATGACCATATGCGGAAGAACAAAGGCTGGAGCACCACGCAAGTTCTTCTGAAATTCATGATATTGCAATTACTGATAACAGTCGCCGTTCTTGGACTGTTCCTTAAAATAAGGTAGGACGATTAAGAAAAACAAAGATAGGGAGGATGCGTTTTTTTGGAAGAATGCTCCGCGCGGAGAATTGAACGGTGCCGTAAGGCAGTGGGCGGCTTTTCCCGTATTGATGGATTTTTACATATGCTGGCTAAAATTGTATGTTTTTATTGATGCCGCCCACCAAGCCCTAGGCGGGCCGTGAAATGCGACTTGAAAGATGCCTTTGCGCCCTGATTGTCTTTGGAAAAAATACTTGGTACTATTTACACCATGACAGAATTAACAAGCAAGCAAAGAAAACAACTGGAAAAACAAGCCCACAACTTAGACCCGATTGTGATAGTTGGCGGAAACGGGGTTTCACCGCAAGTAATCGAGATGGTTTTAAAATCGCTGGATTTTCACGAACTTATAAAAGTGAAATTCAACGAATTCAAGGACGAAAAACGCTCCTTGACGGAAGAAATCTGCGCCAAAACGGAAGCGACGCTGGTCAGAATCATCGGGAATGTTGCCATACTTTTCAAGCAAAACGAAGACCCCAAAAAACGGAAATACACGATTTGATGTGTAACCGGACAGCGAATTCAGTTGTTTTTTAACTTGTATCTAAATGAAAATAAAATTTCATCAAAAGTTTGCGTCGCAGACTTTCTTACTTTACGGCGTTTTTCACTTTTGAATTTACGCTTATGGGAGAAAATAAATGATTGAAGTTACTGACGTCTCTCGGCATTTTGGACTTTTCAAAGCCGTTGACGGTGTTAGTCTTTCCATTCCAACAGGGCAGATTGTAGGTCTTCTTGGCCCTAACGGAGCCGGAAAAACTACCACGATGAGAATGATTACGGGATTCCTGAAGCCTACAAGCGGAACTATCAAGATAGATGGAATCGATGTTTTGGAAGATCCGGTAGCCGTAAAAAGCAGAATCGGCTACATGCCGGAAAGCGCGCCTTTGTATGGCGACATGATTGTCGAGGACTACCTGAACTACATTGCGGACATTCAGGGAAAAGACCCGACGGAAAAAGTTCCGCTTTTGTGCAAGGAATGCGGACTTGAGGAAGTGATGCATAAAAACATCGCAGAACTTTCACGCGGTTACAGGCAGCGGGTGGGTCTTGCGCACGCTCTTATGAATGATCCTGAAATCTTGATTTTGGACGAGCCTACAAGCGGTCTTGACCCTAATCAGGTGGAAGAAGTAAGAGCGTTAATAAAAGAAATCGGGAAAACCCGAACGGTAATCATTTCCACCCATATTCTTGGTGAAGTGGAAATTCTTTGCAGCCGAGTGATAATCATTTCCGGGGGAAAACTTGTCGCCGATTCTCCGACTGACCAGCTTAGAACCCGTTATGCAAATTCCGCCACGATACGATTGAACGCAAACGCAAGCGAGGCGGAACTTTCCGAAGCGGTTCATGGAATCGAAGGAATAGAGAGCCTCTCGTTCGAAAAGGCTGAAAAAGGCTCGACTGCGCTCATCTCCATAAAAGATGGAACGGAAATCCGTCCGGAGGTGGCAAAGGCGGTTGTCGCAAAAAATCTGGAACTTTACGAACTAAGTCTTCAGAAAAACAGCCTTGAAGATATTTTCAGAATCCTTACGGCAGAGCCTTCTCAAGAAAATCCCAAAGCAGAAAACGGAGGCGCAAAATGAACGAGCAGTCTGTAAAAAAGCCTAATACGGCAAAAATCATCATGAAGCGGGAACTTTCCTCCTACTTTTCAAGTCCAATCGCATATATTGTAATATGCATGAACATAATAATTCTTAGTCTGGCATTCTTTAAGGGACTTTTTCTCGGATATAATTTTTTCCTTTACAAAAGCGCCGACATGAGAATCCTGTTTTTGTTCCAGTCGATTCTGCTTACAGTATTCATTCCTATAATAACGATGAGGCTTTTCAGCGAAGAAAAACGAACCGGTTCGCTTGAGACGCTGATGACACTTCCTGTGACGGAGTTCAGCGTTACAATGGGAAAAACTTTAGCCGCCTTTGTGACATCCCTTATCGTGGTCTTTCCAACGATTCTGATTCCAGTGTTGGTGTCTTTCTGCGGAAAGCTCGACATAAATCAAATAATCGCAGGATATCTTGGGCTTGTGCTTCTTTGCGCACTTTTTTCAACAATCGGACTTTTCGCCTCTTCCATCACAAAGCACCAGATTGTCTCGTTGTTTGTATCTCTTCCGATTTGTGCGGTGATGATGTCGATTTATGTTCCGTTCTCAATTCCGAAAAGCATTCCGCACTTCATCGATGAGTTTTTCAAGTTCATATCAACATACGAGCATTTTACTTCAATTTCCCACGGAATCATCGATACAAGAGATTTGCTTTATTTTGTATGCCTGACGGTATTCTTTTTCTGCCTTACTGTAAAAACTCAGAAAAAGGAAAGAGACTAAGGAGCTAAAGATGAAAAAAATTTTAAATTGGCTAAAAAGCCCAAAAAGCGACTTTGCCCTTCTTGTAATAGTTTTGGTTTTGGCTTGCATCGTCGGTCACAACGCCCACTTGCGGTTTGATATCACCAAGCAGAGAGCCTATTCGCTTTCTGCGGCAAGCAAACAGACTGTAAAGACTTTGACCGAACCGCTTTCCGTGAAAGTATTTTTTTCGGAAAACCTTCCGTCCACGTACAGCAAGGTTTCTACTTACGTAAAAGACATTCTTATGGAATACAAAGGTGCGGCAAACAAAAATTTCTCCTACACAATCTTTGACATGGATAAAAGCGAAAGTCAGAAGATTGCGACCGGCTACGGACTCCGCCAGATTCAGATTCAGGAAGTAAAGAATAACGAGGTGGGATTTAAGCAGGTGTGGATGGGACTTGCGATTTCTTACGGAGATTCCATAGAAGTTTTGGACGGGATAACGTCCGAATCGGGATTTGAGTACAACCTTACCACAAAAATCGCAAAAATAATTTCTACCACAGACGCTCTTGCAGGTCTTTCTTCCCAAGATTCCATAACCGTAACGCTTTATGCCACAAATGAACTTGAAAAATTCAGAATCGCAGGATTCGACCAGTTGGATATGAGCGTTCAAAGCGCATTCAACACGGTTAACAAAAAGAACCTGAACAGACTTACCTACCTTAAAAAAACTCCTGATTCCGCCGAGGAAATCGAGGCTCTTTCCGAAAAGTACGGTCTTCAGGTCATAAACTGGAAGAATCCCGACGATTCGATGGGTTCGGGGATATTCGGGCTGGTAATCGAATACGGCGATAAGTTCAGAATCATTCCGGTGGCGATTCAGCGTTCGATTTTCGGTTTTGTGCTTGCAGGTCTTGATGATATGGAAGAAGGAATTTCAGACAGTCTTCAAGCTTTGCTTTCGAAATCCACAAAAATCGGCTACATTTCAGGGAACGGCGAAAAACCGCTCCGAGACGAAAACGGCGAAGAAAGCAAATTCGTAAAACTGCTTTCGGATATGTACGAACTTACGGAAATCAATCTGAAGGAAGCCGATATTCCCGCAAATCTTACGTCAATAATCGTAAACGGACCCGGCGAAATTCTTTCAGAATCCGAATTGTATAAAATCGACCAATTTGTGATGAAAGGCGGAAACGTGATGATTTTTGCAGATCCTTTTCAGGTGGTTCAGGGAAATTATTATCAGCCGTCCACTTACAATCCGCTTGAAACCGGACTGAACATTATACTTGACAGATACGGCGTAAAACTTGAGACAAACTACCTTTTCGACGAGAATTGCTATGTTGCCCGTCAACAAGGATATGGAAACATAAATCTTTACTGGGCGCCTCAACTTTCGGGAAAGCAGCTGAACCAAAAGCATCCAATCACCAAAAACTTGGGATACGTGATTTTCCTGCAATCCGGCGGAATCAACACAAGCGGAGCGGAAGAAAACAAGGACATACGATTTACGGTTCTTGCAAGCACATCGGAAAAAGGCTGGAAAGAAAGCCGAAATATTCAGCTGACTCCCGGAATGGAACCGCCTTACGATAAATCCACTGAAAACAGCTATCCGCTTGCAATTCTTCTTGAAGGAAAATTCAAAAGTGCGTTTGACAGGAATCCGGCGGATGAACAAAGCACAGAAAACGCAAGTCTTTCCACGACAACACATATCGCCAAGGCTCGGCAGGCTGGGAAAATTTTTGTGGCAGGCTCATCGTACATTACTTCAGACCAACTGCTCGATGACGGCGGAAAAGAGCCGATTGCCATCATGGTAAGAAATGCCGTTGACTACATGAACGGAAACAGCGATTTGTGTTCAATGCGGACAAAGGGCGTTTCGTTTCAGTCAATTTCCAACACAACCGGATTTTATGCGGCAAGCGTTGAATATTTCTGCATAATCGGAATCGCCGTATTGAGCGCCATATCCGGACTTGTTGTATGGCACAAACGAGCTGTCCGCCGTCGAAAAATTCACGACAAATACGATCCTAACGATAGCCGTGAAATCAAAAAAGAAGCAAAATAATTACGGAGAACCCCATGGAAGAAAAACTTAAACCCGGAAAACTTGTCCTTCTGTCCAGCATCGGAATTCTGCTTATAATCTGCATAATTCAGTTTATTCTTGCGGCAAGGAATCCTGTAAAAACTCTGAAACTCAACGAAGGCTTCGATTCAATCACCGTAGAAAAGTCCGGCGGAAAAATCGAGTTCCTGCTTGACGGCTCCGACTGGTACGTGGGAACGGGCGATTTTAAAGCGAATCTGCCGGACATTGACAACATAACCGGCAACCTGAAAGAAATAAAAATCCTTGACACAATAGGAAGGCTTTCTTCGGAAGAACAGAACGCCCGCTACGACCTGAACGAAGACAAAGCGATAACCGTTACGGCATCGAAAAACGGAAAAGTTTTAAGAACCGTAAAAATCGGAAAAGCGTCTTCAACAGGCTCACAGACTTATATAACCGTAGGAAACTCAAAGGACATAAACCTTGTTTCGGGAAACCTTTACAGCCTCTTCAACAAAAGCGAAGAGGATTATCGAAGCAAGAGCGTTTTTTCAATCAAAGGCTCAAGCATTTCCGGCGTAAGCGTTACGCTGCAAAAGGACACCTGGTCTGTCTCAAAATCCGTACCTTCGGAAGGCACCGATTCTTCCGGCGGCGAAGTCTCGTGGAGCTTTGCGGGAACAGCCTCTGCGCTGGAAGCCGACACGTCTAAAGTCAATATATGGCTTGGACAGATTTCGGTATGCACGGCGTCTTCGTGGCTGGACGATTCAAAAGTTCTTCCTGCAAAAAAAGAAGTTTCCGTTGAAATCGACGGAACCGAAGGAAAAATCACCCTTGACATCTATTCGGAAAAAGACGGCGAAAGAACAAAATACATTGCAACAAGCAACAAAACCGCACACAAATTTGAGCTTTCTGAAAGCACGGCAAAACGCTATATAAAAAGCCCAAGCGAGCTTACAAAATAGGGAGCTTTTCCGCCGTACGCCTTATCCGAGGGTCTTTGACAAAGCGGACAAAGGGTCTTTGATAAGGCGAACTTACTTCCTTCGAGCGAGGAAACTCTGCTCAAAAAAAACAAAGGGGTCTTTCAAAAAGAAAGACCCCTTTGTTTTTTTTAACGCCAAGTATTACAAAACGCAAATCGGAACGAATGTTTCAGCCTTCAATGACGCACCGCCAATAAGTCCGCCGTCGATGTCAGGCTGCCCCAAAAGCTCTGCGGCATTTGAAGCCTTCATAGAACCGCCGTACTGAATTATAACCTCGTCGGCAACTTTCTGATTGTAGAGCTTTGCAATATAACCTCGGATAAACTTGTGAATAGCCTGAGCATCCTCCGGGGTCGCGGTTTTTCCGGTTCCGATTGCCCAAACAGGTTCGTATGCTATCGTAACGTTTTTCATCTGCTCTTCCGTAACACCTGCAAGTCCTGCAGAAAGTTGAAAGGCGCACACCTGCTCGGCTTCGCCCGCTTCACGTTCCGAAAGCAGTTCGCCGATACAGAGGTCAACCTCAAGTCCGTCGTTCAGGGCTTTTCTGACCTTTCTGTTTATAAGCTCGTCGGACTCGCCTATTTCGTGCCTTCGTTCGGAATGACCGAGTATTACGCAGCCGCAGCCGATATCTTTAAGCATGGCGGTGGAAACTTCACCTGTGTGAGCTCCGTTTTCAGTTGCCGCGCAGTCCTGGGCTGCAAGAATGATATTCGAGCCCTTTACCACCTGAGCAACAGCGTCAAGATAAACAAAAGGAACTCCAATCATGAATTTATTGGTTTTTCCTTTTAGCTGTTCAACCAAATCTTTTGCGAGTGCGACAGCCTCCGCTTTGGAAGTATTCATCTTCCAGTTTCCTGCAATGTAATGTGTACGTGCCATTTATTTTCTCCAAAATACAATGTAAATAATCCGAGCGCAAAAGCGACGGAAAGGTGTAACGCTACAAAACCCGGCGTCCCATCCAATGATTCGGCAAAAACGCAAAATCAAAGGACAGGTTGCCGGATAAATAGACTCCGCCTATTTTGTAGCCAGAATAGCAATGCCAGGAAGAGTTTTTCCCTCAAGGAATTCAAGGGAAGCTCCGCCGCCTGTAGATACGTGGCTCATTTTGTCGGCAAGGTTAAACTTGTTCACAGCGGCAACAGAATCTCCGCCGCCGACAACTGTCATCGCCCCTCTACCGGTAGCATCCGCCACCAAACGAGCGACCGTTGCAGTTCCCTTTGCAAATGCGTCAAATTCGAACACACCCACAGGACCGTTCCACACAACTGACTTTGCGGTCGAGAGGACTTCCTTATAAAGTTCGATTGTCTTTGGTCCCACATCCATCGCCATAAGATTGTCAGGAATGTCAGCTCCGTCGATAGGAACAGGAGTTGCGGAAGCGTCGAACTTGTCTGCCGCTATGTGGTCAACAGGAAGTACAATTTTCACGCCTTTGGAAGCCGCATCGGAAAGCAATTTTTTTGCCGTGTCGATAAAATCATCTTCGACCAAAGAAATTCCCACTGAATGACCTTGCGCCTTGAGGAATGTATAAGCCATACCGCCGCCAATCACCAAGGCAGAAGCGTTTTTCAAAAGAGATTCAAGAACAGCGATTTTTGAAGAAACTTTTGCGCCTCCGATTATAGCCACCTGCGGCTTTGGAGGATTTTCTACCATTGGTTGAATGTATTTTACTTCCTTTTCCATCAGGAAACCGCCCACAGACTCAACAGGCATGAATTTTGCTATAGAAGCTGTGGAAGCCTGATCACGGTGAGCCGTACCAAAGGCATCGTTTACAAAAATATCCCCATAAGAGGCAAGTTCCTTTGCCATTACATCCCGCTCTGCAGAATCCTTTGAGGTTTCCTCTTTGTGGAAGCGGACATTTTCAAGCATCGCAACAGCGCCATCCGGAAGAGCATCGATAGCCGACTTCTGCCCCAGCGCATCCGGAAGGAACACTACATCTTTTCCAAGTTTTTCGGAAAAATATTTTACGACAGGAGCCATGCGGTTCTTTCCGTCGATGAATTTCTTGGAATCATCTTCAGTCCATGTCTTTCCAGCCTTTATCGCCTTTTCTTCCGCTTTTTTAACGTCCTTTTTGGGGTCTCCCAGATGGCTCATAAGAACAAGAGAGCGAGGATTCTGCTCAAGGATATATTTTATAGTTGGAAGAGCCGCCATGATTCGGGTGTCGTCCTGCACAACTCCATCTTTCATAGGAACATTGAAATCAACACGCATAATCACACGCTTGCCTTTCAAGTCAACGTCTTTTACAGTCTTTATCATTTAAAACTCCTGTGTTTGGATTGCGCCGCCTGTATGAGCGGCAAAACTAGTCATAATTTTAACCTCTTTACCGCATAATTTCAATTAAATTGTATATTAAGAACAAATATCGCATCGAACAAGAAAACTTGGCGATTTTTTGCATTCAGAACAAATAATTTATAGACCTTTGGAAAGAGACAAAATTCGTTGCGTATTTTTCACAAGAAAAGTACGCTTTTAAAACGTTTTCTTTAATTTCAATCATCATAAAATTTTTCGGATTTTAGAGTTTTTATTCTGAGATTTTTTGTAATTTGATTTTTAACCGAATGTTTCCCCAAAAAAAGTCTTCAAAAAAAACAAATCTATCGTTCAATATCGATAAAATACAACTTTGCTTATTTTGCCAGAAAGCATTATAATCCTAAAAATAATTTTTTTAGTCATCGAGGAAGATATGAATATACGCACAAAAATAATCGCAGGTTTTGGAATATCGCTGGTGCTGGTGCTTTCGGTTACGCTGGTCGGAATAAATCGCATCAAAAAAATAAACAAAAACTTGACTGAAATAAATGATGTAAACACCGTAAAACAGCGGTACGCAATTAATTTCCGAGGGAGCGTTCACGACCGTTCGATACGAATCAGGGATTTTGTGCTGCTTGAAGACCAGCGCGACAGAGAAAGCGTCCTTTCCGACATTCGGACTCTTGAGGACTTTTACGAAAAATCCGAAACCGCTATCAATGAGATTTTTGCAAAAAAAATCAACAATACCACAAAAGAAATGGATCTTCTTTCCGACATCGGAAAAAGCAAGGCGGAAACAATGCCGCTTATCGAACGGATTATTGCGCTTGAAAACGCAAATAAGCATTCGGAAGCAAACGAAATTCTTCTTTCAAAAGCAAGACCGGCGTTCCAGCTTTGGCTTGACCGCATAAACGCCTTTATCGACTACAAAGAAGCGCAAAACCGCACGCTCACCGACGCAACTAGGAAAACGGCGCGACTTTTTCAAACATTTATGATTCTCATCTGCTCGTTTGCAGTGCTTGTAGCCGTCATCATTCCGCTGTGGGTGCTCAAATCCGTATTGCTTTTGGATAAACTTGCCACGCGCCTTACCGATATCGGCTCCGGCGACGGCGATTTAACATCTCGTATTGTAGTCAAAAGCAACGACGAAATCGGCGTTGTCGCTTCAAGTTTTAACGGATTTGTGCAAACCCTGCACGGAATCATGAAAACCGTGCGCAACTCGGTGGAAGGACTTGCAAAATCCAGCCAAGGACTTTCAGGAAGCGTTTCAGCAACTCAGGACGCTCTTAAAAATATCAACGCTGACGTTGAACGTGTCATTTCGCAGATGAATATGCAGTCCGACGAAATTGAAAGCGTTTCTCACACAATGGAACGCATCGGAGGAAATGTCTCCGCCCTGAACGACATTATCGCCCGGCAAACGGAAGGCGTAAACAAAAGTTTTCAGACGGTGGAAGAAATGCTTACCAGCATCCGCTCGGTTACGGATGCGCTTGAAAACAATGCGGTCCGTTTTTCTCATCTGACAGAATCGTCCGAAGCAGGATTTAAAAATATTTCCGATGTCAGAACGAAGATTCTTGATATTTCGGCAAAATCCGAACGAATGTCGGAAGCGAACGCCGTCATTCAAAGCATCGCCTCGCAGACCAACCTTCTTGCGATGAACGCTGCGATTGAAGCGGCTCATGCAGGCGAAGCAGGACAAGGCTTTGCAGTAGTTGCCGACGAAATCAGAAAACTTGCTGAAAATTCTGCAGGGCAGTCGAAATTCATATCGGCGGCTCTCAAAGAACTGGTTTCGGCAGTCGAACTGGTTGTTTCTTCATCGGAAACGGCGGGAAAATCGTTCGAGGACGTGCGTCAGGCAATTGAAAGCGTTACCGACGAACAGGAGGCAATCCGCACTGCAATGGACAAGCAGCGCGACAAAAGCATTCAGGTAAGCGAAGTCTTCAAAACAATCAAAAACTTGACCGAAGATGTGCGAACCGGAGCTGAAGAAATGAATGCGGACAATAAAAATGTTCTTGAAAAAACGGAAGCCCTCGTTGAAATCACGGCGGGCATAGGCTCAACGATGAAAAACATGGCGCATAGCTCCGAAGACATCAAGAATGCCGTAGAAACCGTCGCAGAGTTGCAAACCGCAGCCGCCGAGGGAGTCCGCACCGTACAGTCGGAGATAGACCGCTTTATTTTGTAGACTAAAATTTTCTTCCGCCAGACATTTTGTAAGTCGAAGAAAAATCCACATTGCAAATGCACAGCTTAAAAATATAAACGGTCTTCAATGCCGGCATAATTTTAAAATATTTCCGCTCGCCGTCTTTTTCCGCGGAACGGGAAATAGCTATATTTTTACTTTTAGAAAAAGAGGATTTTATGAATTTCATCAAGAAAAATATTTTAGGATTTATTATTTGTACGGCGATTGCAATTCCGGCGTGGTTCTTGGGAAAACTCGCACCCGTCATCGGGGGTCCGGTGATTGCGATTTTATGCGGAATGATTATCACTGTTTTTTGGAAAAACAAAGGAAGCGCAGATCCGGGAATTAAGTTCGTGTCAAAAAAAGTGCTGCAATGGGCGGTAATTCTTTTGGGCTTCGGACTGAATTATACGGTAATCTTAAAAACCGGAAAGCAGTCTCTTCCGATTATTGTCTGCACAATTGCGACATCACTTTTTACCGCATTCATTCTGCAAAAAGCGCTGAAAATTCCTTCCGGAATCTCAACGCTCATCGGAGTCGGCTCTTCGATATGCGGGGGCTCAGCCGTTGCGGCAACTGCTCCTGTAATCGACGCGGGCGACGAAGAAGTGGCGCAGGCAATTTCGGTCATCTTCTTTTTTAATGTGCTTGCCGCACTCGTTTTTCCGATTTTCGGAAAACTCATCGGATTCGACACCGCAAGCGGCGAGGCATTCGGGATTTTTGCAGGCACCGCCGTAAACGATACATCGTCCGTTACCGCAGCCGCGTCCACGTGGGACAGTATGTGGAATTTGGGAAGCCAAACGCTCGACAAAGCCGTTACGGTTAAATTGACGCGAACGCTTGCAATTATTCCGATTACATTTGTCCTTGCACTGATTCGAACTCGGGCGGCAAAAAAAAGCGGCGGAACAGGACGTTCCGTCAGCATAAAAAAGATTTTTCCGTTTTTCATTTTGTATTTTATTGCGGCATCTTTAATTACGACGATTGCTTTGAAATTCGGCGTGGACGCAGGATTTTTTACTCCGCTAAAAACTTTGAGCAAGTTTTTGATTGTCGAAGCGATGGCGGCGGTCGGCTTAAACAGCGACATTGTAAAACTTATTAAAACCGGCGGAAAACCGCTTTTATTGGGAGCCGCCTGCTGGATTGCAATCACGAGCGTAAGCCTTCTGCTTCAGCATTTTATGGGAATTTGGTAGCGATTTTTTTGAAAATCGAAATTGTGTATGAAAATACGCCAACTTATTTTAAGAAAAGATTTTATTTATTAAATTACAAAAATATTTCCGTCACCGTTAACCGCAGTTTTTTCGGATTTATTTTAGGAAGTCGGCAAACTGTTTAAAATAACAAAGGCTGCGCAATATACAGTGCAGCCTTTGTTATTTTTACCTTATTTCAGCAAAGGTTTGATGTCAAAAACAAAACCCATTATAGCTGCCGTACCTTTTGCACTATCAATAGGCCATGCCTTTTCAAGTGCTTTCATCGTATCCGGTTTTACATTGCTGAACATTACGGTTGACTCGTCAGCGGAAAAATCCGCAGTTCCCTCGTAAGTTTCCCCACCCATTTTTACGGCAAAAGAGCAAGTTCCTTTATGCGCACTTTTGTCCCAAGTATTTACAGTGATGGTTGCATTTCCATCGCTCGATTTAAGAACCGCAACGGGCTCAGGTGCGCTAGGTGTTTTGCAACTTGCGATTGTGAATGCAGCGACCAGCATTATAGCCGCTACGCCAAGCAAAGAAACCAATTTCTTCTGTGTGTTCATTATGAACTCCTTATAAAATGATTTATTGAGCCTTTATCAATCTAATTGATTTTATCAGCATATTATCAATTAAATATTATGTCAAACACAAAAACATCATTTTATACTGACAATATGCATAGATATCAGCAGGAATTTATCGCAAATCTCAAAAAATATAGAATAAAAAGCGGATTTTCCCAGTCATATTTAGCGGAATTGTGCGATGTGGCGACCGGTACAATCGGAAATATTGAATGCGGAATCGCAAAGCCGTCTTTTGATTTGATTATAAAAATGTCCGAAGTATTTCAGATTCATCCGGCTCTTTTATTTTCCGAAAATCCCGCTGTCGATTACCTCGAAGATAAAAATGCCTGCGAACTCTTGAAAGAAATAAAATCGATAATCGAAGAATATCTTTCAGAATAAAAGCAACATCTCGTACACGCAAATTTTCTTAATGCCGTAAGTTCGTCCGTTCTTCTTTGTTTTATTGACTTGCTCTGTGATATATTCCGCTTGACAAAAGCACCGTGCATTTTCGGCGGAGTCTTTACACTTTATGTTAAAAATATTTTAAAACTGCAGTTTCCTAAAAACTTTTATTTTGCATAAAAAAAATTGCCCTTTTACGGGCAATTTTCCTAAATATTTTATTGTATATTTTTATTAAGCCGCTGAGCGAACAAACTGCGCTTTGCGCAAACTCGCACGCAATGGCTGGCAGCTGTCCGCCTCACTAAAGTTTTTCTACCTCAGCAAGCTAAGCACATTCTGGCTCGACTGGTTCGCCTGTGCCAGCATTGCTGTTCCTGCCTGGGAGAGAACTTGGTCTTTGGTGAACTCGACCATTTCTCCTGCCATATCCGTGTCGCGGATTCGAGATTCGGACGCCTGAAGGTTTTCAGCACCGATATCAAGTCCCTTGACTGTCATTTCAAGTCGGTTCTGGTAAGCACCAAGGTCTGCTCTCTGCTTGTTGATTTTCTTCAACGCTTCGTCCAATGTTCCGATGGCACGGTTAGCCTCATCCGGACCTTCCAAAGTCATAATCGATTCGTCTCCGACATTTCTGAGACCTAGAGCCATTGCCGTCATCGTTCCGATATAAACCTGGGTTCTCTGGTCCATGTTCGCTCCGATGTGGAACCACATTGAAGCCGTAACGTGGTTTTCTCCGGTCGGACGTGCAAATCGTCCCGTGAGCATATTCATGCCGTTGAACTGAGCGGCGGAAGCAACTCTATCCACCTCGGCAATAAGAGAAGACACCTCAACCTGAATCATCATGCGATCTTCGGCTGTGTAGATGCCGTTAGATGACTGGATTGCAAGCTGTCGGATTCTATGAATAATGTCTGTGGTTTCCTGCAGATAGCCTTCAGTTGTCTGAATGAAAGAAATTCCGTTCTCGGCGTTTGTGGAAGCCTGATTCAAGCCGCGAATCTGAGCCCTCATCTTTTCTGATACTGCAAGACCTGATGCGTCATCGCCGGCACGATTGATTCTCATTCCTGAAGAAAGCTTTTCCATGCTCTTCTGCTGAGCCAAATCTTGGATTCCCTGGGAACGCTGAGCGAACATAGCGCTCATATTGTGATTAATAACCATAGTGTATCTCCTTGGTGTGTTTTGCAGACACTCTCTTTTAGATTGATTTCTGCTTCACGGGTTTCCACCCCCCTTACTAAAAGTATCGGAGACAGGAAATTTCACTTTAGCGTTTTTTGTTTTTTTCGTTGATTTTCTTTAATTTTTCTTTGAGCATCAAAACAGGAGCGTTATAGGCATCGGATTTCATATGCGGGAATTTTTTTATGAATCTTTCTGAAATTTTGTGACGAAGCCCTGCGCTTTCAATTTTTTCAAGAAGAGCGGAACTGAATTTTTCTTTTTCCAGCGCAGAACGTTCCTTTACGGATTCAATCATTTCTCTAAGCGACCCCGAACGAAACCAAACCTCACTCTGGTATCTGTCTTTCAGGGACTCGCCCAATTCCTTGAGTTTTGACATATAAAGGCTGAAATCGACAAGTTTTCGAACCGTAAAAAACAAATCCGCCGCAAAAATCACAGCAAGCACATTCGCGACAATTTGAATCGCAAGTTCCGGAACGGAAGAAAGAAGCTTTTCCATAAGCGGCTGGACGAATTTTATCACAGACACGCTCATCAATCCGAATAAAAGCGAATTTTTAAGGCAAACACGACCGTGCAGATTCAAGGGAATGGTTTTTCCTCCCAATGAAATCTTTTGAGCCGAATAATCCCACCATGTCGTGTGAAAAAGTTTTTCAAGAATCCAGCTTCCCAAATATTCAACAATCGTACAAAAAAACGTTCCCGAAAGAAAAAGCACCCACACAGGATTTTGAAGTTTTTCCGGAAGAAGCAGAATCAAAAGCCCGCCGACTCCGTAAATCGGACACAAAGGACCGTGCAAAAATCCTCGGTTCACGAACCTTCGCTCAAAAAACAAACCCACATAAATCACTTCGCAAATCCAGCCAATCACGCTGAACATCAAAAAAATGACGAACGCTTTTGAAAGTTCCGCCGATCTGAATCCGATGTGAACGGAATTCATAAGATTGAATAAATTTTCCATTAAAATCCCCAAAGATTTTCAGAATCTACGCGCAAAAAACGGAGGCTATCTGGATTCCATTTTTTTTGTGATTCTGTCGGCTATAATCTTGAACTGGTCTTCGGAAGTTATATTCAGATAGGAAAGGATTTTTTCGTCAATCTGATAATATTCGACTTCCTTGTCCAAGTAATGCGCCATAAGGTCTGCAACATATACGCAAATCGCAATTTTTTTGCAATTGTCGGGAGCGGATTCGGGGGAATGATGGTATCGAATAACGCCGGTCAAAACGGCAGGAAAATTCCATTTTTCGGCAATCTGCGCTCCAATCTCGGCGTGATTCGCCCCTCCAAGGATTTTTTCAAAAATGTCGGAATTCACACCCTTTTTGATACAAATAGATTTTACCTTGTCAAGATATTGCGGATGAGTTCCCTCGAAAATAATTTTTCCGATGTCGTGCAAAAGTCCGCAAGTGTACACATTTTCGATTACATCCCTGTTCCCTTGGAAAAAAGTGTATGCAAGGCTGAACGAAAAAAATGCGACTCTGTAGGAATGAATCCAAAGTTTTTCAGAATTTCCGGGAACTTTGCTGAAAACCTGCATCGTTCCAATCGTAAAAAGCATATTCCGAACGCCGCGAAGCCCGACCAGTTTTACGGCATCGGCGATGTTGTTGCATCTAGCCGAAAGCGAAAAACTCGCCGAATTAACCTGCTTCAAAAGCTCTCCGGCAAGGGAAACATCGCTTGCAATCTGCGTTGCTATCTGCGAAAGCGTAACCTTGGGATTATCCAAAAGCGAATGAAGGCGGTTGATGTTTTCGGGAAACTGCGGAAGAACTTCGATTCCGTTCTTGAATTCTTCCGTTACGATTGAGATGTCGCTTGCCGAATTTCTTGCGATTGGAAGAAAAAGTCTTGTGATTGTAATTCCGTTCACGCACAGAATCTGGAAATTGTTCTCCGTCATTCCAAGTTTTCTGAGCATCAGAATCATTATGATAAGCCCAAGCCCCGCACCTTCGGAATCGTCAAGCACAGAATCCAAACTGTCTTCCACAGAAGTATACTGCTGCGCCCTGCATATTTTGTCGTGAATACGTTTGAACTCGCTGTACGTCAGTTTTGAATTATTCTGCACTTCCATGCGGATTATGCTGTCTTTCGCCTGAATTATAAAGCGGACGTAAAGTCCTTCACTTTTCTGCTTTGAAAGATAATAGCTGATGTTTGAAAGTGTGTCGCTCTTGAACATCTTCATTCCGTCTTTGTAGTCATCGGGATTTTCGATGTTCAGTCTGCGTTCCTTAAAATACACCCGTTTTGTGTTCGCTTTTTTTGCGTTCGTTATAAGTTCATTCTGGCAATAGACGATATATTGAATCATCTGTTCCTGATGGAGTTCTTTAAAAAATATCGTAACAACATCATTCATATAGACTTCCATGCTGTGGGGAAGCGTATATGTTGTGATGGAAAGCGGAACACCTGCATGAACCGCCGTTTTTATTTTTTCCGTATCGACTTTGAGTAGCTGCTCTTCCATAATAAACTTTAATAAACTTTTATCCGAAATGTCGATATGATTTTAGCATAAAAACAAATAATGTAAAGAATCAACAGAACACATTGTGAACATGAATCTCGGATTCGTAAAGCGGATTCAAAGCCGAGACTTTTTGCTGAAAGACTTTCACCAACTCTTCGTCCGGTATGCAAAATCCCCTCGGAATAAGAATGTCAAAGCGGACTCTGCGCCGCCCATTTTCAAGCGGAACAAAACGCACATCGTGGACGGTAAGTTCAGAATCGATTTTCTTTGCGGAACTTCCAAGATATTCCCTTACCCTTACGGTTTCGGGGTCATTAAAATCCACCGGATCCATATGAATCGTAACCATGCAATTGAATTTTTCTGAAACCGCATTTTCGGCGTCGTCTATAACCTGATGCAAGTCAAAAATATTTCTGTCGCCCGGAACTTCTGCGTGAAGCGAAATCATCACCTTTCCGGGACCGTAATCGTGAACAAGCACATCGTGGATTCCGCATATCGGTTCAAATCCCATGACTACATTTTTTACGTCGGCGACAAAATTTTTATCCATAGGTTCGCCCAAAAGCGGATTCACAGTATCTTTTGCCGAATCAATGCCGTTCCAGATTATAAAAACGGCGACCAAGATTCCGGCTATTCCGTCACCGGGGATTTTTGAATCCGGTCTGAAAAAAGCAAAAAGCATCGCCGCCAAAACGCCCGTTGTCGAAATTACATCGCTTATCGAATCTTTTGCGACCGCCTTTAACGCCACAGATTTTATTTTTCTAGAAAGAATCAGATTGTACACGAACATGGCGGATTTTACGAAAACCGAAACAAAAAGGATTGCCACAGTGAAAGCCGTTGTTTTCAGCACGGACGGAACGAACATGGATTTTACGGAAGAAACCAAAAGTTCCGCTCCGACAAGAATTATCAGAAACGAAACGATAAGCCCCGAAATATATTCCATTCTACCGTGCCCAAAAGGATGCTCCATATCCGCTTTTTTTGCGGAAACCTTAAATCCAATCAGCGTAACAAGCGAAGCGGATACGTCTGAAAGATTGTTCATGGCATCGGCGATAACGGAGACCGACTTTGAAAAAATTCCTGCGACAAGTTTCAATGTAAAAAGCATAATGTTCAGCACAATGCCGATTATTCCCGACGCTACACCGTAATCTTCCCGCCTTACGTTCCCTTTACAATCAAAAAGTTCAGAATCCATATGCGCTATCATTTTGGACAGACGTATTTTTTTGCTTCTATCGCATCCTCGATTGAATCAGGGAGTGCGGCAAAAAAATCGAAACCTGTCTTTTCCTCGATAAAATCCGTAGTGGTAATATAATAATCCCAAGTAAAGTCCGAGACAACCTGATTATTCGGAATCCATGCGGCGATAATTTCCGTTTTTTCGTCCACCCTAAAAAAATCGTCCGAGCCTTCATCAAGAATCAAAATTATCTTCCAGCAATATTCTGGAACCTCAATAGACATTCCGTTTTCAAGAGCGATTTTCTCAAAGCGACCTTTTTCGCTTGTGCCGCCGCAGCCATACGGACCTGCCGTTATATAAAGTTCTTTTCCCGAAAAGGCAAGGCTTCTTTCATAAGACTCAAGATTTTTCCATACGTTGCGGTTGCAGTTCGGCGATTGCGGAATCATGTTCGTCATCAAAAACGTCGCGCTGTTGTCGTCTTGGCTTTGCGTCCTGTCGGCGGAAGGACAGACATGGCCTCTGTCAAAACCGTAAATCGAAAATCGATAGTCAGATTTTTTTACAGCATAAAAACCGGAAGGAAGGTTTAAGTCCGCGCGAAAATCGTTTCCACGCGCGACATCGCCCATGTCGTTTTTTGAAAGATGCCACGAAACCCAGTTTGGAATCAATTTTAAGGCGTTGTAAGAAAGCGAAAACTGAGTTTTTTCCATAAGATAATTTTTTGCGTTATCAACTTCCGAAGTGGCGCAACTTGGATTTCCAAAATACAAAGGAAGATTTTCAACGGAACAAGGATTTTCGACGGAAAGAAAATTTCCGACAGCGGATTTTTGATTTTCGAAATTCCCGAAAGAATCGTAAGTTTCGTTTTTTGCAGAAGATGCGTTTTCCCCGGAAAAATCGCCGTGAGTTCCCAATGATTTTTCATAAGCGAAAACTGCAAAGCTGAATAAAAGGCTGAAAAGCGCAATCGCAAAAAATATCAGGATTTTAGAGTTTTGTTTTTTTTTGTTTTTATTGATTTTTGTAGACATAGCTCAATTTCCTTTTAAAAGGCATTTTTTAGATTTTGAAAGATTCGGCTTAAAACGCAAAATATTATATATTTATTTTTAAACGATTTCGATATTTTTTAAGCGCCGAATAAAAAATCGTATAAAAGGGAAAATCGATTTTTTTTTACCGAAACGCCATGCCCCGTGCCGGAACGGCGGCAAAGCCGGTGCCGCAAAGCAATTTTTTTGCTTTGCGGCACCAAGCGTCAGCGTGCCGTGCAAGGACGGTAGGTGCAAAAACCGGCAAAAATCATTTATTCAAAGAAGCATAAAATTTTACAAGCCGGAAATATTTTCAAAATGGAACGATTACAAACCGCCGCCTTTCGGAAAAATGCCCGGAACAAAACGGCGGATTTGCGGCTGCCGCATAAAAACTTGTCTTAAAAATGCGCCTTTAGTCCGTGACAAGCCCCGTAACATCCGCTTTAAGCTGCTCTTCCTTTGCGTAGACATTAAGTGCATCAAGCATTCCGTCCATTTCACCCATCATGAACGAAGGCAGATTGTGCTCGGAATAATTTATCCGGTGGTCGGTTACTCTGTCCTGCGGATAATTGTACGTGCGGATTTTTTCGGACCTTGCGCCCGAACCCACCATGCTTGACCTTGCGGCGGAACGTTCCGCCTGTTTTTTAGTCTCTTCAAGATCAAAAAGCCTTGCCCGCAAAACTTTGAACGCTTTTTCCTTGTTTTTTATCTGGCTTTTTTCGTCCTGCTGAATTACTACAAGCCCTGTAGGAATGTGCGTAAGCCGAACCGCAGAATCGGTCGTGTTTACGCACTGACCGCCCGGCCCTCCCGCACGCATAACGTCTATCCTTACGTCGCCGGGTTTTATTTCGATTTCGGTTTCCTCGGCTTCCGGAAGAACTGCGACCGTAACTGTTGAAGTCTGAAGTCTTCCTTGGCTTTCGGTTTCAGGCACACGCTGAACCCTATGCACACCGGATTCCCAGCGGAGCGCTCCGTACACAAATTTTCCGCTTATCGAAGTTACGATTTTGTTGAAGCCGCCAACTTCAGTTTCCTGCGCTTCCATTGTCTCGGTTTTCCAGTTCCTGCGTTCGGCAAGATGCGTGTACATTTCCCAAAGGTCCCGCACAAAAAGCGAAGCCTCGTCGCCTCCTGCGGCAGCCCTGATTTCAAGAATGATATTTTTTTCGTCCAGCGGATCTGGCGGAACGAGTTTTAATTTTATTTCCTCTTCAAGGCGCGGCTGCTTTTCCTCAAGTTCTTTAAGTTCCTCGCGCGCCATTTCTTTCATTTCCGGATCGTCTTCGGCAGTAATCATTTCCTTCGCTTCTTTTATGCCGTTCAAAGTCTTTTTGTATTCGTTGTAAAGGTCGTTCAGCTCGGAAAGATAGCCGTTTTCCCTCATCGTGTCCTTGTATTTTTTTTGGTCTTTAACAAGATTGGGGTCAAGAATCAGTTGCTGCACTTCCGAAAAGCGTTTTGCGCAGTCCTCAAGTTTTTTCATCAAATCCATGCGGGAAATATATCAAAAAAGAACGCAGATTTCAATTAAGGTAAAAACAATGCAAAAAAATCAAGTTTTATTTTAAGCGGAAAAACAGCGCGGCTGAAAATTACCGGCGGAGTTTTCTTTTCGGGACGCCGGATAACTGAACAGCGTTATGCGTAAAATTTTCAATGTCCGCATTTTTTTAAACTTGCGTTAATTTTTAGAATTTGCTTGTGCCGCGCAAAAATATTGCAGCCGTTTTAATTTCTTATGACTTATGCCGCGAATGGTCGCTCCTAAGCATTAAAATTTCAGCACGAACGATTCGGTCAATCCTCCATATTGTCTTGAATCAAAAGTTTTAGGCAGCCTGAATCTGCGGAACGGGCAAAAGCGACCTGCTCGGCAAGTTTTTCTTTTTCCAAAGGAACGCCTGTAAATCTTGCGAAGTCCAAAGTTCTTTGGCTTACAGAATCCAACGTTTCTGCGTCACAAGCAATTACAACGCTCTTGTCTTTTATGTAGCGGCAAAACTGTTCTTTGAATTTTTCGTTATCAAGATTTATATCGGAAAACAAATAAATGCTGGTGTATTTATGAATTTCTGCAAGTCGGTTTGCGCATTTTACAAGTCTTTTGGAAAATATTTTTCCTATCGGTCCTTGACAAAGATTTTCTGCAAACACAAAAAGTATTCTCTGCTCCGTTGTTTCCGGAATAAGATTGATTTGCTCAACTTTTGCGGATTGCAAAATCATGTTTCTCATGACGCTTTTTTCGTCGTCATCGTAGTTTTCGTTATTCGCTTTTAATACTGCATCAGGAATTTCAGGGAGAACGGAATCGACGTTTTCAACTCCATCGGCAAAATCCCCTTCGGCAACAATCCTGTCAGCCTCTATGTCAGCCGCAGACGCTTCGGGAATATCCGAAATTGAAAAATCGTAAGTTTCCTGTTCCATGATTTCAGAAAGTCTATCTTCCATTTTTTCCGAACTTTCTTCGGGAGCAGCCGGCAACACTGGCTTATGAATTTCCATCGAAGGAACAAAATCTTCGCTTACGTGCGTAGGAGCAAGTTTTGAAGCCGCCATTTCTTCTTCCGTTGCCTCTGGAATATTCATTATGCTGAAAGCTTCCCCGTCGGAACGTTTTTCCTGGCTCATTATTTCGGCGAGCTTGCTTTCCATATCATCATTAACTGGCTTTTCGTCGTTAAAATCCACTTTTTCCACCTCAATTTTATTTTGAACCGCCTGGTCCACAGGCTCGTCTGCATTTATGATAGACACGGAAGTTTTTCCAAGCGAGAACAGATCCAAGTCTTCGTCAATACCCTCTTCATCGTCAGCGTAATCGATTATGGAAGGATTTTCGTTATCGCCCATGGCGTTAAAGCCGGGAAGCTCGCTTTTTATTTTATTTCCAATCTGAAAAAGAACCGCATCGTTGCCGTCGGACTGGCGTTTATAAAGGACAGAGCCGTCGTCGCTTGTGTAAAACATAGGATTCTCTTCGGAAATCCTGATTCGTTCAAGCGAAGGACAATCCTCGATGGCATCAAAAGCCAATTCTTCAAGTTCTTCGGGAAGAACGATTGTCTTCAATTCTTTGCAGCCGCTTATCGAATGAGAATGGATTTTTTTCACAGTCCCCGGAATCACCAAAGAACGCAACGCTAAACAGCCTGCAAACACGCTTTCGGGCAATGTCCGGATGCCTGCTCTAAAAGGGATTTCTTCAAGAGCCGTGCAATCCATAAAAAGCCCTTCGGTGAATTCTTCAACCTCAAAAGGCATATCCACCCTTTTTAGGAAAGAACAGCCTGCGAACATGAACGATGAAAGTTTTTTTAGTCCCGTAGGAAGTTTTACATGAAAAAGTTTTTTTGAATTGCGAAAAAGATTTTCCCCCACTTCCTCAACGGAATCCGGAAGGGATATTTCCAAAAGTTCACAGCAAGAAAAAGCGTTCGATTCGATTCGAACCGCTCCGTTCGGCACGACGCCATTAAAAATAGAAGAATCCGAATCTATTCCGTATATTATTTTTAAATCCGTCGAATAAATCAATCCGTTCTTCTTTACAGTATTATCCATGTCGCCTATTTTAAGACCATTTCAATCTATTATCAAGATTTTTATCAAAAACACTCTGTTTTATAACAGGCTTTTCCGAATATCAGGCGAACCATAAATATATCCTTAACCAAGAAATTTCAGAGTCGGCTGAAAATCATTTTGAAAACAATATGGTATATCAAATTTAAAATTAAGTCTTCGTACAGCACCAACTTTTTTCATATGTTATCCAACTCATTTATAATCGAAATATAGTAATCGCATTTTTCAATTAAATTATGTTCTCAATAAGAAAAAAAAGATTTATATTTTATAGTGAGTTAGGAGAATATATGAAAGGATATGTCCATCAATTCGAATCTTTTGGTTGCGCAGACGGTCCCGGAAGCAGATTTATCGTCTTTTTGAGCGGGTGCGGCATGCGTTGCAAGTTCTGCCACAATCCTGACACATGGAAAATGAAAGACGGAAAAGAATATTCCGCCGAAGACGTTTTAAAAGAGGCTCTTACCTGCCGTTCATACTGGGGGAAAAAAGGCGGAATCACAGTTTCGGGCGGAGAACCGCTTTTGCAGATAGATTTTCTGATTGAACTTTTCTCGCTCGCAAAAGAAAAAGGTGTGAACACCTGCATAGACACCGCCGGAGGTCCGTTCACAATGGAAAATCCGTGGTTTGAAAAATTTAAAAAACTGATGGAAGTTACAGACATTCTGCTGATGGACATAAAACACATAGACGAGGCGGAACACATAAAACTTACGGGACTTTCCGGAAAAAACATAATCCAAATGTTCCGTTATCTTGACGAAATCAAAAAACCGATTTGGATACGCCATGTGCTTACGCCCGGAATAACGGACAACGATGAATATCTTATAAAAACACGGGATTTTATCCGCACACTAAGCAATGTGAAAAGAGTTGAAGTACTTCCATACCACGGATTGGGTGCAATAAAGTACAAGGATTTGGGACTGGATTATGTCCTAAAAGACACTCCGTCTCCGTCGGAAGAAAGAGTGAAAAATGCAAAAGAAATCCTTGAATGTGAAAAATACACGGGATGGAAAGACTGATTTCCGCATTTTTATAATGCGATAAAAAATCCGTCCAAATAAGCGATGTTTGCAGAAAGCAAAGTCGAAAGTGTTTTTAAGCGGCACTATTTTTGCCGCCTAAAACTAGCTTTCCAACGATTTTCTAAGAAGATTTTCTATTTCGTCGCTCAAGTCATTTGTGTTCCTGTCTTTGAATTCACAAGGTTCATAGACTTTCAGAATCTCAAAATGAACCGGTGTCCTTTTCCACGGCCAGTTTTTACAGACCAAGTCCGTGCCTTTTATCGCGCCGACAACAATCGGACATTCGGCTTTTTCCGCAATCTTAAAAACTCCGGGCTTGAACGGAAGAAGTTTTCCGTCAGGGCTTCTTGTTCCTTCCGGGAAAATTCCTATGGAAAGAACTCCATTTTTTATAAAAGCGATTGATTTTCTTATCATTTCAAATGCGCTTCTACCGTCGCCGCGCTTTAAAGAAATGTAGCAGTTCCGTTTCATAAGACGGCGGGCAAGCAGAATCCTGAAATTTTCTTCCTTTGAAACGAAAGCCATGTATTCATCGTCCATAGCCAAGCACTCGACCATGTGGTCAAAACGGGAACGATGGTTCGATATAAAAAGAAACCTGCGCCCTTTCGGCAAAAGTTCCTTTCCATCAAAATGAATCACAAGCCGTCCGCCGGAACAAACAAGCCTGTAGCCGAAATTCAAAAGCCATCTGGAAAATGCGGAAGGTTTTTGGTAGTCCTTTTTCATGCTGAAAAAAAACGAAGCAATAAGAAGAAAAATCCAGCACAAAAGCTGGAAGACAATCCCGATCAAAACTGGAAGCACAAAAATCACTACGGGAATCAAAACGATATAAAAAGATGCAAAATGGTTTAGCATGCAAAACATTATATCACATAATTTTATGATGTCATACGCAAAATCCAGAGCGATTGTCGTCCGAAGAAATCCAAGTTTTTGAAAAAAATATTTTAAATCACCGGATTAATTTGATTTTTAATGATTGCAGAAAATGTCATTTTTAAGACAGCGGATTTTTGTGCAGAATAAAAATGCATCTATTCAATCGGAGTTTTTAATTTTTTGAAAACCCGGAAAAATTTTCCGTTCGTTTTTTTATCGGGCTTAAAAATAAAAAGCCTTTTTTGCGTTTTCCCACTTGGATTAAGGCTTGGAACTATGTTACTATCCTTCCCATGAACTCTTTACAGATTCTGAAGGGCAAGGCGCTGAATCTTGGCGCATACCCTGATGCGGACGGCGTGAACTTCGCCGTCTACAGCAAAAACGCTGAGAAAGTCGTGCTGGATTTGTTTGATTCTCCGGATGATAAAATTCCTGTTCGCTCTATTGAACTTGACCCAGCGCAGAACCGTACGGGCGACGTTTGGCATGTGTACTTAAAAGGATTAAAGAAAGGCGCGCTTTATCTTTATCGGGTGGACGGGCCTTATAATCCTCCTTTGGGACACAGATTCAATTTCAACAAATATCTTTTAGATCCTTACGCAAAGAGCCATACCTCAGGTTCTGTTTTCCGCTCCTATAACAAGCAGCGGGCTATGGGACTTGCCGGCGTGGATAACGGAAAACTCTCGGATCTTTCCGACTTCCCAAAATGCGTCGTTATCGATGACGGTGATTTTGATTGGGAAGGAGATATGCCTCTCAGGATTCCGCTTCATAAATCCATAATCTATGAGGTTCATCTAAAAGGATTTACGGCATCTCCCACTTCCGAGGTGAATGCTCCCGGAACTTACATGGGCTTCATCGAAAAAATCCCTTATCTTAAAAAACTCGGCATAACGGCGGTCGAGCTTATGCCTGTGTTCGAGTTTGACGATGACGAATACGATACAATAAATCCCAAAACCGGAACAAAACTTTCCAATTATTGGGGATACAGTACGGTCGGATTTTTTGCGCCAAAGACTTCGTATTCTTCCGACAAGAGTCCTGAAGGTCCTGTGAAGGAATTCAAGACTTTCGTAAAGGAAATGCATAAGGCTGGAATCGAGGTGATTCTTGATGTTGTGTACAACCACACGGCGGAAGGAAACGAGCATGGCTACACGTTCAGTTTCAGAGGATTTGAAAATTCGGTCTACTACAGTCTGCCTGGCGGACAAATGCAGTATTACAACAACTTTGCAGGCTGCGGAAATTCGGTGAACTGCAATCACCCTGTAGTCAGAAATTTTATTCTTGACAGCATGCGATACTGGGTAAGCGAAATGCACGTCGACGGATTCAGGGTTGACCTTGCAGCCTCGCTTTGCCGAGACCAAGGCGGAAACGTGCAGCTTTATGACCAGCTGACAAACGCCATCAAAAACGATGCCGTCCTTTCAGGTTCAAAACTTATTGCAGAGCCGTGGGATTGCGGTCCGGGCGGATATCTTGTTGGGAATTTTCCGGGCGGCGGCTGGAGCGAATGGAACGACCATTACAGAAATGACATACGCCGTTTTATCCGTGGAGATGAGGGAGTGATAACGTCCGCTGCCACAAGGATTGCCGGAAGTTCAGACCTTTACAATCACGGCGGACGATTTACAACCGCTTCCATAAATTTTGTAAGCTGCCATGACGGTTTTACGATGAACGACATCGTAAGTTACAACAGCAAGCACAACGAGGAAAACGGCGGCTCAAACCGCGACGGTTCGGACGACAACAATTGCTACAACCATGGTTTTGAGGGCATCACCGTCAATCCGAAAATCGAGAACATAAGGCTTAGAAAAATCAAAAACTTTATTCTTTGCCTGATGGTGTCGCAGGGCGTTCCGATGCTTCATGCAGGCGACGAGTTCAGACGAACGCAGATGGGAAACAACAACGCCTACTGCCAGGACAACGAAATTTCGTGGCTGAACTGGCTTCTTTGCCACAAAAATCATGAACTCGTGATTTTCACCGAGCGTATGATTGCGTTGCGGAAATCGCATCCTGTTTTCCAGCGGGAAACTTTTTTCAGCACTACAACCCCGGAAGTGGAATGGTTCGATTCCTCGTGCAAAAATCCGGACTGGGGCAACATGGGTCGATTCCTTGCGTTCAGGCTTGACGGCTCAAGGTGCTTTTACCCGGACGGTAAAACCTACGACAGCGATTTTTACGTTGCGGGAAACACGGATATCTACGATGTTACCGTAACGCTTCCGTCGGCTCGAAGAGGGAAAAAATGGTACTTAATCTGCGATACTTCGGTTGCAGGCGACGACACCGCTCTTGAAAACGGAAAAGAAACTCTTCTTTCGGAGCAAAAGCGCTACATTCTTCCCGCCGGAAGTTTTGTAGTTTTGATGAGCAAATAATTTAATTTGGCGTTACGGTTGAAAAATGTTCGATTTTTTTGTACCGTAACAAATAAAATGACCATGGAGGTTGATTTTAAATGAATTTTGATGCCGCAAAATTTAAGGAAAATCTTGAGGGACGGCTTAAACGCCAGTACGGTAAAGACATTTCACAGGCGAACAAACACGATCTTTTTGATGCAGTTTCGGCTTCCGCTCTTGAAGTGATTATGGACAACTGGATGGCAACTCGTCAAGAATACGAGAAAAAGCCTACCAGACAGCTTTATTATTTGTCGGCTGAATTCCTCATGGGAAGGGCATTGAGCAACAATCTCATAAACGCCCAGATTTCAGAACAGGTAAAAGAAGTCCTAAAAGGAATGAATATCGACTACGATATGCTTGAGGATCAGGAACCGGATGCAGGGCTCGGTAACGGCGGACTTGGACGTCTTGCCGCATGCTTCCTTGACTCACTTGCGACCCTGGACTATCCGGGACACGGCTACGGAATCCGCTATCGATACGGTATGTTCGAGCAGAAAATCGAAAACGGCTACCAGATGGAATATCCCGACAATTGGCTTGCCCATCGGGATCCGTGGGAAATCAAGAGGTCTGACCTTGCCGTTACAGTAAAGTTCGGCGGAAACATCGCTTACGGGAAAACCCCGGACGGCTGCGACCGCTACTATATAGAAAATGCCGAAGAAATTACGGCAACTCCGTATGATATGCCCATCGTCGGGTTCGGAACGGGAACGGTGAACACGCTGCGTCTTTGGCAGGCTTCGTCGCCCAACGGATTTGACCTTCAGCTTTTTAACAACATGGAATACAATCGTGCGGTGGAACGGCAGAACAGTGCGGAAAACATTTCAGCCGTCCTTTACCCTAACGATTCAGGTCCGTCCGGAAAATCGCTCAGGCTCAAGCAGCAATATTTCTTCAGTTCCGCTTCGCTTCAGGATCTTGTGCGTCATTACGTTGCCGACTACGGAACGGATTTTTCAAAATTCGCAAGTCTTCATGTGATTCAGCTGAACGACACTCATCCTGTGGTTGCGATTCCTGAACTTATGAGAATTCTCATGGACGACTACAATCTGGGCTGGGACAAAGCGTGGGATGTTGTTACGCATACGTTTGCATACACAAACCACACGATTTTGGCAGAAGCGCTTGAAAAGTGGCCGATAGAGATTTTCCAGGGACTTTTGCCCAGAATCTATCAGATTGTGGAAGAAATAAACCGAAGATTCATGATTGAACTTCGTGAAAAATATCCGTCGGACTATGCAAAGCAGTCAAGAATGTCCATCATCAACAACGGAAAAGTTTATATGGCTTGGCTTGCAATTCACGCAGGATTCAGCGTGAACGGCGTTGCGGAACTTCACACAAAGCTTCTTAAAGAAGTTGAACTTAGGGATTGGTTCGATATGTATCCAGAAAAGTTCAACAACAAGACGAACGGAATCACGCAAAGGCGCTGGCTTCTTTCTGCAAACCCGGAACTTGCCGATTTTATCACAAAGCGAATCGGTAACGGCTGGGAAAAAGACCTTACAAAGCTCAAAGGTCTTGAAAAATATGTAGACGACGACAAATCGTTGAAGGAACTTATGGCAATAAAGGCGGATAACAAACGCCGTCTTGCGGATTTCCTGAAACATTCGCAGAACGAAATAATCGATCCGGATTCCATATTCGATGTTCAGGTTAAGCGTCTGCATGAATACAAAAGACAACTTATGAACATTCTGCACATAATGTACGTCTACAACAAAATGCTGGAAGACCCGTCGTACAAGCCTGCAAAGAAAACTTACATATTCGGAGCAAAATCCGCATCAGGCTATCGCCGTGCAAAGTCAATCATAAAACTCATAAATACCGTTGCGGAACGAATCAACAACGATCGCCGCGTGAACGACACGCTTCACGTTGTGTTTGTAGAAAACTACAGAGTTTCCGTGGCTGAAAAGATTTTCCCGGCTGCCGACATTTCCGAGCAGATTTCTACAGCCGGACTTGAAGCTTCCGGCACGTCAAACATGAAATTCATGTGCAACGGTGCGTTGACCATGGGTACGATGGACGGAGCAAACATTGAAATTGTCGAAGAAGCCGGAAAAGAGAACTCGTTCATTTTCGGACTTCTTACGGAACAGGTTCAAAAGATTGAGACGGAACATTCCTACAATCCGCATGATTATCTTGAAAGAAATCCGGCGCTTGCCAAGGTAGTTGAACAGCTTGTTGACGGAACTTACGACCCGACGCACCAGCTTTTCAGCGAACTTCACAATTCTTTGGTATACGGAGTTGAAGGAAATCGGGCGGATGTCTACTATGTTCTTGCGGACTTTGACGACTATTGCCGAGCTCAGGATCAGGCGGAAAAACTCTACGCGGACAAAAAAGCTTGGGCAAAGGCGGCATTGAAAAATATCGCCAATTCAGGAAAATTCTCGTCAGACAGAACAATCGAGGATTACGTCAGGGATATTTGGAAACTGAAAAAAGTTCCTCGTCCCGCAGGCGGCGAAAAATAGAAAAGTCCAAGACATAAATGCATTTCGTTTCGCACTTACTGTGCGCCGCGAATCGCATTTTCCGAAATTAAGACCGGTATCCGATGATGCCGGTCTTTTTGTAGTCAAAAACCTGAACGAGGAAAGTATGATACAATTTTTTGCCGCTCTCGGAAGCATTCTTGTTGCGGCGGTGTGGGGTTTTGCATTTGTTGTCGTAAAAGACAGCCTTGCCTCCGTCAGTGCAACATATATATGCGCAATGAGATTTTCGATTGCGGCTATTATTCTCGGGCTTTTATTTTTCAAAAGAATAAGGCGCATGAAAATCGACACATTAAAGAAATCCGCCGTAATCGGAGTTTTTCTTTTTTTAGCATATTTTTTTCAGACTGTCGGATGCAACTACACCACCCCCGGAAAAAACGCATTTTTCACGACAGGCTACGTAATCCTTATGCCTTTTTTCGGCTGGCTTGTGTACAAAGCACGTCCGGCATGGTTCGTGTTTTTTGCAGCCGTCCTTCAGATTGCGGGAATCGGTTTTCTTTCCCTTGGCAGCGACATAAAAAAAGGAATCTCGTTAACGCTTGGCGACTGGCTTACGCTCCTCGGTTCAGTGTTCTATTGCCTTCAAATGTTCTACCAAGGTTTTTTCTCAAAAAAAGACAGGGAAAGCGACCCTTTTGTGTACGCATTCGTTCAGTTTGCGCTGTGCGCCGTCTTAAACTGGATAATTTCGCCGTTCTACAACGCGGAATCGAACAGTTTTACGCTCCAAATTCAGCGTTTTCCGCTTGAAGCGTTCAGGAACGGACACTTTGTCGTCTCTATCATATACCTTGGATTTTTCAGCACTGCGCTTGCCTTTGTTCTTCTGAACATCGGATTCAAATACCTTGATTTCACGCTTGCGACAATCCTTTTCAGTTTTGAAAGCGTGTTCGGAATGTTTTTCAGCGTACTGATTCCCGTAAACGGCGCAAAAGAAAATCTTTCCGTATGGGGCGTAATAGGCTGCGTTCTGATTTTCATTGCCGTGCTCCTTGCGCAGATTAAGAAAGGCTCTTCATGTTTGAGGTTTCGAAGTTTTTGTAATATAATCTTTCGCAAATGGACGACAAAAACGCCGTAGAAAACGCCAAATATCTGGACGAATGTTACAATGAACTGTGCCGTATTTTTTCCATAACGGAAAATCCTTCCGACATAGACAAATTTTTCAAAGGACTTTTTACGCCTGCTGAACTGAAACATTTTTCCGAACGATGGCTTTTGGTAAAGGAACTTCGCAGCGGAAAAACTCAACGTCAGGTCGCAAAGGAATACAATATGTCCTTGTGCAAAATCACACGAGGTTCAAAAGAAATGAAAAACGAAGAAAGCGCGTTCCTTCAAATGCTGTCTCTTATCGAAGACGGTAAAAAAAATATTTGATAATTGTAAAAAATTCGTCCATTTGATATACTCCCGAACCAAGAGGTTTTATGGAATGTTGGCGGGAAGAAATTTAATAGAACCGGGTGACTTGACCGTTTCTGAAATCGACGAGATTTGTTCTCTTGCGGAACAGATGATAGTCGATCCTAAATCTTTCAATGATGTGTGTCGCGGGAAAATTCTTGCGACACTTTTTTTTGAGCCAAGCACCAGAACTCGGCTTTCGTTTGAAGCTGCAATGCTGAGGCTCGGCGGTTCCGTGGAAGGTTTTGCCGACTCGGCTTCGTCGTCATCTACAAAGGGCGAAACTTTGGCGGATACGATAAGAGTTGTTTCATCGTATGTTGACGTAATCGCCATGAGAAATCCGAAGGAAGGCTCCTCCCTGCTTGCTTCAAAATATTCTTCCTGCCCCGTGATAAACGCAGGCGACGGAGGGCACAGCCACCCCACACAGACGCTCACGGATATTGTTACGATTCGAAGGCTTTTGGGAAATCTTTCAGGGCTTACCGTGGGATTTTGCGGCGATTTGAAATTCGGAAGAACAGTGCATTCGCTTTCAAAGGCGCTTTCCTGTTATCCGAAAAACAAATTTGTCTTCATAAGCCCAAGCGAACTATGTATGCCCGACTACATGATTGAAAATGTTCTTTCGCAAAAGGACGTAAGCTTTTCAACGGCGGAAAAACTGGAAGATGTGATTGGCGACCTTGACATTCTGTACATGACAAGGGTTCAAAAAGAACGGTTTTTCAACGAGCAGGATTATATTCGCCTGAAAGACAGTTATATTTTGGACAAAGAAAAAATGCGGCTTGCAAAAAAGCATATGATTGTCCTTCATCCGCTTCCAAGGGTGAACGAAATTTCAACCGACGTAGATTCTGACCCTAGAGCGGCGTATTTTATGCAGGTAAAGTTCGGAATGTACGCACGGATGGCGCTTATCTCAAAAATTCTTGGAGTTCTGTAATGCTTAATATCGATACGATAAAAAACGGTCTTGTAATCGACCACATAAGAGCCGGCACAGGCTGGAGAATCTTCCAATGGCTGGGGCTTGACAGCTCGCCGTTCAGAGCAGCCCTAATAGTGAATGCGGTTTCTAAAAAAAGCGGGAAAAAGGACATCATAAAAATTGAAAATGTGATGGACATAGATTATTCGGTTTTGGGCTTTATCGACCCTAAAATCTGCGTGAACGTCATAAAAGACGAAAAAATCGTTCGAAAAATAACAATGGAACTTCCGGACAGAGTTCAGGATGTATTCTGCTGCAAAAATCCGCGCTGCATAACGCAAACCGAACGCTATGTTTCTTCCACATTTTTGCTTGTAGACAGGCTAAAAGGAATTTACAGATGCGAATATTGCGATACTCTTTACAAGGCAGGCGAAAATGCTGCAAAGATTGGTTAAAACATTGCAAGGCTACGGATTTTCAAAAAACCGTAAAATTTACGAGTGCCGCGCAGACGAATATAAATGTTGGGAAAATTTATATTTTGCTCAGCTGCAAATTTTATAGGAATCAATATGAAAAACGCAAAATTTATTTATAACGCAAAACTTCTTGACGAAAACATCAACGAAACCGGAGCCGTTTTTATCTTAAACGGAAAAATCCATTCCGTAATCAAAACGGATTTTCTTTCAGGCAAAGAGGCGGCGGCTGTTGCAGAATCATTTTTACATTCAGAAAAATCCGCCGAGCTTATTGACGCGCAAGGATTAACGCTAATGCCCGCTTTCATCGACACCCATGTTCATCTTCGAGATCCGGGGCAGACGCAAAAAGAAGATTTGTCTTCCGGACTTATGGCGGCAGCCCACGGAGGCTACGGAACTGTCGTCGCAATGCCGAACACAAATCCTGTGATTTCGGAACGCTCGCAGGCTGAAAAAATCATGGAAAGAGGCGAATCGCTTGGTCTTACTCATATTTTCCAGTCGGTAAGCATTACGGCAGGTTTTGACGGAAAAACCACGCACCATTTGGACGGACTTGACCGTTCCCGGATTCCTCTGATTACCGAAGACGGACACGATGTCGAATCCGCTGCGATAATGCTTGAAGGAATGGAAAAAGCCGCCAAAAATCAGCAAATCGTCTCATGCCATAGCGAAGATTGTTCGCTGTCTGCAATGGCTAAGCATCATCGGGAAATTGCGCTCGAGCTTATGAGAAAATACGGCGTATCCGCATGCGGAAAATTTACGTCTTCGAATGTTCCTGAAGAAGTGATAAAAAAAATTAACGGCGAACTTATGAAGGCGAACGGAATCCTTTGCCTTGCCGAAGACCTTGCGACCGAAAGGAACATACAACTTGCAAAAAAGGCGGGCTGCCACATCCACATATGTCACATAAGCACAAAAAAATCCATAGAATCGGTGCGAAACGCAAAAACTTCTATTCTTGAGACAAACACGCTTTCCAAAAACATCGGAACATGGGATTCGTTTTCGGTTACCGCCGAGGCTACCCCGCACCACATTGCATTAACTGGCGACTGCGAGCCGTGGATTCGCACCTTGGTGAACCCTCCGCTTAGAAGCGAGGAAGACAGGCTTTCTGTGATTCAGGCGCTCAAGGACGGCACGATTGACTGTATCGCCACAGACCATGCGCCGCATACGCTCGAGGACAAAGCCATGGGCGCGCCGGGTTTTACGGGGCTTGAGGTCGCTTATGGAGTCTGCAATAAATTTTTAGTGAATGACGGACACATCTCTTCCCGCAAACTAAGCTCCCTGATGAGCGCAAATCCGGCTCGGCTTCTGGGGCTCAAAAAAGGTCTTCTGAACGCAGGTTACGAGGCAGACCTTGCGCTTGTCGCACCGCTTGAAGAATGGTCCGTAGATTCATCCAAGTTTTTCAGCAAAGGAAAGGCAACCCCATTCGACGGAATGAAACTCTGCGGAAAAGTGCATTCGCTGTTCCTTTCGGGAAGAAAAATTTTTTGATTTTTGCCAGTCCCTCCACCTACCGTCCTTGCACGGCACGCTAACGCTCGGTGCCGCAATTAATTTTTTTTTGATTTTATAAAAATCAATCGTTCAAAAAAATCCGCAAAAAAAAACGAAATGTTTTCCTCTTTGCGGCACTGGCTTCGCCACCGTTCCAGCACGGGGCATGGCGTTTCGTTAAAAAAAACGAATCCCAATTCTCATAAAACCCAATAAATATCCCTTTCAAGTAAAACCTAAACTTTTCCCAAGATAAAGCGGCGGAAATCAAACCGTTCTTACAGACTCAGTTTATTCTCCGCCCGAGGAAAACTTCGCCTATTCCGTCGTTTTCCTTAGAACTCTATCTACATTCTTCCTCCGCCGTTTCATAAAATCTATTTCCGCGGCTTTATGTTTTTCCGGTTGACAAGTCTATTTGATTTCGATATATTTATCCTACTTTAATTGGAGCGATACCAAAGCGGTCGTACTGGGGCGGTCTTGAAAACCGTTGATCTTCACGGGTCCGGGGGTTCGAATCCCTCTCGCTCCGAAAGTTTGGAGGCGTGGTAGAGCGGTAATACAACGGATTGCTAATCCGTCAGTTCCGAAAGGGCTGGGCAGGTTCAACTCCTGTCGCCTCCGATGCACTACAGTTCAGTCTGTTATTTTAAGGTGTACGAGATTGTAGCTCAGCTGGATTAGAGCACCACCCTGCGGAGGTGGGGGTCGCACGTTCGAATCGTGTCAGTCTCACTTTCAGCTCATCGTAATGGTGGGCTTTTTTTGTGGTTATTTATTAATCATTTTGGAAAGATGTCCGAGTGGTTTAAGGTACATCCTTGGAAGGGATGCGTAGCAGCAATGCTACCTGGGGTTCGAATCCCCATCTTTCCGCTTGAGGTCAGATGCCTCGCAATGCAATCTTCAAAACTCCGCCAGGTCGGGAACGAAGCAACGGTATGAAGAGCCTGTATGTGCCGGGGATTATCTGACCTCTTTTTATCTGAAAGAGTTTACAAAAATCCGCAAGAGAACATAATTTTCCTAAAAACTTCACAATCGCAATTTTGCCGAAAAGCAAAGTGTGATGTTTTTATACCATTCGAAAGTGCGTTTCAGACTACGAAATCCTAAGTCCAAAAATAAGCGACCCGATAGAATTCGTGAAACGACAAAACTTTATGAAAAGCAAAAGAATTTTATGATTTTTCCTAGATTTATAATAAATTGAAAAGACACCGCCAAAAGGCGAACTTTCGAAAACGCAAATCCGGAGCGTTTCCCGTTCGTTCCGTCGAAATGCGTCTATTCTGCGTCTTTATTTCCACCACCAAGAACGATTTTCCGAATCTATATAATATTCCGGAACGGAATCCAAGCGATTTTTATGAAATCCGCTGACATAAAATAATATTCTCGTTAAACTTTAACTGTAGAGTATGAGTATCTATAGTTTTTTCCATCCCGATTTGACCCGCGACAAAATCTTAAAATCCGTCATCGCATTTACAATTCCGCTTGTAATTTCATGGATTTTCCAGCAACTGTACAATGCGGTCGACACCGTGATTGTCGGGCATTTCCTTGGGGAAAAAAGCCTTGCCGCAATCGGTTCGTGTGCGGCAATCACGGAACTTTTAATCGGATTCGGAAACGGATTTGGCGGCGGACTTGGAATCGTCGCCGCACGATATTTCGGGGCGTGCAACGTGGAAAAACTGAAAAAAGTTACGGCAGGCTCAATAATCATCACAATCTGCGTGACAGCCTTCATAATGGTTTCGGGACATTTTTTCCTGAAACCGCTCCTTCGTCTTCTTGGAACGCCGGAATCAATCCTCGATGAGGCGCATTCATACATATGGACAATAGCGATATTTTCCGGAGTGCTGTTTGCCTACAATCTTTTAAGCGGACTTTTGAGGGCTATCGGGAACAGTTTCATGCCGTTGGTGTTTCTTATCGTGTCATCCGTGCTGAATGTAATCCTGGACATAATTTTCGTGAAAAACTTCGGAATGGGAGTAAGAGGAACGGCAATCGCGACTGTGTTCGCCCAAGGAATAAGCGCAGTGTTCTGCTTAATTTACATAGTAAAAAAAGCGACAATTCTTCTTCCTAAGCAAGAAAGTTTTCATGTCGGGAAAAGTCTTTACAAAGATCTGACGGGGCAAGGACTTTCGATGGCGTTGATGAGCGCGCTTGTAAGCTCAGGCTCGGTAATACTGCAATCCGCCATCAACAGTTTCGACACGATGATAATGGCTGGACACATTTCCGCACGAAAAGTTTTCGCAATAACGGACATTCCGCTAATAACGCTCGGAATTTCAAGTTCCACGTTCGTTTCGCAAAACCTCGGAGCAAACAAAAAAGACAGAATCCTAAAGGGAGTAAGAGCCGCATGTATCCTGTGCGTGGCATGGGGAATTTTATGCACTGCGACAATACCATTTGCCTCACGAACACTAATCAAGATTGTCAGCGGCTCAAAAAATCCTGGCCTCATAGATTTCGGAGCAAAATACATTTCTTTCATGCAGCCGTTCTATGCAGTTCTGGGAATCCTCGTAGTCTCAAGGAACAGCCTTCAAGGCTTGGGGAGCAAACTTCTTCCGCTGATTTCAAGCATAATCGAACTTTTGGGAAAAATGCTTTTCACCTGGATAATCATTCCGCTCGCAGGGACATGGGGGATTATCATGTGCGAACCGCTCATATGGGTGGTAATGACAATCCAACTGGTTTGGGTATACGAAAAACACCCCATCATAAAAGAAGCACGAAAAGAAATCAAAAGCAAACGGACGGAGACAGAGAGGCTTGTCGAACGGGAACGCTGACCTCTCAAAGTGTTTTAGATTCAGCGGAAAAATCAGGACGATAAATTTCTACACGGTGATTTCAAGATGATTTCCCTCAAAATCCAAGAATGCGGTTTCGTAATATCCGTCTCCTGTTGTTCTAGGTCCGCTCAAAATTTCAAAACCGTCTTTTCTAAGAATTTCTGAAAGAGAATCAACTTTTTCTTTTGAACCGAGACTGAACGCAACGTGAAAACCACCTGATTTTTCCTTCGAATCATGAAAAGGCAGGCTCATTATTTCAAGCCGGGCTTCTCCTGAAAAACTCAGAAAATAGGAACGGAATCCTGTCGTTTTATTGCAATAAAGTTTTCCGCTTTTCGCATCAAAATATTTTTCAAAAAAATCACGAGCCTTTTCCAAATCCCTATAGCGAATCGCAACATGTTCAATTTTCATGCAAACCTCCGCTCGTTTCTCAAAATAAATCACAAAGAAAATCTTTCCTAATTAAAAATCAGAGCGAAAAACTTTCGGGAAGGAGTTCCTCAAGCGTATAGACCTTATATTCTTTGGTGGTCTTAGCAAGAATGATTTTGAAATCTTTGGAACAGAACTCTCGCATAACTTGGCGGCATACACCACATGGCGGACAGAAATCTTTCACGATTCCGTCATGTCCGCCCACAACCGCAATGGCATCGAAATCATTTACGCCTTCGCTCACCGCCTTGAAAAATGCCGTACGTTCCGCGCAGTTCGTCGGACTATATGCAGCATTTTCGATGTTGCAGCCGCCATAAATATTCCCGTTTTTTGCCAAAAGCGCAGCACCCACATGAAAATGCGAGTACGGAACATAGGAAAATTCCAACATTTCAAATGCCTTCTGAATCAATATCTCATAATCCATGCGCTTCTCCTTATCGCCAAAGTAACGAGCTGCAGATATATTCTATTCCTCTGATTTCTGCATTTCATCCAGTGATGTTTCAACGGAATTTTAAAAAAAAAGAAGGGACAGGCGGCGACCTACTTTCCA
>ERZ772957.184-NODE-184-length-52738-cov-3.784504_pt1 | contig 52738 bp, 36 predicted proteins | sample MGYA00580682_ERZ772957 | MGnify/ENA primary metagenome ERZ772957 (study PRJEB29015, sample SAMEA2737921) | human oral metagenome | biome: human oral; feature: human-associated habitat; material: dental | place: China | collected 2025 ... | reverse complement strand
CGATGACGAGGTCCAGATAGTACATCGAGCGGAAGACCTGATCCCGAAAGCCGCTCCAGTCGAACTCCCCGTCCTTCGCAAAGACCTCGACGTTGATCGATCCGAGGTTGCAGCTGGTGTAGTTGGGCAGGGGCTGTTCGCCGCAGGGGTTCGTGGATTCGATGTCCCAATCGGGGTCCATCTTCAGAAGGTTGTCCTGACGGGCCCGGTCGATGAAGAACACCCCGGGGTCCCCGCGCTTCCAGGCGCTCTCGGAGATATGATCCATGAGCTCGCGCGCGCTCACCGTCCTGACGACGCGTCCGTCCGCCCGGGAGTGGAGGTCGAAGGCCCCGTCCCGCGCCGCCTCCTTCATCAGCTTGTCCGATACCGCAACGGAGACGTTGAAGTACGAGAGCTTCCCGTCCTCGGTCTTGCAGTCCACGAAACGATAGATGTCCGGATGATCGTCGAAGAGCATGCCCATGAGCGCAGCGCGGCGTTTTCCGCCCTGAACGACGACGGCCCCCATGGTGTTCCAGGTCTCCATGAAGGAGACGGGGCCCGACGCCTTGCCGCCCGTCCCCCCTCCGATCTCGGAGCCGAACTCCCGGAGATGCCCGAAGTTGCCCCCGACCCCGCCCCCGAACTTGCTGATGACACTGGCATCCCTGACCGACTCAAAGATCCCCTCAATGCTGTCGGGAACATCGATGACAAAACAGGCGAAGAGCTGCTGATTCTTGGTGCGTGAGGAGTGGATGCGGACGTAATCCTCGAAGGACATAGCGTCCACCCTCTTGTAGAGGAGCTCGGCAAACTCGGGCAGGACCGTCAGTCCGGCGGCCGAGCTGAAAAGACAGGGCGAATTGAAGAGGAAGCGGCGGTTCAGGATGTCGCTCGCGATGTTCTTCTCCAAAGCCTGAAGCCATTCCAGGGAACCCGGAGCCTCGGGATCGAGGTAGAGGGTCTCGGCGGAAGCGATGGTTCGGGCGATGCGCCGGGTGAACTCCTCGAAGCTTCCCTCCTTCCTGAGGCCGCCCATAGAGGCGTCCCAGCGCGGTACAAAATAACGCTGCCCCAGGAGCCACATCGCGTTCTCCGACAGGCGGGGCACGGACGGCGTCTCCAGATGTTCTGGAGCGATATGCGTGTCAAAACGATCTTTAAGCGAACGCTCCAAGGTTTAACTCTCCTTAACGAAAAAGCCCCCTCGCGAGGGCTTTTTGTAAAACTTATGTTCCAGAATTAACGGACTTACTCCAAAATTAACGAGCTCGCATAAAAACGCTTGCAGCACTTTTTTCATAGGGCGCAGTGCCTGAATTATCCTTAAACAGACCAACTGCTGCAGCCCGAGCAGCCAATTTTTCCCGAACAATCGCATCAAGGTCATCTACTTTGTAGGAAATCCACCATTCGCCATTCTTAACCTCAAGGGTGGCCGGGTTCCCGTTCTCTGGGAATTTATTTGGATGCTCCAAATACTTGTGCAGAAGCTTAACTCCGTCCACATTGATTTTAGAGGTCAGATCCTCATCGACGTTATCCGCATACAACATGATGCACGCAGCTTTAAGGGAACGCATATCACTGATGACGCTCGATGCAGCGGCAGACGTAGGGGCCGACTCGCAGGTTTTTGCTGTATATTCTGTATATTGCGCGGTCGCCTTCACGATCTTGGCCATCAGTCCCTTGCCCGCAGGCACATCGACGAGGGAGAACTTCACAAATGCCTCGTCCATCCGAGGCGCCCAGCTGCCGACGAAGGGAACCGAGAGCTCGGCCCCAAGCACGTCCTTCACGGAGTCCCGAATCGCCTGGGGCAGTTCTCCGGCCAGGGAGTAGAGGAGGGAACTCTTGTCGCTCAGTGCGCCGTCCAGAAACGCCCGAACCGCCTCGAAGTCGAAGAAGGACGTGCTGAGGGACCCCTTCTCCAAAAGGGCTTTCAGGCTGCCGGAGATCTCGGGTGCGATATTCAGGCCAGCCGCGTCCTGTACCCCCACAAAGAGAGTCTCCCCCTTCACCCCCAAAAGAATGGGGATAGGGAAAGGGAAGAGGCTGGAATCGATCTGCAAGACCATCTCCCAGTCCTTCACATCCACAGGAGCGGCCGGCGGCGTCGCTGCGAACTCCGCGTTCTCCGTGACCTTCTTGAATATTGAGGAGGCTGCCCCCCCCCTGCCCGTCAGGGCCAGATAGACACCGGGCACCTTGGCCCCGGCAACCGTGGCGCTTCCGCCGCAGACCAGGGATACGCTTCCGGACAGGAGGTCCTCGACCTCGGGCTCAGTGATGCCGTATCGGGCCAGCTGCTTGATTCCATCCTTCCAGAGCTTGGCTATCTCGGGATAGACATCGAGGTCCGAGCCCTTGACGGACAGCTTCGAGCTCAGAGCGAACAGAGGCCGTCCACCCCCCGTCAGGAAGAGCTCCCCCCCGGGCACGGGCTCCATCTTCGCAAAGCGCTTCAGATAGTTGTCGCTCAGCGCCTCCTCGATATTGACCCCCATGGAGAACAGGACGCCTCCGGGCTCCTTGTCGATGCCATATTCGATCTCCAGGGGGGCCTTGAAGTACGCCCCCAGGACATCGAAGTCGATCTCGTCGATCTTCTTCCCGTCTTTTTTATCCGCCTTTTCCCTGCCCTTTTGATCCTTGGCGACCTTGATCAGCGTCGGGAAGTCGAGGTGCAGCAACGAGAAGTTCCTGGCCTCGTGACGTCGTTTTACGGAGAGGCGCTCCTTCGGGTCCACAAGGGCCTTGAGGCTGGCCTCGAGGTCATTGGGAGAGAGCCCTACCAGGAGGAGCCCGTCTCTGGCCGCCAAGGCTACCTGGCCGTTGAGCAGGAAATAGGGGCCCTGAGCCCCATCCTGGAGCTCGACATTGAGGAGGGGGCCGAAGACCAAGGCCCCATCGCCGAGGACGAGGGACACGATGTCCTCCGGCTTGGCCTTGCCGCTCTCCACGAGGCCCAGCTGGTTTTTGAGCTCCGCGGGCAGGGAAAGAGCCGCCTGGAAGAACGGGGTGAGGTTCCCGTCCGTCCCAGCTAGCAGCGCGGTAGTCTTCACGGACATCTTGCTCACGATGGCCGCGGCCATACGGAGTCCTTCCAGCTCCTCCTCGCCCATAAGCGGGGCGAACAGGTCTATGTTATCGGAGGAGAGGAAGCTTCGGACCAAGTTCCCCAGGTCGTCGACCTGGAACACGGAGTAAATCGCGCCTGCCGGTTTTGCGCTCAGGGCGTCCTGCGGGACGGCCCCCCACGCCGCGGGCACGAGAGCCGCCAGCAGGACGGCCAGACCTAAAAGCGCTCGTCGTCGAATCCCTTTCATCTACAAAAACCCCCTTTATTTTCCGGCATAGGCCGTATAGATCTCCAGAAAGGACTCGGGCTTCAAGGATGCCCCGCCCACCAGGGCCCCGTCGATCGCGTCCATCGAAAGCAGCTCCTTTGCGTTCGACCCCTTGACGCTGCCCCCATACAGGACGGTCGTGCCGATATCCCCTCCGGCCGCCTCTGTAAGCAGCCTCTTGCTCCAGGCGCAGACCTCCTGAGCCTCGGCGGAGGTCGCGGACTTTCCCGTCCCGATGGCCCAGACGGGCTCGTAAGCGTAGACGACCCGGGCGGACTCGTCGGTGGAGAGCGGTTCGACGGCCGACCGCAGCTGACGCTCCATGACCTGGAAGGCCCTTCCGGCCTCCCTCTCCTCCAGCGTCTCCCCGTAACAGAGCACGGGGATCAGGCCAGCATCGAGACAGGCCCTCATCTTTTCGGCAATCAGGGGTTCTCCCTCGCCCAGGATGTGGCGGCGTTCGCTGTGCCCGATGATAACGTGCGTGCAGCCGCATTCCTTCAGCATGGGGATGGAGACCTCCCCCGTGAAGGCCCCTTTCGGTTCGAAGTAGACGTTTTGGGCACCCAGAAGCGGCATGGGGCCGGAGGCCGACCGCATCGCCTCGTTCGCGGCCCAGAGCGAGGTAAAGGGCGGGAACACGGCGACCTCCAGCTCCCGGCCCATGACGGCCTCCAGAGACTTCGCGGACCGCGCGAACTCGGACATGAACGCCGTCGTCTCCGCGCGGGTCATGTTCATCTTCCAGTTTCCGTAGAGACGAATCTTCTTCATTGGGGACGTGACCTCCTTCTCGCTTTTACTTTTTCGCCTTCACTTTATCTCGAATGGCGCCATCCCGGGAAGCGCCTTCCCCTCGCAGTACTCCAGGCTGGCACCTCCGCCCGTCGAAACGTGGGAGAACTTGTCGTCGAATCCGAACTCGCGGACCGCGGAAGCGGTGTCCCCACCTCCTATAACCGTCACGGCCCCGGCTCGGGTGCAGTCCGCGACCGCCTGACAGATGGCCCGCGTCCCCGCGGCGAATCGGGGGTTCTCGAAGACCCCCATCGGCCCGTTCCACAGGACCGACTTGGCATCCTTCAGGGCCGAGGCGAAGAGCTCTATGGTCTGGGGGCCGATATCCAGCCCCATCCGGTCGGAGGGCATCTCCGTGCTGGAGACGACCTTCGTCTCCGACGCGTCGAGCACGGCGGCGACGACGCTGTCCACCGGAAGGAGCAGCCGGACGCCCCTGGCCTTGGCCTCCTCGAGGGTCCGCCTGGCGAAGTCCAGTCTATCCGCCTCGCAGAGCGAGCGGCCGATCTCGAGCCCCTGGGCCCTCAAAAACGTGTAGGCCATGCCCCCGCCAATGAGGATCGTCGTGGCCTTGTTCAATAGGTTTCCGACGACATCGATCTTGTCGGATACCTTCGCTCCACCCAGGATCAGGACGAAGGGCTTTGCCGGGGCTTCGCTGACGGCCCCGAGCATCTCCCCCTCCCGGACCAGGAGGTCCCCCGCAAAGGACGAGAGCAGGGGGATCACCCCGCTGGTGGAGGCGTCGGCCCGATGGGCCGCGCTGAAGGCATCCATGACGAAGACCTCGAAGGGCTTTGCCAGATCGGCCGCGAAGGCCGGATCATTCTTCTGTTCCTCGGGGTGAAAGCGCACGTTCTCGAGAAGGAGGACCTCCCCCTTGGACAAGGCGTCCAGGGCGGCCTGTACCTTGGGGCCCACACAGTCCTCGACGAACAGGACCTTGACCCCATAGGCTCTTTCCACGTCCGGGACGATCTGCTTCAGGGACAGGAGAGGATCGAACGCGCCCTTGGGACGGCCGAAGTGGGAGACGAGCGCCACCTTCGCGCCCCCATCCAGGAGCTTACGCAGGGTACTCTCGTGAGCCCGGATCCGCGCGTCGTCGGTAACCCTTCCATTCTTGAAGGGGACGTTGAAATCGACCCGCATCAGAACTTTTTTATCCTTTATGTCCTCAAGACCGAACGTTTTCAGTTTCACCCTCGACCCCTCCCAACGTGCTTTTTCCTTTACCTTTTTCCTCGGCCCCATCCCGCCTTGCCGTCAAGGTCTCGGCATAACCGCTCAATCGCTGCCAACGATATTTTACCGTACTTTTGGTGATCGGTGGAGAGAGCCCCTCCCCCAATTCCGCGAGGGAGGCCTCGGGGTTCTCCAATCGGGCCTCGACCAACTGGCGCAGGGCCGGAGGAAGCCGATCGACGAGCCCGGTGTCCTGGATTCTAAGGGCCAGGGCTGTCTGCTCCTCGGCGACCTTGAGGGTCCTCTTGATGTTGGCCGTGTCGCAGTTCCGGATCCGATTGGCCCGGTCCCGCATCGAACGCATGATGGCCATGTCCTCCATGCGCAGGGATATCCCGGTCAGCCCCAGCTTGCTGAGAAAGGTCACGATCTTCTGCTGATCGCGCAGGATCATCTCGTGCGTCCCATGGAGCAGGCGCCTTTGCCACACGATGCGCGTCCTCGGCAGGAGCCCCTTCAGTATCGCGGCCGCGGGGGGAGACGAGACGCGCAGAACCAGGTAGTATCCGGACCTCGGAACGTAGAGCCCCCCGCACCCGCCCCAAAGGCCGCGCAGCCAGGACCAGTATAAGGGGGGGGGAGAAGTAGCCTCCAGCAGCTCCGCACCGTAGGAGTCAAGCGTCGCCGGAAGGTCGTCGGGCAGCCGAATGCACACGCGGCCCTTCATGTTCTGCGGGACGGCCAGGGCGTCGGCGAGGTTCCAGCGCCCGGCCCAAGGAGTCCTGCGCCAGAGGCGAAACAGACGGTGGACGGCCCAAAGGCGCGAGGTGCCTATCTGCAAGGGGTTCCGACCGCGCCCCGACGCCAGCCCCGAGAGCAGCCCCGCGCACTCCGCCTCCGCCTGGAGAGGGTCCTCGGCGGGATGGACACTCCACTCGTCCCAGAGTTCTTCGGCCAGTGAGTTCAAGTCAGATATCCAAGTCCCGATAGAGCCGAAAGAGAATTGCCGCCAGCTTTTGGGAGTCGTGGCGCAGGAGCCGCGCCTCCGTGATGCGCACCATGGGGACCTCGATGCAGGTACAGCCCAGCCGGCGCAGATCCTCCCTCTGATGACGGTCCAGATGGAGCGGCGCCGCCCCATCCCGGCTGTAGGCCGCGACGATGTCGTCCGGTATGGGCTCGCTGTTGACGACGATGAAGTCGGGCACCTTTCCCAGCGCTGCGGAGACCCACTCGAGGTGCTGTAGGATGTTCATGCCCTCCGTCTCCTCGGGCTGCGTCATCAGGTTGCAGACGTACACCTTCGGCGCCGGGGAGGCGCAGAGCCTCCTCGAGAAGTCCGGCAGGAGAAGGTTGGGGATGACGCTGGTGAAGAGGCTCCCCGGCCCCAGCAGGATCATCTCCGCCCCGTCCACCGCCTGGAGCACCTCGGCGAGGGGGCGGGCATTCTGGGGCTCGATCCAGATCTCCCTGATGCTTCGGCCGTTCCGCGATATCTCGAGCTCCCCCCGCACCCGCGTTCCGTCCTTCGTCGCCCCCAAGAGGGAGATGGGCTCGGTGGTGACGGGCAGGACCCTGCCCCGGATGGCCAGAAGGTGATTCATCTGCTCGACCGCGACCCTGAAGTCGCCGCAGAGCTCCGACACGGCCAGAAGCAGAAGGTTCCCCAGGCTGTGCCCGGCGAGCTCCCCGCGGTCGAATCGGAAATCCAGCAGCTGCTTGAGCGAGTTGTCGTTCTCCGCGAGGGCGACCATGCAGTTCCGCACGTCCCCGGGCGGCAGGACCCCCCACTCGGTGCGCAGGCGCCCGGAGCTCCCCCCCTCGTCCGTCACGGCCACGACCGCCGTGATGTTGCGGGTGAAGGCCTTCATCCCCTTCAGCAGCGTGGAGAGCCCCGTTCCCCCGCCGACGGCCACGATGAAGGGCCCCGAGGACAGGCGCCGCTCGATGGCCCCCTTGAACGGGTCCTCTGCCCGGACGCGCCTGCCGCGGAACGGACGGATGCCGAACACCACCATGAGGAAGAACGCCGTGAATACGCCCAGGGCGAAGCTCAAAGCCCATTCGATCACCATGGCTGTACCCGCGCCCTGTCCCTGTGGGTGATGGCGACCCCGCCGCGCAGGTTTTCGTAACGGCGATAAAGCCACTCCGCGACGGCAACCGAGCGATGCTGGCCGCCCGTGCAGCCGACGGCGACGTGCAGCTGCATCTTGCCCGCCTCCAGGTAGCGGGGGACGAGGAAGTCCAGAAAGCGGCCGCTCTGCTCCAGGAACTCCGCGGTCTCGGGAAAGGACAGAAGGTATTCCTGGACGGCGGGGTCCGTCCCCGTGAGGGGCTTCAGCTCCGGGACGTAGAAGGGATTGGGGAGGAGGCGCACGTCGAGGACGTAGTTGCTGTCCTGGGGAACCCCGTATTTGAAGCCGAAGGAGCTGAGGATCAGGGACATGCCGTTTTCGACGTCCCCAAGGAACTCCTGAAGCAGGCGCTGCCGGTGCTGCTGGAGGTCCATGAGGGAGGTGTCGATCACGACGTCGGCCCGTTCCCGTATGGGAGCCAGAAGAGCACGCTCCCTTCGGATCCCCTCCTGCACGGAGAGGTCGCCCCCCAGGGGGTGGCGCCGCCGGGTCTGCTCGAACCGGCGGATCAGGGCATCGTCGGACGTATCCAGAAAGATGATACGTACCCGCGGCATCACGTTTCGGATGTCGTCGACGACCTTCAAAAAATCGTCCGGCCGCTCGACGTTCCGGATGTCGATCGTCGCCGCGACCCCCGTCCGGACGGCGGCACGGTGCCCCGCAAGCAGATTGAAGAGCTGCGGCAGAAGGCCGGGAGGGATATTGTCTATAGCAAAAAAGCCAAGGTCCTCGAGGACCTTGAGGGCCGTCGTCTTGCCGGCCCCGGACATGCCCGTCACGATCACGAACTGTTTGATGTCGCCCATCCCTTCCATTCCCTCCGGCCCCTCCATCGAACGCTCCCTCCCCTGCCCGCCCGGCCCCGAACGAACCGGGCCCCGGCAACCTCGCATAGCGGACACAGGCTATTGTACACGCGAAGCCCGAAAGAGGGGACGCGCTTTTTCCCCAATTCTACCCCCCCACCTCTTTCCCACCCCCAAAGACCACCCCTCGCGAACGCCCACCTTCATCCTCTTCATAAGATATAATCGATTTGCGGAAGAAGGAGGACACGTCCTGCCAGACCGGTCGCCGGTCACTTTTCGAACTCATTCATCATTAAGGAGGAGGACATCGGTGCAGAAAAAAATTTTGGGGCTGCTGTTGCTGTTGGTTCTGTTCTCATGCTCATGGAGCGCGTCTCCGGGAGAAGGTGCGCTGCCCGCGGGGGTTCAGAGCTTCGCCCCCACGGGGAGGGTCTCGGAGAACGTCTCCTTCCGCATCGTCTTCAAGGACGTCATGGTATCCGCTGGGGACGTCGACAAGACGGTCGGACCGGAGGACTTTCCCTTCACCGTGACGCCGGCGATCCAGGCGGAGGGAAAGTGGCAGAATCCCCGTACCTTCCGGGCCCGACTCCTGGCACCCCTCGAGGCGGGGACCTCCTACGTCGCCGCTATCCGCGAGGGCCTGAAGACCCTCAAGGGCGGGAGGATAGGAACCGGGGAGTTTCGGTTCCAGACGGATTCCCCCTCCGTAAACGGCGTCCGCGCCGTACGTGAGCGCGGCGGAAGGGCCGCCCTGATCCTGGACTTCAACATGCCGGTGGATCCCGTCAGGCTGAGGGGATTTCTGAGCGTCCTGAACGAAGATGAGGAGGAGCTCTCCTTCTCGTTGGCCGGAGCGCTTCCGTCCAGGACGATCCGGGCCCGGCTCTCCATCCCGGATGCCTCGAAGGCGCTGAAGTTGACCGTCAAGCTAGCCTCCGGCCTGACCGCCGGGGGCGGGACTCTCGGCCTGGCGGAGGATTACTCCGCCACGGTGATCCTCAAGCCGGTCTTGGTCGTGGAGAGTCTTGGCGCCGACGAGGACTCGATTGCCGTAAACTGCAGCTTCGCCGTGGACACCGAGGCGGCCAGGGACTTCATCTCCATCGAGCCGTCCGTCCCCTTTACGCTCTCCTACGAGTACGGCGGCAGGTTCAGCATAAATGGGGACTTCAAGCCGCGCAGCCGTTTCGTCGTGACCCTCCGCAAGGGGCTTCCCGCGAAGGACGGCGGGCTCGTGCTGGAGGAGGACTTCAAACAGGCCGTCATCATGCCCGATCTGAGGTCCTCGATCTCCCTGCCCGCCCCGGGCGTGTACCTCGCGGCCATCGGGGACGGAAGGGTTCCCCTGGACCTCGTCAACGTCAAAAAACTTCAGGTGGACCTCTGGCGGCTCTACGAGAACAACATTCCCTACGTGATCCGCGGCGATTACGACTCGTTCCGGAAGGACCTCGCCCAAAGGGTCCACAGCAGCGAGTTCGACCTCTCGCTTCCCCTGAATGAAAAGGTGCGCCGCGCCCTCTCCCTGGAGGAGATCGGCGGGGGCAAACGGGGCTTGTTCCTGCTCTCCGTCCGCGACCCCGATGGGGAATATTGGGACGAGGAGACTCAGATAATCAACCTGAGCGACCTGGGGCTCGTGGCGCGGGTCTGGGAGGACGGAATACTGCTCTGGGCCAACACGCTCTCCTCCGTCCAGCCCGTCGAGGACGCGGAAGTGCGCGTCTACAGCGGGGCCAATCAGGTCCTGGCCGAGGGAAGGACCGACAAGGACGGGCTCCTCGTTATTCAGAGGCAGGAGCCCTGGAGCACGGGCGAGAACGAGACCCCCAAGCTGGCCGTCGTCACTCGCGGCGAGGACATCACCTTCGTCCGCCTGACGAGGGGGCTGCTCTCCCAGGAGACCTTCGACACGGCCGGACGCCCCTGGCTGAGGTCCGGTTACGACGCGGCCCTCTTCTCCCCCCGAGACATCTACCGAACCGGTGAGGAGGCCCCGTTCAAGGCCGTCGTGCGCAACAGCGACGTCACGACCCCCAAGGCGTTCCCCGTCCTCTTCGTCGCCCGCGATCCCCTGGGGCGCAAGGTCCGTCAGGAGACGGTGCTCCTCGACGACGAGGGCGGTGCACCCTTCACGCTCTCCCTCCCCTCGAACGCCCTGACCGGCTTATGGACGCTCTCCCTCGTCGTACCGGGGAAGGAGGACGATCCGCTGGCCAGGATGAACTTCCACGTGGAGGATTTCGCCCCTCCGCGCATCGAGGTGAAGGCCGAGACGGAATCCAGGTTCCTGGTCCACGAGGACACCGTGAAGATGGACGTCTACGCGCGCTACCTCTTTGGAGTGGACGGCGCGGGTTTGCCGGTAAAGGTCTACTGGACGACCAAGGCCTCCGACTTTGCGCCCGCTCGGGATCGGTGGAAGGGTTATGTCTTCGGGGACTCCTCGCGGGCCTTCTCGGCCGGCGAGGGGGAGTTCGAGGAGACGAAGCTTGACGAGTCCGGAAGGGAGCAATTCAGTCTGAGCCTCAACGCCGATTGGTCCGCACCCTCGACCATCGCCCTGACCCTGAGGGCCGAGGTGCAGGAGGACGGCGGACGGTGGGTCTCCAGGTCGCTGACCCTCCCCTACTACCCCACCCCATGGCTTCTGGGGATTGCCGCGCCCGAGGGGGAATTGGCCGTCAAGAAGGATCTGGACTTCAAGGTGGCGGCCATCGACCCCAAGGAGGACCCCGCGGATCCCGGCGAGCTGACCGCGGTCCTCTACCGCGTGACCTGGAACTACAACATGGTGACGCTGGACGGCCATACGCGCTGGCAGAGCACCGAGGAACTGACGGAGGTCGCAAGGAAGTCCCTTACCCTCAAGGATGGCCTGGGGACGGTATCCTTCAGGCCCGATCACTGGGGAACCTATCTGGTTCGCGTCTCCGACGGGAATGAGAATGCACGGGCCTCGTATCGATTCTACGCGGACGATCCCGAGTATGCCGACCGCGGCGGCTCCCAGCTGCTCGACCGCGTCGAGATCGAGACGGACAAGGAGTTCTACAAGGTCGGGGACACGGCGAAGGTGACGCTGCGCTCGCCCTTCGAGGGGCTTCTGCTGTTCAGCGTCGAGGGGGCCAAGCTGATCTCCCGCAATGTGGTGAGGGTCGATAAGGCCGAGACCGTCGTCGAGGTCCCCGTGACCGGAGAGATGGTGCCGAACGCCTGGTGCACCGCATGGCTCATTCGCCCGGTCGCCGAGGAGGAGGCCTGGGGCGCCCACCGTGCCGTCGGCGCCGTGCGCCTGAAGGCGGACCTCTCCCCCTATCGTCTGGACGTCTCCATGGAGGCCAGGGAAAAAGCCGAGCCCGCAACGGCGCTGCCGGTGACGCTGACCCTCAGGGATGCGGAGGGGAAGCCGGCCAAGGCCGAGGTCTCCCTGGCACTGGTCGACGACGCCGTCCTGGGGCTGACGGGCTACAAAACGCCGGACCTCCTGAATCATTTCTGGGGGCTCAAGGAGCTTGGCTCTCAGGGGTACGACCTCTACGACCTGCTCGTCCCCGTGGAGTCCCGCGGCACCGAGCTCCTGCATCCCGCAGGCGGAGCGGCCATAGCCGCTCTTGCGGGGGCCGATACCGCACAGCGCTTCAAGATCCTCTCCCTCTTCCAGGGAGTCCTCTCGGCGGACGAGTCTGGCGTCGTGAGGACGGAGCTCGCGCTGCCGGAGTTCAGCGGGCGCGGAAGGCTCTTCGCCGTGGCGGCCTCGGGCAACCGGTTCGGGATGGCGGAGCAGGCGGTCCAAATTGCCCGCAGCGTGGTGACGGAGGCGGATCTGCCGCGCTTCGCCGCTCCCGGCGACGCCTTCAACGCCCCTGTAACCGTGTTCAACACCTCGGAGGAGAGCCGTGACGTCAAGGTCGAGATCCTTGTGCAGGGCGGACTGAAACCCGAGGAATCCGTGACGACGCTGGCGATAGGGCCAAAGGATTCCGCCAGGTGGGGAACGACCGTGAAGGCGCTCGAACCCGGGACCGCGACGTGGACCGTACGGACATCCTGGACCGAGGAGGGGGCGGAGAAGGGCTTCGATCAGGAGATCGAACTGCCGGTCCGTTCGCCCTGGCCCGTCGTCTCGAGGTCGGGGTCCGGTACCTTCAAGGCGGGGGAGACGCGCATCGACATCCCGAAAAAGGACTTCGTCGGCGATCTGTCGGGCAGCCTGACCCTGTCGGATTCCCCGGCCGTGGACCTGACCCGGGCCGTCACCTACCTGCTGAACTACCCCTACGGCTGTCTGGAGCAGACCCTCTCCAGCGCATGGCCCTTCCTGGTTCTGCCGGAGGCCGTGGCGAAGGTCGATCCGCTCCTGGTCGAGGACCGCTCGGTGAAGGACAAGACCGATTCGGCGATAGCACGGATACAGTCCATGCAGCTCTACGACGGGTCCTTTGCGATGTGGCCCGGCGGAACGTCCACCTATGCGTGGGGCAGCGTCTATGCGACGCACTTCCTGGTGGAGGCCCGCAAGGCGGGGGTGCCCTATCCCGAGGAGATGCTTCGGGGAGCGATGAACTGGCTGAGGGAGTATCTGGCGTCCCTGCCCGACAACCGGTACCCGTCCGCGGAGAAGGACGATTTCACCACGAAGGCTTACGGAACCTACGTCCTTGCGCTCAACGGTGAAAAGCCGCTCGGCTGGATCGAGTACCTGAAGGAGAATCGGACGAACATGTGGCCGTCCGGAGCCATCTGGCTCGCCGGGGCCGCGGCCCTGACCGAGGGGCGGCCGGACGCACTGCGTGCCCTGGGACTCAAGGGCGGCTCGATTCCGGCGGAGTCCCGCTACAGGACTCTGGAGTCCGACGTCCGCAACGACGCACAGCTGCTCTCGCTCTGGACAGAGGTCGAGCCCGGAGCTTCGGAGGCGGTGCAGCTGGCGGCGCGGCTCCTGAAGGCGGGAGAGGAGAACCGCTGGTACAGCACGCAGGACAATGCCGCGGTCCTGATGGCGCTTGGCCGATACAGCCTGAAGGTCGGGACTGAGAAGGCCCAGCTCGAAGGCGCCTTGCTCGACGCGGAAAAGAAGGAGCTGCTCCCGTTCCGGAGCGGAAGCTCCGCCTCGGTTCCCATGTCCGATCTGCCGGAGTCCGGCCTCGTGCTCTCCGTCAATGGGACGGGCAGCGGCTACTACAGCTGGACGATTCTCGGATATCCCGTCAGCCGGCCCGAGCCCGAGAGCCGGGGTCTGAAGGTCACCAGTACCTGGCTCGACGAGAAGGGAAGCAAGCTCGATCCATCCAGGCCCGTGCCTCGGGGGATGAGGATCCAGGTTGTCCTGACCCTCGAACCTTCCCTTCCCGTGAGCAACCTGGCCCTCTCCTGCCTGCTCCCCGCGGGACTGGAGATCGAGAACCCGAGGCTCTCGGACGAGGGCGAGGAGGCGAGCCCGTTCCGCAGCGACGTCAGGGACGACCGCCTGCTGCTCTTCGCCGACCGGCTCTCGGAGGCGGCGACGTATCGCTTCCGGGTTAGGGCCGTGACGAAGGGGACCTTCGCCGTGCCGCCCATCTCTGCGGAGGGGATGTACGACCCCGAGATCCGCTTTATCGGTGAGACGCCGGCCCCCCTTGTCGTCGAGTGATCGTCGGCGGACTCGATTCCGGATATCTGCGAACGAACGAACAGAGGACGGGCGCCTTTTCGGCGCCCGTCCTGTTCGTTTCTAGGCTTCCCTCTGCGGGATTGCGGGGGCTTGGAAGTGAAGGGCCGGAGGACAGCCAGGTCCCCCCCATTCCAATTCTGAATCAGTCGGGAATAGGCGTCCGCTTCAGGACCTGGTACCCCGCGTCGAACGCCCGGAGGTTGAGGTCCGCGATCTTCTGCACGGGGAAGTGCGCCGCGATCACCCTGCGCAGGGAATCGGGAGAGGCGACCTTTTCCAGCTCCAGAATCCGCCCGACACAACCCAGGGCCACCATGTTCGTGACGATCTCCCGTCCCAGCTCCTCCCGGGCCGTCCTGACGATGGGCAATACGTAGATGCGGGCGTCGATACGCGTCTGAGTGCTCTCGACGCTGCCGCCGCCGTAGTCCCCCATGCGCACGCCGGGAAGGTCCGTGACGAAGAAATCGTCGTACACGATTCGTCCCCCAGGCTTGGTGCTGGCGGCAAACTCGTCCGCGGCGGCCTGGGTCAGGATGACCTGGAGGCTGGGGGCGATCACCTTGGGGTAATCGATGGGCTCGGATGATACGACGACCTCGGCCTTGGACTTGCCGCCCCGGGCCTCGGGCCCGTAAGCCTGGGACTGGACGACGTAAAGCTCCGGCTCGTAGTGCGTGATGGCCTGGCCGATCAGCTCCGTGGCCAAAATGACCCCCTGTCCGCCGGATCCGGCGATGCGAATTTCAAACCTCTCCGCCGCCATATCCCCCTACCCCCTCACCTTATCAATGACCAACTTCCGATACTGCTCCGTATACTCCGGGACGTCCTTGTTGACGAACTCGCCGCAGACGATCCTGCCCGCCAGCTCCTCGGGGCTCATCGTCCGGGCCTTGGCCAGGGGGACGGAGGCCTCCTTGAAAAAGTTGTAGTTCTCGATGGGGAGCCTGCGGTCGTTCTTGCGGCCAAACTGGGTGTGGCAGTGGGTCACCACCTCGACGACCGAGAACCCCTTCTTCTTGATCCCGTTTGTGATGTACGTCTCGGCCTGGCGGGGATTGGCGATGGTCGTCCGGGCCACATACGAGGCACCCGCCCCCTCCGCCAGTTTGCAGATGTCGAAGGCTGGGTCGATGGCGCCGTAGGGCGTCGTCGAGGCCCAGGCCCCAATGGGCGTCGTAGGGCTGGCCTGTCCCCCGGTCATGCCGTAAATGTTGTTGTTCATGACGATGGCGGTGATGTCGATGTTGCGCCGGCAGGCATGGATGAAGTGGTTCCCCCCGATGGCCGTGCAGTCGCCGTCCCCCATCACGTCCACCACGGTGAGCTCCGGGCGGTGCAGCTTGATCCCCGTCGCGAACGCCAGGGAGCGTCCGTGGGTGGAGTGGAGCGTACAGGCGTTGATGTAGCCCGCCATACGGCTGGAGCAGCCGATCCCCGACGCCAGCACCGTGTTGGACCTCTCCTTCTTGAGTGCGACAAGTGCCCGAATCAGGGCATGCATGATGATGCCGTGCCCGCACCCAGGGCACCAGATATGGGGCATGAACCGCGTCCGAACCCAGCTGAGGACCTCCGCACTCGGCATGTCAGGCCACCTCCTCGATCTTACGGCCAATCTCGGACGGCTTGAAAAGCTCGCCGTTCACGAGGTTCAGGGGCAGGACCTCGCTCCTGCCGCGGAACAGGCGCTCTACCTCGAGGACCATCTGACCGCAGTTGAGCTCTGGGACGATGATCGTCTTCGCCCCGAGGGCCATTTTGGCCAGCTCCACATCCGGAAAGGGCCAAAGCGTTATCGGACGGAAGAAACCGACGGGAATCCCCCTCCTGCGCGCGTCCCGGACGGCGCGCAGAGCGGAGCGGCCGACGCTGCCGTAGGCCACCACGACGATGCCCGCCCCATCCATGAACTCGGACTCGTACTCCACGACCTGGGTCCTGGCCTGCTCCACCTTGCTCATCAGGCGCAGTATCTTCTTTTCGATCTCCGGCGGATTGTTCGTCGGGAACCCCCAGTCGTTGGTCGTCAGCCCCGTGACGTGCCAGGAGTAGCCGTCCCCGAAGGAGGCCATGGCCGGAACCCCCGTCACAGGGTTCGGCTCGTAGGGGGTGAACTTCTCGGGCGGGACCGACGGGCGCGGCCGATTCTCCAGCTTCACGGACGAGGGGTCCCTCTTCGCGACCTTCTCCCTCATGTGCCCCACGACCTCATCGCTGAGGATCAATACGGGCTGGCGGAACCGCTCCGCCATGTTGAAGGCCTTGACGGCGAGGTCGTAGCACTCCTGTACCGACGATGGGGCGTAGCAGATCGTCGCGTGGTCGCCGTGGGTTCCCCACCGCGCCTGCATGACGTCCTGCTGAGCCGTCTTGGTCGGCGTCCCCGTCGAGGGGCCTCCCCGCATGACGTCCACGACCACGATGGGAATTTCCGCGATGTAGGCCAGGCCGAGATTCTCCTGTTTCAGGGAGAAGCCCGGGCCGGAGGTCGCCGTCAGGGCCTTGGCCCCGGCGATGGACGCGCCGATAGCGGAGGCGATTCCCGCGATCTCGTCCTCCATCTGGATGAAATGCCCCCCCCTCCTGGGAAGCTCCTCGGCCATGACCTCCGCGATCTCCGTGGAAGGGGTGATCGGATACCCTCCGAAAAAATTGCAGCCCGCCAAAAGAGCGCCGTGCGCCAGAGCGGTATTGCCCTGCCAGAAAGCGAACTCAGGCATCCGCATCCCCCTCTTTCTCGCTATCCTTCTCTTTTTCCTTCTCCATAATCGTTATCGCAAGGTCCGGACAGATGTTTTCGCACTGGCGGCAGCCGATGCAATCGTGTTCCCGAACTGGCGTCGACTTCAGACGGTCGCTCAGCTCCAGCACGGACTTCGGGCAGACGCCGACGCACAGGGAGCACCCCTTGCACCATGCGATGTTGACCCCCACCCTGAACTGTTTTTTTTCGGCCAACGGCAACAAACCCCCTCGATATTCGTACAGGACGCGGCATAACGCAGTCTGGAAACGATCAAAAGGGACGCAAAGCGCCATTGCGAACCTACCCCCAGCAGAACGCAACGGCGGAACCTTTACGTCCCGATGCCGCTCAAAAAGCCAATTTATCTTTATCGTCGGATGGAAGCGCGCGCTTGACGAACAACTCCCGCTCCTCGGAAAGGTCTATGAGTTTCTTCTCCGTCAGCCTGTTGCCGAACCGGTCCAGGGAAATAGCCACTTTGGGACGCACCAGGTCCTTCCCGTAAGCCCCCACGACCGTGCCGACGCTGCCGTCGGAGAGCTCCACCAGGGAGCCCGAGGGATATATCCCTATGGATAGAAGCAAAACCCTCATCACGTCGGGATCGAAGTGTGTGGACATCGCGCCGGTCATGACGGACATGGCCTCCCGGCTCGGCATGGGGTTCTTATAGACCCTCTTGGCGGTCAGGGCGTCGAAGACATCCGCCACCGCCGCGATCCGCGCCTCGATCGAGATAGCCGTCCCGTTCATGTTGTCCGGATACCCGCCGCCATTGTAGCGTTCATGATGTCTCCGGATGACCTCGAGAGAACGACGGTCCGTGATTCCATTGGATGCCGCGAGCTCCTCGCCTAGCTCCGGATGCCTTTTCATGACGGCGAACTCGCCGTCCGTGAGCTTGCCCGGTTTGTTCAACACCTCGAGGGGAACCCTCGCCTTCCCGAGGTCGTGCAGAATGCCGCCAATAGCCATGAACTCCGCCAACTCGGTTCTGCCCGGGTAAAGGCGCTCCGCCAGGAAACTCGAGAGGAGGGCGACGTTCAGAGAGTGGACGCTCGTGTATTCATCCCAGTTCCGGACCTGCCCCAGGCAGAACATCAGCTGAGGGGCCCCCGAGATCCTTCGGGCGAGGGTGCGTCCCTGATCCGCGAGGTTCCGGACGTCCTCGGTCGTGCACTGCCCCTGTTTGATGCGGCCGAATACGTCCTCCACCTGCGAGACCGTCTGACGCGCCAGTTCCGGCTCCAGCGGAACGACCGCGGGATCCGCCACTTTCAGATAATCCTCGAGATCCTTCAGATCGGAAGTTCCAGGTAGAACGACCGGCAGAACGTGGATATTGGAACGGCGCAGCTTCGCCTCGATCTTGTCGATGGAGGCTGCCAAGGACGACAGGGGAGTCCCCCGCGGAAGGAGGATTCCTCCGGATTCCCCTATGATGTCGTCGGCCACCTCGGCCACGCCGGAACAAAAATTATACAGATCTCCGAGCGGGATGTCCCGCCGAATTTTTGTCTCGGTGCTCTGTGTCCGTTCTCCCATAACTCACCCCTCCGCGAGACGGGGAAGACATCGCCGACAAGCCGGCTCAATCATTTCTCGCATCATAGATCTGGAACTTGATTCCCCTTCGGTAATCCTCTCCGAACTCCCCGCCCGCATTGCCCTCGGGGAACTCTCCCCGTCTCAGGAAGCACTCTGTCGTCAGGAAGGAGCGTCCGAGGTCGTTCAGGGAGAGGCGGAGCTGGAAACGGGCGATCTCCCCGGCCGCCACGTCCCAGGGGAACAACGCCCCGGACGAGTCGGCCGGCTCCATGCCCTTCTCGCGATAAAAGGCCCCATCGACCTCGATGAGGGCCCATGGAAAGAGGGAGGGAAGACGAAAGATATGGGGCATGTCGGCATCGGTCTGAAAGGGCCATTCAAAGACGGCCTCCCGCCCCCCATTCTCCTGCAGCACGCAAAGCCGAAGGCACCCCTTGGCCGTGGGCCGATTGATCCATTCATCCATCTCCAGAAGAATGCCGCCTCCGCCCTCGATAATCTCCATCCAAGGTCGGTCCAGGGCGAGGCGCGCCAGGTAGGGGCTATAACAGGGCAGATCGACGATCGCCCCCACGGAATCCGGCCCGTAGACCTGATCGTACGGCACCAGAAGCTCCCAACTCTGGCCCGATATCTCGATCGTCTCCGGCGAGACGGACTCCCAGTGAATCCGCTCACGCTGAGCGTCGTAGACCATCACCAGCACGGGAAGGGAGTGCTGGAGCCAATAGGCAACATGGGCCATCTCCCCGCGGCAGACGTAGCCACGGGCCGCGCGTTCGAGGGCCCCGCCCTCGTTGGATCGGATCTGGAGCCCGACGACCTTGCCCATCTTGGGATACGTCTCCGCGATCTCCAGGTGGGCGTTCAGGCCCGTATCTCCTCCGCGCTGCTCCCGAAAGATCAACTCGGGGAGTAGCGCGGAAATTCGACTTGCCGCATAGATGCCGATGCGCTCGGCCATATCGTTCAAGGGTCTCCACCTCACCTGACAAGGACTCGTTGGCACAACCTCAAATATTCTACATCATTCTCCGGGAAAAACGGCCACGGTCCAAAGAGAAATACCGCTCATTCCCGATGGAAGCATCCCAGCATCCTGATATTATAATCTACGGCCGTCTATGGTCGAGGGGATGTTGAAGGCGTCTTTTTCTCCGCGCCAATTCCTCCTCCCCGACGAACGATTCAGACTGGTTTCAGGAAAGGTGAGGCCCCACATGAACCACAAATCCCCCCGTACTTCCGTAGATGTTCGGACCGTCGTTCCCGAGCCCCGGTTCCGTTCCCTCATCCGCATGGCGCCTGGAATTCGGATGTGGCTTGCCGACGCGGCTTTGTTGGCCTGCGCCTTTCTATGGGGGCTCGGTTTCGTCGCCATGAAGTCCGGGCTCTCCGTCTACTCCACATGGTGGCTGCTCTTCCTGCGATTTGGAGGCGGAACGCTCTTGATGCTGCTTTTCTTCGCCAAACGCATACGAAGGGCCTCCGGCGGGGACCTCCTGGGAGGCGCCGTCATCGGCCTGTTCCTCTTCCTGGGCATGGGGCTCCAGACCCTCGGCCTGAACTACACCGCGGCGGGCAGACAGGCCTTCCTGACCGCGGGTTACGTGGTCCTCGTCCCCCTGCTCCTGTGGGGCCTACGAAGGCTCTTCCCCGGCTGGCTCACCCTGGCGGCGGCCCTCGTCTGCTTCATCGGCATGGGGCTCCTGACGTCGGACCTCTCCGGGCCGATGAACCTTGGAGACATCCTGACCATCGCTTCGACGTTCATGTTCGCGGGACAGATCATCTCCATCGGGCACTATGCCGCCCGCGGGGACCCCATCGTGCTCACCTTCGTTCAGTTCCTGGTGACCGCGGCCCTGTCGGCGCTGACGGGACTCGTCTCCCGTGACCCCTTCGTGTGGCAGGGCACTCGAGGCCTTCTCGAGGTCGGCTTCGCCACCTTTTTTGCGACGTTCGCCTGTTTCCTGATCCAGAACTGCGCGCAGAAGTTCACCCTGCCCAGTCATGCAGCCCTTTTGCTCGGGCTCGAATCCGTGTTCGGGCTGCTTGGCGGCATCTTCCTCCTGGGCGAGACCTTCACGGTCAGGATGGCGGTTGGCTGTCTCCTGATCTTCTCCTCCGTTCTCTCCGTCGAGCTGGCGCCGCTTTTCCGCGTCTCCGGGGTTTCCGGTGAGTCCCGCGGATGCCCTTCCCCATAGTCCTATCGGGTCACCAGGTGTCGGGACAATGTCTGTCTTGCGAAAGGAGGCCCGGGGAACAAGCCCCGAGCCTCCTTTTTTCTCTCAGTGGTCGGGGCGAGAGGATTTGAACCTCCGACCTCTTGGTCCCGAACCAAGCGCGCTAACCAGGCTGCGCTACGCCCCGAAAGATTCCCTTCCAGATTTTGAGCGGTGGACATCATGCCCTCGCCCCATGCCATGAAAGGAACGAGGGGAATTTTAACACGTTCCCCTCCTCTCGTCAAACAAGCCCGCGCTAACCCTTTGGCCCTCCTCATTCAATGCCGGTCATGGGTGATGTGACGGTGAAATCCTCTCTCGTCGATATCTCCGAGGGAAAAATCAAAGAAAAATCAAAAAGGAGGCGGCCGAGCCCACCGATGCGATGAGAGCGGTTCGCGCCCAGGAAAGCCGCATCGAACGGCAGAGCCAGAGGAACAGGAGCCCCGCCCCGCACCACGACGTGAAGGGCCCCCACGAAACCGTCCAGGGGACGAGGGAGACAAGCCCATTCGCCAGCAGTGCCCAAAGGGAAAAGGCCCCCTCCGCCGCATTCATCAGCAACGGTGTCAGGGGCAGCCCGGCCAGATGCAGAAGGGCCACGGCCGAGGTCAGGGAAAATGCGAACGAAAAGAAAGCGGGCGCAAAGAGGTTCAAAATCAGCCCTGCCAGGGGGACGCTCCCAAAGGTATAGGAGGTCTGGGGGAAGGAGATGAGCCAGATGGAGGGGCTGAGCACGATCCAAAAGGCCATTCCTCGTAAGCTCCCCTCCTCGAGGACCGCGGCGATGAGGAGAGCGGCCAGGACGGACAGGCGCCAGCCCACGTTCCAGAAGAGGTGGGGCGAGAACAGAAGGAGGCTTACGGCGGCAACGGCAACGGAGTTTACGGAGCTTCGCGGTCGTCCGAGGAGCTCCGCCAACAGGGCGGCCTGGATCATCGCGCCGGCACGCAGCGCGCTCGGGGCGGCCCCGGTCAGGAGAATGTAGACCCACAGGAGCAGGGAGAGCAGGGGAATCCGCAAGGGGCATCGTCGCAGGAGCAGTAAGACGGAAAACACGACGATCCCCACGTGAAACCCCGACACGGCGAGAAGGTGGCTGGTCCCCCACGCTCGATGTGCCTCGTTCAGGGATGCGTCCCGATAGCCTGTCCAGGCGGCGCGAAGGTAGGCCCCGGTCAGAGCAGGCATGTGGATGGTCAGGAGGCGGGAGACCTCATAGCGAAGACGGTGAAGATTCCATGGTTGTTTCGGCGTGGGGTCGAGCCTGGAGACGGCAAGCCATGCCGTAACTCCGTAACCCCTCCAGAACCGTTCCTCGTCGAAGCCCGTTTTGGCAGCACGGCGCAAGGGTCGGGGAATCCCCTCAACCGAGAGGCGCATCCCCTCGGTGACCGTGGCGAAGGGAAGACGGAGAAGGAAACGCCCCTGCGGGGAATCGAGGACTGCCGCATACGTCCGTCCCCAGGGCCGGACCGAGGTAATGACCCCCTCGGTTCGGACGCTCGAGGGCACGATGAGAGGGCGGTACAGCACAAAGGCGATCCTGGCGGAGGCGAAGAAGGTCATAAGGAGCACGAGGACGAACAAAGGCCACTGGCCCCGCCTCTCCTTCCGGAAGGTACACAGCAGCACGCCTGCTGCCGTGAGCGGTGCGAGGACCGGAAAAAGAACGGGACCGACCTCCTTCTCGAGCCCCATCGCCGCAATCAGGCCAGCCAGGATTGCCAGAAAGGGGGCTCGCTCCAGGATCGTCATACGTCTTTCCGATCAGGCTCGAATCAGGGACCGACCGTCGCCCGATCCCGGAATCCCTCGAGCTTCGCGGCCCCGATACCCCTCACCTGGACAAGCTCCTCGACGCTTCGGAATGGGCCGTTCTTCTCCCGGTACTCGACGATCCTCCTAGCCAGTGCGGGCCCTATGCCCCGCAAAGCCGTCAGCTCCCTCTCCGAAGCGCGGTTCACATCGATCAGGCCGCCGGCCTTCGAGTATGGAACCCCGGCCGGAGGGCCGATGCGGACCGTCGGAGCCGCAACCACCAGGGCCTCCTCAGGCTGGCGCTCCCCCTTGCGCGGCACATGTACGTGCATTCCATCCGCCAAGGGCTGGGCCAGGTTGACGGCGACCGGGTCCGCAAAACCGTCGAGCCCTCCCGCCGCGTCGACAAGATGGACCGTGCGCGCGCCGGGAGGCAGGCGATAGACGCCCGGGCGACGGACGCTGCCTGTGACATAGAGGAACCATTCCCCCGATGCAGGTTGAGTGGGTTGAGCGGATGGGCCGGAAGGATCGGTTTCCCGAGACGATGAAGCAGGTGTTCTGCCGTGATCTTGAGGCTGCGGAACCCTAACGTCCCGAGTGCCGGAAGGCGACGGAAGGGAGGAAAGGTGCGTTTGGACGGAGGGCAGGCCTCGAACCAGAAGCCCTGCCGCGAGAAAACAAATCATGCCTACGGCGACGCAGAACGCACCCCGATGTCTCTCCCAGAGAGTCCGCCACATTCGACCTCCACCTCCTCGATTTCAGGCCTTGTCCTTTGCAGGCGTTGAGGTTGAAACGGCAGTCCTGTTGGACCAAAGAGAAACGTCCAGCCACAGGACCTCCAACGGCAATGCCGCCAGCAGGACCCAATGCGAAAAGCCCAAGCCCTCGAGGAGCCCCTCGGCCCTCAGCCCATCAATGGACAGGCGCATGATGGAGTAGAGGATCAACCCCAGTGGGGTGATCACGGAGGCACTCCCCAACATCTTCTCCCGGTTCTCCCGGCTTCTGTGTCGCAGGATAAAGTGCTCGACAGTTAAAAGGATCACGAGGATCGCCAGCGAGGCGATGGAATAGTAGATCTGGGTGGGATGGCGCATCACGGACGCCGGATCGTGAGGGAAGTGCACGCCGAAACGGTGCAGCGTGGGGATCCCGACGCAGCATCCGTTGAAAAAGCACCCCCATCGTCCCAGGGCCATCGTGAAGATCGCCGGAGGGGCGACGACGTCGCAGAGCCTCTGGAAGGGAAGCTTCGGATTACGCCAGCAGAGGAGGAAAGCAACCAGAAAGGCTCCCGTAAACGCTCCCACCTCCGAGAGGCCTCCATGGCGAAGGTCCAGGAGCAGGGAGGGGGTTTCATAATAGGCATCGAAATTCCAGAGGTACTCGAAGACCCGCGCACCAAGGAGCATGGCGAAGAACGCCCATCCGATCACGCGCCGGGCCTCGCCGTCGTCTACCCCGTAGAGCCGGAAACGCCGAATGCTCCAGAGCATCGCCAGGGAAAGCGCCAGCATCCAAAAAACATAGTACGTATCGAGGGTTATCGTCCCAACCTTTATGAGAACGGGGAACATGGGAATCCCTATTCGGTCAGCGACGCCTGCGGCGGTGCGGGAAACGCGACGACGCGGGCCTGTAGCCGCCGCCCTCCTGAAGTTTGGCGGCATCGATCTTTGGCATGACGACCACCTTACGGTCCGGGGCCTCCCCCACCGATTCGGTCTTGACATCCTCCCGATCCTTGAGCGAGGTGTGAATCACCCAACGCTCCCAGCTGAGCATAGGGTCGAGGCGAATGGGGACCCCGTACTCCACGACCTGTCTGGCCGTTGCCTCGGCCAGGCGCTCCAGGCTGCGTATCCGGCGTTCCCTGTAGCCGTTGCTGTCGAGACGGACGCGGGGCTGTGACCCGGGGTCGCGCAGGGCAAGGTTCAGCAGGTACTCCATGGACTTCAGGCCGTCGCCGTGCCGGCCGACCAGAATTTCCGCATCCTGCCCCTCGATGTCGACGACGTTTTCCTCCTCGCGAAGAACCGTTTCGGCACGAAGGTCCATAAGCTTCAGCAGGTCGTCCACGAAATCCCGCCCCTTGCAAAGCAGGGAGCGCTCGGGCAGGGTCACCTCGACCTTGAGCTTTTTGCCAAACAATCCCAAAAATCCCTTTTCGGATCCGATCACCTCGGACCGGAGCTCCCCCGCGGGAACGCCCCATTGTTGAGAGGCCAGAGCCAACGCTTCCTCGACGGTATTCACGTCGAAAACAAGATGCTTGTCGCCAGTGAGATGTTTATCGCCGGTCATGGAAAAAACCTTCTTTCCTCAATTCTTCCTTTCAAATCTACCTCGAATCCATCCCTGCCCCTCTCCGCATCGCGACGCTCACGCTTCGGACTTGCGCGTCGGCTTCTCCTGGAAGAGCGCCGGCTTTTCCTGCATCTCCTGGCTGGTTTTGCGGATGACGCGCAGCTGATGAACCACCCCGAGCAGGGAGGAGACGCCCCAGTAGAGCAGAACCCCTCCGGGCAGGCTGAGGCAGATAAATGTCAGAAAAATGGGCATGAACCAGCTCATCATTGCCATCTGGGGGTTCCCTGAGGCGGAGATGTGCTGCTGGTACCAGGTAAGGAATGCAATGATCAACAGAAGAATGGTGTTGGGAAGCCACACGCCCAGGTTGGAGAAGAGCAGCGAGGGGTTGGTGAGGGCGGAAAAAAACACCATGACGAAGCCGAGCTGACTATTCGGAATGGGGACGCCGGCCTCATCCACCAGGTTGATGGCCTTGGCGATGGTCGTCAGGACCGATCCATCGAGCTGGACGGACAAGAACGTGGCGTCGGTAAAACCGTGACGGGACAGGGCACTGTAAAGCAGGATGAAGATGGGAAGCTGAATGAGCAGAGGCAGGCACCCCGCAGCGGGGTTGACCTTGTGCTCCTTATAGAGGGACATCACCTCTCGGTTCAGCGTCTCCTTGTCGTCCTTGTACTTCTCCTGCAGGACCTTCATCATAGGCTGGAGCTTCTGCATCCTCTGCATGCTGACCATCTGTTTCTGCGTCAGGGGATGCATGGCGATGCGCACCAGGATCGTCAGGAGGATTATAGCCAGCCCCCAGGAGTTCGTCAGCAGGTAAAGGCTTTCCAGAAGCCATGTCATGAAATTTCCGGCCTGTGTCCATAAATAACTCAAAAAAGTTCACCATCCCTATCCAACTTGGCAGAACCGCAACGTCTCGGGGGAGGATCGTAGCCCCCCTCGTGCCATGGGCCGCATTTCAAAAGGCGCCGAAGCGTCATCCATGCCCCCATGAAAAAACCCCATTCCTGAAATACGATAAGCGCGTACTGGGAACAGGATGGGTAAAAACGGCATCGGTGTCCCAGCAACGGAGATATGAAACGCTGATACCCTCGAATCAGCAACATCGCCAGAACTGTGGCGGGGCTGCCGCAACAGCGTCGGCGGCGCGGATTCGGCAGGAGTTCAGGGGACACGGCGCAAAACGGGCGAATCCCAGGCCGCTCCATCCCACCCGTCGAGCAAAAGGCCCTGACGCCGCAGGACCCTGGTCATATCATGCCAGACGGCAACGGCAGAGGCGCCAAGAGCCCCGTCCTTCAGGGAGAGGACAAGCGTCACATCCGAGACCACCCAGGGCGTCAGGCGCCGAAAGGCCTCGCGCAGAACGCGGCGGCCCCGGTTGCGGACGTGGGCCTTCCCCTGACGCTTGCCCACCGCGTACCCCACGCGCGGTCCGATTTGGCCCGGACTCCTCAAAAACAACAACCGCACCAGATCTCCCTGAATGCGAAGACCGGTGCGGAAGATGAGGTCGAACTCCCGACCTTTCCTCAGGGTTACGCCATGGTCAGGCACTTACGGCCCTTGCGCCTTCGGTTGCGAAGGATCTTGCGCCCCGAGGGAGAGGAAGAACGGGCGAGAAAACCGATCTTTCTCTTGCGCGGCTTTCTGTGCGGCTGAAAGGTTCCCTTATCCATAAACAACGCCTCCTTACCATCTATCCTATCCGAACGAGAACATTATCGAAAGCGAAAGGGCTTCATACAAACTGGCTTGAGGCAACAGAATGAACTACGTCTCAAGCACATAAACCTAGCTAGTATAGCATAGATTCCGAGGTTTGAACAACAACCATTTTTCCCCTTCCGCAGGGCTCCGCCCTGCGGAAGTTATCGGATCGGAGCGAGGCGGTTACGCCTCCCCCACTCCCGCGGGCTCCGGGGCCGGCGGCGGTGTTTCCCCCTCCGGCTCGGACGGGGTGAATTGCGCTTCCTCCTTTTTTTCGCCGGAGAGCGCGATAGGGCGAAAGGCACTCGACCCCGTTCCCGCGGGGACCAGATGCCCGATGATGACGTTTTCCTTGAGCCCATGCAGCGGATCGACCTGCCCCCTGACGGCGGCCCCCGCGAGGATCTGCGCCGTCTGCTGGAAGGAAGCGGCGCTCAGGAAGCTGTCCGTCGCCAGCGCGGCCTTGGTGATGCCGTGGATGAAGGGTCTGCACTCGGGGCTCTCCCTCAGCTTCCGGACAAAGGTGACGTCGCGGATCAGCACATAGGAATCGACCTTCGCGGAGAGGGGACGGACGAATATCTCCACGGGTTCCCGCTCTGCGATGGCATCCAGGACGTTCTTGCCGATCTCCTGTCCCGAGGCCAGCGAGTCGGCGGCCGTCCCCTCCGCCAAGGTCATGTCCAGCAAGACCTTTCCGTAGATCTTCGTGGACAGGAAGTTCGCAAAGAGGTTGGCGCGCACGAAGATCCCCTCCTGGGTCTCGATGGCGGCGATCTCCCCCAGGGCTAGCCCCTGGACCACGCGGGCATCCACGAACTGGGACACGTCCGACAGAGGGTTCCCTTCACGGTCCACGGCCTTCAAGAGCGTCTTTCCCCAGATCTCGTCATCGTTCATCAGGTCATTCCGGAACATGTCGACGACGCTGACGTGCTCGACGTTATGCCAGACCTTGAGCTCGCGCACATCGCGGGAGGCTATCAACTCCGCCGTCTCGCGGGTCACGAGGGTGTCCATCGGCACCAGGACCTCTCCGTCGAGGGTGACGTCCTCGGCCAGCCACATGGACCCCACCATCTTGTCCAACATATCCCGGTTCCGGACGAGAATTGGACAAGGATCCCCCGAGGTGATCAGGCGCAGGTGGCCCGCGCTCAGGCGCTCTCCCCTCGCCACATGCCTTTCGCCGTCCGTGAAGTCCTCGACCAGTTCCAGCCCCTCCATCTGCTTACGGAAGGCAGCCTCGCCGATCACGACCTCGACGTCGCGTCCTCCATGCTCCAGGGCCAACACGGAGAGCATCATGCCCGGTTTGAGCAACAGGCGTATGGCCTCCTCGTCCAGCGGCCTGCCCAGCAAAGGCTGGACCTCCTCGTGCGATTTCTCCACGGATTTCAGGAGGTCTCCGACGAAAATCCGGACCGCCTCGGCAACATAGCGCTCGTTGTCCTCCCGAATGCCCTTTTCCGCCTCCTCGATATCCCCGATCCAGACCAGGTCGCCGGCCACGAAGGAGGTGTCACCCTCCTCGATGACGCGCACCCGGTTGAGGGGGGCGACTTTGCGCAGGATGACCTCGATGTGCTTGTTGTTGATGGAGACGCCCTGAGAGTGATAGACGTACTGGATCTCGTCCACCAGCATCCTCTGGACCGCATCGATCCCACTGACCTCCAGCAGCTGCTGCGGGTCGATGCTTCCCTCGGTCAAGCGGGTCGTCGTCCCGACCTCCATGCCCTCCTCGATGTCCTCCCTGAGCTCCTGCGAGGCGGGGATGGTATGGACGATGCGCTCCGTCCCGTCCTCCGAGGCGACGATGACCTTGCGTTTCCCGTCCGAGCTCCGAATTTCTTCGATGACGCCGTCCAGGCCAGCCAAAAAGGCGACCTTCCGGGGACGACGAACCTCGAAGAGCTGCTCGATGCGCGGCAGACCCTGGGTGATGTCCTCGGCCTGATGCACGCCGCCCGTGTGGAACGTGCGCATCGTCAGCTGCGTTCCGGGTTCTCCGATAGACTGCGCCGCCACGACCCCCACGGCCTCGCCGATGGGAATGAGATGACGGGAGGAGAGGTCCATGCCATAGCACTTCTGGCAGAGCCCCCTCTTGAGAGCGCAGGCAAGCGGACTGCGCACCCAGACCTCCTCGATGCCGCTCCGCTCGATGGCCGCAGCGTCGTTGTAGGAGATGAGCTGCCCCTTACGGACGAGGATCTCCCCCGTCTCGGGCGAGGTGATGTCGTTCAGGGCGGTCCGGCCCGCTATACGGTCGGACAGGGGGATCATGATCTTCTGCTCGCTCGTCAGGGGCCGGATACAGACGCCCTTTTCCGTACCGCAGTCGTGCTCGGTGATGATGAGGTCCTGAGCCACATCCACCAGGCGGCGGGTCAGATAGCCGGACTTGGCCGTGCGCAGGGCCGTGTCCGCAAGCCCCTTCCGGGCGCCGTGCGTGGAGATGAAGTACTCCAGCATATTCATGCCCTCCCGGAAGTTGGCCGTAATGGGATAGTCGATGGTGCGCCCCGTGGGGTCCGACATCAGGCCGCGGATTCCCGCCATCTGCCCCATCTGCCCCAGGCTTCCGCGGGCCCCGCTCTCCACCATCATCAGGACGGAGTTCCCGGGCATCATGTGTTCCGTGATCTTGTCGGCGATCTGCCGCGTCGCCCGGGACCAGAGCTTCCCCTTCTGGGCGAGGTACTCGTCGCGGGTCAGGAGCCCCATCTCGTAGTTCTCCTTGGCCACGTCGTCCTCCTTCCTCGTGGCCTCCGTAATCTCAGCCTTTTCCGGGGGGATGATGATGGATTTGACCCCGAAGCTGATCCCGCTCTTGGCGGCCCAATGGTAGCCGAGGGACTTGACGGCGTCCAGCATCTCCACGACGGCCGCGCGATCGATCCTGTCGTACGCGTCGTCCAAAAGGCGTCCGATGCTTTTTTTGTCCAGCTGGTGGTTGACGTAGCACAGGGGAGACGCAATGATGCTGTTGAACAAAGCCCGCCCCGGCGAGGTCTCGAAGAACACCGTCGCGCCCTCCGGCGCCCTGACATCCCTCGCGTCTCCGACGATCTCGGCCTCGCCGTTCTCCCCCCTGTACTTGCGGCGTCCCTTGGGACGCGTGCCCCAGGAGGGATCCTCCTTGAGCCAAACGGGGGCATTGACGTGCACCGCTCCATGGTCGAAGGCCGAGAGGAGGTCCCCGATATCCGAGAAGTGCATTCCCTCCCCCTGGACCCCGGACCGCATGTCCGTAAGGTAGTAAATTCCCAGCACGATGTCCTGCGTCGGGGTGACGACGGGACGTCCGCTGGCCGGGGAGAGGAGGTTGTTCGCCGAGAGCATCAAAAGCCGTGCCTCGGCCTGGGCCTCCAGGGACAGCGGAACGTGGACGGCCATCTGGTCGCCGTCGAAGTCCGCGTTGAACGCCGTGCAGACCATGGGGTGGAGGCGGATGGCCTTGCCCTCCATCAGCACCGGCTCGAAGGCCTGGATGCCCAGACGGTGCAGGGTCGGGGCGCGGTTCAGCATGACGGGATGGTCCCTGATAATCTCCTCGAGGATCCCCCAGATCTCCTCGCGTCCCCGCTCGATGATGCGCTTGGCGCTCTTGACGTTCGGGGCCAGGCCGCGGTCCACGAGCTGGCGGACGACGAAGGGCTTGAACAGCTCGAGCGCCATCTGCTTCGGAAGCCCGCACTGATAGATCTTGAGCTGCGGCCCGATGACGATGACGGAACGCCCGGAATAGTCCACGCGCTTGCCCAGCAGATTCTGGCGGAAGCGCCCCTTCTTGCCGCGCAGGAGGTCGGTGAGGCTCTTCAGGGGACGGTTCCCCGCGCCCAGCACCGCCTTGCCCATGCGTCCGTTGTCGATGAGGGCGTCCACGCACTCCTGGAGCATGCGCTTCTCATTTCGGATGATGATCTCCGGCGCCCGGAGCTCCTGAAGTTTCTTCAGACGGTTGTTGCGGTTGATGACCCGCCGATAGAGGTCGTTCAGGTCGGACGTCGCAAAACGCCCTCCGTCCAGCTGCACCAGAGGGCGCAGGTCCGGCGGGATGACGGGAAGGACGTTCAGGATCATCGACTGCGCCGAGGAGGTGCTCTTCCTGAAGTCTTCCGCCACCTGCAGGCGTTTGACCAGCTTGCGTTTCTTCTGCCCGCTGCTCTCGGAGATCTCCTCGCGCAACGAGGCGGCCAGGAGGTCGAGGTCCAGACGGTCTATGATGGTCTGAACTCCGTCCGCCCCGATACCGGCCTCGAATTTCTTGTCGTAGGCATGGCACAGCGCCTGCTGGCGGTCATAGATAACCTCGGCCCACGCAAAAGGAGAGGTCCCGGGCTCGATCACGAGGTAGCAGGGATCGTCTATCGTGATCCCCCAACGGACGGAGGTAAACCGGCCGGGGTATTTCTGCTGGAAGAGCTCGAGCTCGGTCTTGGAGACGATGCTCCCCTTCGTGAAGGGAAGCTTCAGGGCGGCGGTGACGACGAAGGCCTCGCTGTTCGAGATTTGGGCCCGGCGAAAGGCCCCCGACGCCCCCTCCACCTCCCGGTGCTCCTCGGCCTGGGACAATGGGACGATGTCCCCAACCCTCAAAGGCAGGCCCTCGATTTCCTCCGTCAGCTCGAAGGCCGGCTCCACCTTGAAGATCTCGTCCCCGTAGTCCGCCTTGAAGCGCGCCACCTGCTGCGCCGTCAGGACGTCTCCCTCGCCGACGGGAATATTGTCGACGTTCTCGAGGGAGAAGGCCTCCTCGGCCCGAAACTTGGGATCGTAATGCGCATGGACCTTCATCTCGCTCTCGGAGATGACGGCCTCCTTGCGGACGAGGTCCGTTCGGCGCCCCTCGGTAACGACCTTCCAGGCACCCTCTTTCTTGCGCGTCGGGGCGAAGTAGACGACCTTCTCCAACTCCTTCGCGCTGGTGCCGAGCAACAGGCTGAGCCGGCTCGGAATCCCCCTCAGATACCAGATATGAACGACTGGAACCGCCAGCTCGATATGCCCCATCCGCTCGCGGCGGACGCGGTTGTCCGTGACCTCCACCCCGCAGCGATCGCAGATGATGCCCCGGAACTTGGGGCCGCTGCGCTTGTATTTGCCGCAGGCGCACTCGTAGCTGCGCGTCGGCCCGAAGATGCGCTCACAGAAAAGCCCGTCCTTTTCCGGACGCAGCGTGCGGTAGTTGATGGTCTCTGGCTTCTTGACCTCGCCGCTCGATATCTCGCGGATACGCTCCGGCGTCGCCAGCTTGATCCTGACGCCGACTATCTCTTTTCGCGCCATATCCCATCAGTCTCCTTCTTCATCCCCGGCTGCATCCCCTACCAACGACAGCCCCTCCGAGAGCGCATCCTTTTCCTCTATGAAGACGTCCGGTACGTCGAAGATGTCGCCCCGCTCCTCGGAGTCATCCACGCGCGCGTCGCCCGGCGCCGGGGAATCCTCGTCGAATATCGATGGGGACGAGGATTTGGCAGCCAGATACGCACCCCGCTCCTCCTCCTCGTCATCCAGCGTCATTCCGCCGACCGATCCGTCGTCATACTGCACCTCGACGTCCAGCCCCAACCCCTGCAGCTCCTTGACCAGGACCCGGAAACTCTCGGGGACGCCGGGCTTCACGAGGCTCTGCCCCTTGACGATACGTTCGTAGGTCTTGTCCCGGCCCCGGATATCGTCCGACTTCACGGTCAACATCTCCTGCAGCACGTTGGCCGCACCATATCCCTCGAGCGCCCAGACCTCCATCTCCCCAAATCGCTGGCCGCCGAACTGGGCCTTGCCACCCAGGGGCTGCTGGGTGATCAGGCTGTAGGGTCCCGTGGATCGGGCGTGGATCTTGTCGTCCACGAGGTGAATCAGCTTCAACATGTACATGCAGCCGATAGTGACCTTCTTCTCCATGAGCTCCCCCGTACGCCCATCCCGGAGCGCGATCATGCCGTCCTCGGTGAGGTCGGGGTATTTCCGCGCCGCAAGCTCCTTCATGTTCTCGAAGATCTCCTGCTCCTGGGCGCCCTCGAAGACCGGCGTGGCGACGTGCCAACCGTTTTGCACGGCGACGAAGCCCATGATGGTCTCGAGCACCTGCCCAAGGTTCATGCGGCTGGGGACGCCCAGCGGGTTCAGGACCACGTCGACGGGCGTCCCGTCGGGAAGATAGGGCATATCCTCGACGGGCAGGATACGGCTCACCACGCCCTTATTGCCGTGCCGCCCCGCCATCTTGTCCCCCACCGTTATCTTGCGCCACTGCGCCACATAGACCTTTACGGTGCGGATGACCCCGGGGCCGAGAGCATCGGGGTTGTCCTCGCGCTCCATCTGTTTGACGGCGACGACCTTGCCGCGGGACCCGTGGGGCAGCTTCAGGGAGTTGTCCCGGACCTCTCGGGCCTTCTCCCCGAAGATGGCGCGCAGCAGCTTCTCCTCGGGGGTCTGGTCCGACTCGCCCTTGGGCGTCACCTTCCCCACCAGGATGTCGCCCGAGTTCACCTCGGCCCCGATTCGGATTATCCCCGTATCGTCGAGGTTGCGCAGCATGTCCTCGCCGACGTTTGGGATGTCGCGGGTGATCTCCTCCGGCCCCAGCTTCGTCTCCCGGGCGTCGATCTCGTATTCCTCGATGTGCATCGAGGAGAACTTGTCCTCCTTGACCAGGTTCTCGCTCAGCAGGATAGCATCCTCGAAGTTGTAACCCTCCCACGGGACGAAGGCGACGAGGACATTCTGCCCCAGCGCCAGCTCACCGTTGTCCACGGCCTGGCCGTCGGCGATGATCTCCCCCTTCTCCACGATGTCGCCCTTGGAGACCAGGGGACGCTGGTGGATCACCGTGCACTGGTTGGAGCGGCGGAATTTGATGAGGTTGTAGACACGCACGTTGCCCTTCTTGGAGCGAATTTCGATGCGCTCGGAGTCCACCCAGCGTACCTCCCCCGCCTCCGCGGCCACGACGCAGCACCCCGAGTCCTTGGCGATGCGGTGCTCTATACCGGTCCCCACGACGGGGGCCTCGGGCAGAAGCAGGGGCACGGCCTGACGCTGCATGTTGGACCCCATGAGTGCCCGGTTGGCGTCGTCATGTTCCAGGAATGGGATCAGCGCCGTCGAGGAGGAGACGATTTGCTTGGGGGAGACGTCCATGTAGTCCACCTGGTCGGTGGGGATCGTGTCGATGTCGTCCTGGTGGCGGGTTGGGCAATCCGTGCCCGCGATCGTCACTCCATCCTCCTCCAAGGGAGTATTGGCCATGGCGATGTGATAATTGTCCTCGTCGTCCGCGGACAAAAACTCGATGTCCTCCGTCAGCTTGCCATCCTTCACCTTACGGCGCGGGGTAATGAGGAAGCCGTGCTCGTTCAAACGGGCATAGGTAGTCAGAGAAGAGACCAGCCCGATGTTCGGCCCCTCGGGGGTCTCGATGGGACAGACGCGGCCGTAATGCGTGTAGTGCACGTCACGCGCCTCGAAACCGGCTCGCTCCCTGCTGAGCCCCCCAGGCCCGAGGGCGGAGAGGCGGCGGCGGTGCGTAACCTCGGCAAGTGGGTTAGTCTGGTCCATGAACTGGGACAGCTGCCCGGAGCCGTAGAACTCCCTAAGCGCGGCGGAGATAGGCCGGACATTGATCAGTTCGCCCCCCATCGCCGTGCTAAGGTTCGGCATCGTGGTCATACGTTCGCGGGCAATGCGCTCCATGCGCAGGAGCCCGATGCGAATCTGGTTCTGCAACAGCTCTCCGATGGAGCGCACCCGCCGATTGCCCAGGTGGTCGATATCGTCGCTCTTCTTATCCAGGGCCCTCATCGCGAACATTTCCCGAACGATCGCGACCAGATCCTGTAGGGTGAGAAGACGCGTATTCACCTCGACATCGAGCCCAAGGCGGCGGTTCAGCTTATAGCGCCCGACCCGCCCCAGAGTGTAGCGCCGGGGGTCGAAGAAAAGAGACTTCAGGTATTCCCGTGCGTTTTCGACTCGGGCCGGCTCGTTGGGGCGCAGTCGGCGGAATATCTCCTGCATCGCCTCATCCGAGCTCTGAGTGACGTCCCTCTCCAGCGTCAAGGCCAAGGAAGGGTCTATCCCCAGCACGTCGATACCGCCTCGACCGCCGGGGTTGAGGCGGGAGAGGGTTTCCAGGACCTCGCGCGTGACGGGGCGCCCACGGGCCACGATGACGTTGCCCTCCGGATCCAGGACATCCACGGCGGAGAGCCTCCCCCGCATCTCGTCCCCAAACTCCATGAAGGTCGGTTCCGCCCCGAAAAGGGAGATGATGGCGTCGTTGTTCTCCGCCCCGAATGCCTTGAACAGGAGCGTGACCGGAAGCTTCTTGCGGTTGTCGATGTTGACCGACACGATTTCGCCTGGGGCTGACGAGAAATCCAGCCAGGCCCCGCGATCCGGGATCAATTTCGCCAAACAGGCATCGTGACCGGCCCCCTCCCCCCGATTGAAGTAAACGCCCGCGGAGCGCGCCAACTGGTTGATGACGACGCGCTCGGTTCCGTTGATGATGAAGGTTCCCCTGTCCGTCATCACGGGAAATTTGCCTAGGAAGATCTTCTCCTCCTTGACCTCCTGTGTCTTCGTATTGGCAAGGCGAATCGTGGCCCGGATGGGGCGCGCCCAGGTCATATCCCTCTGTCGCGCCTCCTCCTCGAGAAGGTCGGGGCTCTCGATATGATAACGGACAAATTCGAGGACAAACTGACCATCATAACTCTCGATAGGAAAAACCTCATGAAGCAGTTCCTGCAACCCCTGCATCGAACGAGCCTCTGGAGCTACGTCATCCTGATAGAACCATCGATAGGAATCCCGCTGCACCTCGATCATATCGGGCATCTCGACGAGATCGTAGGCACGTCCGAAGGTGTAGCGCTGCCGTTTTTTGCTTACTGGAACAAATTCGGGCATGGACTGAAGGACCTCCCTTGCCAAATGGGGGAATTTTATGCCGAACTCCAATAATAACAAAAGGATATAGCCCTGTCAACCGACACGACTATATCCTTTTACTTTAACGATGGTGCCCGAGAGAGGACTCGAACCTCCACAGCCTTTCGACTACTAGAACCTGAATCTAGCGCGTCTACCAATTCCGCCACCCGGGCCTGAAAACAAGAGGTATTCTAGCAAGCCTCCAGGGGTTTGGCAAGGGGCAAAAGTAAATTTTTTAAGGAAACGCTTATTTAATCCATGAAGCACTCCGGTGGTACCCCAGCTTACCCGTTTTGAGGAAGAAGCTTGCCGGGGCCGCCGCTATCCTGAGACTGATCGGCCCGCAAGCGAAGCGAGCGGATGGCCGGAAGGCTCCCCTTTGGGGATGGCGGCGTGGGGGCATGGGGGTATCGTCAGGAGAGGGTATCTGTGCTAAAGTAACCACCGAGCGGGAAGCACGACACCCAAATAGATATAATGACAGATAGATGATATAGCATAGATGGAAATCCGCAGCGGAGGACGGCAGCCGCGAAAAATTGAGGACGAGGGGGATGCCGAATGAATATGAAGGTTTTGGTGGGGCTCGTGGCCTTGCTGTCTGCCATTGCTCTCTGCACGATTCTGAACCTGGCCAGCGGGGTGTTCATTCCCCTGGTCGTCGCGTGGTTCATCCTCCAGGTCTTCCGCCCCGTCATCAGGCTGGGCTGGAAAATTCACCTGCCCCCCATCCTGAACATCACCCTGGTCTTCGCCATATTTTTCAGCGTCTGCGTCCTCGGGATCTACTTCTGCACGCTGCAGGCCGTGGAGTTCAATCGAGCGTACAACCTGTACTATTCCAAGCTCAACACGATGTTCAACGGCATCCTGAAGGCCCTGAACATCCCCCCGTCCACCATATCCAACTTCAACTGGCTCGACCTTCTTGGACGCTACGTGCGCAACATCTCGGAGCTGGTCCTCGCCTTCTCCAGCAAGTTCGTCTTGACCCTGGTGTTTTTTATGTTCATGCTCTTGGAGGCCCCCTACGTCAACGAGAAGATAGACAAATCCTTCTCGGGCGCAAGCGCCTTCAGGATCAAGAACATCCTCGACACGATCTCCCGGCAGATCAGCCGTTATCTTGGGACTCTGAGCCTCATCAGCCTGGCCACGGCCTTCTCCGTCTGGATGGTGCTCGTCGCACTTGGCGTGGAACTGGCGTCCGGGTGGGGCGTCCTGACCTTTCTCCTGAACTTCATCCCGACCGTGGGTTCCATCATCGCCACGATCCCCCCCGTCCTGATGGCCGTCCTGCAATTCTCCCCCAGCCTGTTCAAGCCCCTGGTCGTACTGATCTCCCTGACGGCTATCCAGATCACCATCGGCAACGTCATAACGCCCAAGGTCGTGGGAGACCGCCTGGGGCTCAGCCCCGTCGTCATCCTCCTGTCCCTGCTGCTCTGGGGAACCATCTGGGGAATACCGGGAGCCCTGTTATCCGTCCCCATTGCCTCCATCATCAAGATCGTCTGCGAGAACATACAGCCCCTGAGGCCCATTGCCGTACTCATGGGCAGCGGCGAGGCCGCACTGCTGGCGGCTCCGCCGGCCTCCAGGGAAAAAAAGAAACATTCGGCAGTCCCGGAGGTCCCTGCCGAAGACACGGGGACGACCAAGTAAGAAGAGGTGGGCCCAGTTCCGGGGGCCTCAGGGGACCTCGGCCCTTCTCCAACGTCCTCCGACTTGTACCCGCGCCCGCGGGGCCATTTCAGCCGCGGATGTCCGTGTGTTCCGAATCGTTCTCCTTCTCCCGAGGGCCGAAGCCCTTCCGATCCCTCTGGAGGGCTCGTTTGTCGGATGGTGGAACGGAAAAGTGCAGGACTTTCTTTCCTCCTTCAGGATTGCCTTGAGCTCGCCAAACGCTATTTTCATAAGACCCATCCACATCAAAAAAACGACGCACTGCTGAAAAAGGTACACACCGTCGAAGTGCATCATCGGGGTTTGCAACATACAGCCCTCCTCCTTTTTGCCGTCAATATGTGAAATTTTGTTTCGTCGTCCTTCGGCATTGATTATACTACGTATTACGTAGTATAATCAATGCCGAAGGAGTAGGAATCCAAAGGGGAAAATTCTTATTACATCGCTTGAGGTAGGCGTTTTGCTTCCCCGTTTTTTACCATCGGGAAAGACAAAGAGGGGATGGAACGGCCCGTCGGGAAAGTTCCCCGGACTTAACAGAACGGCCTCGATGAGGTAGGATTGTCTTCGTTAAAGAATTTGGCGGGAATACCCCGGCAGGACAGGAGGAGGCCCTATGCAGAACGACGCGGCAAAGAACATAGGCGAGCGTATCAAGGCGCGGCGGGAGGCGCTCGGGATGAAACGTCCAGAGCTCGCCCGACGCCTGGGGGTCGAGCCCAACACCCTTTATCGCTACGAGATCGGAAGTATCGGCATCAAGGACTCCATCAAGGAAAAAATCGCCCAGGCCTTAGGCGTCAGCCTTGGATATCTCATGGAAGGCAAGGGACTGCAGCCCGTTTCGCAGCGGATCGAGCCGGAGCCGATTGTGCCTCCGCAAATTTATCTTCCCGTTTTGAATCAGGAGGCTTGTGCGGGCGGCGGATTCAACTGGTCGGACGTCGAGTCGGAGGTGAAGGAGTGGATGCCGTGGCCGACGCTTGAGACGGGGGGGCCCACAGGTCCGGACAAGCCCTATTTCGTCCGCGTGGAGGGCGAGAGCATGATCGGGGCCAATATAGACGACGGCTGCCTGATCCTGATCAACCCCAACATCGAGGTCAGGAGCGGGGACATCGCCTACGTCCGCTGGCACGAACGCTGTTCCGTCAAGGGCATCATCTTTTACAGGGACGGACGCGTGGAGCTGCGTCCGGCCAACAAGGACTTTCGGTCCATCTGGGTGGAGAAGGAGGACATCGAGAATCTGGCGGTCTTGGGCAAGGTCGTACGCTGGCTCAACATGGGCGTCCCCAAAAGTATCTTCTAGGCTGCGGCAACTGAGGACAACTGGGGAGAACAAACAAAACCTGTCCCCGGTGCACGTATCTCTCGTCGGGGACAGGTCTGTCGATGCTTTCGGCAGAGTTGTTTGTCGAAAGGAAGCTGCCTGGCGGAAATGGCGATGCCCTTCGTCGCCGTCATGGGGCCTTGGGGTTCCTTATTCTCCTTCTCCGGAGAGTCCCAGCATGTCCGACAGATCGAAGGATTCATCCTGTTTTGCCTTGATGGCCTCCACCTCGACCTCGAGCTTTTTCTTGGCCTCCAAAACGGTTCGCGCCTGCTCCAGCCGTCTGAACGCGGCTTCGGAATATCCGCGGTTATAGAGTTCCATAGCAGCGTTGACGATGAAGCCCCCCAAGAAGGCCTCCAGTTTCAGAGGGAAGGAGTCCTCCGTATCCCCCCCATGCTTTTTCGTGAATTTCTCCACATCCCAGTCGAGCATATCCCTGCTGATGGAGGCGAGCTCGTCCAATACCCTGTCGAACTCGCTCTTCTGCGATGTGGAGTCCACGTAGCGCTGATTCGAGTTCAGATTGTATTTTAGGGTAAAATCTGCCCCCTTGTTCGCTTCCCCCTCCGTAGACGAATCCGGCTCGGGAGGCGGGGCCGCTTCCTGGACTTTGGCCTTTACGCTCACCTCATCGACGGGTTCCAGCTCTGTTTTTTTTGTCTTTTTTCTGACCGCCATCGTGCTGACCTCCTATTGAGAACACGCAAACACACAGCTTAATACCGACAGACCCCCATGTTGTCCCTTCCCCTACTGCAAGGCCAGGGCCATGAGGGCGCTCAGCCTTTGGACAAAGGACGCAGGATCGGCGATGGTCCCCCCCTCGAGGATCAGGGCCTGATCGTACAGGACCGCAAGGAAGTCCTCAAGCCGGGCATCTTCGTCCTCGGCCATCTTCATGAGGCGAAGGACGAGCGGATGCTCCACATTCAGCTCCAGGACGCGCTTCTGCTGTCGTACCTCCTGCCCCATGGCACGCATCAGCTGCTCCATCTGGAAGGACATCCCGTTTATGGAGTCCACCAGACACGCCGGAGAGGAGATCATTCGCAGCGAGGGTCGGACGTCCTCCAAGACGTTCCCCAGGAGATCCAGGGTCCTTTTCTTCAATGGCTCGAACGCGGGCTCCAGCTTCTTGAGCTTCTCCTCCTCCAACTTGCGCTCCGCCTCCGTCCCCGCGGGGGCGGAATCCCCAGCCACATCGACAAGCTTGACGGACTCGAATTCCTGCCCCTCCGCAAGGATCACCTCGTCAACAGGGTCCGTCATCAGGAGGACCTCAAGCCCCTTCTCGATGAGACGCTCCAGCTTCGGGGAGGCCCTGAGCGCGTCGATGTCCCGTCCAGCGAGGCAAAGGATCCCCTCCTGCTCCGGTTTCATGCGCTCCCTGTAGGCGGAGAGGGTTGTCCATCCCTCCTGAGCCGTCGAACGGAACAGGGTCAGCTCGAGGATTGCGGCCGCGTGCTCCCGATCCTGGACAATCCCCTCCTTCAGGACCCTGCCGAAGGCGGTCCAGAATTTTTCGTAGGCCGTCCTGTCCGTCTCCAGCAACTTGCGAAGGTGGGCGAACACCTTACGCTGCGTGCTCCGGCGAATGACCCGGATGATGGGGTTGTCCTGGAGAATCTCGCGGGAGATGTTCAGAGAGAGGTCCTCGGAATCCACGACCCCTCTCATGAAACGCATGTATTCCGGGATGAGGTCGTGGCAGTCGTTCATGATGAAGACCCGCTTGACGTAGAGCTCGATGCCGCCGGCCTTGGGATTCATGAAGAGGTCGAAGGGCGCCTCGGAGGGGATGAACAGCAGGCCCCTGAAGCTGACGGACCCCTCGGCGTTCAGGGCGACGCGGCTCAGAGGCTCCTTCCAGTCATGGGTCAGGTGGCGGTAGAACTCGCGATATTCCTCCTCCGTGACCTCGGCTTCCGGACGGCACCAGATGGCCTTTTGGGAATTGATGGTCTGGTCCTCGAAGGTCTCCCTGCCGTCCTGCCGTTTCGAGACGTTCAGGACGATGGGCCAGGCGATGAAGTCCGAGTACTTCTTTATGATGTCGCGGATCGTCCATTCGTCGGTGTAGTCCTTCCCGTCCTCGCCGGCTGGGCGAAGGTGGAGGGTGATCGTCGTCCCGCATTCCCCCCTCTCGGCGTCGGCCAGGGTATAGGTCCCCTCCCCGTCGGAATCGAAACGGAAGGCATCGTTGGTCCCAAGCTTGCGCGAGACGAGGGAAACCCGTTCCGAGACCATGAACACCGAGTAGAAGCCCACGCCGAACTGGCCTATCAGTTTCTCGCCGGCATCGTCGGACCTCCCGGCCTCCAGAAACTCCCGAGTTCCGGACCTGGCGATGGTCCCGAGGTACTGCACGATCTCCTCGCGCGTCATGCCTATGCCGTTGTCGGAGACGGTCAGGGTTCGGGCTTCCCTGTCGCGGACGATGCGAATCTCGGGGGTGAAGTCCGCCAACTCGGAGTTGAAAAGGCCCTCGATGCGCCGCTTGTCCAAGGCATCCGACGCATTCGAGATCAGCTCGCGCAAAAAAATGTCCCGGTTCGAGTACACCGAGTGTATCATCATCCTCAGAAGCTCGGAGGCCTCCGACTGAAAATGAAATTTTTCCTCAGCCATCAGGCAAAATCCCCTTTCCCGCCGCTCTCCGAAGCTCACGGAGACCGGCAAAACCACCCTGAACCGCGAGGGCCGAATCTTTTCGATTATAGCGTCTTGCACGGCCCGAATGCAAGGAAGATGTCCAAGACAATATCCTGTCCGAGGAGGGGAAAACGAGGGCCGAAAAAAAACCCAAAGGGCCGAGGACGGCTGTCGTCCTCGGCCCTCGGAGTTGCCTCAAAAATACCGAACGCTACTCCCCGGCTTCAGCGTCCACGACCTTACGCCCCTTGTAGTAGCCACAGGAAGGACAAGCGCGATAGGCCATGGCTATCTCTCCACAGTGCGGGCAGGCCAAAGTGGAAGGTGCGGCGAGCGATCCCAGCCACTGCGCCTTTCGCTGCGCCGTACGGGCATGGGAGGTCTTTCTCTTGGGTGTTGCCATTTCCATTTCCCCCTTCTGAATAAACTGCACAAAAACTTCATTCCTCGGAGCACACCCCAAAGATTCGGGGCCCTGCTCCTTGGATCTCAAACCTTATAGAACTCAATGGAAATCGCGGAGAACCTCCAGCCGGGGGTCGCCCTCCAAGCGGGAACACCCGCATTTTCCCTCGTTGAGGTCGGAGCCACAGACAGGACACAGGCCAAGACAGTCCTCCCTGCACAGGAGCTTTCGCGGCAGGAGAAGCAAAATGCTTTCCCTCACCTGGTCGGCGATATCCAGCGTCCGCCCGAAGAAGTCCACCTCGACCGGCATGAATCCCTCGTCGGACCCCAGACGGGTGTCCTCCCCTAAATCCAGCCCGGACGGAAGGTAAAGATACAACAAATCATCCGATATTGCAAGGGACGTCTCCCTCAAACAGCGTGCGCAGGCACCCTCGGCCCGGAGGCTCAGGGAGAGCCTTACGGAGAGGAGCGAGGGCTCCAGCCAATGGGCCTCGGCCAGGACACGGCACCCGTCGGGGAGCCCAAAATGCTGTCCCTCGAAGTCCACGCCGTCGGGGACCGCAATGTCCCAGGCCCCTTCAACGAGGGTTTCCGTATCGTTGCGCTGAGGCAGGGCGATGATGCAGCTCCAGTCCCCAAGTCCAGCTCCGGCCATGTGTCCTCCTTATCCCACTTATCCTAGGGGAGAGGTCGGGAGCGGGGCCCCCTTCGCTCTCCATCCCCCCGAACCGTATCGGCAGGCCGCCGCCGGAGCGTCTGCTAATTCGCAGCGACCAGACGTTTCGTGTCGCGGGCGATGACGAGTTCCTCGTTCGTGGGGACGACCAATACCCGGACTCGAGAGCCGGAAGCGCCGATATCCGCCTCCTTGCCCCGAACCTCGTTCTTCTCTCGGTCAATGGAGACCCCCAGGAACTCCAATCCCTCGCACACCATGGACCGGACGAGAACGCTGTTCTCCCCCACTCCCGCTGTGAAGACCAGCGCATCGATCCCCCCCATGGCGGCCGCGTAGGCGCCGATATATTTTCGGATTCCATAGGTCAGGACCGCGAGGGCCAGCTTGGAACGGGGTTCCCCCTTGGCGGCGGCCTCCTCGATGTCCCGAAGGTCGCTGCTGAGCCCGGAGACCCCAAGGAGACCGCTCTTCTTGTTCAAGAGCGCATCCAGGTCCTTGACGTCCAGCTTCTCCGTCTGGGCGATGAAGGTGACCAGGGCGGGGTCGATATCGCCGCAGCGCGTTCCCATCAAGACCCCCGCCAGAGGCGTGAACCCCATCGAGGTGTCGATGGACCGCCCACCCTGGACCGCGGTTATGGAGCTGCCGTTGCCCAGATGGCAGGTCACGATCTTCAGCCTCTCTACGGGCTTGTCCAGGATCTCTGCCGCCCGGCGTGAGACGTAGTAATGGCTCGTTCCGTGGAACCCGTAGCGCCGGACCTTGTACTTCTCGTAATAGCCGTAGGGAAGACCATAGATGTAGGCATGCTCCGGCATGGTCTGATGGAAGGCCGTATCGAACACCGCGACCTGCGGTACGGAGGGAAGGACCTCGGTGACGGCCTCGATTCCCATGATATTGGCGGGATTGTGAAGCGGCGCGAGGGGAATGCACTCTCTGAGGGCCGCCATCACCTGAGGGTCCAGCTTTACGGAGGTCGAGAACTTTTCGCCCGCGTGGACGACCCGGTGTCCGACGGCGCTCAACTCGCCCAGCGAGGCCAACACCCCATGCCCCTTGTCCATAAGGGCATCAAGGACAAGCTGGATGCCCACCTTGTGATCCGGGATGGGGGTCGCCTTGACCACCGCTTCCATACCCGTCTTGGTGTGCTTGATCTGAGACCCGTCGATACCGATACGCTCCACCAGCCCCTTCGCGAGGACGCTCTCCGTATCCATGTCGAAAAGCTGATACTTCAGGGACGAGCTGCCGCAGTTGATGACTAAGACCTTCATTGTTCTCATACCTGCCCTTCGCGGACGGCGGGATCCCAAGATCGCCGCCTCTCGATTTTTGTCGCGCCATTCATGGAGGGAGGTCGCCAGGGACCTCGAACGGCGTTATACTTGACGATATGGAAAATCGGACACCTGTTGTCGGCATCGCTGCCGAGTACAACCCCTTTCACAACGGACATCTCCTGCAAATGGCGTCGGCGCGGGAGCGCCTGCCCGACGCTTCGTTCGTCGTCGTGCTGTCGTCGAACTTCACGCAAAGGGGCCTCCCTGGGATCGTCGACAAATGGTCGCGCGCAGAAATGGCCCTGAGCGGCGGGGCGGACCTGGTCCTGGAGCTGCCCTTTCTCTTCGCCTGCAATGCAGCGCCGGAATTCGGAGCCGGTGCAGTGGACCTGCTTGCGCGCACAGGAATCGCGACTCACATCTCCTTCGGCATGGAGGACGCTGGCTGCGACACGCGCTCAATCCTCAATATTCTAATTCAGGAGCCGGCCTCTTTCAAGCGGAGCCTGAGGAAAAAACTCGATGGGGGACTCTCCTACCCCAGGGCCGTCGGGGAAGCGCTGGAGGAGGAGCTTCCCGGGGCCAGGGATTTTCTCTCGAAACCCAACAACTCCCTGGCCCTGTCCTACCTGCTGAGGATCGGAAGGCGGGGCTATCCCTTGATTCCGCTTCCCATACAGCGGACGGGATCGGGATATCATGACCTCGACCCCGGCCCCCTGCCGAGCGCCGCAGCCATCCGTTCCGCGCTGCAGGGCGCGCAGGATTCTCGGTGGCCTCGATGGGCCCAGGCCGTCATGCCTTCCTCGACGCTCCGTCTCCTGGAAGAAACTCTAATGAAGGGACGCTTTTGCCCCGGTCCCCGGCCCCTCTGGCCCCTGCTCCAGGCCCTACTGCTTCGCAGCTCCCCCGGGGGGCTGCGAGGATGTGCGGGGATGGATGAAGGGATGGAAAATCTCTTCTTCAAACGCTATAAAGACGCAGCTTCCTACGACGATTTCGTAGAAAGCTGCGTCTGCGCGCGCTATACGCGTTCCCGGATTCAGCGTCAGATCGTCCGGCTCCTGGCGGGGGTTGACCGCTGGTCCGCGGCGGCCGCGTCCAGGGCTGGGGTGCCCTACGCCCGACTGCTGGGGGGCAGTGAACGCGGAAAAAGACTGCTGCGCGACAGAGCACGACACTCCGACATCCCGATCGTGACGCGCCTCGCCGCCGTCAGGGACCCCATTGGAAAATTGACCGCCGCAGCGGAGTTCCGCGCGTCGAAGCTCTACGAGCTGCTCCTCCCCAAGCCCGAGCTCGATTACGAGGAACGGCAGAGCCCCCGCTTCGGGGAAAACGAAAGAACGGAGCCCTGACCACTCGACTCAATGGGCCTCATGGCCCGTTGGCCTCCCTACAGCTTTTCCTGGCACGGCTGTCCGTAAAAAGCCGCCGCCTCCATGAAGTTGATGATCCGACCCCGCGTCCCCGAACCGTCGGGGCTCCCACCCGGACGCGGCAGCATGCCCATTGCGACATCGAACAGCTCGCGCCGTCCGTGAATGCCAAGCTTGCGGTTGATGTTGCGGATGTGGAACTTCAAGGTGTTTCGGGTGATGTAGAGCTCGCCGCAGATGTCCCCGTTCCCGCCGCCGTCCAAAATCAGGAGCGCGATGCGACACTCCTGGCGGGTCAGGCCCATTTCCTCGAACCCGCACTTCAGCAAACGTTCCCTCTCGTCCCTCCAGCCCCGGAAGCGGGCGACGGGAAACGACAAAACGCAAGAACCGCCCTTTCGCTGCTCCGTCATGAAATGGCTCCTTTCACATCCGACCTTCGCATCCGAACGGAAAAACCTGCGCCGTCCCCACGCCGGACTCTCCCCTTCACACTCGTCCGACGGCCGCGGGGGCAACCCCATCCAAGCACTTCTTTACACAATCAAAATTAACTCAAACTCAACGGATCCGATTCGAGGTACTCGGCCTCTCTGAAACGAAACACCCAGCCAATCAGGTTCGCCGGAAACTGCCCGAGGCGCGTGTTGTAGTCGCGGGCGGTCGCGTTGTAATAGTTCCTCGCCATCTCCACATCCGCACTCAGATCCGGGAAACTGGCCCGAATACCTCTCCGATCGTCATCTTTTTCCGATCCCTCCCAATCTCGTTCGCACAGGACCAGAAAGGGGGGCAGATTTACCGACAGCTCCGTCTCGGCCCGCAGCAGCTCGCCGACATCCCATTCGGCGGCATCCCGGGTACAGGCCGACCTCATCATCTCCCTTATCATCGCCAAGAGCGCCCTCTCCTCGGGATTGCCCGACGCCATCGTCCTCAAGATCCGGGAAACAGCCGCCCGTCTCCGCCGCACCGCTGCCAGGACCCCGCTCCATCCCTCCGCACAAAAGCTCCTCGATACGACGAGGCCGTTGTAGGTTTTGACCGAGAGGACAAGGACCATCAGCAGCACTACAGCAAGAAAAACCGCGCCAACAATCCTTTCCATTTGGCCCCCTCCGTCCCTTCCGCCACTCCGTCCGTTCCTCCAGACCCTCGGCCTGCCGACCCTCAGTTGACACGTCCACAATTATCCCTGTGGACGGACGAAAATCTTCCCCCGCAGGGGGGATTTTTATGTTTGGGAAAGTTAGTAAGGTATTGATGCTCGATGCTGACGTTCAAACGACTCGGAGGCTAAAATCACCCAAAAGGATGAGGTCGAAAAAGATGATTTACGGCCTTTCCTGATAGTTTTTTTTCCGGACAGGATCCTCTGATTTGAGAGAGGTATGGGGTGCGGGGAGCCTTATCGGTCCCGGCGTTTTTTCAGGATGTCGATGTAGGTCATCAGCAGCTCACGCTGCGAGGAGACCTGCATCTTGGCGAAGATGTTTCGGTTATGGGTCTTGACCGTATTGGGGCTGATACCCAGGGCCGCCGCGATCTCCGCGGCGGAACAGCCTCGAACGTAGAGGTCGAACACATTGTGCTCGGCGCGCGACAAGGTCCTCACCCGCTCGTTGAACTCCCGCTCAACCTCGTCGTCCGTGGGACCGGTATCGGGGCCCATTCCCTCGGACGGCTCCAAACGTCCGGCGGATGCACGCGTCGTCAGAAACTCGATCAGGTCGTCGATCTCCGCGATCCGCGTCACGGGCGGCTCGTCGGCCCCCTCCTTCACCGCGGCAATCGCCCTCAGGATGGGGCGGACGTACCACCGGCTGAAGAAAAATGAGACCAGGATGCCGGCCAGGGACATCACGACGAGGATGAGGACAAACCTTCCGTTTCGGGCGGACCGGGCCGCGTCGTACTCCCGCTCGGGGACGAGCAGCGCGAACGTGAACGCCGGAGCGGAGCAGGACAGCCCCGACGGCTGTATCCTCATGGGGCGCGCCCCGCCTATCAGGGATTCTCCTCCATCGGTCCTATAGAGGGTGAACCCGTCGCGTCCGCCCGCCGGTGACAGACGGTTCGCGCCCCCCGGCCCATCCTCCGCGAAATAGCGCCAGGAGACCAGCGCCGAGGAGACGTCGAGCCCCGACTTCGTCGCCGGGGCCAGGGTGCAGAAGATGCCGCCGTAGATGTTGGCGGCCGGCATGGTGGTGCGCTTGAACTGAAGGTCGCTGACGTCGAAGCCGCAGACCCCGAATACGCCGCCACGCGAATCGATCAGGGGGACGCTGCACAGCATCGCCTTGCGGGCCGTACCCCGAATCGTCGTCGTCGGATACCAGAACCCCACGCGATAAGCGCCCTCGGGGTGCTCCATGGCGCACCGCTGCGGATGTGCGAAGTAGTCCGCGTCCTCGATATCGAACTCCATGGCCCAATACTTCTCCATCACCAATCCCCGCTCCAGCGCAATCTGCGAGGGACCGCGCAGAAGCTGGAACTGCAGCATGCTGCCGCTGACCAGCTCCGGCTCCCAGTCGACGAGGTACAGCCCCGCCCGGGAGGTCCGGGCCTCGCGCATCCTTCGGCTGGCGGTGGCATCCAAGATCAGGAAGGCCCCGGTCGTCTTGGCCTGCTCGAGAGAGAGCATCAGGTTGTCGAACTGGTTCACCAGGAGCGGCCTCAGGATCTCGGGATGCCGCCGCAGGTCGTCCGTCGTCAGCTCCCGCTCCTCCAGAAAGTGTTCGATGCTGCGCGACAGGTGGCGGCCCATCCGTATCGCCATCGCGGAGAGATGCCCCATCCGCCTCTCCGTCGATACTGCGAGGTGTCTCAGCTCGTTGTCGAACACGAGGCGGCCCTCGGAGTCGCGAAGGCTCAGCGTGCCGGTCAGGATCAGAACCGCCGAGACAATAGCAGCCATCGTGAGCACGACGAACACGAAGAACATCCAGAGCCTCAGGCGCAGCGTCCGCCCAAGGCGCCCCAGAGCTCCGAGGCCCCTCAATCTGGAGAAGAACGCGAACGGGGAGAGCTTATTCCGGCTCGACAAACTTCGCGTACGCCCCTTCCGTGGCCTCGCGCCAGGCCCGTTCCGCCCCGACGGCGGGCAAAAGCTCCCGGTACCGTTTCCGGGCCTCCTCCGCGAGGCGGCGCATCCGCCCCTCGTACAGGATCTCCAGCTCGCCGTAGTTCGCAATCGACCTTTGGGGCAGAAAACGGTACTCGCGGTTCATCACGCCGATCGCCTCGACATAGCTCCTCCAGATGCCGGTGGCGTCCCTTCCCCAACGCTCCTGCGCCGTCTCGAGCGCGCTTCGGGTCACGGGCAGATAGCCGGTGCCCTCGACGTACCGCAGGTTCTCCTCAGGTCGGGTCAGCCACTTCAGGAAATCGACGGCCGCCTGCTGCCGGCCAGGCGTCGAGCGGAAGAGGCAGAAGCCCCCTGCACGCTGGATGGCGACCTTCCGCCCTCCCTCCATGACCGGGAAGGGCAGCAGCTCGAACTCCACGGGCTCGGACGTGTTGTCGTCGTAGACCACGTTCTTGGGCATGAAGGTGATGCCCGCGGTGGAGCTGGTCCAGCACAGCATCCTGCCCGTCTTCGCCAGGTCCGTCCCGTAGCCCTTGTAGACGGATTCGTATCCCCTCACGGTAGGCTCGAAGAACAGCCTCCAGACCCTCTCGTAGACGGGCGAGTTCACGTTCAGGCGCCCCCCGTCAAACAGGTCGTCGTCCAACTGGGCGAACGCGGCCTGGGCCAGGTTGAAGGGATTGTCCACCATAAAGAATACGTCCCCGTCGCCCTCGATATCGGGGGTCTTCGCGTCGGTCCACTCGTGATACCGCTCGGAGGCGCGGACGATCCCCTCGAAGGTCGCGAGCTCCGTCACGGGGGTCCCGGTCTCGCGGGAGAAGCGGTCCCAGAACGTCCTGTTGACGAGCAACCCCTCGGTGGACCTGCCGATGGGAAACACGTACAGCCGCCCGTCCCCAAGCCGGCCGGCCTCGATGAACTCGGGGATGTAGGCGCTCAGCTCCTCGGGAGAAAAATAGTCGTCGAGGGCAGCCAGTGCTCCCTTCGCGATAAGCGGCATCGCGGATTTGGGGTAGGCGATCACGATGTCCGGCGGCTGTGGGGCGCCGGGGTCCCCCTGGGCGATGGACATGAGCTTCTCGTGCATGATCTCGGACTTGGCGATGGCCGTAACGATGATGACGACGCCCCTCTCCCGGCCGACGGAACGATTGAAACGATCGACGGCCAGGGAAAGGGCGTCCTCCCGATGTCCGGTGGGATTGTGCCAGATCGTGAGCACGATGGGCTCCACGGGCTTGGGCGGGCAAGTACAGAAAAACAGCAGCCCCCCCGCCAGTGCGAGGAAGACCAAAAGTAAGAGGAAAACGCCTTTCCTCCGAAGAGAGGGAACGAACGACAACACCGACCGCCTCCCGAAAGGGATGCGGCGACAGGGGTAAAAAGCGCCGTCCCTTCACGATGTCCCCCTATTTTATTTCATTCCCCGTATTATTCCAAATCCCCGAATCCCTTTCTTTTTATCGAGCCGCCCCGACCGGTCCCTTGTAATGCTCCCCAAATAGAGGACCACTACACTTTTTTACCTGCGGTTTGGGGCTTCCTCCCGAGGAAAGCGTGTTTTTTCCCATGACCTTCGAGGTATCCCGATGAGCGGCGGCGCTGACGTGTCTTGACAAGCTTATGGCTTGTCGATAGAATACTCAATGTTTTGCCGGGATGGCGGAATGGTAGACGCAGTGGACTCAAAATCCACCGGGGGCGACCTCGTGGGAGTTCGAGTCTCCCTCCCGGCACCAGAATCAAAGAGCGCCAAGGCGCTTTTTCCTTTCAGGGAAAATAGAGCTTATCTTCGGTATTTCCAAGGTGTTAAGGGGCGGCTGAGTTCGCCCCTTTTTTCTTGTCCAGGAGGAAACTACCACAGGTGGAGGCATTCCGTTGTAATAAGGAGTAGCAACGGAGGGCTGAGTGCATCCTAGGGGTGTTCAGAGTTGATAAAGTCTCATAATGTACCAAGGGGGGCCGGAGCCCCCCTCGGTGCGTTACCTGTCTTTAATTTAGAGGTCCTTTGTCCCCGAGCTACCCGCGGATGAGGCTCAGCACCGTCTGCGGAAGCTGGTTCGCCTGCGCCAGCATCGCCGTACCCGACTGAGACAGGATCTGGAGCTTCGTGAAGTTCAGCATCTCCTGGCTCATGTCCGCGTCGCGGATTCGGCTCTCCGCCGCCGTCAGGTTCGTGCCCGTCGTCGTCAGGTTCGTCACCGTGTGCTCAAGGGAGTTCTGGAACGCCCCTATCTTCGCACGCTGCGTCGACACCTTCGCTATCGCGTTGTCCAATATCGAAATGGCTCGCGCCGCGGAGGTGCGGTCCGTCACGATAACCCGCGTCACCCCAAGCGCGTCCGCGGACATGTTCCCGATGTCGATAGCAACGTCCTCGCCCTCGTTCGCCCCTACCTGGAACACCGTGCTGTTGTCCACAAGGTGCAGGATCGTCTCGTAGGGCGTATCAATCTTCTTCAGCTCGAAGTTCCTCAGGTTCTCGTTCCACTCCACCTTGATGTTCGCCATCGGGTCGAACTCCACGTCCACGTTCGGGTGAATAACCCCGATCAGCTGGTTGCCCGACACCGTCACGTTGTTCACCACCGTCGCCCCGTTGTGCGCGTCGTAGATGGAGGCCGTGAACGAGTTCTCCTTCGCCTCCTGCACCACGTTCAGCGACAGCGCCTTGATCAGGTCCTCGTCGCCCGAGAACGACAGCCTGCCCGCGGCGCCCGCCACCATGGAGCGGATGATGAACGTGCCCGGCACCGTCTCCAGGCCATACTCCTGCTTCGTCCCCTCCTCGACGAAGGTGACGAAGCTGTTCGCGTGGCTCACCGCGAAGCGCGCCTGGCCCAGACCATTCGCAATCGCCCCGTTCAGCTTGCTCCGAAGCTCCGCGAGCGTGTCCGTGGCGTAGAGGGTGATGGAGGTGTTCTTGCCGTCGCCCTGTGCGATGTTGATGGTCTGCGGGTCCGTCAGGAGGAAACGCCCCTGGCTGTCCCAAAACTTGTTCAGGTCGCGCAGGTGCACGTCCTTCTTGGCCACCTGGCCGATGTACGCCGCCTCGAACGTCGCCAGCGTCTTGTCCTTCGTCATCTGGGTGGCGTTGGTCTTCAGGACGATGTCGCCCTCGTAGACCGTGCCGTTCTTGCTGTTCAGGTAGAAGTTCCGGAAGTGCAGCTCCTTCTCCTTCACCTTTGACGCGTCCAGACCGAACTTCAGGGGCGCATCCGTGACGCTGCCACCCCACTTGAAGGGCCAGGTCTCCGTCTGGGTCCCCGAGATCTCCACCGTGATGTCCTTATCCGTCGCGCCGGTCTTTTTGTTGATGTTGTGGACGAACTTGCTGCCGACGCTGAAAAGCCCCGTCATCCCCTCTTTAAGAGTAAGCTTAAAGGCCCCGGAGTTCTTTGCCCCAAGCCCCAAACTTTCGCTGAGGTCCACCTCCCCTCCCTCGGTCAGGACTATGTTGTCGTTCACCTTGGTGGTCACGGTGCCGTCCGGATTCAGGACGTTGGCCGTCGCCTTCAGCGTCACGCTCTTCGACTGGGCGTTGACCGACACCACCTCGTAGAGGATGCTGGCGTTGCCCGTAAGTTTGTCATTATCAATGGGAGAAGCAAGCAGATCATTGAAGTTAACTGGGACTTCATCGGAATCCTTGGTATCCGCACCAAAAACAGGCGTACCACCACCTGTTGTAGTCCCATCAGTGATCTTGATCTCACCCTTAGTCGAGATCAAAGTAAATTTGTTGGTACCACTATCCTGTACAACGAGGCCTTCAATGTTGAGAGCCCGAATCTTTTGAGCTACAGTCGTCCCCGTATCAGCTGCCGTTAAAGTAATTTCTTGCTCAGCACTTCCAGCAACGGAGATCTTGAATTGCTTCCCAGCATTTCCAGCAGCAGCAGCCATGACAACGGATTCCAGCTTATGGTACTTCTCCGGGAACCCGTACTTCCCCGTGACTTGTGCGCCGGCATCCGCCGCGGCAGTCGTCTTCACCGTGTACGTCCCCGCCGGGAGGTTGTCCACCCGCAGCCCGGACACGCCCGCCTGGTCGTTCAGGCTGGCGCCCATCACCACGTTCTTGTGCTTGATCGTGAAGATGTCCGTCTTCATCGCCTCGGCCTGGCCGGGGTTCGCGTTGATCTTGATCTTGTAGTTCCCCTCGAACGCCGACTTCTGGCCGAACCGGTCTATCTGGCGCAGGGAGCCCCGGATGTACGCCTTCGTCGACAGGTCGTTCGACGACCACAGGCCCGCGGAGCTCCCGTCCAGCAGGCGCTTCTTGTTAAACTGCGTCGCCGTCGAGGTCCGGTCTATCTCGCTCTTCAGCTGGTCTATCTCAAGCTGGATGTACTGACGGTCCTGCTGCGTCAGCGTGTCGTTCGCCGCCTGCACCGACAGCTCGCGCATCCTCTGGAGGATGCTGTGCACCTCGGACAGCGCGCCCTCCGCCGTCTGCAGCATCGAGATGCCGTCCTGCGCGTTGCGCACCGCCATGTTCAGGCCGTTGATCTGCGAGCGCATCTTCTCGCTGATGGCCAACCCCGCCGCATCGTCCGCCGCGCTGTTGATCCTCAGACCCGTGGAGAGCGTCCGGATGGACTTCTGGAGCGCGCTGTTGGTCGCGTTCAGCGAATTGTAAGCGTAGAGCGCCGGTATGTTGTGGTAAATCCTCATGTTCTCTTAGCCTCCTGCGTCCGGGGCTTCCTGCCCCGCAATCACAAAACCCAATATTGCAGACCGTCCTGGTCTCCCTCGAGCGCTTGAAACAAACGGCAAAAGTCTAACAAAAACTCAACGCAAATTCAATTGCGTCCCTCGCGGCCGCATCCCAACCCTTCACATCCCACCCTTCGATGAACATTTTATGAGGAATACCTTGGGAAACGCTGATTTTATCCATGAAGCACCCCGGTGGTACCCCAGCTTGCCTGTTTTGAGTAAAAACTTGCCGGGGCCGCCGCTATCGGGATAGCGGCGTGGGGGCTTGGGGGGGG